>VYMD01000095.1_pt1 | contig 23826 bp, 12 predicted proteins | sample 5115311 | NCBI WGS metagenome assembly VYMD01 (sample SAMN12291779, study PRJNA351875) | freshwater metagenome | isolation source: freshwater lake | place: USA: Michigan, Wintergreen Lake | collected 2013-08-08
ACTCGCATACGCACTCGCCGAGCTTCCTGTCTCCACGATGCTCCAGGCTCTATTCGCAGCGCGATTGTGTCGCCACCACTCATCGACCTCCCGCTCCTCAGGCGCGTTGCCAGATGGATCGCTCATCCGCACCGGGTCGCCGAGGGCATAGAGGTAGCCAGAAACTGTCACGTACCGATCTGCCAGTGGCTCGACGCCGAGAAAGCGACCCAGCGCCGCGTCGTACAGCCTCACGCCATTCCTCTGCCACGTGACGGCGAGTTCGCTCTGCACGCGCTGCCCACCCGCAAAGCCCTCCTCTTCCGGAGAGCCGGTCGGGGCGCTCGACCAGGCCGCATATCGCAAGCCGTAGGGGTAGTAGTGGTTGCGCTCGACGACGAGGCCGTCTTGGTTGAAGATCACGCGCGGCGTGCCGAGCTGGTCGCTGATCGAAAAGTGCCACTTGCCCGAGGCGAAGTAACCCGCCGAGCCGTCCACGCGATCGGTCACCGTCGCCGTGGCCACCACCGCCCACTCCTGCGTCGCGCTCTGATAGGCCAGTGTCTCCTCCGTGCGCAGGGTCAGGCCCATCGCAAAGTGGCGCACGCGCTCGGTGCGCTGCTGACCCGGCTGCGGATTCGTCACGGGCAGAAATGTACGCTCGGATCGCAAACGGCCCAAGCCGTCGTAGGCAAAGTGGCTCTCGTGGGCGTTGGTGCCGCCCGGGCCGATCAGGCGCGTGACGCGGCTCAGCCGGTTGTACTCTGCCGCGAAGTTTCGGTTCAGGTCGAGCAGCACATTGCCCGCCACGTCGTAGTTGAATTCCACCGCCGTCGGGCTCGTGTAGGTGCCGTCGGCGAAGTCGGTATTGCCCGTCAGTCGGGCCGTGGCCACGTCGCGCACATTGACCAGCCTGCCCAAGGTGTATCGGTAGCTGAGCTCATCGATCAGCACGTTCTGGTGGTGGCGGGTGAGGCTCAGCAGGTTGCCCTCGCGGTCATAGGTGGCCTGCTCGCGGGCGTGGTCCACCTCGGTGGGGTTGACCAGCGTGCCGCCGGGGCCGAGGCCGTGGCGCACCGCGCGGGCGTCGGTGAGCCGCCCCAGCCCGTCGTAGCGGAGGTGCCAGCCCACGATGCCCACACCCGCGGCGGGGTCGCGCCAGCGCAGCCAGCTGATGCGGCCGTCGTAGCGCGCCGGCGCCGCGAAGCCCACGGGCAGCTGGGCCGGGTCGGGCGCCTCATAGCCCAGCTCTAGCGCAAACAGGTCGGGCGTCGTGCCCACGCGGCCAGCCTCGGTGCCGTCGATGCGGTTCACGCGCTGCATCCAGCCCATGGGGTGATAGGCATAGTCCACGCTCTGCACAAAGTCGCGCGCGTTGGTGCTGGCAAAGTTGGTTTCGATGCGCTGCCCGAGCTCGTTGTAGCGGTGCTCAGCCAGCACCAGGGCCCCACTGCGCACACGCCGCAGCCGCCCGCGGTGATCATATTCAAGCTGCTCGCTATGCTGCTCGACGAGCGCTGAGCTGCTGTGGCCGCTCCAGCTGCTCGACACGCGCAGGTGACGGCGCAGCTCGAGCACGCGCCCTGCCCAGTCGAGGCGAAAGCTCTGGGAGGGGTGGGCAAAGCCGCCGTCCACCTGCTGAATCACCCGCCCTGTAGCGTCATAGAGCGTCGTGTCGGTAAACCAAGGCGCTGTGGCCGTCGCACCCAGTATGCGCCAGCGCACGGCGGCCTTCATCCCTGGCACCCACACGCGCGAGCTGTCGAGTTCACCGGCCTGCAGCCCACGGTAGGCGCGCTCAAGGGGGGTCTGTCGGTTGCGGTTGAACTCATAGTCGTCGTAGTAGGTGATCGCCTCCGCCACATAGCCTGCGGTGGGCCATGCCTGATTCGAATAGCCCAGGTGGTTGAGTTGGCCGGCGGCGCGCTGCTCGTGGAGCGGCAGGCTCGAGCTGGCCAGCTGTGTGCGCAGCTGCGAGGGCGTCTCGTTCGTCGTGAGCTCGCCCGCGAGCACGCCTCGACCCGCTGCGTCATACTTGAGGATGCCATAGCGCTGCGTGCTTCCGGTCGCTTGGGCGGGCACCTGCGTGGCGACCACGCGACCTGCACGGTCGTAGATGATCTGCTCCCAGCCCTTCGCCGGTACTTTCTTAGAGATCAGCTGCCCTTGGTCATCGTAGCTGTAGTGAAAGGCGCCGTTCACCAAGACGGAGTCGAGCTTGGCATTTGCACTCGAGAAGCCGCCCGTCGCCCATACACGCGCCACACCCTCGGGTGGTACGACCACTCGGCTGCGCCCAAAGTCGTCGTGCACCGTGAGCGTATGTGCCCAAGCGTTGGTGCTGATATCGATGCGCTGACTCTGTAGCACCACGTCGCCGCGCAGGTTGCGATACGTGCGTGTGAGCGAGCCCTGGCCGTTGGTTCGCTCGAGCACTACGAGCGATCCGGCCGCATAGCTCGCCCCAAACACTGGCGCTTGGGTCGCATAATTCCAACTGCACGTTGGGATGCCTAGGCTACCATCGTACGTCAGTACGCGCTCGGTCATGGCCCCCGTTTGGCTCGGCTGCCAGCCCGGAGCGCCAGCCCCCTGCTCGCGGATACGATCTAGGGGCGATCGATCCAAAAGGCTGACGGCACGCGGGACACTGTTTGAGGCGACACCTGTAGTCGGGGCTGTGTAGAAGTTAGCCTGTTCTTGTGTCGTCTGGGTCCGGTACGCACCTCCATACTGGCTTGTACCCACCAAGGGATACGGCAGATGTTGGGTGGCTGAGGCCGCCGTCGAAGGGTAATCTTGAAAGGCCACTACGTCATTGTAGCTCGGGCTTGAGCGCACTTGATTGGACTGAACTGGTCGCCCTAGGCCATCAACAAAAGTGATGGCCTGCACCAAAGCGTCTGCCGGCAAATCGACGACATTCGCCAAGCTAGCTAGTGGTCGTAGGAAGGTATTCTCGACTGTATAATTGAACCCCGTGCCTAGTTCTGCCACCTTGGACAAACGAAGCACCGGCTGAACAATCAGCATATTCGACTCGGCCACTTGAGGTGGCAAAAGCGCCCCACCTGAGATTGTAACCTGCAGCTGGTATTCACCCGGCTGGGTTGTGGTGAACGTGGAGGCGGTCTGACCCACGAGCAGCTCGCCGTCACGATACCACGTATAGCTCGCCCCAAATCCGGCATAGGACTGCGCCACGCCGAGCACTGCTCCACTGCCGACATTGACGTCGCCCGACACCTTGGCAATAGTGGGAAGCGGGGCACCGCGCAGCTCGACGGTTCCGCTTGTTTGATTGCTCGGTGGGGGCGCGCAGCTGACTGGAGGCCCCACCTGACAGAAACGGTAGTAATGCAACTGCGAGCCCAGCGCAGCGGTCAGTGTATGGCTAGTGGCCCACCCTGAGCAACTGCTGGGTAGCGCGGTCGTGCTGTACGAAAACTGACAATCATTGCCAAAGGGAACGGTAACCGAACGCCCTACAAACTGATTGGTCACATAGTTAAAGACGGGGCCTTTATGGTTGATCTCGACTGTATAACTGGCTGTTGCCGCGGGCTCATTGGGGCATTGAGAAGGGACCTCTGCCCAGATCACCCCATCTGCCGTAGCGGATGCGTCCCAGTCGACCACGAATTCCTGGAGGTGAACTGTATGGCTATGTAATTGCCCTTGGGTGATTGAGATAGAAATCGGCTGGTTGTAACACTCCGGATCAACGCCGATTGGTGCCTGCACGAAGTAACGGTACCGAACAGGTGAACCGACACACTGCGGACCTGGAGACAGATAGCCTGATGGCGTTACTTCTGCTACAGTCAAAATCTGCTGCCCACGCAGCGCATTGTGACTCAATAGCGCCAGGCTAACTATCAAAATGAATACTAATACAACTCTACGCATCAGCCAACTATTACTGTTTGATTTGATACGCATACTGCTTGAGCACGAAACCGTTACGGTCGCGCACGATCACCACGCGGCCGAGGTCGTCGTATTCGGTGTAGGTGCAGTTGCTCAGGCCGACGCAGGTGGCTGTGGCGCCCACGAGTGGGTCGATGCAGGCCGTTTGCATCGTAGCGTCTAGCTTGTGCAGGCGGATGTCGTCGAGCAGCATCGTGTGCTGCTGCCCGTTGAACACCGCCGCAAAAGCCAGCAGGTGGGCGGTGCCACCCCCGAAGCAGCTCGTGCGTGCCCGAGCCAAGTCGAGCCGCGTCACAAACAGCTCCCACTTGCCCTGTGTGTTCGGAATCGCAACTTCCTCTTGGAAGTAGGTGCCGCTCGTGCATGCAGCAGCCGCGCTTTGTGAGCCCGGAAGTGTGGCCCGGAGTGCCAGGTGCCCCGCACCGGTGCTCTTCACCCAGGCACTGAGCACATAGGAAGCCGCTTGATCCTCCGCATTGAGCTGGCGAAACACGATACCGTTCCAGCTCGTGCTGGCTTGCGCCGCACTTGCCGGGCCGCGCAGCGCCCACCGGCCCGAATGCGCCTCGGTGTTCGTGCGCTGACCACCCCCACTGCCCGCGCCCGAGGCATAGAGCGTCCAGCCATCGGGCAGCACCGTAGCCGATACGGCTTCTTCGGCGTCGCAGTGACTCGCTGTCGCCGCACCCGTCGGGTTGTCAAGGGGCGCAAACTGACCGTTGCTCACGCCGGCCACCACCTCGGTCGAGCTGTAGCCGTAGCGCACGTCGCTCGGCATGCCGATGCGGTTGCGGCTGCGTAGGGGCTGCCCGAAGGCGTCGTAGCTCAGCTGGATGCCTTCGGTGCGGTGATCGGGGGCACTCAGTTGGTAGCCGTAGAGGCTTGGCAGGTTGAGCTGGTTCGTGCCGCCCACGTTGGTGACCGTCGGGGCGGTGAACACGGTGCTCATCGCCTGCGGCTGGCTCATCCGCGCCCCGAAGCTGCGGTGCGGCAGCGCCACCGTGCGCAGCGAGCCACCGATCTCTTGCACCAGATGCGTGCGATAGACCGACACCGCCGCGCCCGTCACCATGCGCTCGGCCCCCGGCGAAGCCCGGCGGAAGCTCAGCACCTCGAGGGGCATATTGGCCCGGCCGGTCGTTTGTAGGTTGCGCAGCGCTGCCACCGTAGCGTCATCGGTGCCCGTGCCCGGCAGCACGAGGTCCCGCACATACCGGGTAAACGTCCCCAGCCGCTCGGTGCCATCGCCCGTGCTCTCCTGCTCGCGCAACAGCAGCGCCGCATTGTCGTAAGTGTAAAACGTCGTCGTCGGTGGGAAAGCTAACGGCGGCACATCCTGTGACCAGCTCGTGCTCTGCGACTGATGCGCGTGAAACCAGCCCCCCTCGTGCGTGTAGCTGCCTGAGAGGTTGAAAGTCTGGCCCAGCACCGTGTAGCTCTGGCTGCTCGTGCCCGAGACGCTGCGATAGGTGAAGCCGCCTGTGGAACTGGTGAAGTAGGTATAGAGCGTCGTGTCTTCGCTCACCCGCTGCGGATTGCTCACGTTCGTCATATCCAGCAGTCGGACCATGGTGGTCATCCCGCGTCGCCAGTCGCGGAAGCTCGGCGGTGTGCCCCGATAGCTGGCGCTGCCCGCGTCATCAGCGCCTGATGTCGCTTGCGTCACATAGCGTGTGACTGTGCGGCCGTTGATGCCATTGGGCCCGCGGTGCTCGGTCACCCGCGCATACTCGATCGGCGACTCCTGCAGCACGTCGTAGCGAGTAAACGTGCCCCGCACCCAGGCTCCACAGGCCAAACGGTGACTCGCCGGCGGTGTGCAGCCCCCCGTCACACTCACCACCCGATAGAGCTGCTGGGCAAAGCCTGTGGAGAGACCCGTGGGCGCGCCAGCCGTCGGCTGCAGCACCCCCGACGACGACCCAGCATCAGTCGTGTAGGTGTACTGCCGAATGATATTGTCCGTCGCGCCGTCGACGCCGTTGGGCTGCGTCTCGACCTGGCTCACTCGCAGGCCTCCCACTTCATTGGGCGTCAGCGTGGGGGTATTGTGTGGCTCATACGTGTACTTCGTGCGCGCTCCGGCTTGGGTGTGCACCGCGCTGAGGGAGCCCACCCGCAGCACAGCAGCCGTGCCCACGCTCCGATTCGAGGTGCTCAGCTCGGGCGCTAGCGTAGTGGCCGTGGTCGCCCCATTCCAATAGCCCCACAGGTCCTGCGCATAGCTGTCCCGTTTGGGCATGCATTGCGAGTCGTCGTAGGTGAACCAAGTGTCGATGCTCTTGGTCGGATTCACCGGCGTGCTCCACAGACCCTCATACCACTGCTTGATGCGATCCAGCCGCAGTCGCTTCTCTGACGTGCTCGACGGGCAACTCGCCGAGAAGTAGCTCTGCACCAGCTCGTGTCGCGAGATCAGCTTGGTCTGCCCGTCATACACCGAATAGACCTCGATTCGCTGCAAGGCCCGGTCGTCTATGTCGTCACGGTTGGTACTATGCACGAGGAAGTCCACACGCCCGTTCACAAAGTTGATGCGGCTCAGCCGCGCCCCATCCACCACCCGCATCCGCACCGTCGTCAGGTCGAGCTGGGCCTCGGTCACGCTCGGGCAGCCGCTGCAGGCCGCCGCGCTGCTGGCATGCTGAGCACCGGGGTGCTGGGCATAGTTGCCCAATGCCGCTGTCGTAAAGAAGCGATCGCCCACTTTCACGCCCGTCGCCCCATGCGCCACGAAGTGATAGCCCGTGCTGTAGCTCGTGTATTCCAGCGTGATCTCGTCGCCATAGGTGCCTGGCACGATCTTGGTCAGGTACCAGGCATTCACCTCTTGGGCCTGCGCCACCCCGTTCAGCTCCTGTTGCGTCGTCTCCTGCCGTGCAAAGTGATACTGGTTACCGCCGTCGTCGGTGATCACAAAGCCCGTGATCAGGTTCGAAGCCCAGGTGGCCGCGATGCGCAGATTTGAGGCGGGCATCGTCACAAACTCCACCCCCGTGACCAAGTCGCGCAGGAAAAACTTGCCGCTGATGCCCGCCACTTGGAAGTAAAACAGGTCTGGCTCCACTGCCGCCAGCACCCGCTGCACACCACCCGTCAGCGTATAGGTGTCGGTCACCCCATAGGGCACGCGCATCACCACCCCACCCGCGTCGAGCGACCAGTTGAGCCCCACCCAGCTCGCCAGAGTGCCCACCCGCACCCCACCTGCGTTATAGTGCAACGTCACCGGCAGGCTCAGCTTACGGCTCTGTACCGTCGTGATCGGCACACTCACTTCGGGGACGCCCGTGTACTGCCCGCGCGGCGTCTTGAGGTGGTCGAGAATGCTCAGCGCGTTATACGAGGGCAGGCGAATCGGTAGGTAGCGGTTAGGCTGCGCATGGCCCATCGCGGCCGTCAGCAGCCAAGCGCAGAGCAGGATCACAGGGCGGTTCTTCATCGCGTGCAGAGGGCTCGCTTAGCGGGATTGACGGAATCGGTAGCGCAGTCCGGCCACCAGCATGGGCCGCATCTCGAAGGCTTGAGAAAACAGCGCCGTAGGCAGCAGACTGCGCTCGCCGAGTGGGGTCACGCGCAGCGGGCCAGTGGTCATCGGCATATCAGCAGGACCTAGCCCCACTGTCACACTTAGCACCGGTTCGAAGGGCGACAGGGCGCGCTGAAGTGCGCTCAGATTTAAGAGCGAACTGCTTTCGGCAGCAGCCTGCTCGGCCGTCGGCTCAATAGTCGATGAAGCTCCAGAGGCCCCGCTCGCGGTAATCACACTCGGCCGAGGAAAGACCCGCAGCGTGTCGACCGCGCGGCAGTCCCCTGCGCTCACCGTAAGCACATAGGCCCCCGGCGAGTGCACCTCGAGCTGCGGCGTCACCGCCCCCGTGCTCCAGCGATACAGCGACGTGCTGTCGACCGTGTGCGGGCCGATGCGCAGCGCGCGGCCGTCGGCGGGCAGCAGCGTGTCAGGCCCCAGCGCCACACTCGGCGCCATCCGCACCTGCACGCGGCCCCAGGCCGTGTCGCGGCTGCCATCGCCTCGCTCGCCGATCAGCCGCACGCGGTAATCTCCCGCAGTCGCGAACACATGCGTCGGCGCCTGCTCGCTCGACACTGATCCATCGCCCATATCCCAGCGCCAGCGCTTGACATCAGCCCGTGTGGGTGTGGTATTTCGAAACGCCGTAGGCCCACCCACACAGCCCCCGCTCACCTCGAAGCGCACACCAGGCCGCACCACATTCGAGGCCAGCAGCGTGGGCAGCCCATAGCTGCTGCGCGTGCCCTCGGCCAGGCGCACCGCATCGGCGCGGTAGCGCCACGCGCCCTCCGGCTGTTCGATGCGCCCCAAGTAGTCATGTCCCTGACCCGCAGGACCGTTGCACAGCGCCACATAGATGTTCCCATCTGGCCCCAGCTGCAGCGCCCCCGTCGTCACACCCGCCCAGGCGCCCGCCTGCCACTGCAGCGGTGCGCGACCACTCGAGTCCACCTGTTCTAGATCCATCCGCCCCACCCAATGCCGACGCCAGCTCGTCACATACACATACCGGCCCGAGGGTGAGAACTCCACCCCATAGGGCTCCTGCACCGCCCCGCCGTCCTGCGCAAATACGCCCGCGAGCAGCCGCCCCACCTGACCCGACGCCGCATCGAAGGCAAATACCTCGACCGCATCTGCCCCCGTCACCGCCACCGCCAGTTTGCGCCCGTCAGCCGAGAACTTGAGCTGACCAATGCTGCCATTGCCCAGCCCGCTATGCATGAGCCCCACCGCCGAGACCACCGGCGCGCCCACGATACCCTCAGCCGTCACCCGATAGGCCACGAACTCGCGGCTGTAGAGCCGATGCCCCACCACCCACACATCTTGACCATTGGCATGGTGCACCGCTGCTAGTTTTTCGGTCGCCTGCGACTCGAGCAGCACGTCGCGGTCGGGCGCCGTCAACTTCGCGCGGTCAAGGCCTCCACTCAGGTCGAGCCGACTCGCCCTGAGCCCCCGGCTCGCCCCCCGATAGCCCCCCTGATCGACCGTGAACAGCAGCACCTGATCGCCCCGCCCGGGTACAGGCACCAGCAGCGCCCCTTGTGTCGACGAAGCATCGGCGCTCAGCCCCTGCCCGCCCGTCACCACCCGATGCTTCGCGTCGTACACCGTCACCCCATCGGTGTAGGCCAGCAGCGCGCCCGTGCTATCCGCCAGTGCGGCCGAGCCCTCAAGCTGCTGCAGCTGCCCACCCGCGATCGCCTCGACCCCCGCGGCGCCGAAGCGAAGCCCAGCCCCATAGCCGAAGTACCACGTGCCCACGCGACGCTGGTCAGCGCCCAGTAGGCGTAGCGTCCGCTGACTGGCAGACTGTGGGCCGAGTGCAGGTAGTGACGGCGTGGACGAAGTCGTGGGTGATGATGTGGGGGATGACGTGGGAAGTGAATTGCCCACCGTCGGCGTGGCGCTCGATTCTCCAATCTGCTGCGTGGCCGCCGAAGCGGACAACGAAACCCCCGAAAGTTTCGCAGGCACATCTGGCAGCGCAGACGGCACCGATGGCAGCTGCCTTAGCGACGGAATGTTCGGCAGCGGCGGCATTCGAAGCAGTAGGCCCTGCCGCAGCTGCGCGAGCTGTGCCTTCGCCTGCTCTTGCGCTTGTGCGCGCCAGCTGGAGGCCTGCGCCCGCAAGCGGCTCATCGCCCGCGCGCCCATCGCCTGCGGCCGCATCAGAGGACGTGCCAAGTCGTACACCCGTGTGCGCCCTCCTTCTGCCACCCCCAAAAGCCGACCTTTCTCCGTTTCGATCAGTTCAAAATCTTCCAGTCGAACTGGTGAGCGCAGCACCTGACCGGTTGCCCCCTCCACCACCCGTGCTGATACCACCCGACCCGCCCCGTCCACTTGCAGCAACAGCCAGCGTGAGAGCGCTCTTGCCACGGGAACCGTCACCGGCCGCAGCCCCGGATTGAGTTCCCCCTGTTCACCTTCGTATGGCCGATGCTCCTTGCCATAAACACGATACCCATCACTATACGCCTGCACCCGGCCCTGCGCATCACGTAGACTGTCGATCAGCGGCGCCTGTTGGCCACTTGCCAAGCCGCCGCAACACAACCCGACGACCACATACGCCATACGCAGAGGCGCATATATCACTGCGGTAGAGTGGCTCTGGCGCGGCAGCATGACTCGTTTGTGTTGATGCTGCCAAATAGAGTTAGGATTGGAGCCTTGTCAAGCAGACACGCTTCTCTCGCCGTGTAAACTTTTTTACCCTGGAGTTTCAAAGAGGGAATTAATGTCGGGTTGAGCGGGTTCTCTTGATTTAGGCAGCTCACCCAAGAGCCTTTGCAAAGTGTCCTACGCCACTACTGAGAGTCCCATCCGCTTCCCCGATACAATTTGGCGCCGACAGACGTCCGTCATCTTATCTATCGATCAGCAGCGAGCTCAGGCAAAACCATATTCGGTGATTCGAAAAGCGACACTAAATGCTCGCAAAGTCTTTCGGCCAACTGGGCCTCTCGAAAAAGGGCTTGGGTTGTGCTTTTCCAAGACAATGAGGTGTAAACGGTCAACGCCAAGTATCGAAGCTGCGCTCGAAAAACGGCGCCCAGATCATGAGCAGAGACCAGCAGCCCTATGCCATCAAAAACTCAGCGCTTTCAGTACCAAGTAGGATAGGTATACAGCCCAGGCGGGACCAAGGCAGGAAAGGTATGTGGCCCACGACGCTCGAAAGCTCGATCAGGACACGACCTCGTTTGGAATGCGCCACACTCGAAGCAGCCTAGGCGGGTTGGGGACTTAAATGAGGTTTATGGCCTGCTCGCGTATCTAGTGATGCATTCACAGTCAAATGCAGCAGAAGCAGAGGGGAAGGGATTCGAACCCTCGATACGGTTGTGCCGTATACCCGCTTTCCAGGCGAGCCCTTTCAACCACTCAGGCACCCCTCTGTGTCAAACGAGGCGCAAAGATACGCAGTCCGCCCCACCCTAGCCGCCTACCGGAGCGGTCACTGCACCGTGACGAGGTGATACGACTTCTTGCCCTTCTGCACGAGTAAGAAGCGGTCGGCGAGCAGGTGGGTGGCGTCGAGGCGGGCGTTCACATCGGCCACCTTGAGGCGGTTGATAGCCAGGCCGCCCCCCTCGATCAGGCGACGGGCCTCGCTCTTGGTGGGCAGGGCGCCGACCTGCGTGACGAGGTCGATGACGCCCAACCCTTCGGCCAAGGCTGCGCGCGCGAGCTCACCCTGTGGCACCCCCTCGAAGATGTCGAGCAGTTCGTCGGCCGAAAGGCGCTGCAGGGCCTCGGCGGGTGCGCTGCCGAAGAGGATGTCGCTGGCCTCGATGGCGCGCGCGAGGGCGTCGGCGCCGTGCACGCGGGTGGTGAGCTCTTCGGCGAGGGCGCGCTGGGCCAGGCGGCGACCGGGGTCGGCCGCTGAGGCGGCGAGGGTCTCTGCGATCTCGGCCAGCGGCCGCAGGCTAAACACCCGCAGCAGCCTATCCACATCGGCGTCGCTCTGGTTGAGCAGAAACTGGTAAAACTTGTAGGGCGAGGTCATCGTGGCGTCGAGCCAGACGTTGCCCTGCTCGCTCTTGCCAAACTTGCTGCCGTCGGCCTTGGTGAGCAGGGGGGCCGTGAGGGCATAGGCCTCGCCGCCGGTCATGCGGCGGATGAGTTCGGTGCCGGCGGTGATGTTGCCCCACTGGTCTGAGCCGCCCACCTGCATGCTCACGCCGTGCTCGCGGTAGAGGTGAACGAAGTCAAAGGCCTGCAACAGCTGATAGGAAAACTCGGTGAACGAGAGGCCCGTCTCTAGGCGCTTCTGCACCGAGTCTTTGGCGAGCATGTAGTTGATCGTCAGGTGCTTGCCGATGTCGCGCAGGAAGCTGAGCAGGCTCACACCCTGCGTCCAGTCGTAGTTGTTGACGATCTGGGCCTGGGTCGGCCCGGGGGTGAAGTCGAGGAAGCGCTCGAGCTGGGCGTGAATGCCGGCCTCGTTGGCACGCAGGGTGGCCTCGTCGAGCAGGTTGCGCTCGGTTGACTTGCCCGAGGGGTCGCCCACCATGCCCGTGGCCCCGCCCACCACGGCCACAGGCCGGTGCCCCGCCCGCTGGAAGTGCACCAGCAGCATGATCGAGACGAGGTTGCCCAGGTGCAGCGAGCGCGCCGTGGGGTCAAAGCCGCAGTAAACCGCCACCCGATGCTGGCGCAGATGGGGCTCGGCCTCGGGGGTGAGGTCGTGCACGAGGCCGCGGGCTCGTAGCTGTGCCACGATGTCAACTGGGGGGGCTCCGGCGGCCTCGAGCTGGCTAAGCGACTGATTCACTGAATGTTAAAGCTGTGTTAAAGGGGCAAAACTACGCCCGAATGCTGGTATCTAGGCGTTAGTTGGATGTATGGAGCAGAATTGGCGGCGTGAAACAAGCTTAATGCCTCTTTTGGCCCGACTTTTGGTTTGGTAGCAATGCTGGAAAAACCTATGTTTGCCCACGTCAACTGTCAGACCAACTGACTCAGAACCACACTCTGCAGAACCCAAGCCTTTACTCGCTATGACCACCCGCGTTTGGATGCAGCGCCTCGTCGCCATCACGCTCACGGCCCTGCTGGCCCTGCCCCTTGCTCTGATCGGGCAAGCTGGCCCTGGCGCCCCAGCAGCCAAGCAAGGCCGCGACCTGCAGAAGAAAGGCCAGTGGGCCGAGGCCATCCAGAAATATCAGGAAGCCATCGCTGCCGAGCGGAACAACTACCGCTACCACGTGTACAAGGGACAATGCGAGACCAAGCTGAAGAAGTACAGCGACGCCATCAACTCGTATCGCGCCGCCACAGCCCTGAACAAGGAAGACTCGAAGCTTTATGCCCAGCTGGGTATGGCTTTTGCCAAAGCCAAGCAGTATCCCGGCGCCGTGCAGGCCTTCAACAGTGCCTACGATTACGAAAAGGACCCTGCCCGTAAGCTGAGCTACAAGTTGTTCGCCATCAAGCTGCTGAACAAGCAGAACCAGCCCCAGGCCGCCATGGCGGAACTGAACAAGCTGAAGCCCGCCAACTCGAATGATGTGCGTGTGCTGGCCGCCGAGGGCGAAACCTATGGCGCGATGAACCAGTGGCCTGCCGCTGTGGCCAGCCACGAAAAAGCCGTCGCCAGCCTGCCTGCCAACTCACCCCAGCGCGAGAAGTATGTGCTAAACCTAGCGCTAGCCTACCACAAGTCGGGCAACACAGCCAAAGGCAAAGAGCTGTCGGCCACGCTGAGCCCCAAGTATCAGGCGGTCTATCGCCGTCAGGCCGGTGCCTCAGCCGCCTCGCAGGACGTTCGCATCGCTCGCGGCTATCTGCGCGCTAACCAGCTCGAGGAAGCCCAGGAGTTTGCCAAGAAGGCGATCGACAAAGAGCCCAACAGCCCGCTGGGCTATCAGACCATGGCGACGATCTTGATCCGCAAGGGTCAGAACCAGCCCGCTATCGGCCTGCTGCGCCGCGCCGCTGAAATGGAGAAAGACGACGCCAAGCGCGGCAAGATTCAGAGCAGCATGCTCAAGCTGCAGTTCAACGCCGGCGACTACCGCGGCGCCCTCGAGACGGCTAACGCCATCCTGACCAAGAGCCCGAACAACGCCACCGTGCTGGGCCTGAAGGCACAAGCCGAGTATCAACTGGGCCAGTTCAAAAACGCCATCGCCACCACCGAGAAGGCTGTGGCTGCCGCCAAGCAAGACCCCCAGAAGAGCAGCGCCTTCTACTTCACGCAAGGCCTCGCCGCTAAGCGCGATGGCGACCTCGAGAAAGCCAAGACCGCCTTTAAAGAGGCTGAGAAGTCGGCCACCTTCCGCTTCGCCGCCCGCAACGAGGCTGCCAAGATCGCGGCCCGCTAAGCCCACAGAATCCAAAGAAAAGGTCGCACCGAGTGCGACCTTTTCTTTTTCGTGATAGCCTAGGCCTAGCTGGGCTAGTGCAGCCTCACTTCGTGTACACGTACACCTGCCCCGTGCGGGGGTGCGTCAGGTGCACCTCAGCGCGCTCAGCTGGCTCGACATGGCCCACCACCTGTGCCTGCAGGCCCACGTGAGCTGCCGATGCGATGATGGCCTGGGCCGTGGCGGCATCGTCGACGTAGAACTCGATCCGGTGGCCCATGTTGAACACCTGGTAGAGCTCGCGCCAGTCGGCGCCGCGCTGCTGCTGGATGAGGGCAAAGACCGACGGCACATCGAAGAGCCGGTTTTTGATCACGCGGCCTGCCGTGAGGAAGTGCAGCACCTTGGTCTGCCCCCCACCCGTGCAGTGCAGCACCCCTTGGATGCGGGGCGCTAGCAAAGGATCAAGGGCGCGCAGCAGCGGCAGGTGCATGCGCGTGGGGCTGAGCAGCAGCTGGCCCACCGTGAGGCCCGCCACCGGCGAGGCATCGGTCAGGCGTGCGCCGCCGGTATAGACCACGGCGCGGTCAAGCCCCGGGTCGAAAGACTCGGGGTAACGCTCGGCATAGTCGGCCGTGAGCACCTCGTGGCGGGCATAGGTGAGCCCGTTGCTGCCGATGCCGGAGTTATAGTCGCGCTCCCAAGGGGCCTGGCCAGCTGAGGCCACGCCAACGATAAGTGCCCCGGGCCGAATGGCGATGCGCTGCACCTCGGCGCGCGGCAGGCGCGCCAACGCGGTGAAGCCCACATCGACGGTGCGCACGAGGTCGCCCACATCGGCTGTCTCGCCCCCGGCCAGCTGCACGTCGAGGCCGAGCGCGTTGAGTTCGTCGATGAGCTCGGCGGTGCCGGTGATGAGGGCACTGAGCACGTCGCCGGGCACCAGGCGCTTGTTTCGCCCGATGGTGTTCGACAGCACGAAGCCCGAGCGCACACCGGCGCAGGCCATGTCGTCGAGGTTCATCACGATGGCGTCTTGGGCGATGCCGCGCCATACGCTCAGGTCGCCCGTCTCGCGCCAGTAGAGATAGGCTAGGGCTGCCTTGGTGCCGGCCGTGTCGGCGTGCAGCAGGCTGCACCAGGCAGCGTCGCCCGCCACATCGGGCAGCACCTTGCAGAACGCATCGGGATAGAGCCCCTTGTCGAGGGCGGCGATGGCGCGGTGCACCTCGGCCTTGCCAGCCGACACGCCGCGCGCCTCATAGGCCCCGGGGGTCGCGCTCATGGGGACTACTTCTTTTTCTCGCCTTGCAGCTCGACCACGAGGTCGAACGACAGGATGCGGAACTCAGAGCGGCGGTTGGCCTGCTCGTCGTCGTCGCTCATCTCAGGGTAGATCAGCGGCTGCGACTCGCCAAAGCCAAACCAGCTGATGCGCTTCTTGTTTACGCCCTTGCTCGTCAGGTAGTTCACTACCGAGAGGGCCCGGCGGTTCGAGAGGCGCAGGTTGTACTGCTCGGGGCCGTTGGTGTCGGTGTGGGAACCCATCTGGATGGTCACGCCGGGGTTATCAAGCATGAGGGCCACCAGCTTGTCGAGTTCGACGATCGACTCAGGGCGCAGGTCAGCCTTGTCGAAATCGTAGTAGATGTTCTGCAGCACGATCGGGCGGTTGAGCTCGATGCGCTCGAGGCTGATGTCGATGTCGGCGTTGAGCGCGGTGCTCTTGGCGATGTCTTTGGTCGAGACGAAGACCTCGTTGGCCAGATACTCCGGCGCGGTGCCCACCAGGCGATAGTCATTGGCCTGCTCAAGGCTGAACTTGTACGTGCCGGTCTGGTCGGTCTTAAAGGTGTCGATGGACAGGAAGTTCTTGTCCGGGGTGACGCGGTAGAGCGTGACGGTGCTGAAGGGGATAATCTGGCGCGTTTTCTGGTCGCGCACACGGCCTTGGATGCTGATCACGACGGGCACCTTGGGCTTCTCGGGCAGGCGGCGGAAGTAATAGATGTCGTCGCGCCCCGCCCCACCCGGCCGGTTGGTGGTCATTAGGCCGGTGCTGTCGGTCAGGTAGAGGATGCTGATTTCGTCTGCCGGTGAGTTGAACGGGTGACCGAGGTTGGTGGGGGCCTCCCACAGGCCCTCGTTGCCCGTGCTGCGGTAGATGTCAAATCCACCCATGCCCTTGTGACCATCCGAGGCGAAGTAGAGCGCCCCGTCTTGCGCCACATAGGGCTGCAGCTCATTAAACTCGGTGTTGATCACCCGGCCGGCGTGCAGGGGTTTGTTCCACTTGTTGCCTGCGCGAGTGGCATACCAGATGTCGCCCTCGCCTAGGCCCCCGGGGCGATCAGACGAGAAATAGAGCACGTTGCCATCGGGCGAGAGCGTGGGGTGGGTGTCATAGGTGGGCACGCGCTTAGTCTTGCCGCGCGAGTCAACCACCTGCTCGGAGAAGGCCTGCAGCTCTGGGATCAGGGTAAAGCGGTTCCACTTCTTCTTCTCTTGGTCGAAGGTGCTTTGGTAGATCGAACTGCCATACTGCTTGCCCAGCTTGCCTTGATTGGCAATGGCGTAATACATCGTCAGCCCGTCGGCCGTGATGGCGGCGGTGCCGTCGTTGGCGGGCGTGTTGATCATCTTGCCCATGTTCTGCGGCGAACCGAAGGTGCTGTCGCTGGTCATGGGGGCCACCCAGAGGTCGCCGTAGGGCTCTTCACCAAACTCGGTATAGGTCTCTTTACCTGTCGAGCCCTTGCGGTGTGAGGTGAACACCACGTAGCGCTTGCCGCCCACGGTATAGACCACCGGGTCGTAATCGGAGTTGCGGGTGCTGAGGCTGACGCGCTCGAGCGACCAGCCCTCGGGCTTGGCCAGCTCAGCCACGGCAAACTGGTTGCTCTCGAGCTCGAGCCGGGCCTGGCGCAGCAGATAGTCGTTGCGCTTGTGCAGTTCGAGGAAACGCTCGAAGGAGCGGCTGGACTCGGCGTAGTTCTCGGTCTTTTTCAGCTGCTGGCCGAGGTCAAACCACAGCGTGTCGTTGCCGGTCGGGTTGACATCGATGGCGGCCTGGTACCAGCGAATGGCCTCATCGGTCTTGCCCAAGAACTCGTTGCACTTGGCGATGCGGGTCAGAATCTGCTGGTTCGAGGGGTCCTGCTTGAGGGCCTGTCGGTAGAGCTTCTCGGCCTCGACGGTGCGTCGGCTGTCATAGAGCTGGTCGGCCTGCTCAAGCACGCGCTCGAGGTCGGTAACCGCCCGTTTTTTCTTTTTGCGCTGAGCCAGCGCGGGGTGAGGCAATAGGGCCGTGAGTAGCACGGCCGCGCAGAGCATCGACAGCAGCGTTCGCATGGAGGTCATGAGGGGGTGGAGCTAGGCCCGCTGCCCGCGGGCTGCCCTAGGCAAACTTACCCCAAAATCGCCTAGCAGCAGCCCCTAGGCTGTCCTGTAGGGTCGTGAAAAAGGCATTAACACCTTAGGTGAGGGCCGCTAACGCACGTTGTGACCCATCGGTGCCGAATGAGTGGCACGAAGTGCGAAATTTGAACGTTTCAGCAACGAACGGATTGTTGTCCTCACCCCACCCTATGTACCCCGAATACATCACCACCCCCATGCGCGCCGAGCTGGTCGACATGGGTTTTGAGAGCCTCGGCACCCCCAGCGACGTCGATCGCACCCTCGGTCAAAATGCCGGCACCACCCTGCTGGTCGTCAACTCAGTGTGCGGATGCGCCGCCGGAGCCGCCCGCCCGGGCGTGCGTCAGTCGCTCATGGGCGCGAACCGCCCGGATCACCTCGTGACGGTATTCGCGGGTGTGGACGGCGAGGCCACCAAGCGCGCGCGCGAGTTCCTGCTGCCTTATCCGCCGAGTTCGCCCTCGATTGCGCTGTTCAAAGACGGCAAGCTGGTGCACATGCTCGAGCGACACCACATCGAGGGTCGCAGCGCCGAGCTCATCGCCAACAACCTGAAGATGGCGTTTGAGCAATACTGCGCACAACCCGTGAACGCCTAAGGCTTTACGCCCTATCGCTAGCGCCCGACCCTGAATGGTTGGGCGCTAGGCTTTTATGGAGCATAAACGAAAGGAACGGCATTTGGCGTTATTTTGTACTCTACGTTCCAGTTCCATCACTGGCCTATGCCCCGCACCAAAGAATTTGACGTCGAGGCAACCCTCGACCGGGCAGTCGAGCTGTTTCGGCGGCGTGGCTATTCGGCCACGTCGATTCAAGACCTAGTCGACACCCTCGGCATCAACCGAGCCAGTCTCTATGCCACCTTTGGCACTAAAGAGGCTCTGTTCACCCAGGCGGTGCAACGCTACATCGAGGTGACGGCAACCATGCGCTCGGCTTGGGTCGAGCAGTCGAGTCCCCGCCAGACCCTCATTAGCTATGTGCAGCAGACTGCTGAGCTCGTGCTTGGGCAGGGCAGCGCCGCTGGCTGCATGATCGTCAATGCCTGCACCGAGCTCGGTGAATTCACCCCCGAGACCACCCGCCAGGTGCAGGGTGGCCTTAAGGCCACTTACCGCTTCCTCTTGGGCTATGCCCAAGCCGCCGCAGAACAGGGAGAACTGCCCTCTGGTCTCACGCCAGAGGCTGCTGCAGCTCAGGCCCTGTCTTGTGGTGTCAGCCTTCCCGTGATGGCCCGTGCGGGCCTGCCTCGGCAAACGATTCTGGCTGTGGCTCAGAGCTTTGAGAAAAGTTTAGGCCGATAATGGAATGTGCATTCTATTATTTCGGATGCTTGTGCTCTATTCTTAACCTTTCGTTCCAAATGAAACGTCTTGATCAAAAGGTCGCCCTCATCACGGGGGGTACCACGGGCATCGGCCTCGAGACCGCCAAGCTCATTCTCGCCGAGGGGGCTACGGTCATCGTGACCGGCAAAAACCCAGCTACGCTCGCTCAGGCGCGCACCGATCTGCCCAAGGCCGAAGTCATCGCCACCGATGCCGCCAGCCTGCCCGACGGCGAACGTCTCGTGGCCGAGGTCGTCAAGAAGCACGGCCGCATCGATGTGCTGTTCATCAACGCGGGTGTGGCCCTATTTGCCCCGATAGAGGCATCTGACGAGGCCTTCTTTGACAACCAGATGAATACCAACTTCAAGGGAGCTTACTTCCTGTTGCGGGCAGCCTTGCCGTACTTGTCGCAGGGGGCCTCGGTGATTGCCAATGCGACAATCGCCTCAGTGGTGGGCATGCCCAATGCAAGCGTGTATGCCGCGAGCAAAGCCGCACTGACCGCCGGGCTACGCAGCCTCGTGTCTGAAGAGGGCATTCAAGCCAAAGGGATTCGAGTGAACGTGATCCACCCCGGCCCGATCGCCACCCCGATTTACGGCAAGCTGGGCATGCCAGAAGAAGCCGTCAAAGGTTTTGGCGCAATGCTCTCGAACCGGACCCCGCTGAAGCGCTTCGGCACAGCTGAGGAGGTGGCTAAGCTCGTGCTGTTCCTAGCCTCGAGTGAGTCGTCTTACCTAAATGGCAGCGAGATCGCCGTCGATGGTGGTGTGACAGCCTCGGTGCTGGGCTAAATCGGGAAGCCTCTACATGCACGCGGCCCCAATGGGGCCGCGTGCATGTAATTCGACAGAAGGCTTAGGCCGTCTGTAGCGCCTTGGGTAATGCCGCCTTCATCTCGGGCGTGGCGAAGTCTTGATACTTCGCGAAATTCTCGAGGAAGAGCTTGGCTAGGTGGGCCGCCTGCTTGTCATAGGCCGACTTGTCTGACCAAGTGTTGCGCGGGTTGAGCACCTCGCTCGGCACACCCGGCACGACCGCAGGCACCGCCAGCCCGAAGATGGGGTCGGTCTCGTAGGCCACGCTGGCCAGCTGGCCCTCGAGGGCTGCCGTGATCATCGCACGGGTGTAGGGCAGCTTCATGCGCGATCCGACGCCATAGGGGCCACCCGTCCAGCCGGTGTTGACCAGCCAGACGTTGACCTTGTGCTTGGCGATTTTTTCGCCGAGCATTTTGGCATAGGTGGTCGGGTGCAGGGGCAGGAAGGCCTGGCCGTAGCAGGGCGAGAAGGTGGCCTGGGGCTCTTTCACGCCAGCCTCGGTGCCGGCCACCTTGGCCGTGTAGCCCGAGATGAACTGCATCATCGCCTGGCCCTCAGTAAGGCGCGAGATGGGCGGCAGCACGCCAAAGGCATCAGCCGTGAGGAAGAAGATGTGCTGCGGCAGGCCAGCCTTCGAGGGCATCACAGCATTGCCAATGAAGTCGAGCGGATAGGCCACGCGCGTGTTTTCCGTGATCGACTGGTCGGCATAGTTGACCGTGCGGGTGTGGGGGATGAACGTGGTGTTCTCCACGAGCGAGCCGAACTTGATGGCGTCCCAGATCATGGGCTCTTTCTCTTTGCTCAGGTCGATGCATTTGGCGTAGCAGCCGCCCTCGAAGTTGAACACGCCGTCGTCGCTCCAGCCGTGCTCGTCGTCGCCGATCAGGCCGCGGGCAGGATCAGCCGAGAGGGTGGTTTTGCCGGTGCCCGACAGGCCGAAGTAAATGGCCACATCGCCCTTTGGCCCAACGTTGGCCGAGCAGTGCATCGGCAGCACACCCTGCAGCGGCAGCAGATAGTTCATCACGGTGAAGATGCCCTTCTTCATCTCGCCCGTATAGGCCGAGCCCGCGATGACGATGAGCTTTTTCGTGACGTTGAGAATGGTGGCATTGGCGGCCTTGACCCCATCGGTGGCGGGATCGAGCTGGCAGCCCGGCGCGCAGAGGATGGTCCAGTCGGGGGCGAAGCCCTTGAGCTCCTCTTCGTTCGGGCGGATGAAGAGGTTGTTGACGAAGATGTTGTGCCAGGGGTTTTCGTTGATGACGCGCACCTTGATGCGATACTTTGGGTCGGCCCCGGCGAAGCAATCGCGCACCCAGAGCTCGCGGTTCTGCAGATAGGCGCGCACTTTGGCCTCGATGCGGTTGAACTTGTCTTCAGCAAGCTCGTTGTTCACCGAGCCCCACCAGATTTGTTTGTCGCTGACGGCGTCTCGCACGACAAACTTGTCCTTGGGCGAGCGGCCAGTGAATTTGCCTGTGCGCACGGCCAGAGCACCGGTGTCGGTGAGTTCGCCTTGTCCTAGGGCGACCGTACTTTCCACTAGCTCGGCGATGGGCAGATTATGGTGCACCGTAGTCGCGCCGGGGATCTCGGGCAACGCAATTAGGTTATTCGAAGAAGCCATGACGGAGGGATTGGGTGGAGGCTCGCGTTCGGATTTGGTTTGCAGCCGACGAGCCGAGAACGTTTTCGTGGGCAAATGTAGGGGCATTTGGGCCTTCGATGCTGAGCGAAATCAGGCCTGGGGGCGATATTGGACGTCAAAATGGGGATGCGTGTTCCACCACCGGCTGCGGCGATTCCGCCCGATGTATTTGTGCTCGCCGGGCAGGCGAGCGATTCGGCCTGGCTGGCTGACGACGAAGCCCGGCATTGCGCGCGCGTGCTGCGCCACCGTCCTGGCGACGTGATCGGCGCCATCGATGGGCGAGGGCTTTACTTCGAGGGGCCCATCACCGAGGTTAGCAAAAGCGAGGTGCGGTTTGAGGTACACCGCAGTGTCGCCGACTGGGGCGAGCCCCCCCGGCGCACCACGCTCATCCTGCCACCATTAGCGCAACGCGACCGCCTCGAGTGGCTGGTCGAAAAGGCTGTCGAACTGGGCCTGACGCGCCTCGTTTTCGCCCGCACAGCACGGGGCGAACCGGCACGCGCGCCCGTCGCCCGCCTCGAGCGGCTGATGCTGGCCGCCCTCAAGCAGAGCCAGCGCTCGCGTCTGCCCGAACTCATCGACGAGCGGCCGTGGGCCGAGGCCCTCGCACTGGCCGAGGGCTATCGCGCCATCGGGGCCATCGGTGTGGCCAAGGGCCTGCCCGCGATCGCCACCGAGCTGGCACAGGCACCTGCTGTCACGTGGGCTATCGGCCCACCCGCCGACCTGACCGCAGAGGAGGTCGAACAGGCTAGCATTGCCGGGTTCGAGCCGGTGCATCTCGGGCAAACCCGCCTACGCACCGAGACGGCTGCACTCTATGCCCTGGCCGCCACCAAAGCAGCGGCCGGCATCTAGAACTTCTCTTAGGCCTTGACCGGGCCGAGCTCGGTCAGCACGGCGTTGATCACTTCAAGGCCCATGCGCACCTCGTCGGCAGTGATGGTCAGCGTGGGGCGGAAGCGTATCGTTCGCTCAGCGCAGCCGAGGAACAGCGTATTGTGCTGCAAGCCGTGCTGAATGAACGCGTCGCGGTAAGCGCGCGAAGGCAGGTCAAAGGCGCAGATGAGGCCTCGACCGCGGGCGTTGGTCACCTGCGAATGCACCCCGCTGAGCTGCTGCAGGCCGTGCAGTAGTACCTCTCCCGAACTCTGCACATTGGCGAGCACATTTTCGTCTTCAATAATCGAGAGAATCTTGTCGGCGCGCACCATGTCTACTAAGTTCCCCCCCCAAGTGCTGTTGATGCGGCTAGGCACCTTAAACACGTTGGTGGGGATCTCATCTACGCGCGGACCGGCCATGAGGCCACAGATCTGCATCTTCTTGCCAAAGACGATCATGTCGGGCCGCGCCTCGGGGCCGAACTGCTCGTGTGCCCAGAATGTGCCCGTCACACCCACCCCAACCTGCACTTCGTCGTAGATCAGCAGGATGTCGTGCGCGAGGCAGATCTGACGCAGCTGCACCAGAAACTCTTTGCGGAAGTGGTGATCACCACCCTCGCTCTGGATGGGCTCGATCAGCAACGCGCAGATCTCGTCGCCGCCGTTGGCCTCGCGGATGGCCTGCTGAATCTGGGCGATGGCTAGGGCCTCGCGGCGGAGCAGGTCTTCGTGGCGCTCGTCGGTGTAGGGGAAGGCGATTTTCGGGTTCTCGATGCGGGGCCAGTCGGGAAACTTGGCGAAGTACTTCGTCTTGTTGGGCTCGGTGTTGGTGAGCGACATCGTGTAACCCGAGCGGCCGTGGAAGGCTTCGCGGAAGTGGATCACGCGGTGCCCCACCTCGCGGGTGTAGCCCTTGGCGAAGTTCTTCTGCACCTTCCAGTCCATGGCGACCTTGATGGCGTTCTCGATAGCCAGCGCGCCGCCCGCGATGAAGAAGGCGTAGCGCATGTATTCTGGCTTGGCCACGCGGCCAAAGGTGTCGAGGAAGTGGGCATAGTGCTGGGTGTAAACGTCGCTGTTCGAGGGGTTGATCAGCGCCGCCTCGAGCAGGGCCTGTTTGAAGGCGGGGTCGTTGGTCATTGCCGGGTGGTTGTAGCCCAGCGGGATGGTAGCAAAGCAGGTGAAGAAATCGAGCAAGCGGCGGTCGTGCTTGCTGTCGTAGACGAAGGCACCCTGGCTGCGCTTGAGGTCCATGACCATGTCCATCCCATCGCGCAGGATGTGGCGGTGCATGATCTCGTCGACTTGAGCGGGGGCAATGGCTTGGTAATTCATAACTCGGCGAAAGAAAGAAAGTGAGGTGGTGAGGAAAAACAGAAATGCTGACGGTCATGACCATTCAGCAGCAGGGGCGTAAGCGCCCGATTTTCCTCTTGCTTAAAACACCGATTCGAATGCGCCCGCCTCGGTGCGGCACCGGTGGTGCGGCCCGTGGGGTAGTTCAGCAGCGTAGCGTGCCCGCAGCATGTGACCTTGCATTCGTTACGCGAAAATAGCAAAACCGGGCCAGAGCTCAAAGGCCTCGGGAGCCTGCTGACGCCCCCGGAACAGCAGGCCCATGGTGCCGATATCGATGCTGACGGTGAAGGCCGGATGGCGCTGCAGCTGGCGCCAGGCCTGTAGCATCTCGGGCGACCAGCGGATGTCGTCGATGACGATCGTAGCCTGCAGGGCCAGCTTTGGGAGCAGCTGTTCGACGTAGCGCACGGTGGCGGCCCTATCGTGGTGGCCGTCGAGCAGCACCCAATCCCACGGGTCGTGTGGGCGCGCAAGGAAGTCAGCAAAAGGTACCACGACGACGTCGACGGGCGCGGCGAAGCGGCCTAGGTGCTGCCGCGCGCGCGCCGCCACGGCCGCGCTACCCTCGACCGAAGTCA
>VYMD01000098.1_pt1 | contig 23413 bp, 22 predicted proteins | sample 5115311 | NCBI WGS metagenome assembly VYMD01 (sample SAMN12291779, study PRJNA351875) | freshwater metagenome | isolation source: freshwater lake | place: USA: Michigan, Wintergreen Lake | collected 2013-08-08
GTGGGAAAGCAGTCTAAGCTCGGCCGAGCAAAGCCCGTGATTTCGGCGTTGGGTGGCGCCGAAAGACCAACCCCTGTCGGAGCGGTAGAGGATTACGGACCTGACCTCCTGAGCGCGGTGAAGCGCCTCTGGTGTCAAAGGTGGGGGCGGTGGTGGGCGGGGGCAAGGGGAGGTGTCGCGTTGAGGCAGCGTGGCGCTACAATGCGGCACGTGGGCGCCGCATTGTGGCAAGCGCCCGCGGCGCTGTTTGCGCCTCAGGCCGCGGCTGCCTCGTCCGGCGGCAGACCGCCTGCGGCGGAAGCCCTCCACGGCCGGGCAGGCCGCGGGGGATGCGCTTCGGACTCGTTAGCCTCGCCAATCGTGACCGATTAGCTCGCCGAACGCAAGGTCCTCATCGCAACCCCCTGAAAAGACCGTCGCCTGCGGCGCCGTTGGTTTGGGGTGCGTAGACTTCGGCGCTCGTGTGTCATTCCGAGCGGAGCGAGGAATCTGGGAAGGGGCGTTTCGCTATCGCGAGGAGTCTCGTGGAAGGTGGCTGCTCAGGTGCTTCGAGCCTGCGGCCCTCTGCATGACAGGTTGCCGGTAGGCGCAGCTACAGCGCATAGAGCGCACGAGGCGAAGCATCGCACGAGCTGAGGTGGTGGTGCGCAGCGATGCAAGGCGTGGTCCACAATGGAGCCGCAGCGGGGTAAGTAGAGGAGAATGGCTCAAGGTAACACAGCTAGGCTATTCACTATCAGGCGGTAGAATGCTCGCAAGATGATGCTTAGGTCATGATGCCTTGACATGCATGTTTACTATTGTATCTTTGTATAGCAAAGTTGGGAAACTTTCGAGAAACCCTTAGAAAATGCCATGAAAAAACTTGTTTTTACAATAAGAAAATCATTTATATCAAAGAATAATGTGTATTATAAAATAATAAGAAATCTAGGTCAAGGAGGAAATGGCTCCGCATATCTAGTTCAATGTACAAGTGGAGCAAATCTCGGCAATTTTTTTGTTGCCAAATTTATGCTATGGGTTAGTGATGAGCAACGAAAAAAAAGATTTAATCAGGAAGCAGAAATGTTATTAAAATATCCTCACACATCAATAATTTCATATTTTGATTATGGCATTTTTTTTGATATCCCATTTATTATAACTTCATATTTGCCTAGAACTTTGAGAAAAGAAATTGAGAAAGGCATTTCAGTTCACAGATCCTTATTGTATTCATGCCAACTTCTTTCTGGCTTAAATCATATACATAGAAATAAAATTATTCACAGAGATATAAAGCCTGAAAATATTTTCGTGCATGAAACGCAAGCTTTTTTAGGAGATTTCGGAATTGCAACCACTGTGAGTCAAGAGAGTTATATTGAAAAGAATAAAATAGATGTGTCAAATGGATATCCAATTATGCCAAAAAGATACAGGACTCCTGAACTTGTTTCGTATGCCCAACATGGTGGAACAATTGATAAAAAGAGTGATGTATTTCAGATGGGCCTTGTGCTGACGGAAATGTTTACAGGAGTAAATGTTCAAGAGTATTCTGAAGATATTATCGCACCAATTATTCTAAAAATAATGCCCGATATACCGTCTGTCAGGTTTGGTCAGGATATTCAAAGGCACTTGCAGGGCATGCTAGAGTTAGAAACAAAAAAAAGAAAATCATCGGAATATTATTTAAAATGGTTTGTAAGCATTTACAACGAGTACATTAAAATAGCATTAGAGCTTGATTCTGCCTTCATATAATATTGCTTCTTAAATATTTTTAAACTGCAGCCTCCCGCCTTGCGATGCTCTTAAACGACAACGAGGACCAGAGGCAGATGCTGAGCGGGGCGGCGGCTAGCGCTGTAGAAAGGCGTTGAGGGCGGCCTGGCCCTGGGGGCTGTCGAAGAGGGCGCCGTGGCCGTAGCCCGCGATGTCGACGAAGCTGCGCGCGCGGCAGGTGGTGCAGGCCCGCACGCTGTCTTGGAAGCGGGCCCAGTTGGCGAGCTGAATGGGGGAGTCGTCGAGGCCCTGCACAAAGAGCACGTCGGACTGATAGCCGCGGGTGAAGGCGAGCAGCGAACGCTCGAAGTAAGCGGCGGGGTTGGCGGCGGCAGAGCCATACTGCTGCACCATTAGGCCGCAGAGTTGGGAAGGTGGGGCCTGTGCGCTGGCCTCGAGGGCGCAGCGGTAGCCGAGGTCGAGGGGGCCGGGGGCGTTGGCAATGACGCCGTCGGTGGCGAAGCGGGTGGCGAGGCGCGTGACGACGTAGCCGCCCTGCGAGTGGCCGAGCAGAAAGACGCGCCGCCGGCGGAAGCCCAGCACGCGCTCGGCCTGCTGCAGGCACCAGCGGAGTCCGGCCTCGGCCTCGGGCATGCTCTGGCCCAGCAGGCGCCCCTGCTGCGGATAGCCGACGCTGACGATGGCGACGCTGGGTGTGGTGAGGATGGCGCGCAGGTTTTGCGCGACGGTCTGCGTGGCGGTGGCGAGCTGGGCGTCGCTGCTGATGGTGCCGTGGTAGGCGACGATGAGGTCGAGAGCCTCGGCGGCGGGCTTGTCAATGTAGAGCTGTAGGGTGTAGCCCTCGGCCTGCACGGTCATGGGGCCTAGGGTGGCGGTGGGCACGGGCGTGGGCTCTGCTTGGCTGGCCGAGCAGGCGAGGATGAACAGGGCCACGGCGGCGGCGGCGGCGGCGAGAGCCCAGCGGCGGTGGCGGTTCCAGGCGGTAGGCATGGTTGGGGTGGGGGGCACGCTCGGTCAGATGCTACGGGCGTGGCGGGGTTTAACAGGGCGGGGCGATTACCTTCGCGCTATGATCTCAAAAGTCATCACGGGCCCGGGGGGGCAGGTGCTGATCGGGGCGGCGGCGGCCACGGCCGCGCTCGATGGCCTGACCGACGGCATGACGCTGATGCTGGGCGGCTTCGGGCTGTGCGGCATTCCCGAGAACCTGATCGCGGCCCTGCTGGCGCGCGGCACCACCGGCCTGACCTGCATCTCGAACAACGCCGGTGTGGACGACTTCGGCATCGGCCGCCTGCTGCAGACGCGCCAGGTGCGCAAGATGATCTCGAGCTACGTGGGCGAGAACGACGAGTTTGAGCGCCAGCTGCTGAGTGGCGAGCTCGAGGTCGAGTTGATTCCGCAGGGCACGCTGGCCGAGCGCTGCCGCGCCACGCGCGCGGGCATCCCAGCCTTCTACGTGCCGGCGGGCTATGGCACCGAGGTGGCCGAGGGCAAAGAGACGCGGCAGTTCGGCGACAAGTGGTACGTGCTCGAGCAGCGCTTTGAGGCCGACTTCGCGCTGGTGAAGGCCTGGAAGGGCGACACCGCCGGCAACCTGATCTACCGCCGGACGGCGCGCAACTTCAACCAGCCGATGGCGGGTGCGGCGCGCATCACGGTGGCCGAGGTGGAGGAACTCGTGCCCGTGGGCACGCTCGACCCCGACCAGATTCACACGCCGGGGGTGTATGTGCAGCGCATCTTCGCCGGGGCGGCCTACGAAAAGCGCATAGAGAAACGAACCGTTCGCTAGCGTTCAGCACTTACACGGGAAAGTCAGAACGATGATGAACCTGCGGCAACGGATGGTGTTTGCGGCCCTGATGTCGGGCATGATTTCGGCGCTGATGGTGGCCTGTGCGCTGCTGCTGAGCGGCACGCCGCTGGGGCTGATTCCGGGCAAGTGGATCCGCGTGTGGCCGGTGATGTATCCGGTGGCGTTCACCATCGTGGTGCTGGTGGCGCCGCCGCTGACCCGCTGGGTCCTGCGCGTGGTGAAGTGATGTCCCCCTGTCGGTGACAGGCAGGCGGGAAAGCACTCTCAGCGATCATTCAGCCCGCATTACCTTTGGGCATGGCAGACTTGAGTAAAGACGACCGACTGGCGGAGCTGCTGGCCGAGCTGCTGATCAAGCAAGATCGGCATGAGGTAATCCTCAACCGCCTCGTGACGGTTATGGAGGCTAATACGCAAACCCTCACGCACGTAGTGCAGCGACTGGATCAGCATACCGTTTTGTTAAGCGATCTATCTGAAGCATCTAAGCACCACACGCAGCTACTGAGCGACATTGCGTCTCGACTCACCGACAACGGCACCCACGAGGTTCGCATAATTGACCTTGAACGAACGGTTTTTGGAGAACGACAGGGCCCTTTTCGGCCAGGGCCCGCGCCTTTACCAGTTATAAACCCGGAAGGCACCCGCGCCAGCAAGCCGAAGTCGAAACCCAAGCCCAAATCGAAAGGCAAATAATGCCCCTGACCAAAGAGCACATCGCCCAGCGCATCGCCCACGAGCTGCGTGAGGGCTATTACGTGAACCTCGGTATCGGCATCCCGACGCTCGTGGCGAACTACATTCCCGCCGGGATGAACGTCGTGCTGCAGAGCGAGAACGGCCTGCTGGGCATCGGCCCCTTCCCGACCGAGGCCGAGGTGGACCCCGACCTGATCAACGCCGGCAAGCAGACCGTGACGGCTGTGCCGGGTGCGGCCTTCTTTGACAGCGCCGAGAGCTTTGCGATGATCCGCGGGGGGCACATCGACCTGACCGTGCTCGGCGCGATGGAGGTGTCTGACACCGGCGACATCGCCAACTGGAAGATCCCCGGCAAGATGGTCAAGGGCATGGGCGGCGCCATGGACCTCGTGGCCGCCGCGCGCCGCATCATCGTGGCCATGCAGCACACCGACCCCAAGGGGAACAGCAAGCTGCTCAGCCAATGTAGTTTACCGCTGACTGGAGTAGGCGTGGTCAAGCGCGTGGTGACCGACCTGGCCGTGCTCGACATCGACCCCGCGCAGGGTTTTATCCTGCGCGAGCTGGCGCCGGGTGTGACCGTCGACGAGGTCAAAGCCAAAACTGCCGGGCGACTAGTGGTGGCTGCCGACGTGGCCGAGATGGTCTTCGCCTGAGAACGCTTTTCCTGAGCAGAAGCGCCCCCTCGCTGAGGGGGCGCTTCTGTTTCGCCGTAAGGCCGGCCTACTTATTCGGCTGGGGCGTCACGCGCAGGTAGGGGCGCACCCATGTCACACCCTTCGGGTACTTCGCCTTGGCGTCGTCGTCGCTCACGCTCAGGGGCACGATCACGTCTTGGCCATCGGTCCAGTCGGCGGGGGTGGCCACGGTGTGGGCGGCGCTGAGCTGAAGCGCGTCGAGCGCCCGCAGGATCTCGGCGAAGTTGCGGCCCGTCGACATGGGGTAGGCCATCGTGAGCTTCACCTTCTTGTCCGGCCCGACGATGAACACCGTGCGGACCGTGGCGGTGTCGCTGGCGTTGGGGTGGATCATGTCATAGAGCGTGGCGACTTTCTTGTCGGGGTCGGCGATGATCGGGAAGTTCATCGTCGTGTGCTGGGTGGCGTTGATGTCGGCGATCCAGCCCTGGTGCGAGTCGACGGGGTCGACCGAGAGGGCCAGCAGCTTGCAGTTGCGTCTGTCAAACTCAGCCTTGAGCTTCGAAGCTGCGCCGAGCTCGGTGGTGCAGACGGGGGTGTAGTCTTTGGGGTGGCTGAAGAGGATGCCCCAGCCCGCGCCGAGGTAGTCGTGAAAACGGATCGGCCCCTCGCTGGTCTGGGCCGAGAAATCGGGGGCGGTGTCGCCAATGCGGATGGACATAGGATGTAGAGGGGGGAGAAGTCGTGTTTGGAGGAAGAAGGGGAACGAACTTGGTTTGCAAACGACTTCGACGCCAAAGTACGTGTGCGGCGGGAATCGCAGTGCCCCAGTTTTAACCCATGAAAATCTACACCAAGGGCGGCGACGCCGGCCAGACCAGCCTGCTGGGGGGCGCTCGCGTCAGCAAGGCCCATGCGCGCATCGACGCCTATGGCACCGTCGACGAGCTCAACGTAGCCCTGGGCGCGCTGCGCGACCACGAGCTGACCGCGCCCGAGGCCGAGCTGCTGCAGGCGGTGCAAGAGCGCCTGTTCACCATCGGGGCGGCGCTGGCGGTCGAGGCCGAGCAGAGCCAGACCTTCCGGCCCGACCTGAGTGAGGCCGACGTGGCCGCGCTCGAGGCTCACATCGACAGCATGACCGAGCAGCTGCCCGAGCTGCGCCACTTCATCCTACCGGGGGGGCATGCGGCGGTGTCGGCGGCGCATCTGGTGCGTGTGGTATGCCGCCGAGCCGAGCGTCTGGTGGTGGCCCTGCACGCCGCCGAGCCCCGCACCGACGACGAAGCGGTGATGCGCTATCTGAACCGCCTGTCAGACTGGGCCTTCGTCTACGCCCGCCTGCTGGCGCAGCGCGCCCACGCGCCCGAACTCAAGTGGACGCCCCGCAGCCGCTAGCACGATGGCAGCGGCGCGCGCTCAAGCCTGGTGGCGGCCACTGCTGCCCGCGCTGGCCGTGCCCGTGGGGGTGGGGGCGGTGTCGCTGCTGCAGCTGACGCTGGCGCCGGGCCTGGGCGAGTGGGGCATCGTGCCGCGCGCGTGGCGGGGCCTCTTCGGCATTGCGCTAGCACCCCTGCTGCACGGAGACGCCGCCCACCTGGCCTCTAACCTGCTGCCGATGACGCTGCTGCTGCTGGCGGCGGCGCAGCTCTATCCGAGCTTCTGGCTCGGGGGGCTGGCCTGGGTGTGGCTGGGCGGCGGGGCGCTGGTGTGGCTGGCCGCGCGGCCGGGCACGCACCTGGGTGGCAGCGGGCTCGTCTTTGGCCTCACCGGACTGCTGCTGGTGTCGGGCCTGCTGCGCCGCGAGCGTGCGGCGATGACGGCGGCCATGCTCGCGCTCTTTCTCAACCAAGGCTTGATCTGGGGAATGCTGCCGCTGAACCGCGACGTGAGTTGGGAGGCGCACGCGTATTCCTTCGCCGTGGGTGCAGCCGTGGCCACGGCCTATCGGCACCGCGACCGACCCCCCGACGACGATGACGACGCGCCCGACGACCCGCCCGACCCCGATGACCCCGGCCCTTGGAACTATCAACGCCACCTGGCCCCGCACCAGCGCCCCCCACGATCCGACGCATGACCCTCACGCCCTTCCGATTTGCTGCTCAGGTGTGGACGACGCGGCCCGACGCCGACCGTGGCCTGCTGGCCGTCGAGCTGCGCGACGCCGAGGCACGGCAGGCGCGCTTTGCCCTGCTCGATTTGAACACGGCAGCGCTGCGCTTCACCGACGTGCAGCTGCCCGAGGCCTGGTGGGTGGGGCTGTCGGCGGCGGCGCACGGCTGCACGCTGGTGCATCAGTTCGCCGAGCCGACGCTGCCGGTGGCGGGTGGACTCTGGGCCTTGGGCGACGACGGCACGCTGCGCTGGCATCACCCCGAGGCGCGCCTGCGCGCCGTGCTGCCCCAGGGCTTTTGGGTAGAACAAGGGCCCCCCGAGGCGCCCGTCGATGTGCTGCTCGCCCCAGAGGGCAGCGCGCGCGCCATGCCCTCGCGCGACGAGTTGATCCATCTAACTGAGGCGGCGACTGCGCACGCAGCGGTGGCCCTGGGCTACCCTGAGCCCGACCCCAGTGGCGCCTACGAGAGCCTCGCTTGGGGCGCGCACGAACTGCGCTTCGTCACCAGTGAGCAGCACGGCCGCTATGCCCTCGCGCTCGAATGCTGGCTCGGCGGGCGCTGCCTCGAGCGCTGGCCCCTCGAGCACAACCTCGAGCGCCCCGTGCCCGCAGCCGCCCTGCGCATCGGCGAGGCCGTGGTCGTGCTGCGCGGCCGCCACGAACTGCTGCTGCTGCGCCCCTAGTGGGGTGAACTAGTCTCGATGAACTACGCCCGCGTGGCGGCCTCGCTGCGCAGCTGCTCAGCCAGCTCGACGATGGCGTCTTCGGGCACGGTGTGGGCGCCAGTGTATTGAAACACTTCGTAGAGGATGCCCGCCGCGTCGAGCTCAGCGCGGTGCTGGGCGATGCGCGTGGGTGTGGTGATGGGGTCGTCCGACCCGAAGGCCATGATGACCTCTTTGCGCGCGAAGGCCTTCTTGCGCTCGCCGTTGTGCTGCGGGTCGAGCGGCAGCGCGCCGCCCCAGAGCACGAGGTTGTCGCAGCGGGGGTGGCCGGCCTCGACCCAGCGCCAAGCCGTGGCCGTGCCCTGCGAGAAGCCCAACACATTCACCCGCACGCTGGGGTCAATCTCGAGCATCACGCGGTCATAGAGCGCGTTCAGATAGCTGTGCTGGTCGGCGATCTCATGGTGGCGCTCTTCGCGCGTCATCCACGAGGCGCCCACACGGGTGTAGTTCGCGTCGAGGTAAAATCGGCTCAGGCCCTCGGGCGCCACGATCAGCCGCGAACCGTCAGCGATGGGCGCGAAGTATTGGATGAAATATTCCGCCAGCTGGCCATAGCCGTGCAGCACGAACCAGACCTCCTGCAGGGGGTCGGCGGGGCTGCCCAGCGTCCAATAGCGGGCGGTGCGCGGCACGGTGAGGTGGGCGGCGGCAGCGGTGGCAGCCGGGCGGGCGGGGGCAGCGTCGGGGCGCATAGCGGTGGCGTTTGATTCTAAAGTACGCCCATTTGCCCTGCAAAAGCTGAGCCCGATCAGGAATGCATGTCGGCTTGCAGCCTACTTCGCAGCCCCGGCATTCGGCGCCTCCACTAGCAGCTCGTCGGTGAGCAGGCGATAGCTGCGGGCCTCGGTGCGCAGGGTCTGCCAGGCGGTGGTGGGGCTGAGGCGCTCGGTGCGCCGCTGGCCTTGGGCGTCGATCAGTTCGAGGGCGACGGGCAGGCGGAAGTCGGCCATGTCGGCCACCCAGCGGTAGCGCAGCTCGAGGCGCTTTCCTTTCGGTTTTGCGCTGAGCTCGAGCCGTGGCAGCCGCGTGTGGTAGAGGTATTGGGCGAACAAATAACCCAGGTCACGGCGGAAGAATCCGTTGGCGTGGGCGATCACGTCTTCGGTGCAGAGGGGGCGATAGGCCAGGTCGCGCACGAGCGCGCGCAGCCACCCGCCGAAGGCCGTGTCGCCCACCACCTGGCGCAGGGTGTGCAGCATCCACGCGCCCTTGTAATACATGTCCGACTGATTCCAGCCGTCGAAGTTCACCCCGCGTGGGCCCTGGATGGGATCTTCGTTGGCGATGTATTCCCGCTCGCGCTTCAGCCAGGCCAGCGCCGCATCGCGGCCCTGCGTGCACTCGAGATAGATCGCCTCGCTGTAGGTCGTGAAGCTCTCGTGAATCCACATATCGCCGTTGTCGGCCATCGAGAGCAGGTTGCCAAACCACTCGTGGCCCGACTCGTGCACGATGATGTAGTCGGCTGGATAGCCACGCGTGTTTTCATAGCCCGCGCCATAGGCGATGGCGCCCTGATGCTCCATGCCGTAATAGGCCGTCTCGACCAGCGCATAGCCGTCGCGCGCGAAGGGGTAGGGCCCAAAGCGCGCCTCGAAGCACTGCAGCATCGGCTGCACCTGCGCGAACTGCCGCCGCGCCTTGGCTTCGTTGCCGCGCAGCACGTAGTAGTCGAGCTGCAGGGGCTCGCCCGAGGCCTGCTCATAGGTGTCGGTCAGGTGGGCATAGTCGGCCACGTTCACCGTCACGTTATAGCTGTTGATGGGGTAGGAGACGAACCACTCATAGGCGTCGGTGCCATCCTCGAGGCTGATCATGCTGCGCAGCTGGCCGTTGCCCACGGCCATCAGGCCCTGGGGCACGAGATAGCTCATGCGCATCGAGTCGGGCTCGTCGCTCAGGTCGTCTTTGAGCGGCCACCAGGCCGAGGCGCCCAAGCCCTGACAGGCCACGCCCACCCAGGGGCGCCCCTGTGCATCGGCCCGCCACACGAAGCCACCGTCCCACGGCGGATTCTTCGCAGCTTGGGGCGTGCCCTGATACCACAGCGTGAGGGTGTCGGTGGCGCCCTGGGCCACGGGCGCGGCCAGCGTCACCCAGAGCACGCGGCCCTCGCGGCGCACGCTGGCGCGGCGGCCCTGCGGCCCCAGCACCGAGTCGACGACATAGGGTTCAAACAAATCGATCTGCAGCGTGTCGAGCCGCCGCTGGGCGGTGAACACGATCTGGTTCGAGCCGGCGATGCGGCGGGTGGCGGGGTCAATGCGCAGGCGCAGGTCATAGAAGCGCACGTCGTAGTTCGTGCGGTAGGGGCCGTGGCCGCCGCGCAGGCTATCGGCGCGGGTGAAGGCCCCCCGGCCCACCAGCACGCTTGCCCCCGGCCGGGGCGGGGCCGGCAGCTGGGCCAGCACAAGGGTGGGGATGAAGCCCAGCAGCAGCAGCACACCGATTCGCCGCACATCGATTCGCCGCACATCGATTCGCATGGCCCGAATGTAGCGCACAGCGCGGCGTCAGCCGCCACGCCCCAAGCGACATCTTTGTGGCCCCTGCTTTCTCTCATGCCCACTGCCGAAGCCCGCTGGGTGCTGCCGCCGCCCATGAGCGCCGAGCAGCATGCCGCCGCCGAGCGGCTGGCGCTTGCCCTGAGCGTCGCCCCCAGCACCTCGTCGTCGGGCGCCGAGGCCGAACCCTTTCCGCCCCTGCTGGCCGAGGTGCTCGTGCGCCGGGACATCGACACTTTCGAGGCGGCGCGGGCCTATTTCGTGCCCGAGCTGGCCCAGGCGCCCGACCCGCTGCTGATGCGTGGCATGGCCGAGGCCCTGGCGGCCATCCAGCGCTGCATCGCGAGCGACAAGCCCATTCTCGTCTATGGCGACTACGACGTCGACGGCACCACGGCCGTGGCCCTGGTCAGCTATTGGTTCACCCGCTGGGACGTGGCCCACGCCTGGTATGTGCCCGACCGCGCGCGCGAGGGCTATGGCCTGTCAGAGCAGGGCGTGCGCTATGCGGCCGAGATCGGCGCGGGGCTGATTATTGCCCTCGACTGCGGCATCGCCGCCCACGCGCGCGCCGAGCTCGCCCGCAGCCTCGGCATCGACCTGATCGTGGTGGACCACCACCGCCCCGGCGCCACGCTGCCCCGCGCCACGGCGATCATTGACCCGCAGCAACCCGACTGCCCCTATCCGTTCAAAGAGCTGACGGGTTGTGGCTTGGCCAACAAGCTGCTGATGGCGCTGGCGCCCACGCTGGGCCGCCGCTACGACCCGCTCGAGCGCGCCGACCTCGTGGCGCTGAGCACCTGCTGCGACATCGTGCCACTCGTGGGTGAGAACCGGCTGTGGGTCTATCATGGCCTCGAGGTACTGCGCACGCGCCCGCTGCGGGGGCTCGCCGCGCTGATGGCTCAGGCCCCCGCGCGCAACGGCCAGCCTCGGCGCTGGACGGTGTCCGACCTTGTGTTCTACCTCGGCCCGAGGCTGAACGCCGCCGGGCGCCTGCACCACGCGCGCGCCGCCGTCGAGCTGCTGCTGGGCGAGGCCGACCCTGAGGTGCTCACCGCCGATGACAGCGATGCCGAGCTCGCCCCTACCGAGGGCGACGACACGCGCGCCGCTGCCCTGCACGCCGCCAACCGCGCCCGCCAAGAGCTGCAGGCCCTCATGGTCGATACCGCGCTCGAGCTGGCCGAGGCCGCCGGCGGCAGCGCCCGCCACAGCCTGGTGCTGGCCCACCCCGACTGGCACCCCGGCATCGTCGGCATCGTCGCGGCCAAGCTGGTCGAGCACTATCACCGCCCCACCATCCTGCTCGCACCCGCCACCGACGGCTCTCAGGGCTGGAAGGGGTCTGGGCGCTCGGTGCCGGGCTTTGACCTCTATGCGGCGCTCACGGCCACTGGGGGCCACCTGACGCAGTTCGGCGGGCATGCCCATGCGGTGGGCCTGAGCCTAGTCGATGAGAACGTCGCGGCCTTCGCCGAGGCCTTTGAGCATTGGGCGGGGGCACACATCGCGCCCGAGCGGCGTCAGCCCGAGCTGCCCCTCGACGCCGTGGCCCGACTGCCCGAGCTCCGCCCTAAACTCGTGCGCCTGCTCCACCGCATGGAACCCTTCGGCCCCGGCAACCTGCGGCCGCTGTTCTATGTGCCCTCGGTGCTGCTCGAGCGCCTACGCGTGGTGGGGGCCAAACACCTCAAGCTCGAGCTGCGCCATGCCGACAGCGCCGTGGCGGTCGATGCTATTGCCTTCGACGCCGTGCATCAGCATGAGCAGCTGCAGGCCGCACGCCAGGCCGGTCAGCCGATCGACCTCGCCGCCTATCCCGATTTCAACACCTTCAACGGCCGCACCACGCTACAGCTGGTCGTCAAGGCGCTGCGAGTGTCGGCGTAAAAACCAGAGGGCGCTCGGCCATCGCCCAGCGCCCTGTGCTTCAGACTCAGTTCGCCTAGCGTGGGCTCACGCTCGGCGTCGGCTGCGGCGGCCGCACGCTCGGCACGTTGAACTCACCGGGGTTCACCAGCAGGGGCGTGCGCCCGTCGGTGAGAATCACCTTGGCATTGGGCGAGGTCGACAGGTCCTTGAAGGCCTGGATCGACTGGTACTGCAGAATCTGCGGCGTTAGGCCCTCCTGCAAGATCAGCTGCGCATCGCGAATGCCCTTGGCCTCGATCACCCGCCGCTCGGCCTCCTGCCGCTCGCGCTGCAGGATGAACTGCATCCGCAGCGCGTCTTGCTCGGCCTCGAGCTTGTTCTCGATGGCCTCGGCCAGGCCTCGGGGCAGCACGATCGACTTGAGCAGCACGTTCTCGATCACGAAGCCGCGCGGACCGAGCAGGTCTTGAATCTTTTCGCGGATCTCGACCTCGATCGAGTCGCGCTTGCTTGTGTACAGGTCCGCCGAATAGAAACGCGCGCTCATGTCGGCGATGGCCGAGCGGAACACGTTCGTCAGCAGCACCCGCTCGAAATCGAGCCCTACTTCCTCGACCAGCTTGCGCGCCTGCCGCCCGTCGAAATTGTAGAGCACCGACAGCTCGACCGAGATGTTCAGGCCTTCTTTCGAGGGGATGTCTTCGTAGCGCGAGGTGAAGTTGCGCGTGCGCGTGGGGATGCGCACCATGCGCGTGGTGAACGGGTTGAGACCGTAGAGCCCCTGCTCATAGACGCGGGGCTTGAGCTTGCCGAAGGTTTGCTTGACGCCCACCTCGCCGGGGCGGATGACGGCACAGCCGCTGCCCACGAGCAGCACGCTGAGCACGAGAAGCCAAAGAGACTGACGCATAGGAAACTGGATTACGACGAGCTGGGCGATAGGCGGTGATCTAAGCAGATAGCACCCGCGCTCGCCCGGCCGTTCCATGCCGATGCGTCTAAATCACGTTCCCACTGGGAACGAATCTTTACCGCTGCGAATAACGCGCCCCAGCTTTAGCGCTCGACCTCGATGATGTATACGTACTTGCGGAGCACTTTGACTTTTTCGGTCATGGGCAGGGCCTTAAGTGCGTTTGGAGTCTTGGCAGGCAGGACCTTGATTTCGGACTCTGTCAAGAAGTTCGAGAGGTAGGTCGACTTAATCGCATAGGACACGTTGTCAAACAAAAAGCGAAGACCTGCGTTGGCGATGCCGACGATGTTTCCATTCTCGTCAAACATCGGGCTGCCACTGTTGCCCGGCTGAATCGGCACCGACACCTGATAGCTGGACACATCGCCCTCATAGCCAGTGCGGGAGCTCACAATGCCGTCAGTGACTTTGAGCTCACTCCCCATCACATCAACGGCAGGGTAGCCCATGATAAACACCTTGGTGCCCACCTCGACGGGGGTGCTCCGAATTTCAAACGGCAGCGGTTCGACTTTGAACATGCCCGCGCCGACCTGCAGCACAGCCATATCATTATTCTTGTCGGTGTAGAGGACGGTGGCTTTTACCCGTGTGTTGAAATCGCCATTAAGCCCGCGCACATAGACCGCCTCGGCGTCGGCCACCACATGATAGTTGGTCACCACCTTGCCCGTCGAGGTTACGGCAAAGCCAGTGCCCATCTTCGGGTCGCTGGTTGAAATCGAGTCGAGCAGTACCTTAAGAAACATGCCCTGCACGGTGCTCGTGACGTTGCCGGTGGCGCGATTCAACTGCACTTCACTTGGCAGCGAGATGCGCAGCATGCCACCTTCTATGTTACCGATCAGGTTGGGGTTACGCTCTTTTTCGGGCGAATACCATTCCACGCGATAGATGTCGCGGGAGCCTGTGGGGGTCAGGCTGCCTTTGATTTCGCAGCTCTTCCAGTCGTTTAGGTTCGAGGCTCCTGACAGATAGAGGATGTCATACTTCGCGCCTTTTTTGACCAGCGCAATCTTCAGCCGCGACTCATCTGCCGAGATGCCCGAGACGATCTCGTCATACACCCCCTCGAGGGGGCTGCGATTTCGCTTTTTGAGGTACTTGATGAGCGAGTCTTCTGCCCAGCCCGAGGGCTGCTCAGCGAGCTTGAGCATGCGGCTCGGATCAAACGGAGGCTTGTTGAGCGTGATGCAGTCGCGAAAGGCGCGGCGCAGGCCCACCTCGAGATCGTCCCCAAACCAGGAGATCGTCACGTTGCGCGGAGTCGTGAACGTCAGCTTCTGGCCGTTGCAAAACTTGAACTGGATGCGGATGTCGGTCAGCTTGCCGTCGCGCACGAAGTAGTCAGGGCTCACGCTGACCACCTCGCAAAGTGACAGGATTTTGCCCTTGCTCAAGTCTTCGTTTTGGTCGACAAGCGATGACTTGAAGCCCGACTCGACTAGATAATTGAAGAAGGAGCGGCATACGCGAGCGTCTAGTTCTGTGCAGGTCAGTTGGGTGATGCGCGTTCCGGCCAGTAGCTCCATGAGCCGATTCTTCCGAATCAGGCTAGAGTCGTCAGCCGGGTCTGATTTGCGTTTGCTTTGGGCCCATCCGGCCGAGTAAAGCAGGCTCAGGATAGTGCAGAGGGCGAAAATGCTCTTCATGTTTGATTCAAGCTGTGAGGCAAGATATAGCAACGGAACGAAATCAGCGGTCTTCTTTGGGGGCTCTAGCCGGCTAAGCGCGAGGCTTAGCGCTCCACCTCGATGATGTAGACATACTTGCGCTGGGTCTTGACTTTTTCGGACACCGGTAGCGGTTTGAACGGGTTGGGCGATTTCGTTGGCAAAACCTTGATCTCAGACTCCGTCAAGAAGTTCATGAGGTGGGGGGATTGAGCCCGCAAGCTGCGCAGCGCAGTTTACCTGAGGGTTAAGGCTTTACAATCCCGCCACCATGTACTTGGGCACGACCCACTGATCGTTGTGTTTATTGCTGTGCCGCCCAACTGTCTCTTGGTCTATTTCGATAACCAGCAAAGCTAAACTTATCACGAAGAGTTTCTAAGTAAGTTGTATTTCCTTCGACTAAATTCACAAAATGCCTAAAGGAATTTATGCACGCTTGATTTATTTCTTCTATATCTGGAAAAATTACAATATAGTCTGAACAATCTGTAAAGGACGGTTCAAAATTTTCGCTCGTGGTTTTATTTTTATAATTTTCTTTTATGAAATTCTCCCTTATTAAAAGTGTATTCTCGTACTCCCACTCTCGTACAAAATCGTTTTCAAAAATAAAAACTGGATGGTGCGATTTCGCAAAAGCTTTTGGGTGCTTAAAGAAATTTGCCCAAGCTTTAATGCGCCCAAATGAATCAAATTCTTCAATTATGAACCAGTTAAGGGAAATTTCTCTCATATAGTAAATAATGTTTTCTATTAAAACATGCATGTGCCAAATGTAAGTTTTAATCAAAATTTCGCTATTTATTTCATTTGACTCTGATAATATTTGAATGCTTTGAGTTAGCGTGTCGGTATTGCGCTGTAAGTTACAGCCAATACAATTATGATTATCTGTTGACTGAGTTCTAAAAATTGAATGAAAGGTGCAAAAATAGGATTCTATTAAATCGAGGTTATAGGGATTACCTCGGGTAAAATCTTTGTAGAATTGGTCAACTACATTTCTACACCTTTCCTTATTTCTATCCCTAAGGAACTCCTCAAGAGTTAAGCTAGTACGCGTCTGCATTATCTTGCGCTTTTGCAATCACCTGATAATGCTCAAATCCCCCCCACCATATCCTTGGGCACGACCCACTGGTCGAACTGCTCGGCGGTGAGGTAGCCCAGGGCGAGGGCGGCCTCCTTGAGGGTGAGGTCTTCTTTGTGGGCCTTTTTGGCGATGGCGGCGGCCTTGTCATAGCCGATGTGCGTGTTGAGCGCCGTGACGAGCATGAGCGAGTTCTCGAGGTGCTTTTGAATCGCCTTGCGGTTGGGCTCGATGCCTTTGGCGCAGTGCACGTCGAAGCTGTCGGCGGCGTCGCCCAGCAGACGCGCGGCCAGCAGCACGTTCGCGATGATCACGGGCTTGAACACGTTCAGCTCGAAGTGCCCGTTCATGCCGCCCACGGTCACGGCGGCGTCGCAGCCGATCACCTGTGCGCAGACCATCGTCAGCGCCTCGGCTTGGGTGGGATTCACCTTGCCAGGCATGATCGACGAACCGGGCTCGTTCTCCGGAATGGTGATTTCGCCGATGCCCGAGCGCGGCCCCGAGGCCAGCAGGCGAATGTCGTTGGCGATCTTCATCAGGCTCACCGCCACGCGCTTGAGTGCGCCCATCAGGCCCACCAGCGCATCGTGCGCCGCCAGCGCCTCAAACTTGTTCTCGGCCGTGATGAACGGATGCTTGGTCAGCGTGGCGATGTGGCGCGCCACGGTCACGGCATAGCCCTTGGGCGTGTTGATGCCGGTGCCGACGGCGGTGCCGCCCAGGGCCAGTTCGGCCACGTGGGGCAGGGTGGCCTCGATGGCCTTGACGCCGTGCGCGATCTGCTTCGCATAGCCCGAGAACTCCTGCCCCAGCGTGAGCGGGGTGGCGTCCATGAGGTGGGTGCGGCCGATCTTGACCACGTCCATGAAGGCTTTGGACTTCGCGTCGAGGGTGTGCTGCAGTTGCTTCAGGCGCGGCAGGGTGTGCTCGACCACCAGGGTATAGGCGGCGATGTGCATCGCCGTGGGGAAGGTGTCGTTCGAGCTCTGGCTCATGTTCACGTCGTCGTTCGGGTGGATGGGCTTTTTGCTGCCCATGGTGCCCCCGAGCAGCTCGATGGCGCGGTTGGAGATGACCTCATTCACGTTCATGTTGCTCTGCGTGCCCGAGCCGGTCTGCCAGATGACCAGCGGGAAGTGTTCGTCGAGCCGCCCGTCGAGAATCTCGTCGCACACGGTGCTGATCATCTCGGCCTTGTCGCGCTGCAGCACGCCGAGCTCGAGGTTGGTCAGCGCGGCCGCTTTTTTGAGCACGGCGAAGGCGCGGATCACCTCGAGGGGCATGCGTTGCCCGCCGAGCCCGCCGACCCCGATGGTGAAGTTCTCGAGCGAACGCTGGGTCTGGGCGCCCCAATACTTGTTGCTGTCCACGTGCATGTCGCCCATGGTGTCTTTTTCGATGCGATAGGCCATAACGGGTGTGCTGAGTCGGCGGGGAATGGAGCCCCGAAACTACGGCAGCCCGCGACACCGCTCGCCTGATGGTGATCAGCTTTTGCCCCGAAGGATGCGGCCCCCGTCAGCGCAGCAGCAGGCGGTGCAGCTCGGCACCCTGTGGGCCCTCGAGGCGCAGGGCATAGAGGCCTGTGGCCTGGTTGGCCAGCACGGCTCGCAGGGTGGCGGTGAGCTGCGCTGGGCTCACCCGCAGGCGGGTGAGGGTGGCGCCCGAGGCTGAGAGCACGGTGAGCGTGAGGGGCGCCGCGTCGGCCGGGCCCGCGCCGAGCGCCACCAGCTGCACCTGGCTGGCCTCAGCAGGATTGGGATAGAGCACATAGCGCCCGAGCGATTGGGTCGCCTGGGCGTCGAGGCGCACGAGGGGGCTATGACTGTAGCGGCCGTCGAGGTCCACCTGGCGCAGGCGATAGTCCACGTCGGCGCCGGTGGGGGCGTCGGGGTCGAGGTGGGCATAGCGGCGCGTGGCGGTGCTGGTGCCGGCGGCGGCTGCGCGGCCGATGTCGGCCCAGGCGCCGGCATTCACCCGCCGCTCTACGACGAAATAGTCGGTGTTCACCTCGCTGGCGGTGCTCCACAGCACCTCTGCGCCGCCCGCCACGCGTTGTGCGCTCAAGGCCAGCCAGGTGACGGGCAGCGGCGACGCCTCGACCAAGAAGGTGTCGAGCTGCGTCATGCTCCAGCGGCCATTGGCGTCTTGAGCGCGTGTGTTGAGGATGTAGCTGCCCAGGGCGAGGCTCGATACGTCCACCGTGAAATTCAGGCCCGAGACCGTAGTGGCAGTGGCGAAGGGCACCCCCATGGCGAGGCCCAGCCCCGGGTCAGGGGCAAGCGGACTGATGAAGTATTCGATGCGGGTGATGTCGGGCGGCGTGCTGAGCGGCACCGTCAAGCCCTCAACGCGAATGATACCGAAGCGCGTGCCAGTCCAGTTGCCGTTCGCGTCGCGGAAGCGTATGCCCACCGTGTAAAGGCCCGGTGTGGGGCTCAGCCCGCTGAGGTCTAAATTCAACGTGCCCGTGAGCGTGACGGCGGGCGTGACCGTGATCGGCGAGGCCGCCCCATGGCCGGGGTCGGTATTCAGAAAGAACTCGCCCGCCAAGATCTGCGGCGTGCTCACCGGCTGTGTGCTCAGCCCATTGTGGTGGAAGCGGTAGATCGACGTATGGCCCCACTTGCCATCGGCGTCGCGGGCGCGCACGTTGAGCGTGTGGAAGCCAAAGCTCAACCCCGCCGTGTTGGGCGTGAAGGTGGTCGTAACCTGCGGCCCGGCGGAGATCGTTACGGCCGTGCCGTTGCCCGCGCCAGGGTCGGTGTCGAAGAAGTATTCGACGGCGGTGATGTTGGGCTGAGCAGTGAGCGTGCCCCTGAGGCATAGCACCGCCAGCGTCAGCAGAATCAGCAGCGCGCGCATCAGCTTAGTTGTTGCTGCGCACGCCGATGGTCACGCTCAGCGGCACCGTGCTCGAGGCTGCCGGTGCTACGTTGAGCTGGAAGATCTCGGGGTAGGTGGGGCGGCCCCCTGGCTTGTAGGGGTTCGTGCCGCCATAGAGGCCGATCAGCGTGCCACCCGGCCCGGCCGTCAGCGCCGGCGAGTTAGGAGATAGGGTGAACTGCGACTCATACGTGTAGCCACTCGGCGCGGAAAAGCTCGCATTGAACGAAGGGCAGTTCAGCGGGCAGCCAACAAACATGCTGTCAATCGTCACGCTGCGTATGTTACCGTTGCCCGTCGGGATGTCGGCGTTATTCGAAACCGAGTTTAGGACTGTGAAGCTGCCGCTTAACTGATATCCGCTACTGCTGATTTCGTAAAAAACGCAGTTCCGAAACTGGGCTCCGGCCATGGGTGCCGCATACGTAAACTGACCCAAAAAAATACAATATTCATATAGCCACCCCGTATTCGGATTTGAATACTCTGCATTCGCAATATTTCCGGTTAAGATGCAGTTCGAAAAAGTGACATTATGCGCTTCATTGCCACTAAAAACAAAATAGGATGCGTTAATTATTGCAGCACCGTTTAAGAAACAACGCTCAAATCGAATGTTTTGAATGCCAGGAGAAGGTGCCCCAATTCGAATTTCGTACGAAAAAAAACAGCCCCGAAAGGTGGTGTTGCTACCCTGTAGCTGACAGGCAAAGTTCACGGTGACACCCTCAATCACGATAGGCCCCACTACCCAGGGATACGTTCGAATGTCGTCCGCGCGCGCCGATCGCAGGTCAGCGGGTGGGCTTACTTGTTGATTTAGCAGATAGCCGGGGCCGATGATGCTGACCGATTTTGTGATATCGAGCGTGCCATAGCTCGTCCCCGAGGGTTCGAGCAGGATGATGTCGCCATCGACAGCGTCGTTTTCGGCGTCGAGATATGTCGTGTAAACCAAGCCTGGGACAGGCAAAATTCCGGGGTTGTTGTTCACCCGGCGGATGGTCTGGGCCTGCGCAGACGGGCAGAGCAAGCCCCACAGCAACAGGGCAGCAAACAGGACAAATAGGGGGCGTGGCATAGCTAGATGTGGTTGGTTCTCTTCTCAAGATAGGAAGAAAAGCCTAGGCTCCTAGCCTCATTTCTAGCCCCCTCTAGCGCCTCGGCAGGGTCGTCACGCCGATGGTGCGCTCGGCAAAGGCCTCGTAGGGCACCGTCGGGGTGCCGTCTTTGGGCGGGTCGGTGGGCACCGGCGTCAGGCCTCGGCTCTGCATGGCCGCCTCGGGCAGGCGGCTGCGCACGATGCGATAGCCGTCTTCGCTGCGGGTGACCAGTGGCGCAAAGGGCCGGTCGGCCGCCAGCACCGTCATCACCTCAGCGCCGAAGGGCGGCGTGGCCACGAAGGCCTGCGGCAGCCGAATGGCCTGCCCCGCCTGCCCCATGCGGATCTCATAGTTTTCGTAGAGCAGCACGGTGCGCCCATCGGCTAGGCGATAGAGCAGGCGCACATAGGCGGGCCGGTTCGCGCGCAGGTAAACCCACACCGTGTCGCCCTCGGTCACCACGGCGCTCTCGGTGCCGCGGTTGGTCCAGGCCTCGAGGCGCATGCCGCCCACGGGTGCACACTGGTTGGCGGCGGTCTGCTGATAGTCGGGTTTGAGCTCGGCGGCGTTCTCGGCCTCGAGGGCGTGGCCCGAGGCGCGCAGCAGACTCAGCGCCACGCGCGCGTCGGCCGAGGCCACCAGGCGGCTGCGCCCGTCGGCCATCACCCGGCGCAGGCTCACGTGCACTGGTGCCGTTTCGCTGGTGCTATAGCTGCCGCGCAGCACATAGTCGGCGCGGATGCGGCCGTTGGGCAGGGTGGCATAGTTCACCACGCGCAGGGGGCCCAGGCGCGCCAGCTGCCGCTCGACCAGGCCCTGCAGGTGGCGCCCTAGCGCCGAACCGAACGGCGTGGGTTCCACCGTGAGCGGCGCCACCGCCACCGTGCCGATGGTGTCGCCCGTGCCGGCCAGCTGGCTGTGCACGCCGAAGGCGAGGCTGAAGGCGAGGTCGTCGAGCGTGGCGATGGGCCGCTCGCTGAGCTCGGCCTGGCGGGTCGTGATCGAGTCGCGCGTGATCGTGAACGCCGGCGTGGCGTCGCTCAGGCTCGCGCGGGTGCCCAGCGCGCGGCTGATGAGGGCCTCTTCTTCATACGGGCCATAGGCGCGCTCGGCGCGGCGATAGGCGCGCAGGGCCTCGGCGGGACGGGTGGCTTGCCAGCGCTGCCCCTCGCGATAGGCGCGGCTGACGTCGGCATAGGCGCGCGCGGTGTGCTCGGCATAGAGGGCCTGCATGAGGTCGCGCCGGGCATAGGCCAGCACGTGGTAGCGGCCCGTTTTTCGGTCGAAGTATTCCTCGTGTTTCAGGCCCTCGAGGTCGAGGCGGCTCTCGGTCTCGGTCAGCACGCGCAGCTCGTCGGGGCGGCCGGTCTCTTGATAGAGCTCGGTCTCTGATTTCAGGCGAATGATCACACCCTCGCTCAGGGCCGTGCGGGCCAGGTCGGTGGCGCGGCTGCGCAGGGCCTCGAGGCCCTCGCCCTCGCGGGTCTGCGCCACACCATAGCCCGTCAGGAAGCTGTGCTCGGGATAGCGCCCGCTGCGGCCGGCCGAGCGGGCCCAGTCGGGCTCGCTGGTCAGCACGCCGCTGCTGCTGGTGCCGCCCGCGGGCGTGGGGCTAGGCTCGGTCGAGGCCGAGCCGCCCGGCTCAAATCGCGCCCGATCGGCGTCGGTGAGCGTGTTTTTGTTCACCCGGCGGCTGCAGGCGGGCGCCAGCAGCAGGCTCAGGATGAGGGCCAGCGGCCCCACGGCCCGGCGAGCGGGCCCAAGCGTGCGGTGCATATCGAGAGACGGTTGAGGTGGAAACAGCCCGAAAAGCAACAGGGCCCCGGTGGGGGCCCTGCGTGAGGTTGGCTTACTTCACCGTGCCCTCTTCGGCCTCGAGCTTCTGCAGCTCTTTGTCAAAGGTCTCTTCGTACTTCTTCTTGTCGTACATGAGCTTGAGCCGCTCGTCTTTCGAGATCGCGCTGCTCAGGGCGCCCTTGAGCTTCTCCCAATAGTCTTTCTTGTTCAGCTCGAGGCCGATGTAGTAGTTGTAGCGGTCTTCGGCTTTCAAGAAGCGCATTTCGCTGTCCACCTCTTTCACGTCGATCAGCGTCTGCTTGACCACCGTGCGCGTCAGGCTCTCAAACTTCTGGCTGACCTCTTGGCGGTCGCTCACCTGCAGCTGCTGCGAATAGTCGTCGTTCACCTGCTTGACGGTGATTTCGATCTGGCTGGCGAGCTTGGCCACGGCGTTGGTGTAGGCGATCTTTTTCGCCATCTCCGACTGTTGGCTGGTGCCGTTGCCGACGGCGCGCCAATAGCGGTTGTCGGTGCGGATGTTGTCCAGCGGCTCTTCGATTTTGACGCCGATTTTGCTCTTGCGGGTCGAGCCGCAGGCCGTGACGACGAGGGCGACGAGGGCCAGGGCCAGCACACGGCTAGCAGGGGCAAACCAGTTCGGAGTATTCATAGGGGAAACGGGTTAACGCGAATGTCGAAAGGAAACCGACAGAGTCGGTGAGCGTCGGGCCTGTTTCGATAGGATAGGGGGTGAGCGACGAGCAGTGTCTTGACCTTACTACAAGTGCCGTGCCGAATTCGCTCCCTCGGCTGTTGGTCGTCGGGGCGCAAGGGCCTCTGGCGACGCGTGATACCCTAACAAAACGCAGGGATAAGCTAAAACGTATAGCTGTTGAAAGAAAATTTTCGATCATTTAAATCATTTAAAATGAATGCTTTGGCTAGTGTCTGCCGTAAGCGTTCACCGCGAGGGCCTGTCGCAACCGCCCCGATGCGGCTCGGTTGTCCCCCAGTCGCCTGTGCCCCACCTTTGCAGGCGCCGCCCCACGCTCCTGACCCCCTGACCTGTGACCAACGACCAGCTCGCCGAGCCCCTCTACCTCGCCGCCCGGCTTATGGAGCTGGCCGGCGAGAACCCCTTCAAAGCCCGGGCCTATGAGAAGGCCGGCGATGCCGTCAGCGCCGCCAAAGACTATCTGGCCGCCCGGCTGCTCGCGGGTCGAGCCGAGGCCCTCGAGGGGGTGGGCGAGGCCACTCGCCAGGCCCTGCTGGCCATCGCCCAGTCGGGCAGCTTTGGCCTGCTCGACGAACTCAAGCGGCAGATTCCGCCCGGCGTGGTCGAGCTCAGCCGCGTGCGCGGCCTAGGCGCCAAGAAGCTGGCCGTGGTCTGGCGCGAGCTCGGCATCGACTCGCCCGAGGCGCTCGTGGGGGCCGCCGCCGACGGCCGCCTGGCTGCGGTCAAGGGCTTTGGCGCCAAATCGGCGCAGTCGATCCGAGCCAGTGCGGAATACTACCTCAGCCAGCGCCACCGCTACCGCCTCGACCAGGCCGAGGCCACCGCCGAGCCCCTGCTGGCCTGGCTGCGCAGTCTGCCGGGTGTGGTGCGCGCCGAGCCCACCGGCGACTATCGCCGCGCCTGCCCGACGCTCGACCGGCTGCAGCTGCTCACGGCCGGGCTGAGCGCGGGCGCGCTGGCCGAGGCCCTGCCTAGCTATGCCGCTGGCCCCGCGCGCCTCACCGACCTCGAGGTGCTGAGCGAACTCGGCCTGCCCCTG
>VYMD01000100.1_pt1 | contig 23224 bp, 18 predicted proteins | sample 5115311 | NCBI WGS metagenome assembly VYMD01 (sample SAMN12291779, study PRJNA351875) | freshwater metagenome | isolation source: freshwater lake | place: USA: Michigan, Wintergreen Lake | collected 2013-08-08
AGTTCATTGTTTATCTGGGGAGATCTATCGTATACTTCTATGCGTTGGGTTTCCCAAATTTCACTTTTTATTTCCATTTTTTTGCTGTTTCAAATGCCAAACATTATTTCGGGAGAGAAAGATTCAAAAAAAAAGATTTCAAATTATAAACTAGGATTCGTTTTATGTGGGCTTCTCGCCGCAAGTTATCCATTGTCAGGTTATTGGCTGGATTTGGCTAAAGTAGACAGTCTTTTAATTCTTCTACTAACCGGTATCATCTTCTTCTATTACCAAGCTTGGAACGAAATCAATGCAACAAAATGCAACATCTATCTACTATTACTTGGTATATCATCCGCTCTACTTCCTTTCGTAAAACAGAACTTTCTCATTCTATTACCGATATTGATCTTTTTTTTGTTCCTGAAGTATAACATCAAAAAAACGATGGCGGTTCTTTTGATACAAATCTCTGTCATCAGTCTGATTGTTATTAGGGAACTACTTATACCAGACAATCACTTTTTTTACTATATTTTTGTATTACCTGGGCTTCACCCATTTACTGAAAAAGGTTTCTTTATAGAATTGATTCGTGTACTCGCACCTGTTTCATTATTAGCAGGAATCTTAATCTATTCATATAGCATAACGGAAATGAAGAAGGATTTCAGAGCCATCCTTAAACACAAACTCAGCTTTCTTTTTATTTTAGCAGTTACTGTTTTTATTTTAGGTTTCGTTGCAAGGTTCAAACAAGGTGCAGTGGTCAATTCCCTACTCTATCCTTATATCTTACTTCTCATTCTTAATTTTGCAATCTTAGCTGAGTTCAAATCACTGAGTGCGAGATTGCAAATCACCTCGTTTTTATTTTTTCTCATTCAATTTCTAACAATTTGGCACAATCCAATGAATGATTTTCAAATATGGAAATCAATGCAATCAGACCAATTTGTTTACAAAGATTCATTCTGCAAAATGCCAAAGCAAATCTATCTAGAAGATTTTAGTTTTCAAAGAAAACTATTTTGTCAGAAAGAGGATTTTTTCATCAATTACGGAGTGATCGATATCATGTCTTCAGAGAGATTGATGAAACCGATCATAGAAGTCTACAGCGATGCTCTCAGACAAAAGCACTTCCAAAGAATCATCACGGCAAACTTTGAAGCACTTCTAAATGCAGATATCCTTTACACAAGCACACAGGCTCATTATCTAAAAAAACCGAATGTAAGAAACCATTCCTTTATGAAAGTTATGGAGATGAAAGTCTTGCAAAACCAACATTACGTACAAATACAAAAAGAAGAATTATCTGATAACGAATCTATTTTCGTAAACATTCACAATAAGTATTATCGTCCGGTACAATTGTATCGCCCCAAAGATTAGTTTAAAGGCTAAAAAGGAAATTTTTTATCTAGAGGTAGATTTGCAGGATTCAATCGCCTTAAATTTAAAGAATATTCTTCAATATTTTTATTGTCCAAGATACTAAGACGGAAATAGCAACTCCAAGGATTCATTGATCTTGTAACACAGCCATTATAAGACTCTATCACGTCAAATTTATCAATCGATCCCAGAGAATACAATGTGAACCCAATCTCACCCTTTTCCAATGATATCATTGGATCGGTAGGGTACATTACGGCTAAACTACTTATTTTTTGATGTGCTTTTTGAATCATCTGAAAAGAGTTTCTACAGTTTTCTGGACAGTCAATGACAAGATCGTTCAATTGATTCCTTTGACGGATACCTTTTAGGAGACTCAGTATATTAGAATGTTCTCTTAATGTTGTCCACTGGAACATAAAAAGACCTAAAAGCAATAAAACCAAAGCAAAACCAAAAAACTTTCGACCTCTCTCAATTATACCTATCTTTAGAAATCCGTCCACATTGTGAAAAAGCAAAGCAATTTCAATGAAGAATAACATATGAATAGTAAGCGTTTGACTTGGATAATTCAGGAAACCGTAAAAATAAAAACCAAGAATCGATAAAGTGCTCACTTTATTGCTTTTTAACGTTGATTGATTATAATAGAAAGCATTCTTTATTACAATCGCAAAGATAAACAAAACCAAAAGTAAGTAAAAGATACCAAAATCTAACAGTGATTGAATAAAAAAATTATGAGAATGTATTCTTCCTATGTCAGCTGCTAATAAACTATGTGCATCTAAATTTAAATTTCCAATTGCTACTATAAATGCTCTATATTGATTTACTCCAACACCTTCAAACAAATGATTGGATGCTAAACTAAAAACGGATTCAATAATCTGAAATCTTGCATTTAACGATAGTAATTGCGTTTTTAAATTAAAAATGAAATAAGTCGAAATTAAACCAAAGAGCAAAACAGCTGTAATTAAAACTACCATCCATCGATAGTTTTTTGAATTCATATTCCAAAACAAATAAACCATAAACTGAAAAACTACAGCTATCCAAGCTCCTCTTACATGGAGTATATATAGTGGAAACAAGACAATCAGAGAGATTATTAAAATAATAACTAACCGATGAATAAATTTCGAGTTTTCTTGTTTGAACAATAATACTGGAAAAAGAAACAAAAGAATAGGAGCGATATCATTCGTATTGATTCCCAAAAAGGAACTCTTTTTCAAAGATATTTCATTCAAGACCGGCAAATTAATGAGATAAAACAGAAAGCCCACCATAAGAAATACTAAACTAATAGCCAGTATAAACGATTTAATAATATTTAAATCGTTTTGCACTAACAGGGAATTCTTTCCTGAGGACAACAGTAACAAAATTAGTGGAATGAACAGATACCCAAAGGAGTAAAAATTATCAAAAACAGATGAATAGGTTCTATTTACAAACAATAACGAAAGAAAAATCAAGGCGGAACAAAAATAAGAAAATAAAGTTAGTTTTTCATTTGAATACTGTAATAGTCCCTGTTTCAAAACCAGATAAGAATAGGAGACTATCAAAATAAGGAATAAAATAGAATAAAGAGACTTATACTCTGAGTTTTGAAATACAGAAAATCCAAAGAAACTAGATGTGTATGCTAATCCGAACAAAAAAGGAAATTTTAGATTCTTTGACTGATTCGTTTGCAAAAAAATAAAGAAGGCTACAACGATAGAAAAAAATCTTACAAAAAGCTTCAGTCTAGGCAATTCCGTGTCTAAGACTACAGTTGTAAGTAGAGCATTAAACATTGCCAATGCAACAAGTGTGAAACTAATTTCTTTCCATGCGAAAAATTTACTCTCCTTACGGTAACTCGCATATAGCAAATATAGACCGTACGTAGCAATTGTAATTCCTAAATAATCATAAAAATAATTTAGTTTAGATTGATCTTCAAACAGGTGTACTGAAAAATTCAGGAGAACGAGGGATAGTATAAGCAAAAATAAAGCAGAGAGTGCTTTCATATCTAAGTTAAAGTAAACTTCATTATCAAATTCAGGTTCAAAAATCTAACTAATTGTTCCAACATTGACTTTTGTTTGAATTTGATTCTTTTATTGAGCTTGATGCAAGTGATTCAATTTTTACATTCCAAACGTGTTCCAAAAGAGCCAATCGTTTCATTAGTAACATATCTTTCTCTGCATTGCTTTTCTCTATCTCTTTCTTTAAACTCGCCAAACGAAGCATTCTAGATTCAAAGTCACTTTTCCCAAGTGTAGATAGCAGTGTTTCATCTAATCGAATCATCACTCCGAAAGGTGTTTCCATGATCTGGTCATAACGTTCATCTTCTAACGAACAAAAAATAACTTTTCTCTGGATAACCTGTTCCAAAGAGATGGAACGCTCATGACCTACCTTGCCTTGCAGTTGTTTATGTCCATACTTTGCAACTTCTCTGTCTGTCAGACCCAGTTCGTCAATTACAGAGACATTCGGTCCGGCCGCATAAGAAAAATAACCCAAACCAAATCCTGATTTATTGCATTTTGCTTCCGTTACAGAATTGGTGATTATAAATGGCTTGATATCTAAACAAGCTTGTAATTTCCGAAACTGAACACCTGTTTCAAACCAAGGATACTTAATTTTAGTAAACAATTCAGAATAACTATCATAGTAACCTTTGGTGTAGGCTTTTCTTTCGTTTACAATGCCCTTCGGACTAACCAAGGGATAGTTTGTTTTTTCAAAAACTAGAAGAAAGGCTAAAATGAAAAAAATGAAGCGTATCGTTTCTTTGCGATCTATCAATGGAGTTTTTGCTAGCAATTGATTCGAAAAAGAATCTATCGCAAAGAGTAAAATTACAAAGTAAGGCAATAGCAATCGGAATGCCATAAAATCGCCACCCACCCGAACAATGTAGTGCCCAACAAACAAAGCCAAGATGGTTTCTCTAAATGGAAATTTGCTGTAACTATCGGTCTGATTGAAATTGATCAAGTTCTTTCTATTTAGAATGTAGATAATGCCCAATATTGAAATAGATGAAATGATAAAAAATTTAGAATACCAAAGGAAATGCATGAGGTAGTTCCACCCATCAATATATCTTGAGGCGGATCCTGACTTTGCATAAAATGTATTCGGAAAGATGTCTCCAAAATAAAAAAATCGAAATATATGATAAGAAATGGCAAACAAAAGAATGGCAGATCCATATCGAAAGATCCAATTCCACTCCCACTTTCTAGATTCCCACAAACGGAAAAAATAAAATAGCGGTATGAGTAGTCCCATTTCAGGTCGTGTATGATACAGCAGAGAAACTATCGTACCAATCAGAAATGGCTTTTCAAGTTTTGTTTGAAATGTAGAAACTAAAAGTAAAGTTACTAGAAAGAAAGTCAGTGAGAACTCAAGCCCAGAGGTAGAAAAATCTCGGATCCCTTCATGGGAAATCAAAACGAGTACACCCCAGAAAAAGTAGGATCCTGTTTTCATTTGATATCGAATCCAGAGGCCGATGGCACTAATGCTTAGAACAAAACCAGTAACAATGGCCGTTTGATGCAGTGGCAATCCAGTAAATGCAAGAAGAGATAAAAATAAAATCCAATAAGGATTTGTTGAGCCCTCGACTCTTTCACCTGAGTTAAACACAAAACCGTTGCCATCTAACAAATTCATTGTGTAGCGAAAAGATATATATGCATCTTCCGCTACCCAGATTCTTGATAGGAAAGCATAACTTGCTAAAGCAAGAACAGCAAATATCCATATCAATTCTTTACGAGTAACTAAATTCATGTTTAAAGCCAATTTGAAGTTTTAGGAATGTACCGATCAGGTATCGAGTCAGTGAAAAAGTTTGATTTTTTAGCAAATAGGTTAAAATAAAAAATATGTCTAAGCGCGGCTACACCGTCTTTCCAAGTTATCTTTTTGCCTTCCAAATAATTTCTGGGATAATAAGAAATAGGGAACTCTTGAACTCGCACTTTTAATCTCGCGATTTTTGCTGTGATCTCAGGTTCAAACCCAAATCGATTTGATTCTAAATTGATATTTTGAATGATGTCTGCACGGAAAATTTTGTAACATGTTTCCATATCTGTAAGATAAAGACCACTTAGAAAATTTGACATGATTGTTAAAAAACGATTCACGAGGTAGTGGAAAGTCCGGTGAACCTGTCTTCCATCCTTTTTGAAGCGAGAACCAAAAACAATATCCGCTTTACCTTTTGCAATGGGCTCAATTAGGCTCGGTAATTCATCCATATCATATTCAAAATCAGCGTCTTGAACAAGTATGATGTCACCAGTTGATTGCTTGAATCCACGTTGAAGAGCTGCACCCTTTCCTTGGTTCTTTTCTTGGAGTAAAATCTGGTGTTCAGACTTAAACTTGAAAGTGGTAAGAATCTGCCTTGAATCATCTTTTGAACAGTCATCAATAAAAACTAGTTCCTTTAAAGTCGGCAAAACAAGTGCATCCACCTTCTCTAAAAATTCTCGCAAGTGCCCAGCTTCATTGTAGATTGGGATGACTAGGGAAGTTTTAATTTTTTTTACTTTGGGCAAACTGGAGGATTGACTCATACCCTTTTTTATTACCATATAGTTCACAAAATATTGTTAAAACGTTCACCGTCAATGGTTTAACGAATTCTTTCCTAACTACTGGTATGAATATTCGACCTCGGGCACTTCTCTAAGTAACGTTTGGCCTTTTAGAAAACGCAGTGTATCTTCCGTTGCTTCAGATTCCATCGCCAAACGACAATCATAAGAACAGGAACCCATATGTTGGCTGAGTATCACATTCGAAAGTTTACAAAAGGAGCCGAGATAGGGTTCTTTATGGAAAACATCGAGAGCAGCACCAGCAATCTGACCTTGCTTTAGCGCAAGGAAGAGATCCTGTTCATCCACAAGTTCCCCTCTCGCAGTATTGATAAGAATGGCATCTTTCCGAAATTGAGAGAGAGTTTGTTTCGATATCAAATTTTTTGTTAACGAGTATGCAGGCAAATGCAAACTGACGATATCAGCATTTTTAAAAATTTCATCTTTGCTTGCTGAATGTATCGTAACGCCACGCTTCTGAAAGTAATCTATCTCCGATGTAATCTCGGTAATGTCATTTACGAGTATCTTTGCACCAAAGGGCTGTAACAATCTAACGACACTCTTTCCAACTCTTCCAAATCCGATCAGACCAACGAGAGATTCTCCTATCCTTTTGCCGTAATGACGCACCCATTTTCCTTCTCTGATCTCTTTGTCAGCAAGGCCGATCTGCCTAGAAACTGTGATCATAAGCCCTACCGTTAGCTCCGCTACGGCCTGGGTGACTGCGTCAGGAGTATAGCACACTCGAATCCCTTTCGCCTTGCAAGCGGCGAGATTCACACTATCTAAACCGATTCCTACACGCGCGATGAGTTTGAGTTTGCTTGAATTTTCTATCAGAAGTGAAAGATCCTCGGTCCCTGCAATGATGGCATAAGCGTCCTTGGCAAGTTCGGCAATCTCGTCTCTAGTGAGCTTGCGAGGATAAGGATTATAAGTAACTTTGATCGATTTCTCTGCTTCGAGCATCAATCTCGGAGTAGGATCAGATTTACCAAAAGGAAAGGTGGAAACAAAAACTTGAAACATAGCTTATAAAAAGAGACTAAATTCCTTTCCTACTTTCGTCCATAAAATAAATGGCAAAGATTCTTGAAGTTCTTAAACTGGCAATGTGCCTCAAGTTACAGTTTCCATCGTTTGTTATAATACGAAGTTTGATATCATCTCTAAATGCATTGAATGCATCGAAAAACAAGAAGGCGATTGGCAAGGTATATTCGTTGATCATTCTCCAAATTCCGCATACGAAAGTCTTTTTACTCAGCGCACCAATTGGATCTATTTTAAAAGAGGGAATATCAACGATGGATTCGGCGGCGGAAACAATTTCGCCATCTCCCATGCTTCAATGAGCGAATATTATCTTCTAGTAAATCCCGATCTCTATTTAAAAAAAGATGCAATCAAATTGATGATTCGGGAAATTAAAGAGAATTCCCAAATTGGAATTTTAACAGGAAAAGTTTCCTACCCAAGTGGAGAGTTGCAAAAACTCAACAAACGAAATCCAAGGGTATTTGCCCTTCTTGGTCGTAGATTTACCTTTTTTCAAAAACTCAAGGTGATATCAAATTCGATCCAAAGTTATGAAATGAGCACGATGGATTATCGCAAACCATCAGAAGTTGAATTTATTTCCGGTTGTTTTATGTTGATCCCAAAGAAGGTCTGGGATGAAGTAGCAGGCTTCGATACTAGGTATTTTATCTACTTTGAGGATGCAGATATAACACGTAAAATTAGAAATCTAGGTTACAAAACAATCTATTCACCAATTCCAGAGGCTATCCATGAATACCAGAGAGGATCGCATAAATCGATTAAGATTTTTTTAGTTTTTTTAAAAAGTATGTTTCAATACTTTAACAAATGGGGATGGGAATGGAAATAATCGCTGTCTGTGTTCTATTTCATCCGGAAGAGGATTTCTTTAAAAACTTAGAATCTATATTAAAGCAAGTAAACAGAATTATTTTCGTAGATAATGGAAGCGATTTAAATTTTCAAAAAAAAATGAAAGCTCGTTTAGTAATAGATCCAGAGCGGATTTATTACATTCAAGAAGAAAAAAATGTAGGTTTAGCTCTGGCTCAAAATCATGGCATCCAATTTTCAAAAAAATTCAATCCAGACTATTTAATTTTTTTTGATGATGATTCATCGCCAAACAACAACATGGTAAATTTATTAACTGATTATGCTAGGACGAATCCAGACGTAGGAATCGTAGCGCCAGACATTTTGCATACATCTGGTGGATTACAAAAGTATTTTGTTAAGGAAAAGTATTTCTGGAAAAGAAGAACTTTTTTAGAAAAAGAGAATGTTTTAAAGGAAGTAAACACAGTGATTTCATCTGGTAGCTTGATACCGATCAAAATCATTGATGAGTTAGGAGGAATGCGAGAAGACTATTTTATTGATTATATAGACATAGAATATTGCTTAAGAGTGAGAAGAGCGGGTTTCCGAATTAGTGTTTTAAAGGATGCAAAACTTACTCATTCCTTAGGAAATCGAAAAACTATTGAAAAATTTGGAATATCCATCTCCCCTACTCATCATAACGCCCTCCGAAAATACTATATGAGCAGAAATCGAATTCTTACTTGGAGGATTTACATTTTCACGATGCGAATCTGGTTCTGTATTGATTTCATGAACTTTCTTTTTGACTTCTCTCGAATGTTACTCTTTGAAAAAGATAAAATAATTAAAATCACTTCTGTGTTACGTGGGATTCGAGATGGATTTCGAATGGAAAAAAATCCCAAACCAAATACCTTTTAAGATTTTTGGAATAGAACTCCATTGATAAGGAGAAATAAGAATTCCAACAAACATCTTCACTAACTTTTTCCCATAATGGATTTTAAATTCTTTCGGAATATAGGTGAGTCTAAACATCCATAGATAATTTCTATAAATATAAAAGCGGCGCATTGCTGAATGAACGATCATTCTCTTTTTCAAAAAAGGGAATATACTTAAGGCTTTGTCACCCAAATTATGAACTAACCTTGCATCTCTGCTAATAAAATTCTTATATCCTAAACTTTTAGTTCGATAACCCCATTCGATGTCCAAACCATCAATAAAAAAGTCCTCCAGATAACTTCCCACGATGTTCCATATTTGAGATGAAATAAAAATGCCTGATGTTATTAAATAATCAACTTCTACCAAATCTTCATCCAGTTGCCGGATAAATCTGAGACGACCATCGGGTGAAATTGGTACTGGCCAAATCGAGTTATCTGATTGATTAAAAATGCTGGGTCCAATCGATCCCCAATTGATATGATTACGAGACAGATACTTTGCCTTATCTAGAATTTTTTCGATCATATCCACATTCGGAATGCTATCCTGATCAAATAAAAAGAAAGCTTCACTTCCCTCCGAAATAGCTCTAGAAACTCCTAGATTAATCGCTTTCGCCAAACCTAGATTTGCATCGTTTTTGATAATTTTTATATCTCTGAGTTTGTCTAGCTCACCTTGGTATACCGAGTTAAAAACGACAATGGGAACGATACCTGCCGATTGAAGACACCGAATTTGTGATTCCAAATTCTCATTTGGATGGTATGCGACTGTTATTGAATAATACTTCATTAGATGACAAATATCTAATTTGAAAATATTTCTGGCATCAGAGTCTTCATATGTAGGAGATTTCTCTGATAAGAAGGAACATCTGAAAAATTATAACTTATCCAAGGCAATGTCAATGATAGCTTCGGATGAAAAAAAGGATCTCCGTTTTCTAGATAAGGATAATATGATTTAATAGATTCCTTAAAATCATCCAAAGGAATGGGAGTTCCTTTTCTAGACTTTGACTCAAAATGAAACAATTCCACCTGCGGTAGATAAATATTTCTGAATCCAGCCTCATGCAATTTGATGCCCAAATTTACATCATTGCCGCAAACGACAAGTTTCTCATTGAAACCACCTACTTTCATAAATTTTGATTTTTCAACCATCAAGGCTGCAGCAGTTAAGGCTAAATAATTGCGAGTCCACTGAACTGAACCAAAGGAATCGACTACTTCCTCATTTTCCATTTCTTTAAAAGCGTGCTCTGCCATACCCGTTAATCCTAAGATAACACCAGCATGTTGAATTGAATGATCCTCAAATAATAATTTCGACCCAACGCCTCCAATTGAATCATTCATAGCATAAGAAGTTAAAATTTCAAGAAACTCACTTGTTATAATTTTTGTATCATTATTCAAAAAAAACAGAGCATCGCCCTTGGCCTTTGAAGCTGCAAAATTATTTATAGCAGAAAAATTAAATATATAGTCATACTCCAATATTCGTATATACTTTTCTTCCGATCTCAAATCGGATAGGTAATCCAATGTTTCTACTTCTTTGCTTTGATTGGAAACGAGTAGAATTTCATAATTTTCATATTTTGATTTTTCCAGAATGGATTCCACCGCCACTTTCAAGAGCTCAGCTTTATCTCGGAATGGGACAATAATAGAAACAAATGGTTTTTTGATCTGATATTTAATAAACGATCTTCCGTTTACTTCGCCTAGAGATAGAATTTTAGTAGGAAATTCTTTTGCATTGTAGATAGTTTTTATCGATTCTTGGTATGACCTTGATATCTGGGGTAAATTAAAACTTACAAATCCGATTTCTTTCTTTCTCGCAATCGTAACCCGACGCAAATAGATTCCAAGTAGCAAGTCGAGATACAAATCAAGAATGGAAAAGTTAGAAGATAAAGAAACATGGTTCAATACTTGGTTTGAAAAAATAACTGCGCCCTCGAGATAGTCCAATTCGAGAAACATATCGAATGAAAATTCTGGTTTAAAAATAGGTTTCTTTAGACATGCATTATAACAATCGAAGGTTATTGCCTGTGATTCTCCCGGTTCAATTTCATTTATATAAGGGATAACCTGGGTAAGTGGCAAACTTTGATTGGTATCAAGCCAGAACCAATCATAATTTTTTCTTACGTATTCTAGAAATGAAAGGAGATGTCCCTTCCACTCTTTGTCTAAATCCGATAAGAAAAAAACTTCAATTTTGGAATTGAGTTTTTTAAATTCCTTTATTTTTTGCTCTTTTTTGGAATTCTTTCCACATTCTACTAAATCGTTGAACACAAAGAGAATTTTAAGTGTACATTCTGTAACATGAATTTGTCTATTTAGAAAATTGATATAATAAATTTTTGCAAATATTCGATTCAAATAAAACAAAATCTGTTTAATTTTATTTTTAAGTTTGGTTTTCATTAAATATTTTTGTGATTATATTCTTTGGTTGAAGAAAACACTCTTCATAAGAGTTGGGAAAAGGTAAGGCCGCGTTCCGAATCCGCCAATCATAATCCTCTGTCAAATCTAAGGATTTTCTGATTCCGGCGATTAATGATTCTTCTGTAGCTTCACAACTAATTATATTCTTCGATACTTCGGACAAATCTTTACCCGGGAAGGAATTGGTAATGGTAATGACGCCTGATTGTGCCATCTCAAAAGGAGGATAACTGGGGTGAGGCGAAAACATCAAAGATATACCTACATCACAAGTTCTTAAAAATTCACCATACTCTGAATACGACATTTTACCGAGCGATAGCAACTGGAAGTTCATCCCTAAATCAATCGCTGTGTGATTTTCCCCACCCGAAAAAAATTCCCAGTCATCTTTTTTGAATAAGCCACTTCTGATACTTCCCTTCAAAGACTCGAGTAACAACCGATACATATTTCTTGGAATACTCGGACGGAAATAACAAAAAACTCTTTTGACTCGTTTAGCTGCATAAAAGTCGGCCTTGGCAGGATAAAAGGTTTCTTTACTTATTTCCGGAAGATAGAAGACTGATTCTTCCTTATCAGATCTTATTTTAATTACTTTTTCAAAATATGTTCGTAAACTTTCGGTCGAATAAATTGGAAAAATATTCTTCTTATAAGTATCAAGCGCAAGCGAATAGTCACTACCCCAAGGATAAAATCCGGGTTCAAAATCCTGAATAAGATAAAACAACTTTTTGTAACGAATTAGATTGTTTGAAAATATTTGATTCCAAGCATAAACTGTCCACCAAGCAGTTGCAACAAAGAGATCATATTGCGAGACTTCCAATTTTCTTGTTTGGTCTTCACTCACAGATACAACTTCAAAGTCGTAATCCACACAATCCGGGAAATATTTATAAAAATTTTTTTTTGCTATTTTGTCACCATTTTGATCCCAAAATTCATCTGTTATTACAAATCGAACTTTCAGATTGTTTCTTAATAGAACGGCACCTAATGCCAGTATCATTCTAGTACCAGCAAAGATTGATTCTTCCCGTGCCAGATAGGGAATAGCCAAATTAACAACTGGCAAACGTTCAGTGATTAAAATCTCGATCGGACGTAAATGGTGAAAATAATCAGGCAAACTGTCTGCCTTATCAATTCTTTCCACTTGAAAAGTGATAGAGATTCCAAAAAAATAGAAGACTTTGTTTGCTAAGTAGAGAGAAAATTTGAAGAGATTTTTCAAATATTTACGGATCATGTGTTATTTTACTTTTATTAATGTATAGAGCCAAATTCATAGATTGACTCGTGATCTGAAAATCTCGGAGTTCAAGAAGGCAATTTTTAAAAAATGCAGACTGCCTTTCTATCAACAAATAACTAGCATGTTCAAAAAGAAATCCGTTTTCTCTTACTACTTGTTTGCAATCAGGAACCTGAGAAAATAATAAATTAGTATGATTCCATTCGGCAGGATTGTAACCGGAATACCCGTTTACCGTCGATATACCAGATTCAATGGAAAGGTAAAATGGAATTCGAATGAAATCCTCTACCGTTTCTGTTAGAACAAAAATACTTTTTGTATCTATATTCTCAATATTTTCATCCTTAACTAATTGAAGGGACTCTTCATTAATGGGCAAATTCAATTGGACAAAACGCGTTGGAAAATCAATGGTAATCCTTTCACCGATCAAAATAAGGATAACTAATGTTATAAAAGTATAATAGAAGAAATTCTTAATTTTGGGATTGGCAATAAAGATAAAAATGGAAACAACATAGGCTATATTGATGATTAAGCCTGCCCTGCCCACAGCTCTAATCTCAGATAAACCAGGAACAATCATGGAAGCAAGTTTATAAATCGGCGGTAGAATAAGTGGACCTGATACTAAAAATACTCCTATTGCAAACAAAAAGATACTAAGTAATTGAGGCTTCAGAGTTTTAAATTTTGAAAATTTTAGGTAAGGCAAAGATAAACCTGTAAATATCATCATACCCAAAAGTCCCGAGAAGTTGCTCCTCTCGAATTCAAAGGAAACAAAGTATTTTTTTAGATCAAAATAGAGAAACGGAGGATACAATACTTTAAAAAAATCCCACGGTCTTGCAGAGAAGGATACTTTTTCATCAAAATTTCGAACTCCAACAATCTCAGGATATTCGATTTTCACACTATAATAATATTGAATTATAGGTAAGGCAACTAACCCAGCAATTACGCAACCGAAAAAGGCATACTTTGATTTAATTAAAAAAATCCTTCCCTGATAGATTGAATATAGTATAGCGATTGAGAAAAATACAATAAGACCGTAGATAAAAAAATATAGATTCGAAATCACCATTAAAAATGATCCAAAAAAAGTAAGTGAAAATTTAGAACGATTGGACAAAGTTAACTTAAACAGGGGAATGATCGAAAGAAAAATAGGAAATACGATAAGGTTCTGGTAATGGGCAGACTGTACTTGCAAAAACAGTGAAAATGCAAATAGCCAACCGACGAACAAAGCGATAATAATTTTTTTCCTTATCTGGTATAAAAATACTGAACAAGCGATCCAATTCAGAATAAAAAAAGAAAAGAACATAAGTCGTATACATAAATCTTTTACTTCGAAGATCTTATAAAAAACTGAATATAATATTGAATGAAATAATAATGGATCAGAAAATGCGAGAGTGTGTGCTTTGGGATAAAAAAATGGTAGATTGACAATTCCTTGGAAGTCTAACGCTAATAATTTAAGTGCATTTGTGTGGATAACGAACATGCAAAAAAATGGATCCAAACCAAATCCTGGAATAGAACCTTTCAGCGAAAGCACGTCATCAAAATAAACTGCGGAGCCGATACAAAGCAAAAAAAACAGTGTTACTGAAGGTAAATATTTGGTTAGGATTAACATTAAACTTAAAAAAACGGTGATAAAATTAATTTTTAACGTAATAGACTAATGATTTGGAGGAAAGAACATTACTTTTCTCATCTAAAATTTCAATCCGATTGTTACGCGATGGTTTTTCAATCAGCCAATAAGTGTGATTGTCATTTTCGCTAAGTTTGTTTAAGCGTACGATTTGATTTTCTGAATCGAAGACAGAAATTCGGATGTTCTTATTTTCCTTCTCCGTAGAATAGTTCAATTGAATTGCTAGAACCTCTTGCCCATCTGAAGATGATACACTTATGCATTTATTTGAGATGTACCAAGGAGAAGGATTAACGGGAATACAATAAACATCTTTCTCTGCGAGAATATAATATTTTTCCCAATCGGAGTGTGATAAGGCATTGTCCCCATAAAGATCGGAAGCCTTGGTAAACAAACGCAAACTCGGAAAATAAAACAAAAATACGATGAGTACACTCACTCTTAACCAAGATTTGGTGATTTGTCCGACACAAAGCAGAAACAAAAGCAGGATCGATTCGTGTGCAATAAAATACCAACGTAGATAAACAGGTTTCTGAAAAATAAAATGATTAAATCTAGGAAAACTATCATCTCCGATAAACTTTAAAAAAAACAAAATGGATATATATGCGACTAATGGTAAAACAATGAGTCCGATCAAAATTTTCTTTCTCTTCGATCGGAATAGTAAAAATCCGATTAGCATGAGTATTGCGAAAATGAGTAGTTCACTTATTAGATCCGAATCCATGTAATAAAAAATAGGAATTACGTTTTCTACAAATATGCTCAAAAGCAAATGAAATCCAACAGAGAGCAAATTTATTGGATCTCTCTCTGGGGAAGGAATTTGATTCGCCTTTGAGGATACTATATTCACCAAAACAAATATGGTCTGTATGAGGGCACCAAGTGTAATCATACTCGATACAAATAACTCTTTATTCCTTTTTCTGATAAAAGAATATACCATTTGTAGTCCAAAAAAAGGAGCTACTGCCAGAAGAAGAGCTTTTGAAGTTATGAACAAAAAACCGATTACGCCAATGCCGATTGTCAAAGACCAGGATAAGGAATTGAAATTGATCAAATAAATTAAAACGAGGTAAATATAACCGAAATAGACAAAATTAATATAGGTATACATATCATAATCTGGAAAAAATCCTAATACGAAACCACAAACAAATCTAAAACTATCTGATGGAATCAATTGTCTTAAAAATCTGAAATTGATAAAAGAAGACGCAAAAGCAATGACAAACAATGCAAAAATTTGAGTGAGTAGTGGAAAGTATCTGTTTACATGAAACAGTTTAACTATGATTTCCGAAAAGAGTCTTTGAATGAATGGCAAATAACCAGCATCCGATGTGAGTAAGGATTGAAAAAATGTCGAAACTTTTGCATTAAGGAAAAAATTCGTTCCTGCTTCTGCAAATACTTCTGCCTTATAGCTTAGAGTTGGAAACTTAATTGCCAAGACACAAAATATAAGGAGGAAGGAAGATAAAAAATAAAAATTTATTTTTTTGAGTTTAGAGAACATTCTTTAGTTAGCCTGCCGTATTAAGCGCAGACCAAGCTGCATGATTTTCTATTTTTGAACAAACAGCATCGATTTTAATTTTCTGCTTTTGAATCGCGAGAATGTAAGCCTCAATCTCTTCTTTACGACCTTGCAACTCAGGAGAAACGATACAAATTTTATATCCCAAGTCATGTATCTCTGCTTCCATTTCTTTAGTTAAAATAAACTTAGTAAAACAATCTACCCATACCCAGTTGACACGATGTTTAAAATTTCGAATCGTCTCTAGGCCCTCAAATTCTGAGAGGCGCAAGGCTATATTTTTTTCTCCTGCCCCAGAAAGTTTAAATATCATAGGAAAAGTAGAATCTAAGAAAAAATAATCTTTGATTTCATATTGATTTACTAAGGAAAGCACGCGCTCTTCAATTCGTTCCGACTTGACATTTAGAATCAAGGTTCCCCGACCTTTGTAATGCCTTAAAAAATTCTCAAAGCTTTCTCCAGTATGAAAAGGATCATGCTGCAGAATCAAGTTTTGATCCTCATCACGAAGATCTAATTCGACACCAACTCCCATAGGAAGATGAGACAACTCTGCCAAAGTATTGATTCGGTGAGCAATGAGTTCAGTTTGCACTCTTTAATTCCTTTTTTAATTTCCGACTAAAGTCAATCGTACGTTTGATAAACTTCCATTTCGATTTTAATCCTGTATTCCAAGAGGAAACACCGTGGATTCGAGGAGGGAAAACTACAGGAAATCGAATCACCTTCAAACCAACTCGCTTAGCTTCATAAAGAGCAAATAGATCCAATGAAAAATCATTTGGCGGATTCACCCAGTTATCGAAAAATTTCTTCGGAAATATATTGGGCTGGGCATTGATATCCCATAGATTTTTTTTTAAGAAAATCGTTTCAAATAAGCTCATACCAACAGTAAAGAGTAAATCAAATAATGCACGACCCTTTCGCAATCCTTTGATATAACACTCTCCCATATCTGATGATTCGGATATTTCTAAAGCACGTATCAAATCATATGGATCTGTCTGCATATCAGCGTGAGTCCAACCAACGAGCGGGCTCTCTGCGGAACGCAGGCCACTTAATATACCGTAACCATAACCTTGATTTACGGGCACAAAAATCGACGAAGCAAAATCATATTTTGGCAATAACTCTTTTAGTATAGCAGACGAATTGTCCATTGAACCATTGTTTACCAAAATAATTTTGATGTCTTTTCTATTGATGACCTGATTCAACCGGTCCAAAATTAACGGAATATTTTTCTCTTCGTTATAACAAGGAATTACTACCGATAGTTTTATCATTTAAACACCCAAAACTTTTGACCAATAAAATTTAATACTGTGGAAGTGCCCGTCGCCATCAGAAAACCAACGATCTTTATATCAATGATCGATAAAGTAATGTGATTCACCAAAACATTTGCCCCAAGAGTCATCGAATATAACAAGATAAATTTGAATATTTCAAGACTTGAATTTTCCTTTTTCAAAAAGGTAAGATATTTATTCATCAAGTAGGCAACAACCGAACCTGCAACAAATGATAGGCCCTTTGCTGAGTTATGACTGATATGTGGAATTAATAAAAAATATGTTATGAAATCAGTTAGAACTGCAGAGAGACCTGAAATCAAAAAAAAGAACAACTCTCTTTTCATTTGTAGGAATGCCAAGTATCTTGTTTGAAGAATGTTTGCCAATAAAGAAACGTATTATAATCATCGGGAGTTCCCCAACAAATATATTTTTTAATTCTATAAAAAGTTACAGAATGTCCGATCTCCTTTGCCAAGCCGACCATCGAATCAATATAAAACTCATTGTTAATGCGAATGTTTCTTTTTATTAATTCCTCTAAGATAGATTCAAACAGTTGAATGGATTTAAAATAAAAAGCGCCAACGATTGCATCATCTCCTTTAGGATTATTTGATATAGGAATTTTGACGGAAACTGATTCTACATTCACTCCATCATGTTTTACCCATCCATACATCTTTGGATTCTTGGCACTGCTTGGATTTCCAGAAAAGGTAAATACAACGACATCGGGTTTATAAGTTTCCAAATGAGATTTTAGATCGTTACGATCGTAAACCATATCATTATCACTTGCGGCTATAAATAATGGTCTTTGCCTATCTTCACCTTCCAGACCTAATGAGGCAGTGATGGCTTGTCCTTCGGTTACCTTATCCAAACCTACTATTTTTACATCCGAGAAAGCTTTCTTTAGTTCCAGTTCAATCGGATATTTGTTTAGATGTTCATTCTGACAAACAAAAACATACTTTTTACTTACGGGTAAACTTTTAGCTGCCAACACAACCATAGGTTCATTGTTAATCGGCAATAGAGGTTTCGGTATCTTGTAACCTTGATCAGCAAAACGACTTCCCTTGCCTGCCATAGGAATGAGATTTAAGGCATTAGACCACTCATTTGTCTCGGAACTATTTTCCATTGTTGCTAGTTCTTTAAAAATCTCTGACCAATAGAGATACTCTTCTAATTCCCCTGGCGTACCCCATTGCAGCATATGCTTAATTTCGAATATTCTAACCTTCAAGGAATCCCTCAGTAGCAAATTATAGACAACACTGACATAGTATTCCCCATTGACGGATATATCTTCCTTCATAGTAAGATTAAAATATTTTTTTAGAATGGCACCTGTGCGAAAATAATAAGTACCGTCGGATGCATACTCGGCCATACGATTTTCAGTAAAGGGCTTTTTCTCTTGGATCTCAAGCATCCAATTTTCCTTTTCCCTCATAAAAGCATAATTAATCGTACCTAACATATGAGGATGGAAACCTCTATAAGCTGATATCGCGCCGTCTGCTTTGTTACTTCTGATATCTTTTAAAAATGCATCGTAGTCCCAATTTTTGCCAAAATCACAATAATTGACAATGACTTCCTCTTCATCACCTATCAAATCATAGATTTTAGAGACCGCATAAACAGGTCCCTTTTTGTGGGGCTCGATAGATATTATGTTAGCATTGGGTACGAGTTTGGTTAATACTTCCCTCATCTTTGTATTTTTAAGATGTTCTTCGTTACAAATGAAAGTAAACTTCGTCTCTCCAGGAAACATATCTACTACATGGGCAATGATAGGACGTCCTTCCACTTGAATGAGTGGCTTAGGATCAGTGTAATCAGCATCTAAGAAACGTTTGCCGATACCCGACATAGGTATTACAATATGCATTTATATTTTTTGCCGATATTTCTCGGCTTCCCAATGACTAAGATAATTGATTTCTTCATTTGATAAGGAATCTGGCTCAAACTGAGATGCAATATGATGTAATTTCCATACTTCCTCCGCTTCCTTTGCCTTTATAAACGACTTCGCAACAAAATATAATGAAGTTTTAAACTTTATAACTTTAGGTATAAGGGAATGATCCTCTATAAAACTTTGAATTTGATTTTCGATGGAAACAAGATCATTTTTCTCTAGATCAAGGAATCCTACGCCTAAGAACACGACTGCATCGGGAAAAAACGCTGTTTTACCAATCGAAAGTGAATTGAACTTTGATTCTTCAGAGACAAATGTCAGCCACTCTTCTCCCGTTACTTTTTCCATAATTTCAGAGATCGTATTGGAAAGATCATATATCTGAAAATTGTACCCAACTGTATTGGAAATCATCTCATTCATTTTGAGTGTCGCGAGATACGATTCTTCCCAGGTTTCCCCATATGTTAATAAACCATGGTTTTGGAAAACATAACCCATTGGAAGACGACCAAATTCCTTGAGATAGGACTCTCGTGTATCTATAAGAGCTAACGCAAGATCGATACCTGGAGTATGGTAAGGAACTAAACCGAATTCTGGACAATGCAGTCTCACCTTATCCAAGGCAGTGCGGTTGCTAAAAAAAGAGGTGATAGATACAGGATGGCTATGCAGTACATAACTGGCTACGCTACTATGAAGCAGAGTTTCAATCGAAGGTCGTCTATCTGGCGTTAAATTAGATTCACTTACAATCTGACCCGCAGTAAACTCTCGATCTCTTTGGGAAAGACTACTCCAATCAATTTCAAGAAAACGAGATTGAAGTTTCTTATTATCGATCAATACAAAGGACTCCTCTGATTTTAAATCAGAGAGTCTAAGTCCAGAAGCTTTAACATACATGGTACCATCATCATTTTTAACAGAGGTATTGCCTCCTCCAGCCTGAACAATATCAAATCTTTCTCCGGCTCTGCGGGAAAGTTTAAGCAAATTGTTAATTTTTGTTTTGCTCACTTTATCTTATCCAAAAGTTCATAAAAAGTAGAAACGGAATGACTTGTCTTTTTCTTTCTATCAAAGTGTATTGATTGTAAGCCAATATTTTTTGCTCCGATCACATCCTTTTCAAAATTATCGCCGATCATAACTGTTTTTTTTGGATCGGCATGAAGCTTAGAGATCGCCAAATTAAAAATTCTCGGATCTGGTTTTTCTGCTCCTGCTTCCTCGCTAGTTACAACGAAATCAATATAGGACTCGATATTTAACTTCTTTAATTTATTTAACTGTATATCCGTAGTTAAATCAGTAACGATACAGATTTTGATTCTTCCAGCTTTACAAAATTCGAAAAATTCAAATACACCTGGATCCAATACCATTTTGCTTAGAAAATTATCCCAATAACAAAATTCCAATTCTCTCGCATACAAAATCGGACTAATTCCAATACACTCGCACATTTCCTTTGCATACAATAGACGACTATGGGAAGCAGCCTGACCAACTAACCTTTCATTAATCTTTTTTCGATTAAGAAGATAAACTTCTTTTAACTTTCCTTTCTCAAGCGGAACAAAGGTCTCAAATAGTTCTAACATTTTTCCCAGACCATACTCATGCGGGGGGTCATAAGAATACAATGTGTCATCAAGATCCAAAAGGATAAAATTTATTTCACTAAAATTGCTCATAGGTTTGATATTTCTTTATGATCATTACTAAAACAAAGAGCTGAACTATGCCAAGATAACCATCATCTAAAACTAGATTCGATGTAATTGTATCTTCTAAAAAAGGTAAGTATTCAGAAACGATTTTATTCATCTGTTCTGAAGTTGGAAAGGAAGAGAAAACAAAATATTGACTATCCATATCGTCTCCATAATCCCATTCTTCTAACCAACCAGAGTCTTCCATAAACAAACTCAATTCTTCAATATGATATTCAGAACTAATGGTTAATTTTAGGCAAACTTGGACATTCGCTTCTACTTCACCTACTTTAAATTTATCTTTTGCGTAGTATTCAATGATTAAATCAGCAAAGTTTCTCTGCGGGAGAATGTATTTATCTGAATCGCGTTTTCGATTTTTGATTTGTAACTCAATGTTTTTTTTCTCGTATCCACGTTTATGAATATCTCTTAGAATTTTCCAATGCGTTCTCAATTGATTTTCAGTATCTATAAAAATCTTAATGTCCGTTACCTGTCGCATTTTTGGTAAATAAAAAGGATGAAGACCACTTAGGATAATAAAATCTGTAGGAACAACTGGTTCTGGCTCTGTGAACTTTCCAGTCAGATGATCATAGTCGGGACGATAAATTGTTTCACCTTTTTTAAGTTTTATGAGATTCTCGGCCTGCCTTTCTAGGTAATTTGCCCGAGGATTTAAATGCGTTATCTTTTTATAATTTTGATTGCCCCTCTCCCACCGATGATCCCCATCTCCCTCGAGTAAGGTTACGGATGGATGTAACATTTTTTCTAGAGCATGTAATAATGTAGATTTTCCGGCACCACTATCACCTCCTATACCGATTAAAATCGCCTGAGGTCTTTTATATATTTTATTTGATTTTACTCCGATTCGATAGAGTATATATAAATTTGCAGCAAGTGCTGATTGTAACATAGTAAAGGCGATTCCAGAAAGTTTTGTATTTGAAATCTTTAGATCCAAAGTTTCACCTAAAAATAATAAATCTGGATAATCGCCTCTCCAAATAAAGATAAAATAAAACAAATAGGAGAGACTAAAAAAGCCGTATAGTCCGACGATCTGCTTTTTCTGTTTTAAATACTTTAGATAAAAATACAAAAGAAAAGGAGTAAACCAAACATACCATCCAGGGGAAGGAGGTATCAACAACACAAACACAGCCAAAAGGATTGTAATCCAGGTTAGGAGTAGCTCTTTATTTACCTTAACATAACCGAAGAACCTAAGATAAATACTTAGCACAGCAAACAAAGATAAATAGAGAGTATTTTCACCTATATGATAGGTAACTTTCCAAAGTAAATCCTGCTTCTGATTCAACAGAACCATTTGCCAAAAGCCCTGATCAAGAAGCCAAGGAATTGTAATCACCGAATATAATGTAATTATGATAAGAATATATTTTAATAAAGTTATAAGCTGAAACTTTCTATAAATAAAGTAAATCAGTAAAGGAAGAACTGCCACTACATTTAACTTGAAAGTAATGGCTAATCCCAATACAATTGCGGAAGAATTGTATCTATCTTTCATCAATAGATAAGCAGATAAAAACAATAATGCTGTGGGCCAAAGATCAAGTTGGCCATGCATATAAATTGAATACAATATGACCGGTGAAAAGCCATACATTAAGATAATAGCCATTCTTCTTTCGTAAAAAAGTTTACGCAAAAGAGTAAAAATTGCGATATCGGCAATTAAAGTAGGTATGATGAAGAGCAATTTTTGTCCGACTAAGCCCAATTGGAAAATCACACTTGGAATTTGGAAAATTCCATAAAGGTATAACATTGCTGGGTGATAGGGAAATGCATCAGGACGTTCCGCAAGAAAACTTTTCCAGGGAGATACAAATTCGAAATGTATTACGGAATGGGCAAACTGATTTAAAAATGGCAAGAATAAATCATTGGAATAATAAGAAGAGAAAGATAGAAAAAGAATTATTTTCGCGATCAATATCAAAGCGAAAAGATAGAGATCATTTTTTTTATGGTTTAACATAGTTTCTAAAGATCAAAACAGATCTGGCAGGATAATGACGTATCAAGTATGAACGCATCAATATTCATTTTTTGCAAAAAATGAATTTCCTTGATCAATATATTTTCTTTTATTATAGGATAAATAGTTAAATAGAGAAAATCTGAATGCAGGTGAACGTTGAAAAAAAACATCATCCCCGAAGATCGAAGCAGACTGTTTCTTAAAATGAAAAACTATAGATTTTCTAGACTGTGAAGCCTTTTGAATGGCCGCACCACCATGAGGCAATTCCGCGTGCCATATTAAAACGTCACCTTTCTTGGCAATATTCTTCTGAAGTGTTAAACCTTCTTTACTACATTCCGATTGAATGCGTTCTGTATATTCGTTCCAACCGCC
>VYMD01000101.1_pt1 | contig 23199 bp, 19 predicted proteins | sample 5115311 | NCBI WGS metagenome assembly VYMD01 (sample SAMN12291779, study PRJNA351875) | freshwater metagenome | isolation source: freshwater lake | place: USA: Michigan, Wintergreen Lake | collected 2013-08-08
CCCCTGGACCGAGCGCGTCGGCCCCGACATCGACTCGGCCACCGCTGCCCGCCACCTGCTCTGGCTGCGGGCGCATGGTGTGCAGGCCCTGCAGTTCGTGTTCCGCCCAAGCCACCGCCTGAGGGCCCAGGTCGAGGCCTTTGGCCTGCGTGTGGTGTCAGCGCCCGCCGAGCGCGTGCTGCATTTCAATGCCTACCCCACCCTCGAGGCCGCGCGCCTGCCGTTTTGGCTCGACCAGCAGGGCCTGCCCACCGCGCATTTCGGCTCCACGTGGGCGCCGGGCGTCATGCTGCGCGAGCGCCCCAGTCGCGCCGTACTGCTGCTGCTCGGCCTTGTGCCCCTGGCGCTGCTGGTGGTCTGGCGGCTCAACGACCCCCAGTCTTTCGCCGCCTTGCTCGCCTGGGGCGCCCTCTCGCGCCGCGCCTATGAGCAGATCGCTAAGGGCGTCACACTGCGCGGGGTGCCCGTGCTGCTCATCTCGCTCGTGCGCCTAGTCATCACGGCCGCACTCGTGCTCAGCCTGACGCTGGCCCTCCGCAGCTGGGGCCGGCCCGACCTTGTGCCCGCCGCCTCAGGCTCGCTGCTGGGGCAGCTGCTGCGCCTGCCCGCCGGCGACGAGTGGCGCGCCGTGCTGCTGGTGGTGGGCGGCCTGGCGGCCTGGCTTGTGTTCAAGCTTGTGCTGGTGCGCCTGCTCGGTGCGCCCTATCGCCTCAAGCGCCTGCCCGGGCGCCTGTTGCTCATTCAGGCTATCGCCGCCTTCCCACTCATCCTCGTGCCGGCCGCTGTGAATTTCACCCTGCTCGTGGCCGACCCCGAGGGCGCTGGCGCCAGTTTGCTGCTACAGGGCGCCTGTGGCTTCACACTCACTGCCGCCGGCCTCTACCTCATCCTCATGCTGCGCGAGCTGCAGCGCGCCCTCGAGACCCCCATCCTCGTGAATCTTTTATACCTTTGCGCGCTCGAAATCCTGCCCTGGCTTTGGCTCGCTAGAGGCTTCTGATCTACGGCACCTCACCGCCCCAAACTGCGACAGATGCCCTCAAAACAGGCGTCAGCTCAGCCTAAACCCGCCCAGTCGAAGGCCTCTGCCCCGGCTCCTAAGGTCAACGGCAAAGCCAGCGACAAAGCCTCCCCCAAGCCTGCTGCCAAGGCTGCCCCCAAGGCAACCGAAAAGGCCCCTGCGAAGGCAAGCCCCAAGGCGGCCGCTGCTCCTGCCAAGGCCGCCAACGGCGCTAGCGCCGCAGCCAAACCGGCCACTAAGCCCGCCACCAAGGCCCTCGTCAAGGTCGCCCCCGTGAACACCATCTTGGTCACCCACGCCGCCCCCCCCGACGACAACAGCCCCTATCATCACATTCAGAAGGCCTTCGGTGTCGCCATCGACTTCCGTCCCTTCATCGAGATCGCTGGCGTGGCCACCCCCGAGTTCCGCAAGCAGAACGTCCACCCCCTCGAATACACGGCCATCATCTTCACCTCGAAGCACGCCGTCGACCACTTCTTCCGCATCTGCAAAGACCTGCGCATCGAGATGCCCCCCGAGGCCAAATACTTCTGCGTCTCTGATGCCACCGCTAAATACCTGCAGAAGTACATCACCATCCGCAAGCGTAAGCTCTTCGTTGGCGAGCGCTCCACCACAGACCTCATCCCGCTGGTCAAGAAGCACGCCACCGAGAAATTCCTGTTACCTGCCGGTGAGACCGCCAAGTCTGACCTCACCGACTTCATGATTCAAAACGGCTATTCGCTCAAAGAGGCGATGGTCTATCAGACGGTGTACTGCAACCTGAGCGACCTCAAGCTCGGTGCCTACGAGATGTTCTGCTTCTTCTCGCCCACCAGCGTGGCTGCGCTCAAGCACAACTTCCCGCAGTTCGCTCAGAAGAACAAAATCGTCGCCGTCTTCGGCAAGTCCACCGCCAAGGCTGCCGAGCAGATCGGCCTGCGCATCGACGTCGAGGCCCCCCGGCCCAGCGCCCCCTCGATGACCATGGCCATCGAGCAGTACCTAGCCGGCACCTACGAGGCCTAGGCCCGAACGCCCACCTGAGCGCCCCCCGCGCACGCACCTTGCCGCTTTCTTCCCTATGTTTGGCTGTTGCTCAGCTGACATGAACAAGCGGTTTCGTCTCGCGACCGGGCTTCTGGCCTGCGCACTGCTCGCCCTTGGCGCGCCCCTGCGTGCCCAGCAGGACCCGAACTGGACGCAATACATGTTCAACCGCATGTTGATCAGCCCCGGCTTCGCGGGCTACCACGAGGCTACCAACTTCACCTTCGCCGGCCGCACCCAGTGGGTCGGCATCGAGGGCCACCCCACCAGCTTTAACCTCGCCTTCAGCAAGCCCACTCCCAAACTGCGTGGCTCCATCGGCGCCTATGTCATGGGCGATCGCATCGGGCCCTTCTCAGGTGTCGAGCTCAAGCTCGTCTATGCCTACCGCTTCACGCTCAACGAGCGCGACGATTACGTGCAGATCGGCCTCAGCGGCGGCTTCCTCTACCGCAGCCTCGACGGCACCAACTGGCGCCCGCCCCAGAGCATCAACGACCCCGTGCTACAGAACGCGGTCGTCAACGCTTTCGCCCCCGACCTCGGCTTTGGTGCCACCTTCGTCGGCCACGACGCCGGGCGCTCTGAGAAGTATTACATCGGCCTGGGCATCAACCACTTACTCGAGCCCGCCCTCACCGAGCTCACCACCTCGGGGGCCACGCGTGTCACCCGCCACATCGCCCTGACCGGCGGCTACCGCATCGACCTCGCCCGCCGCATCAGCCTCCAGCCCAGCATGCTGCTGCGCCTGGCTGGTAGCCAGTGGCAGGTCGACCTCAACGCCAACCTCACCGTCAGCCCGATGGTCTTCGGCCTCTCTTACCGATTAGAGGATGCCGTCTCAGCTTTGGTCGGCTTCCAGGCCTCCAGCCGCCTCTTTGTCGCCTATTCCTATGACTATCCCACCTCGCGCCTAGGGCCCGCCACCAGTGGCTCGCACGAGGTCGTCATCTCCTACACTCTGCCCCGGTTCTTCCGCTTTTCGCCCGTCAACTACGGTGTCAAATACAAGAGCAACCGCCGTTAGGCCCCCTCGCTTCCTACGTATCAAAGCCTTTTTTGCATACATTCAACCCCCGGAAGTGCCCTGTTATCAAGGGGTTAAATTTTGAGACCTGCACCCTTGTGCGTCGTTCCTAAGGTCTTAAATTTGCCCCGTTCCGTCCTGCCATAAACACTACTTCTAGCATACGCTACCCAAGTATGAATCGTCTTGTTGCCCTCAGCCTCCTGGCCGTCATCGTCCTCGGGGGGTGCAGTCTCTTCGGGGGTCGCGGTGGCCGAAACGGTGAAGTCACCGGTTCCACCGACCGCCCCAAGTGGGACAACCCCGAGCCCTTCGGCATGGTGCTCATCCCTCCGGGCAGCTTCCACATGGGCCAGAACGATCAGGACGTCAACTACAGCCAGATCGCTCAAAACCGCCAGATCACCATCTCAGCCTTCTGGATGGACGACGGTGAGATCACCAACAACGAATACCGCCAGTTCGTCGAGGCTTCGGTCACGCCCGACGGCGCCATCGGCGAAGAGGCCTACCTCGACTCTATCAAGCCCCACATGAAGCGCATGTACGGCTATGAGGTGCTCGACCCCGCCTATAAGAAGCTGATCTACCCTGACACCATGGTGTGGGTGCGCGATTTCGCCTACTCCTACAACGAGCCCATGGTCGAAAACTACTTCTGGCACCCCGCGTTCGACGATTATCCCGTCGTGGGCGTGAACTGGTACGCCGCCCAGGCCTTCGCCTACTGGCGCACCATGAAGTACAACACCTTCCGCGACGAGAACGAGCGCCCGCGCCTGCCCCGCTTCCGCCTGCCCTCTGAGGCAGAGTGGGAATACGCCGCCCGTGGCGGATACGAGCACAAGCTCTACCCGTGGGAAGGCCTCTACCTGCGCAACGCCAAGGGCTGCTTCCTGGCCAACTTCAAAAACCAGCGCGGCGACTATATCGGCGACAACTTCAGCTATACCGCCCCCTCGAAGGCCTACTTCCCCAACGACTACGGCCTCTACGACATGTCGGGCAACGCCGCCGAGTGGTGCGAAGACGACTTCGAAGAGACTGCTTACACCTACACCTTCGACCTGAACCCGGTTTACCGCGGCGACCCCAAGAAGACCCTCTACCGCAAGGTCATCCGCGGCGGTTCATGGAAGGACATCGGCTACTTCCTCTCGGTCGGCACCCGCACCTACGAGTACGCCGACACCACCAAAGCGTATATTGGCTTCCGTTGCGTTGTGTCTGTCATCGGTCGCCAAGCCGCAGCTAACCTTTAATTACCCCGAATCCACCGCGATTCCACTCCCTTTCTCACTCGATCCTCCCTTCTTAATCTCCTGACCCATGGCTAAGAAACCCGAAGGCTTGCTTAATTCCCGCGGTTGGAAGAAAGGCGTTGCGATGCTCTACGGCATCGGTGCTGCGGTGGTTATCGTCGGGGCTCTGTTCAAGATCCTCCACTTCCCCTTCGCCAACGAGATGCTCATCGTGGGCCTTGGCACGGAAGCCGTTATCTTCCTCGTTTCGGCCTTCGAGCCCCTGCCCGAGGACGACACCCACTGGAGCTGGAACAAAGTGTTCCCCCAACTCAACGAAGACGTTGAGGACGAAGAGGTCGATCTCGACGAAATGGCTCTGGCCGCCGGCACAGGCGCTGCTGTGGGCGGCGGTTTCTCGGCCCTCGGCCCGGGCCTGAAGTCCACCTCGTCGGCCCTGCAGGATGCGGAGCTCGGCAAACTCTTCGAGAGCCTGTCCGACTCTATCAACGGCCTGAAGGTCAACGTCACCAACCTCGCCGACATCAGCGACGCCACGGTGGCTACCAACGATTTCGCTGACAAGCTCAAGCAGGCCAGCGGCAAGATCGATGCCCTCAACAAAGGCTATTCGACCACTGTCGAGGTGATGAACGGCTTCGGCAGCTCGATCAACGACATCAAGGCCTACCAAGGCCAGGTGCAGGTCGTCACGCAAAACCTGCAGTCGCTCAACGCGGTCTACGCCCTCGAACTCGAGGATGCTCAGAAGCACCTGAACGCGATCAACAAGTTCTACGGTGGCATTTCGAATGTCATGCAGAACTTGGTCGACACCAGCAAAGAGACCGAGCAGCTGCGCACCGAGGTCACCTCGCTGTCGAAAAACATGCACGCCCTCAACAGCATCTACGGCGGCATGCTCAACGCGATGGCCAACGCTGCCAAGCTCTAATAGCACCACCCCGATTCTCCCTCACACCCTTTAGCCCCAAAGCCCATGGCAGGTGGTAAGCTGACACCCCGGCAGAAGATGATCAACATGATGTATCTCGTGTTGACCGCCATGCTGGCGTTGAACGTGAGCGCTGAGATCCTCAAGAGCTTTGACCTCATTGCCGAGTCGCTGCGCCAGGGTGCAGAGAAAATCGACCGGAAGAATGAGCAGTCGGCCACGGCGATCAAAGACGCCGTCGAGAAGGAGCTCAAGAACAACAACACCAAAAACAAGGACCTCATCGCAGCGGCCGACAAGCTGCGCGCTGAGACGGCCAAGGTGGTGGAATACATTGAGGCCCGTAAGCAGGACATGTATGGCGAAGACGTCGGCCGCAAAGACGAAGCGACCGGCGCCGTGGCCAAGCCCGATGAGACGGAGAAAAACTACGTCTATTGGATGCGCAAAGATCCCGCCACCGGCGAGATCAAAACAGACGCTGGTCGTGGCAACGGCCGCGCCAAAGAAATGCGCGACATCCTGAACGGCTACACCAAGTTCGCCAGCCAGATGTATGCCGACTACACGGCGGACAAAGAGGAGCAGAAGCGACTGCGCGCCAACCCCAAGTTCCCTGAGCTCGCCATTGACCCCAAGAACGACGCAAAGGACAAGAGCGATCATGCCACCACGACCACCACTTGGGAGTACAACATCTTCCACGGGGTGCCTGTCGCGGCTAACATCGCCATGCTCGAGAAGTTCAAGAACGACGTCAAGGTGATCGAGTCTGACGTGTTCGAGGCCCTGCGCAGCCGCCTGCAGCAGGTCGATTTCAAGATCGACTCGCTCATCGCCATGGACGCCCCCACCTCGCAAGTCGTGGCTGCGGGCATGCCCTTTGAGACGCAGATCTTCGTCACCATGTCGTCGAAGCAGATCAAGCCCCGCTTCGTCTCTGGCTCGGGTGGCTTCAAGCTCTCCGCCGACGGCAACTCGGCCACGATGCGTGTGAACGCCAACGGCTCGGTCATTCCTGCCGGCAAGAGCGAGGGTGAGCAGGGCTACACGGCCATCGTCGAGGTGCCCAAGACCGACGGCACCATGCAGCGCCTGAGCATCAACAAGCGCTTCAAGGTCCGCAAGCCTGTCGTGCAGATCACCTCGGCCGCCATTCAGATTATGTATCAGAAGTGCGGCAACGACGTGAACATCGACGTGCCCGCGCTCGGCGATCTCTACAACCCCAAGATCGCCGCCAGCGACGCCCAGGTCATCCAAGCGCCCGGCAACATCCGCAAGTTCCGCATCGTCCCTAACGGCACGAAGACGACCCTGAACGTCAAGACACTGACCAACGGCCAGTTGATTGACATCGACAACATCCCTTACCAGGTCATCCCGCCCCCCAAGCCCAGCATTGTTGCCATCGTTGACGGCAAGCCGTGGGACGGCACTTCGCCGATCCGCGCCGGGGCCCAGGTCGAGGTGCGCGTGGTGCCTGAGCGCAACTTCCTTAATAGCCTGCGCGCCGATGCCAAGTATCAGATTGTTGGCCTCAAAGTGAAATCTGGACCCATCTTCCTTCCGCCTTCGGCTGTGACTACGCCTGTAAGCTCAGATGCGACGCCTAAGCCTGCCGAATACGCCGCAGCCTCGGTTCGAGTGCCGCGCGACTTGCCCGCTGGCAACAAGGTCTTCATCGAGATGGACCGCATCAACCGCATCAACTTCAAAAACGACCAGGTTGAAGAGAAATTCACTATCCGTGAGCTCACACTGGCTTCGATCATCAAAAATTAACCGCCCTTTCTAACGAACCCCTATGAAGTTTAACCTGGCCCTTCTCAGCTTCCTGGCCATTGGTTCGCTGGCAGCGGCGCAGTATTCCGTGCGTGCCGACGACCAGTTCTGGCGCCGCCGGGTCATCCTGCTCGTTGACCTCAAGGAAAAGATCAACCGCCCGCTCGTTGAATCACAGGCAAAGTCCTATGTCAAGGGCGCTGACAAGCGTTTCGGTGGTCGCACCGAAGGCATGGTCAAGGCCCTGATCGATTCCTGGTCACAGGGCAAGATCGTTGGCTACAAGGGAGACTCCCTTCACCGTACGCTCGTTTACACCGAGTTTCTTAATGAGATGCAGAAGCTCGCCGGTGGGCCCGCAGCAGAGGCTCCTGCCTCTACCGAAGAGGGTTCAGACGATGCTGCTGATGCCGACTTCGGTGATTTCAGTGACGATGGTGGAGATGATGCCTTCCCAGAAGACGCAGGTGGTGATGAGGCTGCTGGCGACGCCGTCGCCACCGGTGGCCCGGCACTCGACCTTGGCAACCTTGAGTACCAGATGAACATCATCGAAGACCGCATCTTCGACAAGGGGCGCAGCATAATGGTGCACGACATCGAATACATTCGTCTCGTGTGGTCTGATCCCGATGGCAAAGTGGCCGATCGTAGCATGGTCAGCTTCAAGTATGACGACATACTAAGCATCCTGGACGAGACCCAGTGGAAGAACCGCTTCAACGATGCCGAAGACCGCACCATCCGCGAGATTTTCGACCAGCGCCTCTTCAACGGCGTTGTCGCCTCGGTGTCGCAAAACTCACCCAACTCGCTCAAAGAAGCCGACCGTCGTCGCAGCCAGATGATCGAGTTCGAACACCACCTCTGGAGCTATTGATCTCCACCAACGTGTAAACAAAAACGGGGCCATTGGCCCCGTTTTTGTTTTAGGTCAGTGCTATGCTTAGTGCACGGCCGGTGCTGCCACGCGCCCTTGGCTCAGCTCGTCGGCCTCCACCTGCCCGTCGCGCAGGCGCACAATGCGCCGGGCATAACGCGCGATGTCCTCTTCGTGCGTGACGAGGATGATCGTGTTGCCCCGCTGGTGCAGCTCGTCAAACAGGTTCATGATCTCATACGAGGTCTTCGAGTCCAGGTTGCCCGTGGGCTCGTCAGCTAGCAGGATCGAGGGATTGTTCACCAGCGCCCGGGCCACAGCCACGCGCTGGCGCTGACCGCCCGAGAGCTCGTTGGGTTTGTGCGTTAGGCGGTTACCTAGTCCCACGTTTTCGAGCGCGAGGGTCGCCTGCTTCGCGCGGGCCTCTGGGCTCAGTCCGGCATAGATCAGCGGCAGCGCCACGTTCTCGAGGGCTGTCAGCCGGGGCAGCAGGTTAAAGGTCTGGAAGACGAAGCCAATCTCCTTGTTCCGCACCTCGGCCAGCTCGCTGTCGTCCATGCCGCTCACGTTCGTGCCGTTGAGCACATAGTTGCCCTCGCTCGGCGAGTCGAGGCAGCCCAGGATGTTCATGAGCGTGCTCTTGCCCGAGCCCGACGGACCCATAAAGGCCACATACTCGCCGCGCTCAATCGACAGCGTCACCGAGCGCAGCGCGTGAATGGTTTCTTCGCCCATCACATAGCGCTTGGCGATGCGATCGAGGGCAATGACAGTTGACATGGGGTGAAATTAACAGGTGCGGGCCCGACGCCGTCCGTGGCGCCTTGCCCCCCGGTTAAAGAACCTTAAGCCGATGCCTTGGGTTCGCCTAGGCGCGGTTCACTTAGGCTAAACGCTAGCCCGGCGGTCGCCAGCGCCGGCAGCCCCGCCAGGGCCATCCCGATCACGGGCCCGAACCCCATAGCTGCTGCGCCTAGCGCTACGCCCGCGCTCGCGCCGCTGCCCAGGGCGATGCTCACGACGGCCCGCCACGGCCAGCGGCCCAGGCCTTCGCTTCGGGTGAATAACAACACATATCCGAGCCCTTGCGCCGCCCAGGCGCCCAGCAGCAGTACCGAGGCCCAAGTGGCCGTAGCGCGCGGCAGCAGGAGCAGCAGCCCCAGCGCATACAGGCTTACGACGACTGCGAGCATCCCATTCAGCGAGCCGATTCGCCCGCGGCTGGTCAGATAAGTGCCGGTGCTCACCAGCAGGCCCGCCACCCACAGCGCGGGCCCCTGCCAGTTCAGATGGGCCCGCATCGTCGCCAGTTCGTCAGGCGTGCTGCGGCCCAGTAGCACCAGCACCGCATCCGGATACGCCACGAACGCAGCCGCCACCCAGCCCGTCAGCGCAGCAAAGAGCCCTGTGCCGCGAATCAGTAGCCGACGCGCCTCGTCTGCCGAGGCCGCGCTGTAGCGCGCCAGCAGCCACGGCTGCAGCAGATAGATCGCCATCAGCCCTGCCGAGGTCCATCGGTGCGCGCCCGCATACAGCCCCGCCGCTTGAGGTGAACTCAGCCGCTCCACCGCGACCACCCCCAGCTTTTCGCTTAGCGCTAGCAGCGCCGTCATCAGCATCAGAGGAAAGCTCTGCTTCACCACCTGCTGAGTAGTGTTTTGGTCGAATGGCAGTCGCGCCACGCGGCCCCACGGCCAGCACAGCAGCAGCGCCAGCACGCTCGCGCAGAGTGTCGCCCATCCCAGGGGTATGAGGCTACCACCGCCCCACACCAGCAGTGCCACGAGCGGCAGTAGCAGCAGCTTATCGGCCACCGAGGCCCAGGCGTCGCGCGCCCACTGCCCATCGATCTGCCACACCACCCGCCCGAAGCCGAGCCAGTTGAGCACCACCGCCGCCAGCAGCAGGGCTAGACTCAGCTCGGGCGCAGCCGTGAGCTGACCTAAGGCTGCCAGCGCCAGGAACGTGGCCGCCACATACACACCAGTCATGATCAACCGCAGGTGCAGATAGGTGCTGAGTAGGGCGCGTCGACCCTCGGCCGACTCCTGCGGCAGCCGCCGCACCAGCAGCACCGTCGAGGCTATGTCATACACGGCCGTCAGCAGCAGCGTCAGTTGTAGGATGCTCGCATACTGCCCATAGGCTGCGTGGCCGAACTGATCCTGCAGCAGGTTGTCCACCAGCAGCCAGGTCAGCTTAATAGCCGCATTGAGCACGAGAAAGAGTCCCACAGCGCCGGTGAAGCGCCCCACCCGTGGCAACTGCACGCGCCTCACGGCTGCGGGCGCTTGCCGTCCTTAGCCGCGCCGGCTTTCGCTGCGGGGTCCTTCGCGCCAGGCTTCGGCTCCGCCCCCTTGGGCGAATCGGCCTTACCCTCCCCCGACTTCTGCTCCGCCGCTTTCGCGTCCGCCTTCTTTTTCGCTTGGGCCTTGGTCTGCGCCACGCGCTGCGCCTTGATCTGCGGCCAGGTCATGCGCTCGGGCTGCAGATAGCGCCACGGCCGCTCAGCATCCCGCCACGAGAAACGCTTCAATTCATTTTTCTCATAAAACACCTCGTGAATGGGGTAGTAGTCCCCATCGGCGTTTTTGATCAGCGTGATCTTGGTCGGCTGATTGTTGCGCAGGCGCAGCACCACCTGCTTGCTCAGCGTCTTGATCATGCCCTTGAGCACGTCGCCCTCACGCTCGAAATAAATCGACTCCGCATTCCCATCCCCCAGCAGCCACGTCAGTTGATTCTGCTTGAACTTCCCATAAAACTGCTTCGCCTGCAGTTGATTGAACTGCGTGTCCCATTCCCGCGCTGCCATAAACCCGTCACCATACACCCTCAGCGAGTCCAGCTGCCGGTTCTTCATCCAGATGCGGATCGTGTCGCCGGTCATCTGGTTCTCTTCGGCCCACAGCACGGGGTCGCGATACTGCGTGATGATCGAGTCGAGCCGCTCATAGTGCAGCGAGTCGCAGCGTCCCTGCATCCCCCGCATCGCAAAGCGCACTTTGTAGAACGCATCCAGCACGTGGATGCGCCGCGTCGAGTCGTCAAAGGCCACTAGCGTGTCAGCAAAGAGCGTCATCGTGTCGCTCTCCATCTTTTGAATGAGGAAGGCGTTGTCGGTCACCACCGTGCGCCGAGGCCCCCGCCCCGTGGTGTCGTCGGGCTCACGCTGGAAGGTGGCCCACTCGCCAAACACCGCCACACTCGTGTCACGGTCGACCATCCGCACCGAGCAGCGCGCCCAGCCATAGCCCAGCGTGTCGGCAAAAAACAGCGTGTCGCCCGTGATCGTATAGCTCGTGTCGCGGTAATAGGCGTTCTGATAGAGCAGGGCCTCGCGCGCCCGCGTCAGGTAATAGCCACGGTCGGTCATCAGCGTGCGCCGTCCCTTGCCCTTGCCATAGATCTCGGTGTGCGTGACGAAGATGGCCCGCTTGTCGCGCGTCTGATAGTGCATCGAGTCGGCATACAGGTTGTACTTCGGCGCGGTCAGCACCACCTGGTCGTTGAAGCGCGCGAGGCGGGGTCGCGTCAGATAGGTGCCCCGGCGGCTGGTCAGCACGTTCTCGTCGTCCACCAGTCGCCCCCCGTCCCAATACACCGCGCGCCCCTCGCTGCGGTAATAGGTCATACGGTCGGTGTAGAGGCGGCGCGAGCTGTCTTCGAGAACAATGTGGTCATACAGCTGGGCGATGCGTGTCTTGCCGTCATAGTCGATCCGATCCGCGCGAATGATCACCTCGCGGCCCTCATCCCCCGGCGACACGATGCGCACGCGCGACATCGCCCGCACCATGTTGGCGTCCTCATACTGATAGGCGCTGTCGCAGTAGAGGATGGTCGAGTCCTGTTTGAGCTGCACGTTGCCCAGCAGCTTGCGCACCTTACGGCCGTCGGGCAGGCTCAGGCCCTCGAGCGTCTCGGCGTTGAGCACCTCAATGGGTCGCTCTTCTTGGCCATAGACCGGTGCGGCCAGCCCCGCGAGCAGGCCCAATCCGATGTAAATGCCCCCCGTGCGCAGCCTAGCTCGGCACCACGTCCACATAGCCCAAAGGTAAGGCCCCCGCTGCCCGACGCGGGCTCGACAGCCCCCTGAAATAGAACTCGCCTTAGATTTGTTACCACTAGTGACAGACAGCCACGACCCCACGACTTCATCCCTTACCGACCCCAACCATGGCTTTCGACATCGACATGATCCGGGGCGTTTACGCCTCGTTTGCTGAGCGCGTGGCCGCCACTCGCCAGAAGCTCGGCCGCCCCCTCACCTACACCGAGAAGATTCTCTACGCCCACCTCTACGATTGGCCCACCGTGGCCGACTATAAGCGGGGCGTCGATTACGTCGACTTCCGCCCCGATCGCGTCGCCATGCAAGACGCCACCGCCCAGATGGCCCTGCTGCAGTTCATGTCAGCCGGCATCGACCGCGTGGCCGTGCCCTCGACGGTGCACTGCGACCACCTCATCCGCGCCGAGAAGGGCGCCAGCGCCGACCTCGCCCAGGCCCTCGACGAGAACAAAGAGGTCTATGACTTCTTGGCCTCCGTCAGCAAGAAATACGGCATCGGCTTCTGGAAGGCCGGCTCGGGCATCATCCACCAAGTGGTGATCGAGAACTACGCCTTCCCCGGTGGCATGATGATCGGCACCGACAGCCACACCCCCAATGCGGGCGGCCTCGGCATGGTCGCCATCGGCGTGGGTGGCGCCGACGCCGTCGATGCCATGACCGGCCAGGCCTGGGAGCTCAAGTTCCCCAAGCTCATCGGCGTGCACCTGACCGGCAAGTTGAGCGGCTGGACCTCGGCCAAAGATGTCATTCTCAAAGTCGCCGGCATCCTCACCGTCGAGGGCGGCACCGACGCCATCGTCGAATACTTTGGCCCCGGCGCCCAGTCCATCTCGGCCACCGGCAAAGGCACCATCTGCAACATGGGCGCTGAGATCGGCGCCACTACGTCGCTGTTCGCCTACGACACGAACATGTCAAAGTATCTGCGCGCCACCGACCGCGCCGACGTGGCCGATGCCGCCGACGCGGTCGCCACGCACCTTGCCGCCGACCCCGAGGTCTACGCCAACCCCAAGCAGTACTTCGATCAGGTCATCGAGATCGACCTGAGCACGCTCGAGCCCCACGTCAACGGCCCCTTCACGCCCGATCTGGCCTGGCCCATCTCGAAGTTTGCTGACGCCGTGCGGCAGAACAACTACCCCAAGCAGCTCGAGGTGGCCCTCATCGGCTCGTGCACCAACAGCTCGTATGAAGACATGACGCGCTCTGCCGCCATCGTCGAAGACGCTGCAGCCCACGGCCTCAAGGCCCGCAGCGAGTTCACCATCACCCCGGGCTCTGAGCAGGTGCGCTACACCGCCGAGCGCGACGGGGTGCTGGCGTCGTTTGAGAAGATTGGCGGTGTCGTGCTCGCCAACGCCTGCGGCCCCTGCATCGGACAGTGGAAGCGCCACCGCAAAGAGGGCGAGCCCAACTCGATCATCACCTCGTTCAACCGCAACTTCGCCAAGCGCAACGACGGCAACCCGCTCACGCACGCCTTCGTCGCCAGCCCTGAGATCGTCACCGCCCTAGCCCTGGCCGGCGACCTGACCTTCAACCCGCTGACCGATTACCTCGAGGGCGAGGGCGGCCAGCGCTTCAAGCTGAAAGAGCCCCAGGGCATCGACACGCCGCCCCGAGGCTACGCCGTCGAGGACGCTGGCTTCCAAGCGCCTGCCGCCGACGGCCGCAGCCTCACCGTGTCCGTGGACCCCAAGTCGGATCGCCTGCAGCTGCTTGAGCCCTTCGCCGCGTGGGATGGCAAGGACTACACCGGCCTGCGCCTGCTGCTCAAGGCCAAGGGCAAGTGCACCACCGACCACATCTCGATGGCCGGCCCCTGGCTCAAATACCGCGGCCACCTCGATTACATCGCCAACAACACCTTCACCGGCGCCATCAACGCCTTCAACGGCAAGGCCGATTCGGTCAAGAATCAGCTCACCGGTGACTACTTGGCTGTGCCCACCGTGCAGCGCGCCTACAAGGCCGCCGGCATCGGCACCGTCGTCGTCGGCGATGAGAACTATGGTGAGGGCAGCTCGCGCGAGCACGCCGCCATGCAGCCGCGCCACCTCGGCGTGCGCGTCATTCTCGTCAAGTCCTTCGCGCGCATCCACGAGTCGAACCTCAAGAAGCAGGGCATGCTCGCGCTGCGCTTTGCCGACAAGGCCGACTACGACAAGATTCAAGAGAACGACACCATCGACATCACCGGCCTGACCAGCTTCGCGCCGGGCAAACCGCTGCGGGTCACGCTGCACCACGCCGATGGCACGCGCGACAGCTTTGACGTGAACCACACCTATAACCAGCAGCAGATCGACTACTTCAAGGCTGGGGGCGCGCTGAACCTCATCCGCGCCGCCGCCGCGAAGCGCTAGTTGGCTTAGTCTGCGATCGTCAGCAGCCCCGGGTCGTCATCAGCGGCTCGGGGCTGCGTCGTGTTGAGCCGTTCGCCTGCGATCACCCGCTCATACAGCGCCACATAGTCGCGCGCCATCCGCTCGGCCGTGAAGTGCCGCAGCACGTGCGCCTGCACCGCGCGGCGGTCCCAGCGCTCGAGCTTCTGGGCGGCCGCGATCAGCTCGGCATACGAGGAGGCTAGGTGGCCCACCTCTGGCGTTACGAGCTCAGGCACCGCGCCATACGGCGTGCCCACCACCGGGCAGCCGAAATACATCGCCTCGATCACCGCCAGCCCAAAGGGCTCGTGCCACCGAACGGGGAACAGCAGCGCCCGCCCACGGTTGAGCCACAGGTTTTTTTTCGTGCCGCCCACCATACCGAGATAGGTCACGCGCCCCAGCAGGTCCACGCCCGTGCCGCCCAGCACCGCCAGCGGGTGCCCAGCCCGGCGCGCGATGCGTTTGGCCCCGGCCAGGTTCTTCACCTTCCACGACGCCTTGCCCAGAAAGAGGTAATAGTTGCGCGGCACCGACCACACCACCGTGCCATAGTCCGCCGGGTCGAGCCCGTTGTGCACGAATGCTTTTGCGCCGTGACGCTCGGCGTGATTTCGACTCACAAAGACTGCGTTCTGCGGATAGCGCTCACCCGGCTGCCCGTTGCCGTGAACTGTGCGCAGCCAGGGTTTATCGGTGAACTCGGCCGTGGGGTCGAGCTCTGTCGGCCGGTGGTGCAGGTGCACTACGTCCACGTCGGTCGGAATCTGCTCACCCAGCGGCAGCTCGGGACGATAGCGCATCACCCGCGCAAACTCACACGTTGACCCCGCCGCCACCAGATACGTCACCGTGTGGCCCATGCGCACCAGCGCCCGCCCCAGCCACCAGATCACCCGCTCGGTGCCCCCATAGGCCCGCGCCGGAATCACCGTATCGTTCATCAGCAGAATGTGCACGCGCCGGGGGCTTTAGACCGTTGCTAAGTTAGACCCCCGGTGAACCCAGCTCCACCTCCAACCGTTTCTTATGCTGACCCCTCAGGCGATGAAAAAAGAAGACTTCGACAAACTCTCGCCCTCCTCGCGCTTCAACCTCCGTTTTATGAAGCGCACCAACTGGCTGGCCATCATCATCTTCTTTGGCGGCATCACCGCCAAAATCATTTACGAGGTCTTTTTTAACAAGAACTAGCTCGGCGTCGCCACTGGCGTTAGGCCAAGCTCCTGGCCCGTGCGCAGCATCAGACTCACGGCTGCCTCGTGCTCGTTCGGAATCTCGCCGTCGAGAATCGCGTTGCGAATGCGCTCTTTGATCTCGCCCACCTGACGGCTCGGCCCGATGCCAAACGTGGCCATGATGAGCTCGCCCGTCACGGGTGGCTGCCAGTTGCGCAGGTTGTCGCGCTCGGTCACCTCAGCCACCCGCCGCTCGACGTAGTCGAAGTTCGCCAGATAGCGGGCGTGCTTGCGGGCGTCGCGCGTGGTGATGTCGGCTCGGCAGAGCTTCATGAGGTCGCCCAGGTCGTCGCCCGCGTCCACGATCAGCCGGCGAATGGCGCTGTCGGTCACCTCGCCGTCGGCCAGCGCGATGGGCCGCAGGTGCAGCCGCACGAGCTTCTGCACATACTTCATCTTCTCGTTCTGCGGCAGGCGCAGCCGCTGAAAGATGCCCGGCACCATCCGCGCCCCGCGCTCCTCGTGCCCGTGAAAGGTCCAGCCCTCGCGCTCGTCATAGCGCTTGGTGGCGGGCTTGGCGATGTCATGCAGCATCGCCGACCAGCGCAGCCACAGGTCGTCGCTCATCTGGCAGAGGTTGTCCACCACCTGCAGCGTGTGATAAAAATTGTCTTTGTGCCCCCGGCCATTGATGCGCTCGACGCCAAATAGCTTGCAGAACTCGGGGAAAACCCGCTGCAGCAGCCCCACTTTGAACAGCACCTTGAACGCCACCGAGGGGCGCCGCGTGAGCAGCATTTTGTTCAGCTCGTCGCTCACCCGCTCCATCGACACGATGCCGATGCGCTCGGCGTTGCGGCTCAGCGCGGCATTGGTGTCGGGGTGAATGCTAAAGTCCAGCCGCGCCGCGAAGCGCACCGCGCGCAGCATCCGCAGCGGGTCGTCGCTGAAGGTCACGTCGGGGTCGGTGGGCGTGCGCAGCACCCCCGCCGCTAGGTCGTCGATCCCCCCAAAGGGGTCCACCAGGCGGCCATAGTCCTCCGCGGCCAGCGACAGCGAGAGCGCGTTGATGGTGAAATCGCGCCGGCGCTGATCGTCCTCGAGTGTGCCGTCCTCCACCACCGGTTTGCGCGAGTGCTCGCGATAGCTCTCGCGACGCGCGCCCACGAACTCGACGTGCCACTCGCCCCACTTCACCAGCGCCGTGCCGAAGTTCTCATAGGTCACCACGTCAGTGGCGCCCACCTGCTCTGCGAAGGCGCGCGCCAGGTGCACGCCGCTGCCCAGGGTGACGATGTCTAGGTCTTTGACGGGCCGGCCCAGCAGATAGTCGCGCACGAAGCCGCCCACGGCATAGGCAGGTTGGCCCACGGCCGCCGCTGCCGCCTGCAGCCGCGCGAACACCTCGCCCTGCAGCGCCTCAGGATACGCCGCGCGCACGGGCACCGCTAGCAGAGGCGCATGCACGACGTCGAGTTGCTCAGGGGCCTCACTCACGGCGGCAAAGTTACGGCGGGGCGCAGGCGCTCAGCCCGCGTCGGGCAGCTCGTCGGGGCTCAGCTGCAGCACCCGGCGCGCGTGAGCCGGCGACGGCCGCTGCCGCACATACAGCACCAGCACAGCCCCATAGAGCAGCAGATAGGCCACCTCGCCCGTCAGCAGATAGGTCAGCACCGCAAAGAAAGCAGCGCCGTTGAGCATCGCCAGGTTCGTCACCAGGCCCGTCTGATACGCCTGCAGCTTGAGCGTGATGAGCTGGCGCGCCTGCGCTCGCACATAGCGGCGCCCCGACACCCAGGTGCCCAGCAGCACCACCGCGAAGATCATGATCGGCACCACCCACTGCAGCTGCACGTGCAGCGCCGCAAAGCCCGGCGCATAGCCCAGCCGAATCAGCCCCACACTCACGATCAAAAACACTCCCTGGCCGACGAACATCGCCCCATAGAGCGCGCCGAGCGAGCGAAACGTGCGCGCGCGATAGTCGGCGGCGGTCACGGCGCCCTAGCGAACGAGGGCCGTCACCTCGGGCAGCCGGGCATACAGCCCGTCGAGCACGCCCGACACCAGCGTGGGCACCACGCCCAGCACCAGCAGGATCAAAGCCAGCACGCCCGCGCCCCACAGCGCCTGGCGGTTCACCACCTGGGCGAGGCTGGCCGGGCCACCCTCGGCGGGCGCCTCAGCCGGGCGGAAGAACATATACACGATCACGCGCAGGTAGTAGAACGCACCCACCACCGAGGTCAGCACGCCCAGCACCGCCAGCACATACAGCTCGGCATTCACAGCAGCAGAGAAGATCAGATACTTGCTCATGAAGCCTGCCAGCGGCGGCACGCCCGCCAGTGAGAACAGAAACACGGCCATCGCCACCGCCAGCCACGGCTGACGCTGCGCCAGGCCCTGCCAGCGCGCGATCTCAGCGTCGCCGTCGGTCTGCTCGACCATAGCGATCACCCCAAAGGCGCCGATGCTCATCACCGAATAGACGAACATGTAGAACAGCACCGCCGAATACCCTTCGGGGCCAGCACAGAGGCCCAGCAGCACATAACCCGTGTGGGCGATGCTCGAGAAGGCCAGCATGCGCTTGAGGTTGCTCTGACGGCTAGCGACGATGTTGCCATAGGCCATCGAGGCTGCGGCCAGCACACCCAGCACCAGCAGCACCTTGGCATCCGGCGTGGGCATGAAGTGATACAGGAAGAAGCTAAACGCCGTGAAGGCCGCCATTTTGCTCACCGTGGCCATGAAGCCCGTCATCGGCGTGGGGCTGCCGGTGTACACATCCGGAGTCCAGGCATGAAAAGGAAAGGCCGCCACCTTGAACAGAAAGCCCACCAGCACCAGCGCAAAAGCCGGGTAGTAGAGCAGCGTCTTGTCGAAGTTCGGGTTCTGCATCAGCAGGCCCACGGTGTCGAGCTGCGTCGTGCCCGTGATGCCATAGATGAGCGCGATGCCATACAGCAGAAAGCCCGTGGCAAAGGCACCCAGCAGGAAGTATTTCAGGCCGGCTTCATTTGACCGAATCTCGCGCTTGAACAGCGAGGCCATGATGTAGAGGCACACCGACATGATCTCGAGGCCGATGAACACCACAATCAGGTCATTGCCCGTGGCCAGCATCACCGCGCCCAGCAGCGCAAACACCAGCAGCGGATAAGCCTCGCCGATCGGCTCGCCGCGACGCGTGAAATAGTCCGCCACAAAGAAGGTCGAGAACAGGCCAGTCAGGCACAGCAGCAGGTGGATAACCCCCGCCAGTCCGCCGAACGCAATCATGTTAGCATAGTGCAGCTGCGTGCTGCCACTGGCCAGCCAGCCCGGCCACGCCAGAGCCGCCGAGGCCAGCAGGCCCAGACCCGTCACCCAGGGCAGCACCCGATACGACCCGAACGCGTCGACCATCATCAGTACCAGGCCGAGCACCAGCAGCAGCAGCAGGGGCGCCGAGGCCAGCAGGTCGGGCAATCGCAAGAACTGTTCGAGCATAAAAACGGGGTCGTTGGGTGGGGCCGCTATCGACTAAGCGCGGGCCGAAGTTACACAGCCAGCCGCATCGCCCCACCGCCCCCAAGGGGCTGTGACGCCCCTTTGCAGGCGCCTTTTTGTGCAGTTTGATGGCTGAGTTGGTGCGGCGCGTCGCTAGGGCCGCTGGCGCCGCTGCGACTGATATTCCATGCCCTGACGGCGCAGCTTCTCCACCTCTTTTTCCGATTTGGCGCGCACCATGTCGGGGTCATAGCCGTCCATCTTCGGGTCATACACCGTCACATTCTTGCGCAGGCCAAAGAAGCCCCGACGCATCTCATACGGCCGGTCAAAAAACATCAGCGCATCCTGCGTGCCGTCACTGCCATAGGTCCACACCTGGTCGGGGTGCGGCTTGGCGGGTGCGGCCAGGTGGTCAAACACGATCATCGGCACGTGCCGCTTGCCCTCGATCACCAAAGCATAGTTGAGGGTGAAGTTGGCATTGTCGGCATACTTAAACACCGCCCGCATACGTGGCGTCGGCCCGAAATAGAGCACCGGCACACCGAAGTGCACCTTGCGCTTGTCCCGCGGGTCGAAGTGGATCAGCTCAACGATCTTATAGTTGGTGCGCGCGTCGTGGTTGTTCACGCCCAGCAGCACGTAATAGGTCACCTTCTCGCGCTTGGTTTTACCCGATGGACTGACGCGGTAAAACTCGCCCGGGAAGCTCAGCACGCCGTGCTCGCTGTTGCGCGGGTGGTAATAGAGCGCGCCCAGCCAGTTCTGCTGGTCGAGGGGCGTGGTCTCGATTTTTTCGACCATATCGATGCGGTCGCGCAGCGGGATGCTGATGTATTCGTAGGCGCCCTTCTGCTCGGCCAGCGGAAGGCGCCGCTGCACCACGCCGCCATACGTGTGGTTGCCCGAGGGGTCGATGAGCATCCACGTGAAGATGCGAAAGCTATTGTCGGCCGGCTTGAGGCGAATCAGCGAGCGCAGCGAGTCAAACGCATAGTCATAGCTCTCGGGCCGCTCGAGCACGCGCGTCAGCGCCGCCTCGAGCTGCTGATGCGCCGCCAGCCTGAGTGCGAAATCGTCACTGCGCATCATCGTGCGCATGAGCGCGCGCAGGTCGTCTTCGATACGGGGCAGGGGGGCGTTCAGGTTGACCGGGGGCAGGCTGCGGGCGCTGTCGGCGCGCAGGGTCTGCGGCTGAGCCAGTGCCACCGTCGAGAGGAGCAGGGGCAGCAGGCAGGCCAGGCCTAAGCAGAGGCTGAGAATTCGGGTGCGCATCAGGGTCGTTCAGTTCGAGGGGGATAACGCCGTGGGGCGGGGCTGGCGTGTGGGCGGGGCTCAGCTGAGCCGCACGCCCAGCTGCACGTGATATTCAGATCGGTTGCCCGTCAGGCGAAAACTGTAGCGGCCGTCCTGCATCGGCTCAGAGTGGGTGTGGCGGTCCAACTGCCAGCGCAGCGCCCCGTCGGCCCCGATCTGCAGCACGATGCGCCCCACGAAATCGTCCACCCAACCGCCGACGATCGAGAGCGAGTTCTTCACGATCTCGAGAACGTCCATCTCCATCACTGTCACGGCGAAGCGCAGCGGGCGGTCGAGCTCGCCCACATACAGGGTGTGACGCGGCTGCACGAGGCTGCCGTTGACCATCTTCCAGGCCTCCATGTTGGCCGGCACGCGCTCGTGGGCTAGGCTGCCGCGCTTGCCCGTGGGCGCCTCGGCAGGGTCGAGGTCAAAGAGCACGTAGATCTCGTCACCGTCGCGCTCGCTCATCGTCACGCAGCGAATCGACGCGAGCGTCACTTCGACGATGGGCAGGGCGGGCATAGTCGTCGGGGCTGATCAGGGGGCTTCGCTTACTTCACCTGCAGGTCGCTGCGGCCGATCTCATAGCCGTCGCAGTAGATGCTGATGCTGTGCACCCCTTTGGCGAACTCATACGCCTCGGGCTTACCATAGACGATGCACACCTTCTGGGCCGAGCGGTCATAGCTGACCTGCCCCTTGGCCGAGAAGGGCAGTTCCTGCCCGTTGACAGTGAAGTAGCCCGCGGCGGTCTCGGCGGGCTTGACCACGCTGCCGTCGGGGGCCTTGATCACCACATAGACCGTGCGCGCGCCGGGCTCGGCTACGGCGTTGTCGAGCAGGGTGAAGCAGGTCTTGAGGTCGCCCAGGCGCCGCGCGCGAATCTCTTTGTTCTCGGCCAGGCTCTCTTTGCCCCGTCGGTCGACCCCGGCGAAGGCAAACTCTGTCGCCTTGAGGATGCTCGCCGCCGCCACTTTGGTCTTATAGAGCGTGGCCTCGCGCCCCACCTCGGCCAGCGAGCTGTCTTTGGCCTGCACAGTCTTGGCCAGCTCGCGGTTCTCGCCGGTCAGGCGCTCGTTCTCGACCTTGAGCTCCTCGATCTGCTTTTGATACTTCTCGATGTAGTAGCCCATCTGATCGGTCTTGAACTTGTATTCCTCCAGCTGCTTGGCGGTGAGTTTGCCAGCGGCGTTGAGGGCGCCGATGCGCTTGCGAGCCAGCTCGAGCTCGGCGGCCATCTCGGCCACTTTGCGGTCTTTTTCGGCCAGGTCGATGTCTTGCCGCTGCAGTTCGGCCTCCATCGTGGTGATCTTGGTGTTGAGCTCGTCGATCTCGACCGTCAGCTCTTCTTTGTTCTGCGTCAGCTCTTTGACCTCGCTCTTGGCAGAGAAGGTCTGCCAGGCGAAAAAGGCCGTGGCCAGGCCGAGCACCGCCACCAGAGCGATGAGGATGGTGCGGGTGCGGTCGGGCTGGGGGCTGACGGGGCTGGGGGCGTTCTGCATAGGGTGGGGTTAGCGCTGGGCGCAGAGGGTCATTTGCGGATGCAAAGTTAATGCCGAGCCGCCAGAGGGCGGCGGGGGCTAAAGCGGGGCCTAGCGTGTGGGCCCCCGCCCCCGCCCAGCCCCGCCTATCTTTGCGCGCCCATCCCCCATCCCCTTCATGGACCTGCTATTCATCGGCGAACTCGTGCACCAGCTGCGAGAGCTCATCAACCCCCAGGCGCTCGCCCAGGCCGGCCTGCTCGTGCTGTTCGTGGTCGTCTTTGCCGAGACGGGGCTGATGGTCGGCTTCTTCTTGCCCGGCGACTCGCTGCTGTTCACCGCCGGCCTGCTCTGTGCGACGGGTCAGTTCGAGACCAGCCTGTGGCTGCTGATCGTGGTGCTGATCGTGGCCGCCATCGCCGGCGATCAGGTGGGCTATCTCTTCGGTCGGCGCGTGGGGCCGGCGCTGTTCCGCCGCGACGAGTCGTGGTTCTTTAAACCGAAATACGTCGAGCGCACCCGCGCCTTCTACGACCGCCACGGCGGCAAGACGATAATCCTCGGCCGCTTTGTGCCCATCGTGCGCACGTTTGCCCCCATCCTGGCCGGTGTGGCGCGCTTTGAGTACCGCACGTTTGTGTTCTACAACGTCATCGGCGGCATCGTGTGGGTGGCCTCGATGACACTGGCGGGCTATCTGCTGGGGCAGTTTGAGTGGGTGCGCAAGAACATCGAGATCATGGTGCTGGGCATCATCTTCCTGTCGATCGTGCCGATCCTGCGCACCGCCTGGCAGGAGCATCGCCTCGCGCAGCAGAACAAACGCGCGCAGCAAAGCAACTCAGCGAACTAAGGATGAACGACGCGGGCATCGTCGCGCGGCTCGGCGAGGTGCGGGCGCAGATCGCGGCGGCGGCTCAGGCGGTGGGCCGCGCCCCCGAGGCCGTGCAGCTCATCGCGGTGTCGAAAACCTTCGGGCCCGAGGCCGTTCGTGCTGCTTACGCCGCCGGGCAGCGCCACTTCGGCGAGAACCGTGTGCAAGAGCTGCTCACCAAAGCCGAGGCCCTAGCCGACCTGCCCGACCTGCGCTGGCACCTGATCGGCCCCCTGCAGTCGAACAAAGCCAAGTACCTGCCCAGCCGCATCCACCGCCTGCACACACTCGACGAGCCCAAGCTCATGGCCGAGCTCGAGCGCCAGGGCGCCCGCGCGGCAGCCACGTTCGACTGCCTCATTCAGATGAACATTTCTGACGAATCGCAGAAGTCGGGCACCGACGAGGCCGGGGCGCTCGCGCTGCTACAGGCCCTGCCCGCCCACCCACA
>VYMD01000103.1_pt1 | contig 23097 bp, 19 predicted proteins | sample 5115311 | NCBI WGS metagenome assembly VYMD01 (sample SAMN12291779, study PRJNA351875) | freshwater metagenome | isolation source: freshwater lake | place: USA: Michigan, Wintergreen Lake | collected 2013-08-08
AAACGCTGCGGTAAATATCAAGGTCGCCGGAGGACATTCGGAGACTTTAAACGGACGTGGAGGAAAGCGTAAGACTTCTGTTAAAGAAGCAGCATCCCGTGAAGCGTCAACCCCGTTCAGCGACCACCCTAAAAAAGTGGCGTGGTGAGGAATCGCCGTCCGTTTTACGGCGGCGAGGATGTCAATTAGTTCCTTTTGCTGATAATGTCCAACCGATTGCAGAACCGATTTTAATTCGCGGAAAGGAAGATATAGATGCGGTTTTAAAAGCGATTCCTTGGCAATCTAGCCAAAGTGCTAAAAATACCGATATTCAACGCGCAGAATGGCACGTTTATACCCGACTGGCACGCTTAAATCAGTGTCGTTTAACTGCCAATCAAGCTATCAAACCCCAGTCGGTAGTTTGGATTTCGGATTAGGTGGTACTGGTCGAGATGTGTTAATGAGAATTCGTCGCTTTATTATTGATAAATACGGGAAGTTATCTAAAATATTTGAGCTTGTTAGCTTACATTAATTGTATTCTAATCTTCCTTTGTATTTAAGTTGCCACCTCCCACCGCCACCAACCGGGGTAACTTGTGCAGGTGAAATTAAGGTAAATTTACGGGTGTCGCCGCTTCTATAGCCATCAAATAAAGCGGATGCTGTAAACTTTTGAGAAGGGGCAATAGCGTTCTGTTTCGGAAAGAGTAAGTAATCGTTTCCTACTGATACGATATAAAATCCATCAGGGGACATATCAGATGTCAAAACCACAGGCATACTAGAATTACTCCGTCTTTCTCCTATATCCTCGACCACTTCTCCCTCTTTTTTCACTCCATTGACACGAAAGATAGCATCTGGAGACTTATTATAGGAATTGATTATGTTTCGCCATTGCTGGGAAATATCTTCTGTCTCAATTGCATCTTTGTTAACCCGCTTTCTTAGTCGCTCAATCTCTGTTTTAAGTTTTTGAATCTCCTCGACATTTTCATTAGCTGTTGACTCTAAATCTTTTTTATCTTGCTGTAACTTGTGTACCCGACTCTCTAGAGTTGTAGCTTGTTGTCGTAGGTTTACTTTTTCATCGTTTACTATTTCCAATAGTTTTTCTAGGTCTTGAGAAGAACTAGAAAGTTGCTGATTTTGCTGACGCAACTGTTCCACTTCTCCTGAATTGAACGGTTCAAGTTGTTTTCGGCGTTCATCATGTTCATTTATGAAATTTGTCGCTAAATTCCTAAAATTCTCTTGAAAGTGTCGCAGTAGATAATCAAGTTTATCTTCTACAGACTTAAAGTCTATATTTTCGTTTTTTTGAACTAATTTATGTTTTAATTGTTCAATTTCATGAATTAAGTTTTGCGATTGAGATTCTAACGGTTGAATTAAGTGTAGTATTTGGTCTAAGGTTGTACTATTTTCGCTAGAGGATCTTGGTGATTGATTTGGTTGACTAATTTGCAATAATTTATCGAGTTTGGTATTAAAATCACCTAGTTGCTTAAAGGAGAAATTCTCTTGAGATGTTAGCAAATTGCGGCTCAGACCTTCTGTATAAATTTTGATTAAATCTTGAGTCGGATCTAAGGTGTCCAGATGCTGTAAAATAACATCATGATAAATCCTTTCAAGCTCATGCTTTACGACATCAATTTTGCCTAAAATTGATGTCAATTCTTCTTCTGATTTGTTGTTTTTTAAGTATTTTGTCAACTCATTACTCGTTTCTTGAAGATTACTTTTAATAGTGACTATTTCATCCCTAAATTTTTGAATATTTGTTTCTTGTATTCCTCTTGTCTGAACTTTGTGAATCAAAACAATCTTACGCATCATATCCCATAAAAAAATAAAACTAATGGGAACTGAAAGCAACGCAAGAGTATTGAATAATGGCCATACCCAATTATTACGATTAATATCCTTCTTAAGTTGTTCTAATTGAATTTTTAACTGATCATTTGTTAGAGACTGAGGAAGAACACTTGAGTCTGAGGGAGTTGAAGATTGAGTTAATAAAGAGTCAATATCTGCAAGAGGTTGGGTTACTCTCAGAATGTTCTCTAATAGCTTTTTAGTGGAAATTTTTTGTTTTGAACCATCCTTTCCATCAATATCTGATTCCTTATAAATAGGCTGATTGCCAATTGTGTACTGAGATAGTTTTGTTTGGGCATCATTATATTTTTGATTATAAGTATTCTCTGGGGGACTGAGCTTATAGCCTTCCGCTAAATCATCTAGAATTTTTCGCTCTTTAGAATCGTTGTTTAAAACAGGGTCAATTGATGAATTAAAACTATCAAAATTGATTTTATCTTTAATTTTTTCAGTAGTTAAACTATATTTAAATGTCTTATAAGCACTAGCCAAGTCATTAACAGTTGCTTTTGCATTAACATAATCTACGGAATTTTCTACTTTTTTTCCATTTTCTGTAACTTCAATATTTGCAACAAAAGTATTCAGAGCCTCGCGTTTTTCTCGCAGTGCCTTTAAATTGTTAATAGCGGCAGTCTGTTGATCGTCTGCAACTGTTGTTGATTGCCCCATTGAACTTCCTGTCGCTGATGAAGAAGAAGAGTGTTGTGCTTGATGCCCAGAAAGATTACAACCACTTAACAACCCCACAGATAACCCTGTTGCTAAATAAAGTATCAGAAATGTTTTTCTAACCCTCATCGTTCCTTTCCTCCTATAGTCTGCTATTTAATTCTTTTAATAAGGCTTTTAAACCTAAGATAAAGGGAGGTTCAACCCTGACATCCTCTGAGTTACGACCTTCTAAATTCGTTAAATTGGATTCTACCGAACGCTTAACATTTGTCCAGAGACTATTGCGCCATTGTTCATCGTCATACTGTCTGAGCGGTTTAATACTGGTGATTTTTAACTCCTTAAAAGCTTGTTGAAAATCCTCTAGAAATTTCTGAAGATTGGCTAATCCTACCTCCTCATCATCTGACCCAACCAGCTTAAAGCTTTCAATTTCTTGAAATTGAGTTAAATCAAGGCGATCTTGCCAGCCAAAAGCCACCCCATTCACCTCACAATCTTCTCCTGCGAAAATCACTTCATCATCATCTTGTAATCCCGTTAAACGAGTCTGATTTTGATCTAAAACTAAGCCACAAGCGACTTCTGCTTTCGGTTTAGAACTGAGGACAGTGGGTTCTTTTTTGTTCTCAAATCCTGATGCTTTACTGAGCAATCGGCTAAAAAGAAGAGAAGTTTCACAATCTGGACTAAATCTTCCACTTAAATCCAACCAATTAAGAATCCGAGAGCCATTTCCCCCAATATAGACTGGCGTATTCAGCTTACGAGTGTATTTTTCCTCAACGTCTAAAGCACGCAATACAAGACCGATATAGTAATACAAACCTGAAATCCCTAGTGTAGAAAGTTGTACAATCGTTTGCAGATCAGGATCGTCGTCCATCAGCGTTCGATTGCGTTCTAACCACTGGCTTCCTTCGGCCGCCAATAAGCCATCAAGTTTCACGAAAAAGGGTTCATCGCGCAAACTACTGCTTAAATCACTTAAATCTGTATTAAATTGCTGATTAAGAAAATCAGGTCGGTTTTTCCAAAATTGGGAAAAGAGGAGTCTTCCTGCTATCTGTACCGAACATTGATGAATCAAACGATTACCAACCCAGATAGAAATATCGGACGTTCCCCCTCCCATATCAATGCAGGTGGTATAAAGGAGGTCTTTTCCTTCTTCATCGGCAAAATAATGGGCTAATGCTAAACTTTCTGCACGATAGGGGTTGCCTCTGTCTAACCATTTATGGTCAATTCCCGTCGTTTTGCCTAAATCCTCGATAATTCGTTGCCACGTCACTTTATAGAGATTTTTGTCACTGCGAGAAAAGGCCGAGGGATAGGAAATAGACCAGTTGATCTTTTTGACATGATTTTTCGCCGCTTCAGCCGTAATTAAAAGGGCTAAATGCTTTAGAAAGGTGCGAGTATAGGCAATATTCTGAGGGTGCCATTTAAGATCGGTTTTAATATCATCTTGAGTGGGGTCAAACGCTCTGACATCTTCCAGAATATAGAACCGTCCATCTAGTACAGGTCTTTCCTCTTCTTTACTCCCTCTAATGGTCAGAACGGATGAAAGGGGAAATTTTTCAGCTTCACCCGACATGAAGTAGTCATACAAAATGCTGAAACGCTCAATCTGAGTAGCTTGAGTGATTTGAAGATGCAGCGGCGTTAAGGTGACACCTTCGCGCACATTATTAATGTGATAATAGACATTGGTGAAAGATGTACCAAAATCAACGCCCACTGTCCATGTTTTATTGGGATTTTGATCCCCCACTTTAGGAGGTGTTTTCAACAAAATTAACCCTTGAGAAATCCCTGTTTCATCCTGACAAAGAATATAATCGGGAAAACTATCTAAACGAGTAATTTGGAAGTCTTTAAGATCAAGGGGATGAATTTCTGCCGCTTCGGGGAAAACGGCTCGAAAGATTTTATTTTGTTTAGTCGCTTCGGTGCGGTTGTCGAAATATAGCGCATAATACGCTTTCCAGTTCGGGGCTTTAAAATTCGGCCAAATTTCTAAGAATGGTTTCGCTGTAATTGCATTGTTAACTTCAATAGGATACTCTCTGTGAATGGTAAAGTCTCCCCCAGATAAGGGTAAAGTTAAAGATACTCTGACGGCTGATTGGTTGCCAATGGTCGTCGGATTAAAAGCAAGACGCTTAATGAGTTCTTCTGAGCTAAAATAATTAAGCACTTCAGATTCTAGCGGTAATAAAGGGGTTAAATGACGTTCTTGTTCATCAACCGTATAAGTGATCTCCCTTGTGTCTTCAGGGAGTAATGCCCCTGGTAAGTTTCCCTCTCCTTCCAAATAGAAAAAGGTTTTTGTAAAGATGTCATCTTCTGTGAGAAACTTGACTTTTCCTTTATATTGTTTGGTAAACTCGGCTTTATCAAAAATAGCGGCGCTGACCGTATCATAGATCCAAATATCAACAGATTGTTTGGTTGGCCATTGTTTTTTCAATTGCTCAAGGTCTGGAATGAAAATAACATCCTCTTCATTCATTGACTTCCCTAAAGCTAAAATACTCACACTGGAAGGATTTCTTTTCGCTTGAATTGGAATATTGAGAGCATCTAAACCCCCTAAAGTAAGCGGTACTCCAAAATAGGCAACATTTCTGCTAGGTCTAAAAGTTTGCTCTCTAGGATCAATCGTTAGCTCTTGTGCCAGTTCATTTTTATATTCATTCAAAAGTTCTTTAAGTTTGGCAGAATCTACCCCCCTTTGACTGTCAAGCTGAGTTTTTAAGTTATCCAACCACAACCATAATTGAATTTTGTCATCTTCCGTTAAATATTCACTGGAGTCTAAGGGAGAATGTAAGCGTCCGTCTGCATACCAAGGAGTACCTTCCCAGTTCCCCTCTTCGGCAGGACAGACTAAGGTTGCGGGAGAAGTCATGCCCACAGACTGCCCATTCAGCAGAAAAACATAGATTTTGTGCCAAGGGTTACGATTTTCCCCCCTAATTTTTTCCGTTGACTGATAAACCGTTCTTTGACTGGAAGGTGATAGAGCGATTAATGCTTTGATCAAAGCATCGGCTTGGAGCGTATCTAAATCTAGTAGCTGGGCTTGTAGTTTAAGCCGTTTCACCTCTGCTAGGGCGATCGCCGCTAACATCCCCTTCCATTGGGCTTTAATGGCACTATGAAGCGGATATTCTTGATCCCGTAACACCATATCCACAAGTAACGGTCTTGCCCACATATCGGGAATTGAACTAATACTTTGAGTATTGGTCCCAATCTCGGGGCGGGTTAAACTATCTGCAACCTCTGTATAAGCGATTCCTGCTTGGGGTTGCCATTTTCCCGCTTCTCCCGGTTTGACACGAGCTTGTGATTTCAAGGGGGGTAAAAAAGAGCTACTCATTGAATCCATCTCCTCTTAATGCTTTTAAATACTTTTTTCCGATAAAACCTTATACAGAGCTTTAGCCAGTCCAGTTGTCCCGTTGTCAATTCCTTGTAAGTCCCTTTTGCTTAAATATCTAATACGAATGTTAATTTCTTTATCCAGACCTCTCTCTACTAGATCGGGAAAGTTTGAATGGTCTATAATCAAATTGCCTTGATTGTAAAAAGCTGTAACATTAAACCATCTTAAACCGATACCATTAGCATGAAGAATTCCCAGCCATTTGAGATAAGCTTCACACCAGACTTTAATCGCATTAATTCGATCCCATTCGCCCGATTCTTTAATGCTTTCCCGATCATAAAATTTAAGGGCAAAGTCAACCTCACCTAATTTGGTTTTAGCGTGTTCTAATCCCGGAACAATTCTCGATAACCAAATATAGGCAAATCGGACGGCATTAGTTAACTTTCGACGAACTTCATCCTTATCAGGTACATCCTCCCAACTGATCTCATTATCTTTGTTACGACTCAGCAAAATAACCTGTCTTTCATTAGGTTTTGGGGTAAAAATAAAATCTCTTAGGGCTAAACCTGCATATAATTCCAAAACGTGAGGATCATTTCTCTGGTCACTTCCCCCTTTACTAAACCTCTCTACATTAGTCATGGTGGGCATTCCCAACAGATAAATAGCATCAAACTTCAAATCTTGTGTCCCATAATATCTTAGGGCGGCCTCTGTTTTCAGAATAAATTCCTCAGAACGAGCAAAAACGGCTTCTTTATCTTCCTTCGAGGGAAAGCGAAAATAAGGCAACATTAATAAGCCACCCAATTTTACTTTTCTGAGGAGATTTCCTGTCTCTGGATTATCCAATTCTTTAGCAATTAGACGACCCAATGTAGGAAATCCCGATGCACCTGTTCCCCCAAAAATTGAGCCACAAAGAAAAACTTGCGGAGGGTTATTTGCTTCTGTTTTAAGATCGCTATCAATCTTGCCGATCAATTCCTTCCAACTCTCATTAGTGGCCACATTTTGCCGAAGTTGAGTCATAATCGCTGAACCAATAGCGGGTCGGCCTAGAAACCCATCTTTTAACAAGACATCTCGCTCTTTTTCAGTGTAAAGAACATCGAATAAATTACGAATAACTTCCTTGTTTCCATTGTAGTCATCGTATTTAAAGACATCTCTCAAACGAAATTCATCTGCTTTTTGAAAGGGAGTCCACAACCCTAAAAATTCGAGTTTTGTCTGCATCCACCAATTAAGAGTGGGATTAATTCCTTGATCGATATTTTTAGTACAATTTTGGTAGGTTGCTATCGCACCATCGGCCTCTTTAAGATTGCCATTACCCTTGTCAGGATCAACGAAGAGAATTTCTATTTTGGGAATACGCGCACCTTGAGTGTAAATACCCGCTGCTGCTAGATGACATACGGCTTCAACAATTTTTGTCCCTGTTCCACCAATGGCAATAACGTAAACTGACATAACGTTTTAATAACCTCTAAACTAATTTCTAACGAGGAAACAAACCAACTAGGGGAACAACACGACGCATATTTGGAGGGGTACTAAGGGCGGTAGATAGCCAGTAACTGGAAAACATTCCTAATAGTAAAATCAAGCTAAAAAAAACCAAAGCTACGGTTTCTAGATTATTGTTACCATCCTTTCCCCAGATAAACAAAGAAATAATGAAACTCAAAAAGGGTAAGACAAACAACAGCCCCCAAAAAAATCGAGCTTGGCTGAATTCTTTCTCGGTAAACGTTCGCCACCACTTAAGAGATATTAGATACCAGATAACAGCAAACGCACTAGAAGTCGCCCACACAACGAAAACGGCAGGATCATAATTACTTTGTATCCAATTTCCGGTATAGGTGGGAATGATGCCATTGCCAAATAGCGGCCGACCGATTACCATTATCATCGCACCGATAATGATGCCAGCCGCAAGACTTGTAATTTCTGGTAGAATCGAATTCTGCTCATTCATTACTGTAATAACTGGGATTAATGAGTCTAAGAAAAAATCGGGATAAAATGATCCAAACCCCCCGCTTTGATGTTATAATAGCAAAGGAAAGATTTTTTGTCCACAATAATAAAATTTACTTAATAAGTTTTTTACTTTTTCGCAATAATTCTTTGCATTCATGAAAAAACTTGTCTTGCCTGTCCTTCTAATTTTACTTGGAACAGCCCTAGTCGGCTGTCCTAGTCCTAAGCCTGAAAATTGGTCATGCCCTGAGCTATCAACTCCGACTGCCACTGCCAAAATATCATCAAATCCTGACAAACCAGAAAAAATCATCATTCAAATTGATGGTACGCCCTCTATGAAAGGGTTTGTCAGCGATCGCAACAGTCGCTATATTAGAACCCTAAGATTATTAAGAAGTGCAACAAATACGGCTTTTCCCGTCACGCCATCTCCTACCTTTTATGTTTTTGGGACTCAGCGACTCAAGGAGCCGATCAATCATCAATCGGCTGAAACTGCCTGGTTTTATAGTGGGGGAAGACCTGAATTAAGAGATGCGGCCACTCATAAAATTATCGCACCCCAAAAGACTGATCCGCCCAATTCCCTCTACGTTATTGTGACGGATTTATATCAAGAAAAAGCCCAATGGGAAGACTTAGTAGCACAACTCAAAGATCATTATCTCCTGAAGGATGGTTACGCCGTCGGTATTATCCCAGTCAAAAGTGAATTTTGGGGGGATATTTATGATGTTGGATTAGATAATATTCGTTATCCCAGTGTTAAAACAAATCATCCCTTTTATATCTTAGTGTTAGGTCGCTATTCTCAGGTTCAACAATATTTCGATAAAATCAAATCGGAAAGTCAAAATACAGGACTTAATTTTCCTGCTGAAAATTTTGTTATTTTCTCCACTCAAATTTTTGAAAAACCTGCTTTACTACAAATTAATGTCAATGAACAACCTATCCCTTCATCTTCTTCTCCGACATCAGATAATCCTCAAAAATTAGGAATTAGACGAGTAGAAGTAATTAATGATGGTCAAATAGTGATGAAAAAAGTGGAGAATCCTCAAAATGTAGAACGACTTATTATTCCTAGTCAAACAAGCAATAATATTCCCAGAGAGACTTCTTTAAAATATACACTCAAGTATAGTTCTCTGCCTTATACTTTGCCCCTAGCGAATTCTGCTAGTTATCAACTCAATGGTGATAGTGACTTTAATAACAACACAAAAGAATTTAAAAAACTAGATCCTCAAAGTTCACCGATTCCCCTTCAACTAACGAATTGGCAATTTACGGATAATCAATTAGAATTTAATGCTTTAATAAATCTTGACAATAATCCTCAAGGAATTGGCGTTTATCGCTTAATTTTTGATGTGTTTCCCGAAAAAATTTCTGGCTCATCAAGACCGTATCAAGCCCCGTCTTGGTGGAAAGATTGGAGTTTTGGCGAAAACGAAATTTTTGCAGGAGATAGAACTTATAATTTACAACCCTTTTTATATAATCTAGGAGATACAACTTTTAGAATTATTGAAAATAAGCCAAATGTTGCTCTTGGCCGTCCTTGCTTTATTATCCACAAAAAGTAGAGGTTTGTCAATCAATCAAAACACGGGAGCATCGAGAGCATCCCATTTATGCAAAAATATAAGAGAGAGCAGCAAAAATAAGTGATTAAATTTATTCAATAGGACAAGCAGACATAACGAATGTATCTTCATTATCGCCTCTAAGAAGGAATTAAGGAAGAGATTTAGACAATTTATTCAACTGTAAGCGATTAAATAGCCAGTTGACCATTAGACACCTCCATAATATTATTTTAAGACTGAAAATGTTTCCAGCAAAGGAGTTGGGCTAAATAAAAATTATTTTACTTGCCCCATAGTTTTTCTATAAAATTAAATTAGCAACGAAAGACATCGATTTCAGCTGTCGCACTACTTTGTTAGTACATAGCATAAAAGCAAGCTGTGATTGGTTTATCACTCTTGGAGATATCTACTGATTAGGTATCTCCAAGAAGCAAATCGAAAACTTCAAAAACTGCAAACAGCAACCCCCATAGTTATCGATGAAAAATCAGGAAAATTTAAATTTCAGTCGGGAAGTGCGGAATTAAACCCTGCTTTAAAAACCTATATTCGTCAGCGCATTATTCCCGCTATCGAAACCATTACCAAAGACAGAGAAATCGACTTTATTCAAGTAATTGGACACACCGACGGACAAGGAATACAACAGACAAGTAATCTCGATAAAAATATCGAATCGGTTGCCAGCAGAAAACAATCTGTGAAAATGCTAGTACCCGGTTCTAACACTGATTTAGGATTAATGCGCGCTTTAGCAGTAGTGCAAGAAATCGAAAACACCGGTAAACTAAAAAACGTCAAATTTCGAGCTTTTTCCGCAGGACAGTTATACCTCCCATCGGGTAAATTAGCCGCGGTTAATCGTGACGCAGATGCAAGCAGACGCAGAATTGAAATCCGTTTTATTCCCCCCGGTAAAAAACAATAAGACAAAAAAATCTAGAAATTTGTTTTTTTATCTTTTGCTTGTTACACTGAGGAAAGAACGAAATTCAAATCAATATCTATGGAACAAAACACTTTAGAGGGGACTTGGGAAGAAATTTTACAGCATAGTGCTAAATTAGCAGGTCAGCGAGTGAGATTGACCATTCTATCTAATCAATCTTCCAATTCTTCCACTCCAGAAACCCTAGACCAAAAATTAAAAGGAAGAGTTGGACGAGTTTATTTTCAGCCATCAGATTTATCTGAGCGAGTAGAAGAAGTTTTTACAAACATTTTAGATGATAAAGACTAATCAGCATTACACCAATGACTCTTTGCGACGCTTCTCCACTTATTGCCTTAATTAATGAAGCTGATAAAAATCATCAGCGTTGTGTTGACATTTTATCTTCGCTATCGGCCCCCCTTGTCACGACTTGCGCTTGTTTTACCGAAGCAATGTATTTATTGCGTCGATATGGTGGTTGGTTCGCACAACAAGAATTATGGGGTTATGTGGTAGATGAAATACTGGTAATACACCATCATAATTCAGATGAACTAAAAAGAATGGAAACCTTAATGATACAATATCAAGATGTTCCTATGGATTTAGCAGATGCTTCTTTAGTAGCCATGGCTGAAGTTGTTAATCAAAGACAAATATTCACTCTTCATAGCGATTTCTATATTTACCGACGGTATGGAAATCAACCTTTTGAGGTTGTACCTTAATGATTTTTCATTCCCTAGTATCATTAACCGTTTCTAGGGTGACATCCTCGTATAAATCCTGAAAAGATGCCGTCAGATTAATACTCTGCAAACTAAAACTTTCTTGCTGATAGGTTTGCAAAATCCATAAACCCTGTTCACCCCGGCGAAAAGTTTCCACTCGTTGGTGTTTACTATTCACTAAGACATATTCCTGCAAACTTTCTAGAGTTTGATAATCATTAAATTTATCACCCCTGTCAAAAGCTTCTGTAGAATCGGAGAGAACTTCGATAATCAATTTAGGAAAACTTTTGTAGGTAGCAGTTTCTCTATCTCTGTCATCGCAGGTGACAATAATATCGGGATAATAAAAGTGATTGCGTTTCTCTAATCTGACTTTCACATCGGCAAAATAAACCCGACAATCGGAACCCCGCAAATGATTACGAATTATAAAAGTGAAATTGAGTCCGATAATATTATGAGTATCCGTTGTCCCTGCCATGGCGTAAATTTGCCCATCGATATATTCGTGTTTAATGGGACTTTTTTCTTCAAACTGAAGATATTCTTCTGGGGTGAGATTATTATAGTTAGATAGAGCAATCATAGGTTTAATCGTTGAAGGAGATTTTCTTAAGGACTTTCGGGAGTATCATTAACCGTTTCTGGGGTGACATCCTCGTATAAATCCCGAAAAGATGCCGTCAGATTAATACTCTGTAAACTAAAACTTTCTTCCTGATAGGTTTGCAAAATCCATAAACCCTGTTCACCCCGTCGAAAAGTTTCCACTCGTTGGTGTTTACTATTCACTAAGACATATTCCTGCAAACTTTCTAGAGTTTGATAATCATTAAATTTATCACCCCTGTCAAAAGCTTCTGTGGAATCGGAGAGAACTTCAATAATCAATTTAGGAAAACTTTTGTAGGTAGCAGTTTCTCTATCTCTGTCATCGCAGGTGACAAGAATATCAGGATAATAAAAGTGATTGCGTTTCTCTAATCTGACTTTCAAATCGGTAAAATAAACCCGACAATCGGAACCCCGCAAATGATTACGAACAATTGTGTATATATTCCCCGAAACAATATTATGAGTATCAGTCGTCCCTGCCATGGCGTAAATTTGCCCATCGATATACTCGTGTTTAATGGGACTTTTTTCTTCAAACTGAAGATATTCGTCTGGAGTGAGATTATTATAGTTAGATAAAGCAATCATCGTTTTTTATCCTAATCACAACTATATTAAGTACCTAAGCAAAATTAATTATACATCTAAGCCGTTAGCATTCCCTGATTATCCCTCACTGTTCACTGATAACTGAAAAGTCTTCTCTCTCCGAGTCTCCTCTAGGAAATTAACTTTGCAGGACTAGATACCTGTTGAAATACTGTCTAGGAGAACCAGCAAAAAGAGCCTCGAATGGTTAATCTATATGTTATTACCCTTGTAACCCTCTATAACTACTGCTATGACAACCCTAATTGACTATTCAAATATTCAATCTTTACCCGAAGTTTGGTCAATAGTTGCCCAACGTTTCCCCAATATTATCGCCCTACAGGATCCCCACAGTAAACCGGAAGTAATTCTCACCTATCGGCAACTTTATCAACAAATTCAGCAATTTGCCGCCGCTTTGCAAGCATTAGGAGTCACAGAAACCGAAAATGTCGCTTTATTTGCCGATAATAGTCCCCGGTGGTTTATTGCCGACCAAGGTTCCATGGCAGCCGGGGCCGCCAATGCGGTACGATCTGCTCAGGCAGATGCAGAGGAATTAGCCTATATTCTGGCCGATAGTGACAGTCAGACGCTGATTGTCGAAAATAACAAAACTTTAGGGAAATTACTGGCGAAAATCCCTGAATTGCCCCTGAAATTAATCGTGCTGCTCACCGACGAAGACCCCGCTACTGGGGCGATTTCCGTGCAGACCTTAAATTTCAAGCAACTAATGGCGGTCGGGGCTGAGAACACCCTTAAACCCATCACCAAGAGCGAAAATGATCTGGCTACCCTCATCTACACATCGGGGACGACGGGACAACCCAAAGGGGTGATGTTAAGTCACGGTAATCTACTCCATCAAGTACGCAACTTAAATGCTATCTTTCAACCGGCTCCCGGCGATCGAGTTTTAAGTATACTACCTTCATGGCATTCCTACGAGCGCAGCTGTGAGTATTTCATTCTAGCTCAAGGTTGTACCCAGATTTATACCAGTATTCGCACTTTTAAGTCCGATTTAAAGCAATTTAGTCCCCAATTAATGGTGGGAGTTCCCCGTCTTTGGGAATCTCTTTACGAGGGTATCCAAAAACAATTTAGCGAACAACCGGCTAAAAAACAGAAATTAGTGCGATTTTTTCTAGAAAAGTCGGAAAAGTACGTTCTTGCTAAACGTATCGCTGATAATCTCAGTCTTGATCACCTTCACGCTTCCCCCGGAGAAAGACTCAAAGCAAGAATTCAATCCCTCTTACTCTATCCCCTCCATGCCATCGGTGACAAGCTAGTTTATAACAAAATTCGCCAAGCAGTGGGAAATAAAGTTAAAATCTTCGTTAGTGGCGGTGGTTCCTTAGCTAGACATCTAGATACTTTCTATGAGATTGCGGGAATCCCGATCTTAGTTGGTTATGGACTGACAGAAACTTCTCCCGTCGCTACCGTCCGTCGTATCGATCATAACCTGCGCGGGTCTGCCGGTCGTCCCGTCTTTCAGACAGAAATCTGTATTGTCGATTTACACAGCAAAGAAGTCTTACCGACGGAAAAACACGGTTTAGTCTTGATTCGTGGTCCGCAGGTGATGCAGGGATATTATAAAAAACCAGAAGCAACCGAAAAAGCGATTTCTCCCGATGGTTGGTTTGATAGCGGTGATATTGGTTGGTTAACCGCTGCCGGGGATTTAGTTTTAACCGGACGGGCCAAAGATACAATTGTTTTGAGCAATGGTGAAAATATCGAACCGCAACCGATTGAAGATGCTTGTTTACGCAGTCCCTTTATCTCCCAAATTATGCTAGTGGGACAGGATCAAAAAGCTTTGGGGGCTTTGATCGTGCCTAATCTTGATATACTGGCCAATTGGGCGCAAGAACAGAAAATATCCTTAAATTTACCCGATTTTCACAGCGATCGCTCAACGATTCTTTCTAGCGATCTCTACAGCAAAAAAGTCTTAGCTCTCTACCAACAAGAATTAAAGCGCGAGGTAAGAAATCGGCCCAGTTATCGTGCCGATGACCAGATTAAAACCTTTGAGTTAATTTTAGAGCCTTTTTCCCAAGAAAACGGCATGATGACCCAAACTTTAAAGATTAAACGACCGGTAGTAACGCAACGCTATCGCGATATGATTAACGAGATGTTTGCCAAGTAAATATTTCTGGCAAATATTCCCTAACCTCTTGACAAAAAGACCTTTTTAGGATAAGCAAATCATGGATGACGCACAAACCAGTTTATTACTGAAGCGCCCGGTGACAATTAAAGTCATCGTGACTCCGCGCTGGAAAGAAGAAGCACAACAGCAATTACAAGCACAAATGGCTCAAATTGACGCACAAATTCAACAATTAGAAACCCAAGGCCAAAGAGCGATCGCAGAAATTCAGCGTCAGAGTCTGATCCCCTTACCCCCCGCGGCTGCCCAACAGATTGACAATATTCAAATCCAAGTCAATCAACAGAAAAGTGAGTTTCTCGAACAAAAAAACCAGTATCTGCAACAATTGCAACAGGTACAACTCTTGGAACTCAATCAAGAAGTCGCCCAAGCACAACTAGAAAGTTTTTTCCGTGTCGAAAAAGGCGATAACTTAGTGGCAAAAATGAATGTAGAACTCGTCCTTAGAGATGGCATAGTCGAAGAAATTCGCGGCGAAATTTAAAGCTAGGGTGAGCAGTTACCGGTCATTGTCAACTTAAAGGCTAAAATCGGCAATAGCAAGGGGTATTCTCCCTTGCTAACCGAGACAACCGCCCCTAGATCACATCACCCCTGACATGACTTGATCGGGCCTGAAAAATATATTAAGATTCTTTATCGATCGCCCGGACACACTCGCCTATATTGTTGTATAACTTCATCTCTCCATCGACTCACCCTTAATTAGATCCTATAAATATAGAATCTCCATGCTTTCTTTCTTACCCACTATTCTTTTAGCTCAGTCCGCCTCGGTCTTGCCCCAGATAGAGAGGAAATTAATCACCCAATATCAGGAAGTGCGTCAGTTGCCCGGTCAACTAAATGATGTGCTGGTTTTTAATAGCAATAGTCCCGAAGTCGTAGAAAAAGAGGGAATTCTCCTCTCCACTTTCCCCGGCAAAGGAAAACGTTATCCCGTAGCCCATCTCAATCATCCCCTACAAGGACGTTTTGACGTTTTCACCCACCACATCGCCCGTCAAACCGATCCCAATCGCGACCTGCACCAGGGCCTGATCGTTACTAATCCCACCTCCAGAAACCTCGTTATCCGCATCCTACAAGGAGTCAGTTACGTCACCTCCGCCGATGCCCCTTTTGTCGATTTACCCTCTCTGGTGGAAGATCCCAATGGCCGGGTTTTTTCCGGTCCCGGTTCCCGTTTAGCCAGCGATATCATGCGTCGTCGCCATGATACCCAATTTCCCACCCAGATCGTCATTCCCCCAGGCCAAAGTCGGATGCTATTCGATCTGGTTATCCCCAGAAGTAGCGCCCGCTCGACCCTCCTGCGTCTCTACAGCGATGGACCGGTCTATATGGCCAATTTAGCCCTCTACGAAGTTCCCCAAAAAGTCAAAATCGAAGATCGGGAAATAGAAACCTTTCGTCCCCCTACCCTAGAGGAATGGCGTACCCTATTAGTTAGAGGTGATTTAGCCGCTCCTCGCGATTTTCCCCCCACTCCCCCCGATCAATGGTTCCCTGGAAGAAGAAATTTTTATGGTCGCGTGGCCGGAATTTCTGTCGGTTCGGAATGGGCAACCCGCATTGTCGATCCCAAAGGGGGAATTAATCTCACCATTCCTCAACCCGGTCAAGCTTTTGCCTATCCTTTAAGTACGGTGACAGCAGCTACTTTCGGAACCAGACAAATTCAAAGCGCCCCCATGTTAGTGCGTTATCCCGATACGGCTTTCAAAGCTCACGGTAACTACGGTGTTCACTACTATCTGACTTTACCTCTATATAACAACACTAGCAAAACGCAGGTGGTGGCTTTGAGTATTCAAACCCCAATTAAAGAAGACAATTATCTCGATCGCTTGCTATTTGTTGAACCCGTCCAGGGACCGGTATTTTTCCGGGGTGCAGTGCGCGTTACCTATCGTAACGCTCTGGGACGCACCGAGGAACGTTTTTTCCATCTCGTTCAACGGGAAGGACAACAGGGAGAAGCTTTAGTACAGGTGGAACTTCCCCCCGGAGCCAGACGCGACATTAATCTCGATTTTCTCTATCCCCCCGATGCCACACCTCCCCAAGTTTTGAGCGTTAAAACTTTGGAATAGATAGTTTTTCTCGAAAAGTTAACGGCTGATTGTCGGGGGTAATAAGTAAGATACACTGAAATTAATCTCTCTGTGAATCGGCCGATGAATATTAGCAAAACTTGCTTTATTTTCTGCTTATTATCTCAATTTTTGGGCAATGCAGCTGCGAGTTTAGCCGTGACTAAACTCGATTTTGATACCGGTCAAACCCTAACAAATCAAGTGGTTAGATCGGGGAAAATTAAGGTACAAGTTAGCTATCAACCCATCGACCTAAACGAGAGAGTTGATGATAATTATGATATTAATAATGTTTCTTATCAAATCTTTTATAACGAGCAAATTTATCAGGAAAATAGCGGGTATAGTGCCTTTGGATCCGGCTATGTCGAATTAAGAGATTTAGATAATAATGGCATCGATGAGATTATCGTCTCCACCTATAGCGGCGGCGCACATTGCTGCACATCTTTGGTAATTTATACTTGGCAAAAAGATAAATTTATTAGAGAAGAAACGGGTTTTTTAGATGGTAGTGGTGGTTCCTTTGAAGATTTAGATGGAGATAATAATTATGAATTTGTCACCGTTGATAATGCTTTTTTATATGCTTTTAGTTCCTACGCCGCCTCTTTTCCTCCCTCGAGAATTTATACTTTTCAACAGGGTAAATTAGCGGATGTCACTAGAAAATATCCCAAAAAATTAAGAAAAACTTTAGCAGCAATGTTGAAAGCCTTTCAGTTAGCTAAAAAAGAAAAAGCCGAAGTCAATGGCATTTTGGCTGGTTATGTCGCCCAAAAAATTCTCCTAGGAGAATACGAAGAAGCTTGGCAATTTCTCCTCGCTAATTACGATAAAAACTCCGATTGGGGTCTCGATATCTATGGCGAAAGTACAGCGATCGGCAAATATCCAGACTTTCCCACTGCCCTGAGAGCTTTTCTCCTGAAAAATGGCTATTTAACCCGAGTTCGGGTTAAGTAGAGGCGATAAAATTCCATGTTCAAGGAGGGTTTTTTCGGCTGATGGCAGTAAGCAATCAAACCAGAGAGGAGATTAAGGCAAAAATTAACAGAGCTACGGTGGCGGGAATGTTCAACGGAAGTTTCCCTTTGACAAAAAGCGACAACCTCTGCTGTGGCAGAATCTCTATGGGGGAACTTCCGCTAAAAACAGACAAATTTAACGGAGTTCGCGGTTCGGCATCACGCTTCGCTCGAGCGGCTGTTAATAGTCTTGAACTCAATCAATCACCACCTCCACAACCGCCACAACCGCCACAACCGCCGCCACTGCCGCCATCACTGCTGCCATCACTGCCGCCACTGCCGCCATCACTGCTGCCATCACTGCCGCTACTAGCAGCGGCTGTGGGAGTCAGCATTTGATACAAGTCTGCTAAAGCCATATCGGCCATCAGAACTGTTGCTCCAAACAACGCGACCGCAAGTACAAGTTCAGAATCGCTGCTATTGGCTGTTTTTAAAGGTTGTAAGCGATTTGTTAAATCATTAAAAATTATCTCTCCATAACGGCTGCGCTGTGGTTTGACAAAAAACCTTGCTCCCAAAACTAGAAGCCCAAATATACAGATGAGAAGTAAACCAACTGGCTTATCGCGAGAAATTCCCACAGCCATTTTGCAGAAGCCTATTCCTAGAAGAATAACCACAATCATTGATGGATAAATTTGCGCTTTGAATGCTTGGGCATCGCTCAGAAACAAACCAAGCTGTTCTAGGCGGGAACGAATGCTATCTTTCATTCCTGTAGAATTCTGGAAAACCTGTTCAATTGCCCCATCAGTGGCCAAAATATCTTGTGCAACCGCCTTTTCTACAGGATCGGCAATAGGATCGATCTTTCCTGTCACCACCAGTTTGCCTTCTTTTAATACCTCCACATAGCCTTGTTTTACCAAACTGGTGATTGCGGCCATAATCATGCGATGATTGCCCCCCGCCAAGAAAGCTATCTCGTAAGTATTTAAATCAGGTTGCTGCTTTGTATTAGCGCTAACTAGGCACAGTGAAAAACGTAGCCAGGCTGCCAAAGCGATTCCCATCACTCCTAGGAAAATATAGAAGGTTAAAAATTCCGAACCTGTAAAATTGATTGGGTTAGGAATTTGGGAGATTATCTGACAGCTAGTTATCATCAGTGAAAGGAAGACTAAAAAGGTAAAGATGCCTATTTTTCGCAGTTGTGGTTTGAAGAAGACTGTGAAATTAGGTTTTGACAAAATCCAGCTTTGTTGAGTGTTGATCCGGATAAAATGCAAATCTCGCCCGAATCGGTCTTTGGGTTTAGGCCAAATATCTATTGGAGGAATATGTCCAAAAAACTGTTCGTAACTTTCTAGCGTCTTGCTATACCAACTGCCAAATTTTAATTGCTCGGATGAACCCCCACGAGTCGGCTCGTGATGTAATGTGGTTTGCAAAATTTTGGGACAGAACTCTTGCCAGTACGATCGCGTATAGGTCAGATGTAAATGCCAAACTTGATCGATTTGGTCGGATGGCGTGACCGGATGTCCTGCTGCAACGGCTAGAAATATAAACTTTTTGTATTCCTCGATCACTCTCTGAGTATAGCCCAATGACCAGCCGTTATCTTTTGCTAATCGTTGGCTGAAAGATAATTGACTATCTGGCCAATCCAAGGCAAATGCCTGAATTCGTTTATATAGCTCTATCTGTTGAAAGTTCATCGTTCCTAATTGGCTATCCATAAACCCGGCCTCCCGAGAAAAACTGTTTCTAGTGGTTTATTTAGGCTGAAGAGGCTTAACTATGGGTGAAGTTTAAATTTCTTTACAAAAAGCTGGATGCCAACTATCCCTCTTTCATCCCAAAGATAGAGCCAATATTCTCAACAATCAAACGGAAAGTGACAGAAGCGGTTAGGTGAAGATAAAATACCAGTGGTTGCTTTAATATCACCTGAATAGTCGGTTTTTTGTGTCTTTCCCGAGACTATCGGCTGCTACCACTGGTTTGCTGTTGTTTGTTGTTGTAATCCGAGGAAATATAGTTCTTGCGTTCCCAAGCGCCTGAACTGCATTTGTCTCTCTAGTAACAATTGTAACAGACAATACCCATTTTGTGTAAAAAAAAGTAAACAATTTGGTAAAAAATTATTTTTTGCGGTAATCCTCAACCCTCTGAGGACAGCCCCAGATTACCGTTTCCTGTTTGTAAACCACCATACCGGGCTTTGCGCCCTTGGGTTTATAGACGTATTTGGGACGGGTATAGACGACGGGAACCTGTTCACTATGGCGAGCGCGGCTATAATAAGCGGCGTAATCGGCGGCAAATTGCAGATCGGCGGCTTCTGGAACTGTACCGGGGGTTAAACGGAGTAAAACGTGACTACCAGCGATTTCTTGACTATGAAACCAGATATCGTAATCGCTGGCGCTACGAAAAGTTAGCCGATCATTTTGACGGTTATTTCTGCCAATCCATAATTCTACTCCAGAGGGAGCAGTAAAGCGCATGGGTTCAGATTCTTTATTATTCGTCCGATTACGCTGGTAATTGCTTTCTAGATACTTTTGTTGGATTAATTCTTCTTGTATCTCGTCTAATGCCTGTAAATCTTCGCTGCTGCTATAATTTTCTAGTTGACTTAAACTCGATCGCACTTGTTCGAGATAATTAATTTCACTGACCACTTCCTCTAATAAAGGTTCCACCGCTAACCGGGCCCTTTTTAATTTCTGATGTTGTTTATAAAAATATTGGGCATTCTGCACGGGATTTCTTTCGGGATCGAGAGGAATAATTACAGGTGTTCCTGTCTGGAAATCTGCCAAAGTAATGCCGTTCATTCCCTGCTGTATTTGCTGCAGATTTGCCATTAATAAATCCCCGTGCTCTTTATAGCGATCGGCATGAGCAGATTCTGCTAGTCTTGTTTGAAATCCCGCCGCTTTAGTTTGCAGTTTAGTCAGTAAAGAGATGACTTTTTGATTTAATTTTTGCTGTAGTTGTCGAAAGCTTTCTTGATTAATTTGGTCGCTATAATAACGGTTTAATAATTCTTGAACATTTTTAGCCGCTGCCAGTATCTCCCCACCGATCACCGTATAACCTTCTCTTGTCCATCCGGGTTGAAAGGTTTTATTTTCCAAGATTTTTAACCATTCTTGCCAAACTGAAAAGAGCTTTTCCCAATCAGTATTATCTAACTTATCCGTGTTTAATTTCGGGTTAATCTTGGCTTTTTGCAACAGCGATCGAGCGATGACTGGACTCACCCCACGATAGGTACTAACTAACTGTTTTTCGATAGTTTTAGGGATTAAACTAACTCTAGCTTGCCAACTGCTCAAGGATTCTTCTAAACTGGGATCTGTTGCCAATAAAACGGGGGGTAGTTGATAGATTTGTCCCGTTTGTACGGTGCGAACACTAGACTGGGTGGCATTGACTTGATGGGCAACGGTGACAATTTGATTGTCAGCCGCAGTTAAAATAACATTGCTATATTTGCCCATAATTTCTATATACAAATGCCCCAGGGCCGGATCATCGGGACGTTGGGCAAATTGTAGATCGATGACTCTTTCCCACGGGGCAACAAATGCTAATTTTGTCAGCGCAAAACCATTGAGTTGATGACGCAATTGATCGCTGAAAGTGAAGGTATCAGGGACTTTTGGCGGTGGATCACCAATATGCAGCCGCGCCCCTTGGGGATGCCAAGAAATAATTAACCATCCCTTGCGATCGAAGGTTCGTAAATAGAGGGCGATCGTTTGGCGATCAATTTGATACACTTGTTCTAGTCTCGCAGGCAGCCAAGTGGCGGCAATTTCGGCACAAGTGGCGCTGAGGGTGGTAAAGTCTACGGATTGCATTTTCAGGATTCAGCTGTAGGGTGGGTTAGGCGACGGTAACTGCTACAGTTTAGTATTGATTTTGTGTTCGCCGTAACCCACCAAATTATTGCTCCTTTTTTCTCGGTGCTTTAGGTTGGTGCGTTACGCTGCGCTAACGCACCCTACTGGACTGTTTCAGCTAAAATAGGGCTATAGATTTCGGCTTAAAGTCTTAGATTATAGAATTTATAGCATTTTTCTAATACACCAAATTAGCTGAAACAAACCACTACTTTTTACTTTTATAAAAGGGTTTTTTAACGACGGTAGCGGGGTAGGTAGTGCCGCGGATTTCTACTTCGATCGCCTGTCCGATCGAGGCGAAAGGTGTGGGAAGATAGGCTAAAGCGATCGCTGTGTTTAAAGTTGGTGATAAAGTGCCACTGGTGACTTTACCCACCACTTCCCCAGCGAATACTACCGGATAATCGTGACGGGCGATATGTTTGCCGGACATCTGCAATCCCACCAAGCGCCGATTCACACCATTAAGTTTTTGGTCTTCAAGGACATTGCGACCGATAAAATCGCCTTTTTCTGGCAGATGAACCAACCAATTTAAGCCTGCCTCTAGGGGACTCGTGCTATCGTCGATATCCTGTCCATAAAGGGCTAAAGCTGCCTCTAAACGCAGGGTATCCCGCGCTCCTAAACCGCAGGGAGTCACCCCTAAATTTAAGAATTCCGTCCAAAGTCGCTGCCCGATTTCAGGAGCGGCCATAATTTCAAAACCATCTTCTCCCGTGTAACCGGTCCTAGCGATCAAAACTTTTTCCCCGAAAAGCTGGCTTTCCCAGTGATTAAATAGGCCAAAATCGCTTAATTTTTCCCCGACCAAGGGCTGTAAAATTGTGGCCGCCTTGGGTCCTTGCAGGGCGATTAAGACCCTTTCTCGGGATAAATCCTTTAATTTGACCCCCGACCCCTCTAAATTGCCTAAAATCCATTCTCGATCTTTATCGGTGGTTGAGGCATTAACAATTAATACGCCTTGGCTTTCGCTTTGGTAGTAAAAGATAATATCATCGATTATGCCACCGTCTGGGTTAAGTAAAACGCTATATTGTGCCTTTCCTGCCCTTAAACGGGCTAAATTAGAGGGAACTAGGGTTTGGAGAGATTGAACCAGATTATCTCCAGTTAAGATAAATTTGCCCATGTGGGAAATGTCAAACATCCCGACACCATTGCGGACAGCATTATGTTCGATTTTTAGGCCGCTAAACTGTATCGGCATCTCCCAACCCGCAAAAGGGGTAAATTTGCTGGTTTGTTGGGCAATTAGGTCATATAAAGGGGTACGAATAGCGGGGGAAGTTGCTTCTTGGTTAGCCACGGTGATCTCGATCGAATGGTTTTCTGCCTAGAGTAGCATAGCAGTTATCATTTATCAGTGACCAGTTATCAGTTATCAGTGACCAGTAAACAGTGATCGATCACTATCCACTAACTAGGGTCTGCTGAAAAAGTTTTTCGGTGGGGGTTGGGGGTTGGGGGTTGGG
>VYMD01000105.1_pt1 | contig 22739 bp, 19 predicted proteins | sample 5115311 | NCBI WGS metagenome assembly VYMD01 (sample SAMN12291779, study PRJNA351875) | freshwater metagenome | isolation source: freshwater lake | place: USA: Michigan, Wintergreen Lake | collected 2013-08-08
GCGGCCCCGAGCCCAGCGGCTGCGACCCCCCGGGCGACCCCCCCGCCCGCGGTCGAGCCCCCTGTGGCAGAAGCTGAGAACTCGATGCGGCGTTTCGTGTCGCCCGACTTCGGAGTGCAAGAGCTGGCCGATCGCCTCGAGGGCACACACGGCCCCAGCGATGCGACCGCACAAGCTGCCGCCACTGAGGTCAGCGCCCCGACCGAGGCTGCTGCCCCGCGCTCGGCCCCCTCGGTGCAGCCCATGCCCTCGCCGCTGACCAAGGCCACAAGCGAGGCCACGCTGGGCGCGCTCGAGCGCGCCTTCCAGAAGGCACAAGATCAGGCCCCGCGCACCGAGGTTTCGCGCGCGCCGTCGGTGGCTGAGGCGCTGGCCGCTATCCCCACGCAGACGGGCGACCAGGCGGATCAACTCGGCCAGGTGATCGCCGACGTGAGCGATCAGGTGGGCGCGAACGTGACCGACTTTGCTGAGCGCATCGAGTCGTTCCGTCAGAACCTAGCCAAGCTGCGCGCGCGCGGCATGCCCAGCCCCACGGACATCAACTTGCGCACGATTCAGCAGAAATTTCTCGACCGCATCGTGGGCGCGCCGCGCATCGGCGAGGGCGGGCGTCAGAGCGGGGCAGCCCCGGCTGCGCCCAAGGCTGACGAGGCTAAACCCGACGACGCCGAGGCTGAGCGAGCGGCTGTGCCCGCAGGCGCCCGGTCGGTGAGTGCCCTGGTCGAGCGCTTCGAGGCCTTCGCGCCGAAGATCGCCGAGAGCATGAGCAGCCTGCGCGCCCAGGGGCGCCCGAGCGAGGCCACCGAACCGGCCCCCGAGCCCGATGCCGCTGAGGCCGCCACCGGCAGCGAGACGCTGGCGCGCATCCTGCTGCAGCAGGGCCAGCGCGACCGCGCCATCCTGATGCTCGAGCAGCTGGCCTTGAACATGCCAGAAAAAAGCGCGTACTTTGCAGCCCTGATCGCCGAGTGGCGCGCGCGCCCCGGTGCTTAATCCGCTAGGCTGACCTTCCTCTGATCTCATATGTGGCTCGTGATTTTGCTCGTGGTGCTGCTCGTGCTCTGCACGCTGCTGCTGGTGTTTGCGGTGATCCTTCAGAATAGCAAAGGCGGCGGCCTGGTGTCGACGATGCGCGGCGCCAGCGAGGCCAGCGCCATCTTTGGCGCACGGCGCGCAGCCGACATCATCGAGCGGGCCACGTGGTGGCTGGCCGGGGTGTTTGTGGTGCTCACCTTCGCCATCAACATTGTCTATTCGACCAGCCCTGAGCTGGGCAAGGGCAAGGCGGGCAACGCCCTTGAGAGCGAACTGGAGAACGTGACCGCCCCACGCACACAGCCCCCCGCGCAGCCCGCCCCCGCCGATCAGCAGCCGGCCCCCGCGAACTAAGCGGCTTACGATTTCAAGCGACAGGGCGGCTGAGGCCGCCTTGTTTGCGTTTTTGAGTTGGCTTAGGCATCCGCAGAGGGGCGCGTAGGCGGTAACTTTGCGCCCCATCAACGCTATGATTGCCACGCCCGACCTGCGCGACCTCGCGGCCACGACGCCGATTCAGTTTGACCGCGCTGAGCTGACCGATGCCGAGCTGCTGCAGCTCTATCGCCAGCTGCTGCTGCCCCGGATGATCGAAGACAAAATGCTGATCCTGCTGCGGCAGAACAAGATCAGCAAATGGTTTTCGGGCATCGGGCAAGAGGCTGTGGCGGTGGGGGTGACGGCCGCCCTGCAGGCGCAGGACTACATCTATCCGCTGCACCGCAACCTGGGTGTGTTCACCACGCGGCAGATGCCCCTCGTGCGCTTGTTCAACCAGTGGCAGGGCAAGGCCAGTGGTTATACGCAGGGGCGCGACCGCTCGTTTCACTTCGGCTCGGTCGACGACCGCGTGATCGGCATGATCTCACACCTGGGCGCGATGCTGGGTGTGGCCGATGGCACGGCGCTCGCTGCCAAGCTCAAGGGCACCGACGGGCTGAGCCTGGTTTTCTCGGGTGACGGCGGGGCGAGCGAGGGTGACTTTCACGAGGCGATCAACGTGGCGGCGGTGTGGGAGCTGCCGGTGATCTTTCTCGTCGAGAACAACGGCTATGGCCTCTCGACGCCATCGAGCGAGCAGTTTCGCTGCCGTCAGTTCATCGACAAGGCGATCGGCTATGGCATCGAGGGCCACCAGGTGGACGGCAACAACATTCTCGACGTCTATCGGGCCACGCGACGCATCGCCGAGCAGATGCGGCGCGACCGTCGGCCAGTGATTCTCGAGGCGATGACCTTCCGCATGCGCGGGCACGAAGAGGCCTCGGGCACCAAGTATGTGCCCAAAGACCTGATGGACCAGTGGGCGGCCAAAGACCCTGTGGCGAACTATGAGCAGTTCTTGATTCGTGAGGGTCTGCTGAGCGCCACGGCTGCCGAGCTCGCGCGTGTCGAAGTGAAAGCCGAGATCGACGCGGCCTGGGCGCAGACGATGGCCGAGCCCGAGCTGACGGTGAGCGTACCCCGCGAGCTGGGCGACGTCTATGCCCCCGCGCCGGTGGTCTATAGCGAGGCGCCCGACGCAGGGGGCCGCGAGCTGCGCTACATCGACGCCATCAGCGAGGGCCTGCGCCAGTCGATGCGCCGCAACCCCGACCTGGTGCTGATGGGCCAAGACATCGCCGAATACGGCGGCGTGTTCAAGATCACGCAGGGCTTTGTGGAGGAATTTGGCCGCGACCGCGTGCGCAACACGCCACTGTGCGAGAGCGCCATCGTGGCGGCGGGCCTGGGCCTGAGCCTCGAGGGCCTGCGGGCGATGGTCGAGATGCAGTTCGCCGACTTTGTGAGCTGCGGCTTTAACCAGATCGTGAACAACCTGGCCAAGACCCACTACCGCTGGGGCCATGGGGTCAAGGTGCTGGTGCGCCTGCCGACGGGGGGTGGCACGGCGGCGGGGCCCTTTCACAGCCAGTCGAATGAGGCCTGGTTCTTCCACGTGCCGGGGCTGAAGATCGTCTATCCGGCCACGCCCCACGATGCCAAGGGCCTGCTTACCGCCGCCCTGCTCGAGCCGAACCCGGTGCTCTATTTCGAGCACAAGCTGCTCTACCGCTCGATCTCGGGCCCCGTGCCCGAGGCGTATTACAACGTGCCGCTGGGCCAGGCCGCCGTGGTGCGCGCGGGCAGCGACGCCACCGTCGTCACCTATGGCGCGGGGGTGCACTGGGCCCTAGCCGCCGCGAACGAACTGCACTTGCGGCAGGGCGCCGACCTCGAGGTGATCGACCTGCGCACCCTGCTGCCCTGGGACGCCGACACCGTCTATGCCTCGGTGCGGAAGACCGGCAAGGTACTGGTGCTGCACGAAGACACGCTCACGGGCGGCATCGGAGCAGAAATAGCCGCCGCCATCGGGCAGAAGTGCTTCACGTCGCTCGATGCGCCGGTGATGCGCCTGGGGGCGCTCGACAGCCCCGTGCCCTTCAACGCCGAGCTGGAGAAGGCCTTCCTGCCCCAGGCGCGGGTGCTGCCCGCGCTCGAGCAGCTGCTGGCCTACTAAATTGGCCTCACACGGACGAAACTATTCCACTGACTATCAGGGTTTAGCAAGCTATGCGTAACATCCTACTCCTTCTGACCGCACTAAGCTTGGTGGCCTGCAGCAAGGCCCCCCAAGCCCCCGAAGCCCAAGCTGGCGATGCCGCCGCAGCCACCATCACGGGCGACTCGCTCGCCGTGGATCTGCCCATGAGCCAAGTGGCGTGGATTGGCACCAAGGTGACCGGCCGCCACAACGGCACGGTGAACTTGAAGTCGGCCCACTTCCTGACGCGTGGCGACAGCCTCGTCGGCGGCCAGTTTGTGCTCGACATGACCAGCATCACCGACCTCGACCTGACCGGCGAGTGGAAGGGCAAGCTCGAGGGTCACCTCAAGAGCCCCGATTTCTTCGCGGTGGACAGCTTCCCGACAGCCACGTTTGTGGTCACGGCGATGGCCCCGGCCACGTCCGCTGACAGCGCCACCCACCGCGTGAGTGGCAACCTGACGCTGCGCGGTGTGACCAAGCAAATCAGCTTCCCGGCCACGGTGACCGTCACCGACGGGGCTGAGCGCCGCATCCATGCCGTGGCACGCTTTAACCTGAACCGCAAGGACTTCGGCGTGGCCTACACCGGCAAGCAGGACGACCTCATCGCCGACGCGATCAACCTGTCGCTGAGCCTGATGTCGGCCCCCCGCGCGGCGGCGAAGTAAGCGGACTTAACCCCATATAAGTGCCCAGCGGCTTAGGCCATTGGGCACTTTCATTTCTGATTGAAAGTTCAGACCTTTGTGCGACGCCGATCGAGAGCCCTCGCCCTCGGCGTACGCTTTTTTTCACATGTCTGTTATTGCTCCGACTCAGGTCCTGCCCTACAAGGTGAAGGACATTACGCTGGCCGACTGGGGCCGCAAGGAAATTCGGCTCGCTGAGGCCGAGATGCCGGGTCTGATGGCCCTGCGCGCCAAGTATGGCAAATCGAAGCCGCTCGCGGGGGCTCGCATCGCGGGCTGCCTGCACATGACGATTCAAACCGCGGTGCTGATCGAGACCCTGCAGGTGCTCGGTGCCGAGGTGCAGTGGTCGTCGTGCAACATCTTCTCGACGCAGGACCACGCCGCTGCGGCCATCGCTGCGGCGAAGATCCCCGTGTTTGCCTGGAAGGGTATGAACGAAGAGGAGTTCAACTGGTGCATCGAGCAGACGCTGTTTTTCGGCGCTGATCGCAAGCCGCTGAACATGATTCTCGACGACGGTGGCGACCTGACCAATATGGTGCTCGACCGCTATCCTGAGCTGGCCAAGGGCATCCGCGGCATCAGCGAAGAGACGACCACGGGCGTGCTGCGCCTCTATGAGCGCGTGAAAAAGGGCACGCTGCCCCTGCCCGCGATCAACATCAACGACGCGGTGACCAAGTCGAAGTTCGATAACAAGTATGGCTGCCGCGAGAGCTGTGTGGATGCCATCCGCCGTGCTACCGACGTGATGCTGGCCGGCAAGGTGGCTGTGGTCGCTGGCTATGGCGACGTGGGCAAGGGCTCGGCCGCGAGCCTGGCCGCCGCTGGTGCGCGTGTGATCGTGAGCGAGATCGACCCCATCTGTGCCCTGCAGGCTGCGATGGAGGGCTATGAGGTGAAGCCGATGGACAAGGCCATCGGTGAGGCTGACATCGTCGTGACCGCCACGGGCAACAAGGACATTCTCGTCGGCCGCCATTTCAAGGCGCTGAAGGACAAAGCCATCGTGGGCAACATCGGCCACTTCGACAACGAAATCGACATGGCCTGGTTGAACACGAACTATGGCCACACGCGCGTCGAGATCAAGCCGCAGGTGGACCTGTATAACGTGGACGGTAAAGAGATCATCGTGCTGAGCGAAGGCCGCCTGATGAACCTTGGTAACGCCATGGGCCACCCCTCGTTTGTGATGTCGATGAGCTTCACCAACCAGACGATCGCGCAGATCGAGCTGTGGCAGCACACCGACAAGTATGAGAATCAGGTGTACACCCTGCCGCGTCACCTCGACGAGGAAGTGGCCCGCCTGCACCTCGAGAAGCTGGGCATCGAGCTCGAGCCGCTGACCGAAGAGCAGGCTGCCTACATCGGCGTGCCTGTGAACGGCCCGTATAAGAACGAGCAGTACCGCTACTAAGCGGCGCTGCATACGAGATGCACGGGGCGGCCTAATGGCCGCCCCGTGAGTTTTTAATCCTTAGAGCTGCCAGGGCACGGTCTCGATGCCGGCCTCGCTGACGGCGAGCAGCTCGTGGCCGTGGGTGCTGAGCACGAGCGTGAGCAGCTGGCCCGGCTTGGCCTTTTGGTAGAGTCGCTCGCCCACCTCGACCCGCCCGAAGTCAAAGACGAGGTAGTAGGTTTTCAAGATGGTTATCTGCAGCTGATTTGTGCTTATCTCTAGATTGTCTTTGTTAAGTACAGTAGCTAGGACAACCTTCTTTTTTTGCTCCTTAAGGTCTAGCCTTAAGTTGGCAAAGCGTCGATATAGCTTCCAGCTAATTATGCCAATGGGTAGGCAGCAGCAGACGATTACCACCCACAACAACACCATCTTAGAGTTTGTAAATGTCGGGAGCCCCTGGCGAGTAGTACTGGCCAAAATGAGGACCACGACCAGCAGGATCAAAGGCCATCCCGAGAAAATGGCCAGACGATAGCCGACGCTATTCAGGCGCTTTTTGACCCGACGCAGGTCTGACTCACTCATCTGCATGGCCGCAAAAATGGAGAGGCCGACGACAGCCTCGGCGCCTAGGCGTGCTGGCGCTCGCGGGCGCGCAGCAGGCGCCACCAGTGGGCGTTGTCGTAGCGCTCGACCACCTGGAAGCCGAGCTCGGCCATGATGTGCTCGGCGTGCTCGGCGGTGCCGAGGGGGCCGACGTAGACTTTGTTCAGGTCGGGGTCGGCGAAAGCAGATTTGAGCACTGCTTGCACGGCCTCGGTGGCATAGCCCCGCTGACGGTAGGGCGGCAGGATGGCATAGGCCATGCGCACGCCATCGGGCTCGCTGGGGTCACCCTTGTAGCCGACCTCGCCGATCAGAGCGTCGTGCTCAAGGCTCGCCACGAGGTAGTAGCGGAAGCGCGGCTCGACACCTGGCTCTGGTGTATAGGCGAAGACCTCAGGAAACATCGGCCAGCCCTCGGGCACGCGCACCTGGAGCTCGCTGGCCAGACGCTCGGGTGACTCAAAAAAAGCCTGCACCCAGCGCCGATCGTGGGGGATGAGCCGAAGCCGGGCCGTGCGGAGTTCGCTGTGCATTGCCGGTGCTGAGCCGCTCATGGATGGATGCCTACCGCAGTTGCTGGACGGGCAAATGTAGTCCTCGCTTTTGGTGAACAGGAGGGGCTACGCAAAGGTTTACCATTTGGTGACTAATTGGCCAATAATAGAACATACTTGGCCAATATACACCTATTAAAATGTATTGTACTTTAGGTGTTTACCCGCATCTGCAGGTCGCGCGCCAGTCTACTTTTCACGGAAGTAGAGCTGCAGAGGGCAGCCCGCGAAGCCAAAATGCTTGCGAATCTGGGTCTCGAGGAAGCGTTTGTACGACTCGCGGACGAGCTCGGGATGCGAACCGAAGAACACGAAGGTGGGGCAGCGCCCCTCTACCTGTGTCATAAACTTGATGCGTACGAATTTACCCCGCACAGATGGGGGGGGTGTGGCGGTGACAATGGGCAGCAGGGTGTCGTTGAGCTGGCGGGTAGGCACGCGTCGCTGCATCTCTTCGTGCACCTGCTTGGCCACCTGCAGGGTCTTGTGCAGGCGCAGCTTGTCAGTGGCTGAGATGAACAGAATCGGCACGCCACTCAGGGGGGCGATGCGCTCTTCGATCAGCTCTTTGTACTTGATGTCAGCCTTCTTGTCGTCTTTGGGGATGAGGTCCCATTTGTTGACGAGGATGACGATGGGCTTACGGTTGCGCTCGGCTAGGTGCAAGATGGCGAGGTCTTGGGCCTCGACGCCATGGGTGGCGTCGAGCATGATCAGGGCCAGCGTGCACTCTTCGATAGCGCGAATGGTGCGCATGACCGAGTAGAACTCGATGTTCTCTTTGACCCGGGCGCGGCGGCGCAGGCCCGCCGTATCGATCAGGAAGAAGTCGAAGCCGTAGGCCGTGTATCGCGTGGCGACGCTGTCGCGGGTGGTGCCGGCGATGGGCGTGACGATGTGCTGCGGGCGGCCGAGCAGGGCATTGATAAGCGAACTCTTGCCGACGTTGGGGCGGCCGACGATGGCCAGACGGGGCACCTGGGGCTCGGTGGGGTCGGCGTCTTCGGGTGGCAGCAGGGCCACCACGCGGTCGAGCAGGTCGCCGGTGCCACTGCCGCTCATGGCCGAGATGGGGATGGCCTCGCTCAGCCCGAGGCTGTAGAACTCTGCGGCCATGAGTTCGCGCTGGGCGTTGTCGACTTTGTTGGCGGCGAGCACCACGCGGGAAGCACCGGCCTTGCCTCGGCGGCGGATGACGTCGAGAATGGCCTTGTCGGGTGGCATGAGGCCGTCGATGACGTCGACGACGAGAATCACGACGTCGGCCTCGACGAGCGCGATCTCGATCTGCTCGCGAATGGCGGCTTCGAACACATCGGCGCTGTCGGGCACATAGCCGCCGGTGTCAACTAGGGTGAAGGTGCGCCCGCCCCAGGTGGCGGTGCCGGTGTTGCGGTCGCGGGTGACGCCGGGCTGGTCAAAGACGATGGCCTGCCGCCGCTCGACCAGACGGTTGAACAGCGTGCTCTTGCCCACGTTGGGGCGGCCGACGATGGCGACGATGCTCATGACTGTAGGGCAAGCTAACTCAGATGGGGCCGCAAAGGTCGCAACATCTGGACGATCTGGGCGTTATACCAGTTAATCAATTTTATTTTGAAACATCTCAGTTTAATCATCATCACCATTTTATTGCCTAGTACAAGCCTGTTTACAGGCTCTACAACAGCGCAAACGACGACCAGTGATCTATCAGTGACCCTCGGGCCCCGTTTCGCTGTAAACTTCCTCGACCCGAGCTACTCAGGCACTGAAGGTCTGACGACGAATGGTAAAATCGGATACTCAGCAGGTGCTTTTGTGCGCATTGACATTGATTTTTTCACCATCCAGCCTGAGCTGGCGTATGTGGTTCGGAAGGGCAAGGCCACAGGTGCCTCGGGCACGAGCATCGAGTTTGAAACGGGCACGTTTGACATCCCCATTCTGCTAGGGGCGAAGTTCGTCGACAGCGATGACTTCAAAATGCGGGTGCTGCTAGGGCCTGTGCTCTCGTTCAACACGAGTAAGAAATCGACCTCTGCCGAGATCTTCAGCTCAGCGCCTGACTACGTCACGGCGTGGCAGGCTGGCCTAGCCATCGATATCTGGAAGTTTATCCTCGACGTGCGCTATGAAGGTACGTTTGAGGCGCAGCTGACCGATGCGGTGGGCAACAATGCCAAGCTGAACGCAATCCAGGTGGGCCTTAGCTACAAGATCTTCTAAGCTATATTGACTGCTATCTAGACGGGGCCACGGGGCCCCGTTTTTGTTTGAAGAGGGCGTAAATCTCACAACTTTGTTGGCGAATCTGAACCCTAAGCCTTCAACGCTACTCCTTATGAAACGCTTTGCATTCGTTGTTACCCTCGTTGGGTTGCTCTGGGCGTGCCTGCCCGCCCACGCCCAAGTGGGCTTCAACTTTGGCCCGCGCGTGGGCCTGAACTTCTCGTCGCTCACGCTCTCGTCGGCCAACGGCGTGTCGGTGGATGGCAAGGCCGGCTTTGTCGGTGGCCTCTTTGCGCGCATCGAGATCACGCGCTTCACGATTCAGCCTGAGTTGGTCTATGCCATCCGCAACGGCTCGGGGGCGCAGGGCACGACCAGCTTTAACATCCGCACGAGCTCGTTTGACGTGCCATTGCTGGTGGGCTATAAGTTTCTAGACGCGAAGGTGGTTAAGGCGCGCATCCTCGCCGGGCCGGTGTTTTCGTTTAACACGAGCAATGACGTCTCGCTCGGCCAAGTGCTCGACTTCCCGTCGAACTACGTGACGGCCTGGCAGGCGGGTGTAGCCGTGGATGTGTGGAAGCTCATCCTCGACCTGCGCTATGAGGGTGCCCTCAAAAATCAACTGACGGATCAGACTGGCCGCGGTGTAAAGCTGAACCAGTTTCAGTTCGGTGTGTCGTATAAGATTCTCTGATACCATAAGGGGATCAAACGGCAGCGGGCGCTCATCGAGCGCCCGCTGCCGTTTAATGGAAGTCTGTGCGGTTAGCGCTGATGCAGGCTGCGCACGTAGAATGTGAGGGCGGCCAATTCAGCGTCGGTGTACTCGGTGTAGGCGGGCATGAGCTTTTGCCCATTGCGCACCATAGCGACGATATAGGCGCTATCGAGCGGGGCGGCGGCGAGGTCTTTTGACCTGAGGAAACCCGCGCGGCCGTCGGCACCGTGGCAGGCCACGCAGCTGGTGGTGTAGAGGGCGCGGCCGCGCTCGAGCTCGGGGGCATCGACGGGCAGCGCAGCCACAGCGGCGCGGCCCTGCAGCTCGGCGGGGGTGAGGCTGATGCTGTCGGTTTTCGACACGCCATAGGCATAGACCAGACCCACGAGCGAGGCGATGGCGAAGGCCAGGCGACGCTGGCGCAAGCCGATCACGCCCAGCGCGATGGCCGCCACGAGCACGGCGTATTTGACCAGCGAGGCGGTGGCCAGGCCCACGGGGCTCTTGAACGCCAGATAGCCGCCGGTGAGCAGCAGCAGCGTGCCTAGGATCATGTGGCCGTAGCGCGCGCGGCGGTTGAAGCCCTCGATCTGACCGGGTGCGCCCAGGCCGAGCACGAAGGTGCCGCTGAGCAGTAGCAGGAAGTAGAGCACCACCACGAGGTGGTGGCTGTGAAGCATGCCGACGTCCATGACGAGAGGTTAAGCGGTGACGGGCTCGGGCAGGGGCAGCGTCAGCAAGTGATCGCGCACGGCCTGCATGAGCCACATGGGGGTCGAGGTGGCGCCGCAGATGCCCACGCTGCTGGCCCCTGCGAACCATGCGGGGTCGACGTCGGCGGCGCCGCTGACGAAATAGGTGCGTGGGTTGACACTGCGGCAGACCTCAAAGAGGACCTTGCCATTCGAGCTCTTTTTGCCCGAGACGAATACGACCACATCGTAGCGCGGGGCAAACTCGCGCAGCTGTGGCTCGCGGTTCGACACCTGGCGGCAGATGGTGTCATTGGCCTTGAAGCGGCTCTGGTGCTCGGCCACACGGCGCTCGATCTCGGCCTTGAGGGTGTAGAAGGCCTCGGTGCTCTTGGTGGTCTGGCTAAAGAGCTGGATGGGCCGGGAATAGTCGAGGCGGTCGAGGTCGTCAGGCCCGGTGATGACCACGGCGGTGCCGCCGGTCTGGCCCACGAGGCCATTCACCTCGGCGTGGCCGGGCTTGCCATAGATGACGATCTGGGTGTCGGCGCCGAGGCGCTCGCCCATGGCCCCACGCACGCGGTTCTGCAGCTTGAGCACCACGGGGCACGAGGCGTCGATGAGCGTGATGTTGTTCTCGAGGGCCAGGGCATAGGTCTCGGGCGGCTCGCCATGGGCGCGGATGAGCACGGTGGTGTCGCGCAGGTGCTGCAGGCGCTCGTGGTCGATGATCTCGAGGCCCTTGGCGCGCAGGCGGGCGACCTCTTCGTCGTTGTGCACGATATCACCTAGGCAATAAAGGTGCCCCTGCTCGTCGAGGTGGTCTTCGGCCATCTCGATGGCATAGACCACGCCGAAGCAGAAGCCGCTATTGTCGTCGATCTCGACTGTCATGCCATTCAAGGACAGCCCGTTGGTGTGCAGGCCCATGGGAATCATTAGGCTAACGGCGAGGGGGTGGGGATGGTTTCCGCAATCAAATCTTGTGCCCAGGCGAGCACGATCTCGACCTGCTGGGGGATGACCAGGGTGGTGGTGTCGAGCACACGGGCATCGGTGGCCTGGCGCAGGGGGCCCTCGGCGCGGGTGCTGTCGAGGTGGTCGCGGTGCTGCAGGTTGGTGCGGATGGCGTCGAGGTCGGCGGGCTGGCCCAGGCGCTCGAGCTCGGCGCGGCGGCGCAGCACGCGCGCCTCGAGCGAGGCGGTCATGAAGACCTTGAGCTCGGCGTCGGGGAAGACGACGGTGCCGATGTCGCGGCCGTCCATGACCACGCCCTTGGCGGCGCCGATGCGGCGCTGCTGCTCGACCATGTGGCGGCGCACAGCGGCGATGGCCGAGACCTCGCTCACCTGAGCCGACACCTCAGGGCTGCGAATGGCGTCGTCGACGCGCTCGCCGTTGAGCAGTACGTGGCGTTGCGCGGCCTCTTCGCCCAGTTGCAGCTCGATGTGGGCCTGGGGCAGGGCGGCCAGCACCCGGTCGACATCGGTGTAGGGGATGCCGACACGCTGCAGGTGCAGCGTAAAAGCGCGGTACATGGCGCCCGAGTCGATGAACAGGTAGTGGAGAGCGCGGGCCACGGCTTTGGCCGTGGTGCTTTTGCCGCAACCGGCGTAGCCGTCGAGGGCAATGGTGATGCGTCGCACGGGGGACAAAGTTAGCGCTCCGGCCGATAGGCGCTGAGATTCATCGCGGCATGCGAGCTTTGGGGCGTGCGGGTCTATCTGATCGGCCTACCGGGTGTGGGCAAGAGCACGCTAGCGCGGGGCCTGGCGCGCCAGCTGGGCGTGGTCTGGGCCGATACCGACGCCGAGGTCGAGCAGGCCAGGGGGCAGCGGGTGCCCGAGATTTTTGCGCAGGAGGGTGAGGCGGCCTTCAGGGTGTATGAGCGGGCGGCGCTCGAGGCGCTCATCGTGCGGCACGCCGATGCGGTGATCGCCACAGGCGGCGGCCTGCCCGCCGAGCCCGGCGCCATGGCACGCCTGAATGAAACGGGCCTGACTGCGTGGCTCGAGCTGCCCCTGGGCCTCATCGCCCAGCGCCTGCAGGCCAGCCCCACGCCCCGCCCGCTGCTGCAGCAGGGCGACCTGCTCGCGAACCTCAGCGCCCGCCTCGAGGCACGGCGTCCGCACTATGAGCAGGCGCGGCTGCGCGTGGACGCGCGCGGGCTCACCCCACAGCGCCTAGCCGAGCAGCTGCGGCCCTATTGGCCGGCAGCGGGGGCCTGAGTGCGGCGCAGGGGCGCCCCCTCGTCATAGACCACCTGCAGCACCGTCTGACCCACGGCCTTGAGCGTGGCGGGGTCGATCTGGGTCAGGTCGTCGGTGGCCTTGTGCCAGTGGGCAAAAAAGCCCTCGCTCTGCAGGTCGCGGTGGATGATGTCGAGGGTGGGGATGCCCGCTATCTGGTTGATGGGCACGTGGTCGTCATAGACGCCGCCGCTCTGCTGATAGGGGAAGAAGTTGCCGTAGCCGAGGCGGTGGGCGGTGCGCCACACCTGGCGCACGCGGTCGGGGGCGTATTGTAGGGAATATTCCTCTTGGCCGAAGGTGGCGCCGCGGGCCCCGACCATGTCGAGCAGGATGCCGAAGCGCGCGCGATAATTCCCCACGTGGGGCTGGCGGGCCCAGTGGTCAGCCCCAAGGCAGAAGTCGTCGGCCAGGGCGGTGTTGCCTTGGTCCTCGACGTCCCAGAGGGCGATGTCGACGCCGATGCCGGGGTCGGTGGCGCTGCCTGCTGGGCCGAGGTGGCGCGTCAGCTCGAGCAGCACGGCCACGCCCGAGGCGCCGTCATTGGCTCCGGGCACAGGCTGGCGGCGCCCGGCCTCGGTGGCCTCTTGGTCGGCGACCACGCGTGTGTCCCAGTGCGCCGAGAGCAGGATGCGCTCGGTGCGCTCGGGGTAGAAGCGAGCGATGATGTTGCGCAGGGGCAGGGGGGCGCGCTTGCCCTTGACGGTGCCGGTCTGCTCGACCACGGTGGCGCCCCGGGCACGCAGGGTGGCCACGAGATAATCGCCGCAGCGGCGGTGGGCGGGCGAGCCGGGCACGCGCGGGCCGAAGGCCACCTGCCGCTCGACCTGGGCCCGGGCCGAGTCGCCGTCGAAGCTGGGGGCGGGGGCGGTGGGCACGGTGGTTTGGGTGGTTTGCGAGGACTTTTTCTCTTGCTGGCAGCCGGCGCCCAGCAGCAGCAGGGCGCTAGCGAGGCCTAAGGATAGACGGACTAGCCCACGCAGGCACGGAATCCGGTACGGCATTTGTTCTACCTTCATAGGGCGTCAAAACTACCAATCGCCCCGCTGCCGATGCCGCGTTCGTTACGCTGACCTAGTTTCGGCCCTGTGAAACCCCTGATTGCCCCCCGCGGCGCCCGCCTCTGGCTCGTGCGCGCCCTTAGTGCTGTCCTGCTGCTGCCCGCCGCCCCGCTCGGCGCGCAGCCCGAGGCGATTCTCACGATCACTCCTGGTGGCCACACCGGGCGCATCCACGATGTGGTGGTGACGCGCGACCGGCGCTACCTGATCACCACCGGCGACGACAAGACGATTCGGGTGTGGGATGTCGAGCAACAGCGCTTGGCGGAGACCCTCGTGGGGCAGATCGGCGACGGGCTCAGCGGCCAACTCTATGCCCTGGCCCTCTCACCCGACAACCGCTGGCTGGCCGTGGCCGGCTATCTCGACGGGCATGTGATCCGGCTATATGACTGGCCCTCTCGGCGGCTGGTGGGCCTGCTCGAGGGCCACACCAACGTGGTGAACACGCTGGCGTTCACCGACGACAGCCGGGGCCTGCTCTCGGGCTCGGCTGACCGGAGCATCCGCCTATGGGATGTGGCCAGTCGCACCCAACTGCGCAGCTATCTCGATCACGGCCGCTCGGTGGTGGACGTGGCCACGGCGGGACGAGTGTTCGTATCTGCCTCGCTCGACGGCACGGTGCGCCTATGGAGCCTCGACCGCGATCGGGCCCTGCGCACATCAAGCCAGCACAGCAAGCCGCCGGACGCCGTGGCCATCAGCGAAGACGGGCAGACCATCGCCAGCGGCGCCGACGATGCGCGCATTCTGATCTATGATGCGCAGCTCAACGTGCGCCATGACCTGAACAATGCCGTGGGCCCCTCGGCGCTTGCCTTCGCCCCTAGCGGGCGCAAGCTGCTGACAGGCTCGGCCGCCAAGGGCCAAGACCGCTGCCACGTGTGGGAGCGCCTGCTCGACGATCAGTGGCGCCAGTCGGGTGGGGCTGACGGCGGCTATGCCGGCCACGACAACACGGTGATGGCCGTGAACTGGCTCGACGAGCGCCAGGCCGTCAGCGCGGGCGGCAACGACGGCCGCGTGGCGATCTGGACGCTGAGCTTCGGCGGCACGGTGGGCGGCGAGCTCGACGAAGAGGCGCTCTTCACCAGCCAGGGGCGGCCGATGCAGTCGGTGGCGACCACGCTCAGCGGCCGTCAGGTGGCCTACACCGCGCTGGTCGACCCGACCGCACCCGAGGCCACGACCTTCGTCAAACCCTTGCCCACCGAGCTCTTTGACCTGACCACGGGCGAGGTCAGCACGCTCGCGCCCACCGCGCGCTATGAGATGGCGCAGACCCGCCGTGGGCAGCTCAGCCTGAGCACCGAGAGTGGGGGACCGCAGGGGCGGCAGGACGCCGTGCTGGTCATTCGCCGGGGCACGCAGCGGGTGGCGAGCGTGGCGCGCACGTCGTCAGACGGCTTTCGCCACCGGGCCGTGACCTGGGCGGGGGCGCGCATCGTGTCGGGCGGCAACGGGGGTGTGATGTATGCCTATGACGAGAACGGTGGCGCGCACGCGAGCCTGGTGGGCCACGAGGGCGACGTGCTAGCGGTGGCACCCACAGCCGACGGGCGCCGGGTGTGGTCAGCCTCGGCTGATCAGACTCTGGCCCTGTGGAACCTCGGCGACATCGACTCGGCGGGCGGAGACTTCCCGTCACTAGCTGAGGCCTTCACCGGTGCGGGCTGGCAGCGCTTTTTCGCGCGTCCAGAATACCGCGAGCTCTCGCGCCAGCGCAGTCGCAGCGCGTGGAACGAAGTCATACGCCGCATGAAATCGAACGGTGACCGCAACGCCTCGGTGATCGAGAATCGCCTGCGGCGCAGCCCAGTGAGCATCCAGCCGCTGCTGCGCCTGTTTGTGGGCCGCGACGGCGAGTGGGTGCTGTGGCACCCCTCGGGCTATTATTCGGCCTCAGCCGATGGCGAGAAGTATATCGCCTGGCACGTGAACCACGGGCCTGGTGAGCGGGCTGACCGCTATCCGGTGGCCTACTTCCGCGCGCGGTACTACAAGCCCGAACTGATTGAGCGCATCCTCATCACGGGCAGCCTCGCAGCCGCGCTGAAGAACACCGAGTGGATCGACCCCAACCCCGACCAGCCCCCCGTGCTGGCCCCGCCCACGCTCAGCAAACTGCCGACTCTGCGCTGGATCAAGCCCATCGAGCGGGCCACCACACAAGGGCCTGAGTTCGCTGAGCTCGAGCTCGAGGTCGAGAGCCCCACACCGGTGCGCAATGTGACCGTGCTCGTCAATGGCCGCCCGGCGCCGCAGGCGCGCGGCCTCACCCCCGTGGCGACACCGACCACGAACCGCATCAAGCGCTCAGTGAGCCTCGTGCCAGGCGACAACGAGATCATCGTCGAGGTGGAGAATGCCGATGGCCGCGCCGCCAGCGAACCGCGCTCGATTCACTATGCCTCGCGCCGCCGGCCCGAGGTGGACGCAGCGTTCAAGCCGACGCTCTATGCGCTGCACATAGGTGTGTCGCGCTATGCTGACCCCACGCTTAACCTGAACTATGCCCGCAAAGACGCCGAGGCCCTGCACGCCGCTTGGCAGGCGCAGGCTGGGGGCCTGTTCAAAGAGGTGAAGACGACGCTGCTGACCGATGCGCAGGCCACGCGCCGGGGCATCTTGCGCGCGCTGAGCGAGATTTCAAAAGAGGCGACGCAGCGCGACCTGGTGCTGCTCACCTTCGCCGGGCACGGCGTGAACGATCTGCAGAACCGGTTCTACCTGCTGCCGCACGAGGTCGAGACGGCCGATCTGGTCACGACCGCCATTCGCTATAGCGAGCTGACCGACCTGCTGGGCGACCTGCCCGGCAAGGTGCTGGTGATGCTCGACGCCTGCCACAGCGGCAACTTCGCCCGGCAGGGCCTGGCTACGCGCAACGTGCAGGTGGTCGATGAGTTCGTGCGCGAACTGACCTCGAGCGAGGTGGGTGTGGTGGTGATGGCGGCCAGCACGGGCCGTCAGCCGAGCGTCGAGAGCGCCGAGTGGGGGCATGGGGCGTTTACCAAGGCTGTGCTCGACGCGCTCAAGGGCAAGGGCGACTACAACCGCGACAACGTGATCGCCATCAAAGAGCTCGACCTGGCCGTGACCGAGGGCGTGAAGGTGCTGACCAAAGGCCAGCAGAAACCGGTGACCTATACGCCGGCGAACTTGCCGAGCTTCCCGGTGTATATGATCCGGCGCTGAGCGCGCTCGGCTGAGTGAAAAAAGCGGGGGGCCGACGTGGGCCCCCCATGTGTTGCTGACCGATACGCCGGATTCTGTGCGGCCACGTCGCCGTGGTCATCATTGATCTGGGGCTGCACTTGCGCACAGCCTCGAGCGGCCTACCCCCCAGACGCGCGCCGAGCCGACGCGACCCACGCTCGCGCGTGAGAGCTGGTGTACAGGGCCTTGCACCCCCCGGGGTTTACCCCACGGCCGGTCGCCCGGCGCGTGCGTGAGCTCTTACCTCACGATTTCACCCTTACCACCCGACACCCCGAGAGATGCAGATGGCGGTATGTTTCTGTGGCACGTGCCGTCGCCGTGGCGTTACCTTCACGGCGCCTGGCCGTTAGCCAGCGGGGCGCTCTACGGTGTCCGGACGTTCCTCCCTAGCGAAAGAGCGATGACCTGTTCAGCGGTGCAAAGATACGGCCCTTAGGGGAAGTCGGTGTAGACCGTTGAGCGATGCCCGATTCGGCAAACTAAAATCGTATCGCCAACCATCCGACAGCCGATGCGGTGCGTGCCTACTCGTATTCGGAAGTATCCTGCTTCGCGCAACGGCTTGTACTCGGGATGCTCGCTCGGATGGTCAAGCTCAGCGAGATCGACCAGGATGACTCGCTTCAGGTCGGCATAAATGGCGTACCTCGGAGTGATTTAAGCTCACTCTTAGCGAGGCTCGTCACCTCAACCTTCATCCGACTCAATCATTTTGAATGCCTCTTCGGCAGAATAGCTTGGCTCGTCCTCTTTCATCTTCAGCATATCCACCAGCAGCATCTCGTCGTCCAGATCGTCTAAGACCTGCTGAAAGACCTCGATGGGCATGATCACGTGCGTGGCTTTGCCATTGTTGTTTTTGATGACCTGTATCTTCTGTCTTTCGACCACTTGCATATCTAAAGTAACGACGGGTGAACAGCTTTTCCTATACGCTCCGCCGGCAGCGCTCGCTGCAGTAGATGACGTTGGCCCAGTCGCGGGCCCACTTTTTGCGCCACGTGAAGGGGAGGCGGCAGACCGGGCAGGTCTTGGTGGGCAGGTGCTCTTTTTTGACGCTGCGCATCGTCAGAGTTCATTCACGGTGGCGAGGTAATGCTCGGCCTGAGCGAGCAGGGCCGCCTGGGTGTCGGGTGCCATCTTGCGCCAGGTGGCATACATCTGGGCCATGCGGGGGTTGCGGGCGAGCTTGGCCTCGTGCCGGTGCAGGAAGTGCCAATAGAGGCTGTTGAACGGGCACGCGCTCGGACCAGTGCGCACCTCGGGGTCATAGGCGCAGCCGCGGCAGTAGTCTGACATGCGCTTGAGGTAGGTGCCGCCCGACACATAGGGCTTGGTGGCCACGAGGCCGCCGTCGGCCCACTGGCTCATGCCGTGTGTGTTGGGCAGCTGCACCCACTCGAGGGCGTCGGCATAGATGCCGAGGTACCAGGCGTTGATTTCAGCGGGCGCCACGCCGATGAGTGTGGCCCAGTTGCCGGTGACCATGAGTCGCTGAATGTGGTGCGCATACGCGCGGTCTAGGCTGTCAGTGACGGCGGCTCGCACACAGGCCATGCGCGTCTCACCCGTCCAATAGTAGTGCGGAAGGGGGCGGTCGGCGCCGAAGAAATTGGTGTGGGCATAGTCGGGCATCTTGGCCCAATAGACCCCGCGCATGTATTCGCGCCAGCCGAGGATCTGGCGGATGAAGCCCTCGACGGCGGCGAGAGGGGCGCGGTCCTGCCGATAGGCCTCTTCGGCAGCGGCGATGACCTCGCGCGGGTGCAGCAGCTTGACATTGAGCGCAAACGAGAGCAGGCTGTGGTGCAGCAGCGGCTGATCGGTGAGCATGACATCCTGCGTCTGACCGAAGTGCGGCAGAGCATGCTGGATGAAATGCTCAAGGAGCTGTAGAGCTTGGGCGCGCGTGATAGGGTAGTGCGGGGCCACCTCAGGGCTGCCAAACACATCTAAACCCGCTGCTTGGATGTCGGCCAGCACTTCACTGTAGTCGTTGGGGAAATCAGGGGGTGGTGGATAGCTGCGCGGGGCTTTGGCGGCGGGGCTGCGGTTTTCGGCGTCGTAGTTCCAGGCGCCGCCTTCGGGCTTGCCGTCGGTAGTGAGCAGCACGCGGTGGCGGGTGCGCATCTGGCGGTAGAAGCGCTCCATGAGCCAGTGTTTGGCACTGCCGAATAGCTGTCCCGCTTCGTCGCGCGTGGTTAAGAAGTGCTCGCTCGGCACCACCTCGATGGGCAGCCCGAGCTGGGCCTCGAGCTGAGCAAACTGCTGATCGAGCCGCCACTCGTCGGGCTGCTGCAGCTCGAGGCGCGTGGCGCCGGTGGCGTCGATGAGGCGGCGCAGGCCGGTGGCGAAATCAGGCACAGCCTCAGTGATGCGCACAACCTCCACACGATGGCCCTCGGCGGCGCGCTCGGCGGCGAAGGCGCGCATGGCGGCGAAAAACAGCGCCACCTTCTGCACGTGGTGGCGCACATAGGTCTGCTCGCTCTGCACCTCGAGCAGGGCATAGACCACGGCCTCATCTCGGCGAGCGAACCAGCTGTGCTGACCGTCGAGCTGGTCGCCTAAAATCAGACGCAGAGTGGTAGCCATGCCGCATCGAACGCAACGCTAGCCCGAAAAAATCCGCGGACGTAGTTAGAAGCTATCCAAGCTGGGAGGCTCGCCTAGAAGGGGAAGCCGAGACCGATGTTCCACACCATGCGAGAGCCGCCAATGTCGCGCGGCCACTGCTGCACCACCCAGCGCCGGATGTCGGGCGCGTAGAGCTGCTGGCCAAAGTCAAGGCGGAAAATGAAGTAGGTCAGGTCGAGCCGGAAGCCGAGGCCACCGGCCACCCCCAACTCGAGGTTGTCAGAAGTAAGAGTGGCACGGGGATCGCCGAAGTTCGCGCCGGGCGAGAACCAGACGTTGCCTGCGTCGATGAAGGCTGCGCCGTAGAGCGCCCCGATGATGTTGAATCGGTACTCGAGGTTCATCTCGAGCAAGTATTCGCCCCCAGGGGCGATGAGGTTGTTGATCGGCAGGCTATCAGAGCGATAGGTGCCGGGGCCTAGGGTGCTGCTCTGCCAACCTCGCACACTGTTGGTGCCGCCACTGAAAAAGCGGTTTTCGTAGGGGATGATGCGTCGGTCAAACAGTGGCCGCGCTATGCCAACGTATATGCGCGCCACCAGCTCGCGCTTTCCGCGCAAGGGGAAGAAGCCCTTGAGCTCGGCCGAAAGCCGCGCGAACTGGCCGAAGACGAACTTGAAGTTGCTGGTGCTGTCGTTGAGGTTGCCACCCCCGCCGTATTCTGCCCCCGCGCGCAGCCAATAGGTGGGGCGGTCGCGCTGCTGCCCGTAGAAGTCGCTGTAGGTGTAGTAGAAGGTGGACTTCGCAAAAAATCGGGGCTGGAAGTCGCGCAGAATGAACTGGCGCACCGAGGGGTTTACCTCGTTGAGCAGCACCTGGAAGTCGGGCTTCTTCACCGTCTCGACATAGGTGAGCGTGACAGGCGAGAAGCTCATCGAGGCGCGCGTGGAGAAAGGGATATTGAACCACTGGTAGCCCCAGTCGAAGCTCAAGGTCGTGCGATTGAACTGTGGGCGCTGCTCAGTGTTGAAGGTGAGGCCAAAGGTGGTGGTGGGGCGGAAGGTGAGCAGGTTGCGCCGGGGCGTCTCGAGCAACCAGAACGTCGGCAACGAAAGCGCCCCCCGCACGGTGAACTGAAAAAAGGTCTGCGTGGGCTGCCCCTGACCCTGCTGGAAGAACGAGATGTTGCCGTTGGTCTGTAGGTCAAAGCGCTCGGCGCGGCCGAGCAGGTTGCGGTTTAGCAGGCTGAAGGTGACGCCGATGCCGGGCAGGTTCGACGCTAGGCGGAAGTCTTGGCTCTGGAAGGTCTCGGCCCCGATGGAGAAGGCCCACCGGCGCAGCAAGGCAAGGTCGAGGTTGGCGCGCAGGCGGGGCGAACGGGCGCTGTCGATGCCCTCATAGCTGAGCAGGGCGCTGCGAAAGAGGCCCAGGGCCTGCACCTGGCTCTGGGTGCGCCGGGTTTCGACGAGTGAGTAGGGGTCGCCTGTGCGCACGCGGATGCGGCGTGCGATCACCGACATGTCCGTCTCGCGGGCGATGTTCGGGTGGGTGGTGAACACCATGTCGTAGTCAGCGCGTAGCCATCGGTCGCGGATGTGATAGGCGCGCCGCAGCTCGGGCGTGAGCCGATTGAGTTTAAAGGCGGTTTCACCGGTCACGGCTGTCTGACCCGCGCTGCGCACCGAGACGCGCACCTCGTCGATGGTGCAAGGTTCGATGGCGTCGGGCAGCACGATGTCAATGTCGACCCACCGCGGCGGCGCTGCGCTCTTGGGCTGACGCGCGAGCGCCTGGCGCAGGCGGCCTTCGTTGGCCTCGCCCTGCTCGATGCCGCTCACGAGGGTGTCGACGAGATAGCTGATCTGCTCTGGGCCAAAGCGGAAGTAACCCGCGTCGCGCATGCGCTCAGCGATGATGTTGCGCACGTCAACGAGGCGCTGCTCGTTGTAGCGGGCGCCGGGCGTAAGCAGGTCGAAGCCCTGCAGGAGGCTATCGACGGTGTGCACCACGGCGGTGTCAGACGCGATGCGCCGCACGCGGCGGATCAGATAGGCCGGGCCCTCGACGATGCGAAAAGCCACGTCGGCTTTGAGCGCATTGCCTCGGCGGGGTCGCACCAAAGGCGTGACCCTCGCCTGCAGGAAGCCCTCGCCGAAGTAGATGCTCTCGAGATTGGAGGCGTCTTCGGCTAACTGTCGGGTATCAACCAGACGCGGTGCCTCGCCGACGCGCTGGGTCAGCCACTCGACGAGGTCGCGCTCGTAGAGGCCCTTTTTGTCGATGCGACGGTAGAAGCGTTTGCCAGGCGAGCTGTCGCGGGCGATGGTCGTGCCGAGGCTGTGTAGGTGCAGGGGCAGCTTGATGAAAAAAGATTTGCGGTTGGGCACGGTTTTCACGCCCGTGGCGAGCAGCTCGGTCGAGAGGCTGCGCGCGCCTTCGAAGCGGGGCGGCTTGCGCACCAGCAGCTGGCCCCGCTCTAGGTGTCGGGTGGTCTCACAGCCCGAAGCCACTAGCAACACTGCCAGCGCGAGCCCAAGCCCCGCCGAGCACCAAGGCCGGGCAGATGGGCGCGGCCGAAGCCCTAGCTTTGACGGTCGATCGAGCGGCATACGGCATGTCGGCGCATCGCACCATCGGCCCGATGCCCCCCCTGAGCAAAGCCCAAATCAAGCACTTTTCGGGGCTGCTGCGACCGCAGGGCCGCGCAGAAGCCGGTTTGTTCCTCGCGCAGGGGCGCAAGGTGGTGGAGGCAGCACTCGCGGCGCGCTGGCCGCTCGAGGCGCTGGTGATGAGTGCGAACTATGCCCAGGCCCACGGCCCGCACCTAGGTGCCCACGAGGCCCACATCGTGGCCGAGCACGAACTCGCCAAACTGAGCGACCAGCCTGCGCCCGAGGGGGTGGTGGCCGTGCTGTGCCTGCCGCAGCCTGAGGCGCCGCAGCCCCTCGTTGGCCCGGTACTCCTGGCCTGGCAGCTCAATGACCCTGGCAATGTGGGCGCCCTGCTGCGCATCGCGGCCTGGTATGGGCTGGCAGGGGTGTGGCTGAGCCCAGGTTCGGCGGACCCCTTTGGGCCCAAGGCGGTGCGCGGGGCGATGGGCGCCACGTTCACGGTGCCGTGTGGGGCGCTGCCCGATTTCCAGGCGCGGGTGGCGGCCGAGGCGCCTCGCGTA
>VYMD01000106.1_pt1 | contig 22711 bp, 21 predicted proteins | sample 5115311 | NCBI WGS metagenome assembly VYMD01 (sample SAMN12291779, study PRJNA351875) | freshwater metagenome | isolation source: freshwater lake | place: USA: Michigan, Wintergreen Lake | collected 2013-08-08
CAGCATCGGCGGCGTCAGCCTCGCGCTCGCGGGTGCGCTGGGCCTCACGTTCGGCGCGACGGGCGGCGCGGCGCTCAGCCCGCGTCTGGCTGCGCTCGGGGTCGCCGGCGAAGGTCTCGTCGATGCGCTGGCCCAGTGACTTCTTGGGTGGCTTGACCTTTTCGGAGTACCAACCCTGCTGGCCTGGGGGGGGCGTCTGCTGGGTGGCTTGCGTTTTCTTGCTGCTGCTGCAGGCAGCCAGCAGGCAGAGCGCGAGCACTAAGCCGAGGACATGGGCGATGCGGGCAGCCTTCATCTAAGCTATAATCGTCACGGCTGTGGATAAGCGTTCAGGTTATTCACATCAAACCTTAAACATCCTTCTCGCACAAGCCTAGCTGTGGTGTGGGTAGCTAGCCGCACCTTTGCAGTCTGCATGCGCATCCCCCGGCCCGTCGTTGACCGCATCTACGCCGCGCTCGACATTCTCGAGGTGGTGCAAGACTACGTGCCCCTGAAGAAGCGGGGGCAGAACTGGTGGGGCCTCTCGCCCTTCAAGGCCGAGCGCACGCCCAGCTTCGCCGTCAACCCGAACAAGGGCATCTTCAAAGACTTCTCGTCAGGAAAAGGCGGCAACGCCGTCACCTTCTTGATGGAGCTCGAGGGCTACACCTACACCGAGGCCCTGCTGCACCTGGCGAAGAAGTATGCCATCGAGGTGCCCGAGCTGGAAGCTGAGGACCGCGGTGTCGAAGACAAACGCACCTCGCTCTATGCGCTGAATAAGTTCGCCGCCGAATGGTATCAGCGGCAGCTGGCGACGGAAGAGGGGCAGACGATCGGCCTGAGCTACTTCACCGAGCGGGGCATCAGCCAGCCGGCGCGCGAGGCCTATGGCTTGGGCTATTCGCCCGAGCAGTGGGATGCGTTCACGCAGACGGCGCAAAAGATCGGCTATGCGCCCGAGCTGCTGATCGAGGTGGGCCTGACCCTGCGCAGCGAAGACGGCACGCGGCTGTATGACCGCTTCCGGGGTCGGGTGATGTTTCCGATTCACGACGGCACGGGGCGGGTGGCGGGCTTCGCGGGGCGGATTCTCAAGAGCGACGCCAAGGCGGCGAAGTATGTCAACTCGCCCGAGAGCCTGATCTACAACAAGAGCCAGCTGCTTTATGGCCTCTATCAGGCGCGGCAAGCGATCAGGGAGGCGGGGCAGGTGATCCTCACCGAGGGCTACACCGACGTGATCGCCCTGCACCAGGCGGGCGTCAAGCACGCCGTGGCCAGCAGCGGCACCTCGCTGACCGAGGGGCAGATCGCGCTCTTTGCCCGCTATGCGCGCAGCGTGCTGGTGCTCTACGACGGCGACGCGGCGGGCATTCAGGCGGCGCTGCGGGCGATGGACCTCATCGTGGCGGCGGGCTTGGCGGTCAAGGCCGTGGTGCTGCCCGAGGGGCACGACCCCGACAGCTATGTGCGCACCCACGGGGGCGAGGCCTTCAAAGCGTACGCGGCCGAGCATGCGCTCGACGTGGTGGCGTTCAAGCTACGGTCGATGGACCTGCCCGACGCGGCGGCGGCGCAGGCGGCGGGGCCCGATGCCGTGGCGCGCGCCGTGCAAGAGCTGGGGCATACGCTGGCGCGCATACCAGACGACTTGACGCGCAGCCTCTATGCCGGCCACGCCGCCCGCCAGCTGGGCGTGAGCGAGGCGCTCGTGATCGCCGCCGTGAACCAGGCCGCGGTGGCCCTGGCCCGCCAGCAGGGGCAGCAGCGGCCGCAGCCCCCGACCGAGGCGAGCGCCCCACTCCACCCCGAGGGCCCGCTCATCGCCCCGCCGCAGCCCGGTGAAGCACACGCTGACTACAGCAGCGAGCTCGAGCTGCTGCGCGTGCTTTTTAACAACGCCGAGCGCGAGCTGCCTCTGCCCGAGGGTGGCACGAGCACGGTCGAGGCGACGCTGCTGGCCGAGCTGCGCCAGCACAGCTTTGACTTGCCGGCGGCTGAGGCCCTGCGGCAGGCCGTGATCGCGCGCGCCGACGCGGGCCTGCCCTTCAGCGTGCACCCATACTTGGGCGGCGAGCTCGGCCCAGCCGTGCAAGACCTCGCCACACGCCTGATGCTCGAGCTGACGGTGAGTCCGAACTGGGGGAAGCTCGAGATCGAGGTGCCAGACTTCGATGCCGACATCGCGGCGGCGTACAACAATTCCTATGACCTATTCCTGCTCAAGCACCTCAGGCGGATGCTCGAGGCCAATCGTGAAGAGCTGAAGGCCGCCACCGACCCGGCCGTGCAGGACCAACTGCTGCTGCGCGAGCGCCGCCTGCGCGCCGATTACCTCGACCCGCTGACCAAGCGGCTCGACATGGTGCTGATGCCTTAAGCCTGCGGCCACGAGGGCAGCGAGGCGATGCTATCTTCGCAGCCCGATCGGCCACCCCCCTCACCGCCAGCCTTAGGCCCCTCGCCGCGCCCGTGAACGCCACGCTCGTCATCGCCCGCAAAGAACTGGCCTCGGCCTTTCACTCGCTGATCGCCTATGTGGCGCTGGGGGTGTTTTCGCTGGCGCTGGGGCTGTTCTTCTGGGTCTTTAAGGGCAATGTGCTCGAGACCGGGCTGGCCGAGCTCGACGCGCTCTACGACTTCGGGCCGTGGCTGCTGCTGCTGCTGGTGCCGGCGCTGACGATGCGCAGCTTTGCCGACGAGTTTCGCATGGGCACCTATGAGTGGTTGGTCACGCGGCCGGTGACGGTGCTGCAGTTGCTGGTGGGCAAGTTTGCGGCGGTGGGGGTGCTGGTGGCGCTGGCGCTGACACCGGGCCTGCTCTATTACGCCACCCTGAGCGCGCTGGGCAACCCACCGGGCAGCCTCGACGGCGGCGCGGCGTTGGGCAGTGGGCTGGGCCTGCTGCTGATCGGCCTGGGCTATGCCGCCATCGGCCTGTGGGCCTCGACGCTGACCGACAATCAGATCGTGGCCTTTTTGCTGGCGCTCTTTGTGAGCTTCGTGGTGCTACAGGGCTTTGAGTTTGTGGCCGAGCTGCCGGGCCTGACGGCAGAGTCGCACTGGATTATGAGCCTGGGCATGGAGGCCCACTACCGCAGCCTCGGCCGAGGTGTGGTCGATAGCCGCGACGTGCTCTATTTCGCGTCGGTGATCGCGGCCTTCGGTGGGTTGGCTTATTTGAACCTGGAGGGCCGCCGCCCATGAGCACGCCCGCCGCTGCACCCGCCCCTAGCGCCCCGCGCGCCCTGCCCCGCTGGACCCGAGGCGCCGCCTGGGTGGGCATTTTGATTCTCGTGAACCTAGTGGGCCGACAGGCTTATGTGCGCCTCGACCTGACAGCCGACCGGCGCTATACACTGGCGAGCGTGACCGAGCAGACGCTCGACAGCATTCGTGGCGAAGTGACGATCACCCTCTACACCGAGGGCGAGGTGCCGCCGACGGTGCGTCGCTTCCAGCAGGCGGTGGCCGACCACGCCGAAGAGCTGCGCGCCTATGCGGGCGCCGCCGTGCGTGTGGTGACGGTGGACCCCTCAGCAGACAAAGCCGCGCGGCAGGCGCTCACGCAACGCGGCCTCTCGCCGCTGCCCATTCGCGTGAGTGAGGGCGAGCTGGCGCGGCGCGAGGTGCTGTTTTACCCCTATGCGCAGGTGCTCTATCAGGGCCGCGACGAGTGGGTGGACCTGATGAAGGGCACCGCCGCCGAGCGCGACCTGGGCATGCTGCTAGCCGCCGAGGCTGAACTGGAATACAAGTTCACGGCGGCGCTGCGGCGGCTCGTGCTGTCGCGACAGCCGACGCTGGGGCTGGTGACGGGCCACGGCGAGTATCGGCCCGACCAGATGCCCGAGCTCATGGGCGCCCTGCAGCAGAGCTATCGCCTGGCACAAGTGGACCTCGGCCAGGTGCCTGCCCTGCTGCCCAATGGCGTGCTGCCCGAGGTGACGGCAGCGCGCGTCGATATGCTGCTGCTGGCGCAGCCCGACGGCCGCGTGCCCGAGGCGCACAAATACCTCATCGACCAATATCTGCTGCACGGCGGGCGTGTGCTGCTGCTGATGGACAACGCCCGCGTGCCCGAGGGCGACCTGACCGAGCGCGGCACGGCCCTGACGCAGCTGCGCCAGACTGAGCTGGACGACCAGCTGCTGCGCTATGGCGTGAAGCTGAACTATGACCTGGTGCAAGACGCGCTCTGCGGCTACATCGACGCCGTGCGCACCGTGGGCGGGCGCGACGTGACCACGCAGGAGCGCTGGCTCTACTTCCCGCTGGTGCGGGCCTTCCCGCCGCATGCGATCACGAAGAACCTCGACGTGGTGCTGCTGCGCTTCGCGTCGACGCTCGACACGTTGCAGGTGGCGGGGGTGCAGGCCGAGCCGATCCTATTCGCCTCACCGCTGAGCCGGCCGCTGACGGGCACGCTGATGATCGATTTCAACCGCACGCTGATGCAGCCGCCGCCGCCCGAGGTCTTCAGGGGCAAGGGCGGGCGTCTGCTGGGCGTTAGTCTGCGGGGGGGCTTTAGTTCGGTCTTTGCCGGACGTGAGCGGCCAGCGGGTGTGACGAGCGCGGCGCCCCAGGCTGACAGCGCTCACGCCGAGGGGCGCCTGGTGGTGCTAGCCGACGGCGCCCTCGCCCTAGGCAACCACAGCCGCGCCGGTGGCCGCGGCCTGCCCGCCGATAACCTCGGCCTAGTGCTCAACAGCCTCGACTGGCTGGGGGGCGATCAGACCCTTCTGGAGATCCGCGCGCGGGAGGTCAAGCTGCGCACGCTGGACCGCAAGCTGGTGCTGGGGCAAGAGGCCCTCTACCGCGCGCTCAACCTCGGCCTGCCCCTGCTGCTGCTGCTGGGCGTGGGGCTGGGTCGGGCCTGGTGGCGGCGGCGGCGCTATGGCCGGGCCTAAAGCCTAAGATCGGTAAAAACGGGGCTAGCGCCGCGCCAAGGCCCCTGCCGGACTGTGGAAAGCCCATTTTCCTGTGCATAAACAGGGGGCCCCTGGAGGGGCTCATCCGGGCCTGCGCACGGGCGCCCCGCTAACTTTGACACCACTTCGCGCGGCCCCTGTAGGGGTCGATCGCCCCAGACCGAAACCCGTTTATTCCGAGCCCCCATGAGCTTCGTCGTCAATTCTGCCGAACTGCAAAAACACCTGAGCCTGATCGGCGGGGTCGTGCCGAGCAAATCGGTGCTGCCCATCCTGCAGAATGTGCTCTTTCGTCTGAATAAAGACACGCTCGAGCTGGCTGCCACCGACCTCGACAACGCCATGCGCACCAGCCTAGCCGTCGAGCCCCTCGACAGCGACGCGGTGAACATCGCGCTGCCAGCCAAACTGCTGCAAGACACGCTCAAGGCCCTGCCTGAGCAGCCCATTACCTTCAAGGTGGACCCCGAGACCTTTGCCGTGCGGCTGACGACCGAGAATGGCGAGTATGAGCTCAGCGGCGCGAACGGGCAGGACTATCCGGCCCTGGCCAGCCCCGAGAAAACGCAGAAGCTCGAGATGCCCATGGCCACCCTGGCCCGCGCCATCGGCAAGACCCTCTTTGCCGCGTCAAACGACGAGCTCAAGCCCGCGCTGAACGGCATGTTCTTCGACTTCAAGACCACGGGGGCGACCTTCGTGGCCACAGATGCTCACCGACTGGTGCGCTACCGTCGGCTCGACATCACGGTGAAAAAAGACGTGAGCTTCATCCTGCCGCAGAAGGCGCTCAAGCTGATCGGCAGCGCAGCCCAGGGCAGCGTCGAGACGGTCACGCTCGAATACAATGCCGCCAATGCCTTCTTCACCTTTGGCACGACCCTGCTGGTGTGCCGCCTGATCGACGCGCGCTTCCCCGACTATGAGAACGTGATCCCGAAGACCTCGTCGAGCAAGGCCATCCTGGCCAAGCGCGACCTGCTGGGCTCGATGCGCCGCCTCGACATTTTCTCGAACAAGACCACGCACCTGGGCCGCTTCAGCCTCTCGTCGAACCTGCTCGAAGTGTATTCGGAAGACGTAGACTTCAGCAACCGCGCCAAGGAGAACCTGACCTGCACCTATGATGGGCAGAAGATGGAGATTGGCTTCAACGTGTCGCTGATGACCGACCTGATCTCGAACGTGGACACCGACGAGGTGATCGTCGAACTGGAGAGCCCCAGCCGCGCCGCGGTGATGGTGCCCAGCCAGCAGGAGCAGGGCGAGAACCTGCTGATGCTGCTGATGCCGGTGATGCTGAGCTCGTCGTTCTAAACTGAGCCTGAGCGCATTGAGGGCCGCGGGCACCCCAGTTGGGGTGCCCGCGGCGCGTTGAGGGCGGCGGACTAGGTGTTTCAGGGGGTAAGTTTTCCACAGCAGGGGGTAGTTGGCGGCCTTGGCACACTGATTGCCAGCGGTTTGCGGGTTTCGTTACGGGAAGGTTAATTCCGGTAATGCGGCTCGAACGAAGGTTTGTCGGTAGGCGTTTACGTCTAATTTTGCAGCCAACGTCACGATCACCTAAACCCATGTAAATCAGGCACCTGATTCCACCACCAGCGAGGATGAAACACCGCCTATACACGTTCAATCCGGAGACCGTTACGTATGAACCCCTACGGGTGCGGTCAAGCCAGATCCTCGCGCAGGTGGGCATCAGTGTGGTATTGGGTCTGACCGTGGCCGTGCTGGCCATAGCCTACTTCTTGAGCACGGGGCGTCACCCCGAAGATCGGGTGATGGCCCTGCGCAACGAGCTGCACACCGTGCACCTCGCCCACCTGCAGCAGCGCCTCGAGCGTGTGGATGTGGCCCTGACGCGCCTGCACCGCACGGATAACACCTTCTACCGCAGCATCCTAGGTCTAGACAAAGTGGACCCTGCCCTCTGGGAAGGTGGCGTGGGTGGTACGGACCGCTATAGCCGCCTCTCACCCTCGGTGCTGTCGGCCACAGCCATTCGCGCGGATCGGTTGCGCTATCAAATAGAGTTGCAGGAGACCAGCTTTGCCAAGCTCGAACAGGTGGCAAAGTCGAAGAATGAAGAGCTCAGCCACCTGCCGGCGGTGCGACCCGCGACAGGCGTGCTAGTCGGCCGCTACGGCTACCGTCAGGACCCCTTCCACGGGCATGATCAGTTTCACCCCGGTCTGGACATCGACGCGAACATCGGCGACCCCATCATGGCCACCGGCGCGGGCACGATCGTGATTGCGGGCGATCAGAGCGGCTGGGGCTACGGCATTCAGATCGAGATCGACCACGGCTTCGGCTACCGCACCAAGTATGCTCACCTGAGCCGCACGGCGGTGAAGGTCGGCCAGCGTGTGAAGCGCGGCGAGATCATCGGCTATGCGGGCAACACCGGCTATTCCAAAGGGCCCCACCTGCACTATGAGGTCATCCGCCACGGCGACAAAGTGAACCCCATCGACTACTTCATCGACTCGAAGTAAGCTCGGCCAATTGCATTGATGCGGCCCACCAGATGGTGGGCCGCATTCTTTTTTGGGGCATTTAATGGGAATGCCGGGGCGCAGAACGCACCTTTGCGCCGCAGACAGTTTACCGCGTGAACGTACTCTTTCTCGACCGCGACGGCACGATCATTCGCGAGCCGGCGGACTATCGCATCGACCGCCTCGACAAAATCAGCCTACTGCCGGGCGTGATCACAGCCCTGCGGGCGCTGAGCCAAGCGGGCTATCGCCTCGTGCTGGTGAGCAACCAAGATGGGCTGGGCCGCCCGGAGTTTCCGCAGGCAGACTTTGACGGGCCGCACCACTTCTTGATGGACCTGCTGGCGGGCGAGGGCGTGCACTTTGATGCTGAGTTTATTGACGGCCACTATGCCCACGAGAACCACCCGAACCGGAAGCCGGGCACCGGCATGCTGCTGCCCTATTTGGCGGCGAATCCGGTGAACCTCGCGGGCAGCTATGTGATCGGCGACCGCAAGACCGACGCCTGGCTGGCCCACAACCTGGGCTGTGGCAGCCTGACCATCAAAGACCCGCAAAGCGCCGACGGCGACCTACGCCAGCCCGACGTGCCCGACTATCCGACGCAGCGCTTCACTCGCTGGGATGAGCTGGCGGCGCATCTGCTCGGCCGAGCAGTGTAAGCAAGGGAACGCAGAAACTAGGCCGTGGTCGGCGTGCCCACGTGCTCGGCGGGCACCCAGCCCTCGAGGCCCAGTGCGCTGCGCACCCACAGCCAGCCGTTGAGCGTGCTGATGACCTCGACCTCGTCGCCAGCCGAGACGTCGAGCTCTTGAGCGGAATAGTCCATGCGTCCGCGCCCGCGGCCCTCGTCAAGCAGCTCGATGAGGGTGATGGGCGCCCAGCCGGCGTTGCCGTCGGCAGTGGTCACCCAGACCCAGCCCGGGTATTCGCTGTCCTCTTCGCCCACGGCGAAGGTCTCGCCCCCGCTAAACCGGATGGGCTCGGGGTAGGCCACCCGGTAATCTCGGAGCACCACGGCACGTGCCATGGCCAAAATTAAAGCCCCTAAACGCCACAGGCCCAGCCGAAGCTGGGCCTGCAGATTAGCTTTTCGTTATGCGGCGGTAAGCCTTAGTGCGTGGTGGTGTCGGCTGGGGCTGGGGCGGACTGCTCAACGGGCGTCGGCTCGGCCTTGGCGGCGGGCTTGGCGGCGATGCTGGTGGCCACAACTAGGGCAACGATCGACATGAGCTTGATAAGGATGTTCATCGAGGGGCCCGAGGTGTCTTTGAAGGGGTCGCCGACGGTGTCGCCGACGACGGTGGCCTTGTGCGGGTCTGACTTCTTATAGAAGGTTTCGCCGTTGATTACCACGCCTTTTTCGAAGGACTTCTTGGCGTTGTCCCAGGCGCCACCGGCATTCGACTGGAACAGGCCCATGAGCACGCCCGAGACCACCACACCGGCCAGCAGGCCACCGAGCACGTCAGCGCCGAAGGCGAAGCCCACCACGATGGGGACCAGCAGCGCTAGCGCACCAGGCAGGATCATCTGGCGAATGGCCGCGCGCGTCGAGATCTGGATGCAGCGGTCGTAGTCGGGCTCGACGCCCGCCTCACCGGCCAGCAGGCCCTTGATCTCACGGAACTGGCGGCGCACTTCCTGCACCATGTCGTTGGCGGCGCTGCCCACAGCCGAGATGGCTAGAGCGGAGAACAAGAAGGGAATCATCGCGCCGACGAACAGACCCGCGAGCACGCGCGGCTCGGCGATGTTGATGGCCTCAAGGTGCGTCGTCTCCATAAACGCAGCGAAGAGCGCCAGCGCCGTGAGGGCAGCCGAAGCGATGGCGAAGCCCTTGCCGATGGCGGCGGTCGTATTGCCGACGGCGTCGAGCACGTCGGTTTTCTCACGCACCTCTTTGGGAAGCGCAGCCATTTCGGCGATGCCGCCGGCGTTGTCGGCGATGGGGCCGAAGGCGTCGATGGCCAGCTGCATGCCGGTGGTGGCCATCATGCCAGCAGCGGCCATGGCCACGCCGTAGAGACCCGCGAACTCGTGTGCCGCCACGATGCCGACCGCCAGCACGATAACCGGCAGGGCCGTCGAGATCATGCCCACGCTAAGGCCCGCAATGATGTTGGTGGCGGGGCCGGTGGTGCTCTGGCTCACGATGTAACTCACCGGGCGGCGACCGATGGCCGTGAAGAACTCGGTGATCAGGCTAATGACCGTGCCGACGATCAGGCCGATGGCCACCGCGCCGAACACATCGAGGCCGGTGTAGGTCTTGCCATAGAGGGTGAACTCGTTCGGCAGCACGTGGCCGATGACGAAGTAAGACGCGATGGCGGTGAGCACCATGGCGACGATGTTGCCGGTGTTGAGGGCGCCCTGTGGGTGGCCCTTTTCGCCGATGCGCACGAAGCGCGTGCCGACGATGGAGAAGACGATGCCGACGGCCGCGATGATCAGCGGCAGCATGACGCCCGACAGCCCCTCGAAGGCGTCGTTGTTCATCGACACGGCAGCGCCGAGCACCATCGCCGCGATAACCGTGCTCACATAGGAGCCGAACAGGTCGGCGCCCATGCCGGCGACATCGCCCACGTTGTCGCCCACGTTGTCGGCGATGACTGCAGGATTGCGGGGGTCATCTTCGGGGATGCCAGCCTCGACTTTGCCGACCAGGTCGGCGCCCACATCGGCGGCCTTGGTGTAGATGCCGCCGCCCACGCGCGCAAAGAGTGCAATCGACTCAGCGCCGAGCGAGAACCCGGTCAGCACCTCGAGCACCTTGACTAGGCTGCGGGCATCGCCTTGCACATACCAGAGGTCTTTAAACAACCAGAAGAGCAGCGACAGGCCCAAGATGCCCAGCGACACGACGCTGATGCCCATTACCGTGCCGCCGGCGAAACTGACGTCCAGCGCCTTGGCCAGGCTGGTGCGAGCGGCCTCGGTGGTGCGCACGTTGGCTTGAGTGGCCACCTTCATGCCACGGTAGCCTGCGAAGGCCGAGAGCACCGCGCCCGAGAGGAAGGCCACGATGATGAGCAGGCTCGAATGGGGGTTGTTGTAGCTAAGCCAGCCTAGGAAAACGGCCGCGAGCACACAGAAAATAGCCAGCACGCGGTATTCGGCCCGGAGGAAGGACATGGCACCGGCCGAGATGTAGTCGGCGATCTGGCGCATGCGGTCGTTGCCGGCGGGCTGGCGGCCGACCCAAGCGGCCAGCCAGACGGTGTAACCCAAGGTGAGTAGGGCCAGCACCGGAATCGCAATCATCCAAAAATCCATAGGGCGGGTTGAGGTAGGTTCAGCAGCAGGCTGTCGGGAAAATCGAGCGGCAAAAGTACGCAGGATGGGCCTAGGGCAAACGGGCGTTTGGGGCCGATTTCGCACATTCTCAGGGCTTCGTGGGCGGCAGCGGTGCACATTTGGGGCGTGAACGCCGCGCCTCCCCACGACCCCTATGACCTAGCCGGCCTACCGGCCCGGGCCCGTCGGCAGAGCGGTGCCCACCGCCGCACCGTCGAGGCCCTGAGGCGCCGCCCGCCCGCCGACCTCGACGCACAGCTGGCCGCGTTGACCGAGGCTGCCTTTGACACGTCCCAGGGCGGTATCGACTGCCTACGCTGCGCCAACTGCTGCCGCACCACCCCACCCCGCCTAACGCGCACTGACGCTGACCGGCTGGCGCGCCACCTGCGGTTGAAACCTGCCGAGTTCGCCGAGCGGTATGTGCGCACCGACGCCGACGGCGACACGGTGATGGCCGCCACCCCCTGCCCGTTCTTGGGCGCGGACAATGCCTGTGCGGTCTACGACGTGCGGCCCCTAGCCTGCCGCGACTATCCGCACACAGCGCAGCGGCGTCAGGCCCAGCTGCTGCCGCTGCACCTGCGCAACGCCGCCATCTGCCCCGCCGTCTACCGCATTCTCGAGCGGCTGGCCTCAGGCCTGACCCAGTAAGTGAGCGCTACTGATTGCCCCACTGCAGACCAATCAGCCAAAACGAATCGAGCGATTTGTAGCCCACCTGCACGATCTGATCATAGCTGAGTTGGTGCGTGGTGCGCAGCGCCAGGCGCTTGCCGAATGCCCAGGTCAATGACACGTCACTCAGCGCCCTCGTATCGGCACCACGGCTCAGGCTCGGCTGCGCCCACAACTCATAGCTCAAGCGCACCCCGGCCGTAAACTGATGCTGTCCTGCCATGCGGGCCGTCAGCCGCCAGCTATTCCAGCGTTCGTCATCCGTCAGCGCTTCGCGGTTGAACTGCGCACGACGGTAGTGCGAGGCCTCAAACACCGGCGTGGCCGACACGCGAATGACATGCTTCGCCTGCCGCAGCACCACGTAAGTAACGCCTACGCCCAGCTGATACCGCAGCTCGATAGCGCGCCGCTCAAGCCCCTCGATCAGCCCCATCGCATAGGGGTAGAGCCGACGGCGTGGATGCAGGTAGACAAAGTTTCGGCTCGACCAGTCATTCTCCGTCACACGGGCCCCGAAGGTGCCGTAGCGGTAGTCGTTGCTCGATTTGAAGCCCACCACACGCCCTACCCCCAGCGCCTCAGCACCGCCGAGCACGAGCCAGCGGTCCACATTGCCTGTCGAGAGCGAGCTCTGTGCTGTCAGTCGGTAGCCCCAGCGCAGGGTGTCGCTGTCTTTGAGCTGAGCCCAGCTAAGTTGCACCCAAGCCCCTAGCAGTAAGGTTGTTAGCAGGTATTTCATACAACAAGGGGCCACCTGCGCGGCCCCAAAGTAGGGTTGAACGGCTCTGATCAAGAAGTTCAACAGAAGCTCTTAGCGCCCTAAGACCTCGACCACCTTCACCGCCGCCGCTTTGCCCGAGAACTGCTGCTGACCAGTGATTAGGTTGCCGTCGCGTACTGCGAAGTGGGCAAACATTCCGCTGACGATGAAGTTGGTGTTCGATATCTTACGTGCCTCGTCTTCGATGCGGAAGGGCTGGATTTTCTTGTTGACAAATTTGTCGGCAAAGTCCTCTTCGCTATTCGCGAAGCCCGTCCAGGTCTTACCCTCGACGAGCAGCTTGCCCGAGCTTAGGCGCGTCTTGAGCAGGATGCACGTGCCGTGGCAAACGATGGCCACTGGGCGCCCAGTCTCGTAGAACGTGGCCACGAAGCGGTGAAGGGTATCGTTGTCGATGAAGGTGTACATCGGCGACTGGCCGCCGCAGACGAAGAGCGCATCGAAGTCAGTGGGCTTAAGGCTGCTGAGCTTAGGCGTGGCGTCGAGCAAGCGTCTTGTGGCGGGGTTGGTTAAGAATCCCCAGCTCACAAGGTCTGAGGCAGAATAGCCACTGGCATCAGCCGGGTCGCTATAGCTGTCAATGGACACTTTGCCGCCACGTGGACTTGCGATCGTGACTTCATAGCCCGCCTCGACAAACTCAAGGTAGGGGTGCGTGAGCTCGGCCGCCCAGAAACCAATGGGCCATCCGGTGGTCTTCGATACGGCGGGGTTGGCCACCACCATCAACACTTTCTTTTTAGGGCCCGAGCCCTCATGCTGAGCCTGAGCTAAGCCTACCGCGAGGCTCAGGACAACGATAGAAGCAAGAGTTCGAAACATAAAGGGCAGTAGTTTGAGATGTGGGGATTATTCGTTGGCTCCGATGAGCTTGGCTAGCTCGCCAGGTTGGGTGTAAAAGGGACAGTGGCTGGTGGCCAGCTGATAGCGCTTTGATACTGACGTGCGGCTGAGCATCAAGCGCTGCAACTGATGGCTGACGGTGCGGTCGGCGGTGGTCTCGATATAGACCTTGGGCACACGTCCGAAGGCGCTGTCAGTGAGGGTCACGGGTGTGGCCATCGGGGGCACCGCTTCGGGCTTGTGCTCACGAACGAGCGCCGCCTTGAGCGAATCGGGGCAGTCGGCGCAAAACACCTCGACACGCCCAGCTGAATCGATCCACACAGGCGAATAGGCCTTCGGATCGGCCTGGCGCCAATACTTGCCCACGAGGCTACCACTGTCTTGTTGCGACAGCTGATAGAGGCTCTCTCCTGACCTTGGCAGATAAGCGGCGACGTACACGAGGCGTTTGATGCGGTGGGGCACACGCTCGGCCACGGCGGATATTACCATCCCGGCCATGCTGTGCCCCACGAGCACCACCTCACTGCGTTGGTCCATCGCGGCAATCACCGCCTGTGTATAGCCCTCGAGGCTGAGCGAATCGGACGGGGTAGCATCAGCCCCGTGCCCCGGCAGATCGAGCGTTCTCACATCATAGCCCAGCTTGGTGAGCTCAGCAGTGGTCTGGCGCCAGGCTGAGGCCCCCATCCATGCACCGTGAACGAGCACGGCCAGTGGTCGCAGTTCAGTAGTCGCGGGGGTCGGTTTGCAGCCCAGCAAAAGAACTAGAGCAGCAACGAATGTGGTTGTTCTCATACGCAAATCAAGCAGGCTTAGCCCTGCTCGATGACACGAAGCACGAGCCCACAGCAGCGCGGCACAAGCACTACCCAATCGGTGAGTGCCTAACCGACTGGGTAGAATCGCTGAGCATCAGAGCCATTATTTTTGAACGATTACACGTCACATGCCTGCTTTCACGCACAAGGGAAAGAAGTATCACAACCCTGTCGAGTTTGCCCTTGATCACATCGGCGGTATGTGGCGAGTGCCGATCCTCTGGCGCCTAGCGCAGCGCACCTGGCGCTATGGCGAGCTCAAGCGCGACCTGCGCGGAGTGACGCATAAGATGCTCAGTCAGCAACTCGACGCCCTCGAAGAGGTTGGGCTGATTCATCGGCAAGAGTTCGCCGAGGTTCCCCCACGCGTGGAGTATTCGCTGACAGAGCTCGGCCAGCGGGTGATGCCCAGCCTCGTTTCGTTACGCGAGCTGGGCCTGATGCTGATGCAGGTGCAGGGCCTGCATGAGAATAGCCCCGCCGAGCGCGATCTGCCCGCTAGCGCCTGAATGCGCTAGATTTGTGCGCTATGAAGCTCGGCGTCATCACCTTTCCCGGTTCGAACTGCGACCACGACCTGCTCGACACGCTCAACGCGCTGCGGCGCCTCGACCCGCGCGTGCAGGTGGTGCACCTGTGGCACAAAGACCACGACCTGCAGGGCTGCGACTGGGTGTTCCTGCCCGGGGGGTTTAGCTATGGCGACTACCTGCGCTCGGGGGCCATCGCGCGCTTCTCGCCCATCATGCGCGAGGTAGTAGTGCACGCCCAGCGCGGCGGCTATGTGGTAGGCATCTGCAATGGCTTTCAGGTGCTGACCGAGGCGGGCCTGCTGCCTGGCGCGCTGCAGCGCAACGTCGGCACGCGCTTTATCTGCGACTATGTGCACCTCAAGGCCTCCAGCACCGACACGCCCCTCACCCGCGCCGTGGCGGGTCAGACGCTGCGCATCCCCATCGCCCACGCCGACGGCTGCTACACCGCCAGCGCTGACGAACTCAAACGCATCGAAGACCAGCACCAGGTGCTGTTCCGCTATGTCAACGCGGCGGGGCAGCTCGTGCCCGAGGCCAACCCTAACGGCTCGGCCAACGGCATCGCGGGCGTGATGAATGCCACCCGCAACGTGTTTGGCATGATGCCCCACCCCGAGCGCGCCGCCGACCCGCTGCTGGGCCCCGCCGACGGCTGGGGCGTGTTCACGGGGCTGCTGGAGAAGCAGCTGGCCTAGGCCACAGCACACGCACGAAATGCAGAAGGCCCGGCTAATTGCCGGGCCTTCTGCACATAGAGCCGTAGTCTTAGCCGCGCATGGCGATGTTGACGTAGTCGCGGGCGGGGGCGCCCACGTAGATCTGGCGCGGGCGGCCGATGGGCTCGCCGGCATCCATCATTTCCTTCCACTGGGCGATCCAGCCCGGCAGGCGGCCCAGCGCAAACATCACCGTGAACATCTCGGTGGGGATGCCGATGGCACGGTAGATGATGCCCGAGTAGAAGTCCACGTTGGGATACAGCTTGCGCTCGATGAAGTAGGGGTCGGTCAGGGCCACCTCTTCGAGCTTTTTGGCGATGTCGAGCAGCGGGTCGTGAATGCCCAGGGCATTGAGCACGTTGTCGCAGGCGACCTTGATGATCTTGGCGCGTGGGTCGAAGTTCTTGTACACTCGGTGGCCAAAGCCCATCAGACGGAACGAGTCGTTCTTGTCCTTGGCCTTGTTGACATACTTCATCGTGTCGCCGCCATCCTCTTGGATGCGCTCGAGCATCTCGATCACCTCTTGGTTGGCGCCGCCGTGCAGCGGGCCCCAGAGGGCGCAGATGCCGGCCGCGATCGAGGCATAGAGGTTCGCGTGGCTCGAGCCGACGATGCGCACGGTGCTGGTCGAGCAGTTCTGCTCATGGTCGGCGTGCAGGATGAGCAGTTTGTCGAGGGCATCGACCACCGCCGGGTTGATCTTGTAGTCCTCAGCGGGAACGGCGAACATCATGTTCAAGAAGTTCTCGCTGTAGTTGAACTTGTTCGAGGGGTAGATGAAGGGCTGCCCGATGCGGCGCTTGAAGATCCACGCGGCTAGGGTGGGCATCTTGGCCATCAGGCGGATGATGGTCAGCTCGGTCTCTTCGAACGGGCGGCCGGTGAGCAAGCTCTCGGGGTAGAAGGCGCTCATCGAGGCCACGAGCGAGGCGAGCTTGCCCATGGGGTGGGCGGCGGTGGGCATGCCCTCGAAGAAGAGCTTGGTCTGCTCGTGCACCATGGTGTGCATGGTGATGCGCTGCTGGAAGGTGTCGAGCTGGGCCTTGGTGGGCAGCTCGCCATAGATCAGCAGGTAGGAGACCTCGAGGAAGGTGCTCTTCTCGGCGATCTGCTCAATGGGATAGCCCCGGTAGCGCAGCACGCCCGTCTCGCCATCGAGGAAGGTGATGGCGCTCTTGGTGGCGCCAGTGTTCTTATACCCAGAATCGAGGGTGACATAGCCGGTCTGGTCGCGCAGCTTGAGAATGTCGATGGCCTTTTCGTTTTCGGTTCCGATGACGACGGGCAGGTTATACTCTTTGCCGTCGAGCTTGAGGAGGGCGGTTTCAGGCATGGTTTGTAGGGATTAAATCGCTGCGGAAGGGGTGGTCAAACGCGGGGGATAAAGGTAGCAAAAGGTGCACACTGAGGGCGGGTCATCGGTTTGATGGATAGGGATTTAACCGAGGATTAACCGCTGACGGGGGCATCGTGCGTAGGCTACGTCGGCAAAGCGACAGAGCGCGCCGAAAGGTTCCGATGCTGTCAGGTGGGCGACGGCCTGGGCAGCTAGGCCAGAACAACTTTGAGCCATGCAAATGCATCGTCACCTATTGCTAAGCGCGGCGCTCTGCCTGGGGCTTAGCTCTTTCGCTTGGACTCAGACTCTACCCCTCGACTCGACCGCGGCTGACTCGACCCGTGCCGATAGCGCCACCAGAGCCGAGAAACCCGGCGAAATGGTGCGCGGCCAGCTCGACCTGCGTGGCTGGGACCCCGTAACCAAGCCTCAACTGGCACTGGCAGGCGACTGGGCGTTCTATTGGAACCACCTCGTGGGCCCCATCGAGCTGGCCACGGGGATGTATAAGCCCACGGGGCACTACCCCGTGCCAAGCAGCTGGACGGACTATCAGGTGAATGGCCAGCCCCTGCCCGATCGGGGCGCCGCCACCTATGTGCTGACCGTGCGCCTGCCGAAGACGGAAACGGCCTTAGCCCTGCAGGTGCCCTTTGTGTGGAGCTCGTATCGCGTGTGGGTGAACGGTCACCTCGAGGGCGAGAGCGGCCGACCTGGCCTGACTGCCGAGGCTACGCGTTCGGTCTTCTTGAAATCCTTCATTCCCCTGCCGGAAGATGTGCAGACGGTAGTGATCGTGGTGCAGGTGGCCGACCATGAGTCGGGCACGCCGGGCCTGCTCGAGACGCCGGTGATCGGCACGCGCGCAAGCCTGCTCGCGCAGCGCGACTTCCGCAACGCGCTGAACATGGCCATCATCGGCGCGCTGCTGGTGCTGGCGGCTTATCACCTGTTCTTCTACGCCTTCCGACGCAAAGAGACGGCGATGCTGGCCTTTGCGCTCATCTGCCTGGCGGTGGTGGTGCGCTTCGCGGTGTTTGGCGATCACCATGTATTTGAATGGCTGATGCGTTACAGCGGGCTGCTGACCTTCAACGAGCAGGGGCGCATCTATTACACGGCCACGTTTTGGCTCGGGGTGCTGGGCCTCTTCTACCTGCGGGCGCTCTTTCCGATGGATGTCTGGCGGCGTGCACCGCATATTGCAGTGGGGGCTGGCGTGCTGGTGATTGGGCTAGCGCTAGTGCTCGACTTTGCCCATTTCGCGCTGGTGCTGCCGGTGTTTTTGGTGGTACTGGGGCTGATCGTTGCCTATGCCGTCTATGTAATGGTGCGCGCCGCCTGGCTCGACCGACAGCAGGCGCGGCTGCTGCTCGTGGGCCTGGGTGGGATGATTCTGGCCGGTGCGCACGATGCCCTCGCCACCGCAGGGGTTTACTTGATCTCAGAGACCGAGCTGCTAACCTATGGATTCCTCTTTTTCATCTTCGTGCAGTTTGTAGTCGTAGCGCGGCGCTTCAGCACCACCTATGCGGCGGTCGAAGACCTGAGCGAAAACCTCGAGCGGAAAGTCGAGCAGCGCACGGCCGAGCTAGCCGCCGCCAACCTTGAGATTCAGCAGAAGAACGAAGACATCACCGATAGCATCGAATATGCCAAGCGCATCCAGCTATCGATCCTCCCCGATGTGAGCCAGTTGACCGAGCGCCTGCCTCAGTCCTTTATCCACTATGCCCCCAAAGACATCGTCTCGGGAGACTTCTATTGGTACCACGTGGCTGACGACGGCACACTCACACTCGCTGTAGCCGACGCCACAGGGCATGGGGTGCCGGGGGCCTTTATGTCGGTGCTGGGCATCAACCTGCTTAGCCGCGCGATGCACGAGGCGCCGCAGGCAGACCCCGCCCTGCTGCTGACCCTGCTGCATAGCTGGGTGCGTCAGGCCCTCAAGCAAGACCAGGCTCGCGATGGCAGCGACCGCAGCGAAGACGGCATGGAGATGGCGCTGGTGCAGCTGCTGCCCACGGGCGAGCTGCTCTACGCAGGCGCTAACCGCCCCTTGCTGCGGCACCGCGGTGATGAGCTGAGCGAGTTCAACCCGATCAAGCATGCCATCGGCGGATCAGATGTGCACGGCGGTGGATCGGCGGTATTTGCCACGCAGAGACTCGATGTGCAGCCTGGCGATCTCTACTACCTTTTCACCGATGGGGCCACGGACCAGTTTGGGGGCGAGGGCGAGCACCGCCGCCGATTCTCCAAGCAGCGCTTTCGCACGCTGCTGAGCGAGATCGCGCAGCTGCCTGTCGCGCGTCAGCGTGAGCGCCTGTCGACCACCCTAACCGAGTGGCAGGGTGCCGCCCCACAGACCGACGACATTCTTATCCTGGGCTTCCGCATCGCCGGATAGTGCCGACCTTTTCCCGACTCACGCAATTTCCCCTTCCTATGCCTCGCTTTGACCGTGCCCTGATCGTGCTGATGGGCGTCTTCTTCCTTGTGTTCGCCTTTCCTAAGCTGCTGGCCATGCCGGTTTCGGTGGCGCTATTCGACCAAATCAATGCCTTCACGGGCTGGAGCGGCTCTTGGTTTCGCATCCTAACCGGCGTTATCGAGCTGATCGTAGGCGCGCTGCTGGTGGGCGGCGGCCTGGCCACGCGCGCACCCGGCCCGCTGCTGTCAGCCTATGGGGTGTTTCTGCTGGGCGCCTTTGGCACGGTGGGCACGATGCTCGGCGCGCTCACCGTCGAACTCGGCATCCGCCCAGGCGAAGACCCGGCGCTGACCACGCTGGCCTTCGTGCTGCTGGGCTTAGCCTTGCTGCTCATTTGGCGCAACCGTCAGCACCTGCCGCTCGTGGGCACACCCATCTGGCGCTAAAGCGCGAAATTAGCGCAACGACATGCAGCCACTCATGCGAGCGATGGTCATAGCCCTGTGGGCACTCGTGGCAGCACGCCTGCAGGCGCAGGCGCCGGTGCGCAGTGAGCTGCTGCGGCTGCCCGAAGGGCACCCGCTCGCCTGGGCACGCGCGGGTAAGGCCACCTCAGCCCCGCCGGTGCTGCTGATCCATGGCGCGCCGGGCGCGTGGCGCGACCTGCAGGTCCTGCTTACGGACTCGACCCTGCTCAGCCTGACCGAGGTGTCGGCGGTGGACCGCCCTGGTTATGGCGGCAGCGGCTCGGTGGCCGTCACGTCGCTGGCCGAACAGGCCCGGCGCATCGCCGCCGCGCTCGAGCGCCTGGGCCGGCCTGCCGTCGTGGTGGGGCACTCACTGGGCGGGCCCATCGCCTTAGCCCTCGCGACCGAACACCCCCGCCTTGTGCACGCGCTCGTGCTAGTGGCTGGCTCTGCCGATCCGGCGCTTGAGGAAATCCGTTGGTATCAACACGTGGCGCGCTGGCCCGTGCTGCGCTGGCTCGTGCCTCAGGCCCTAGACGTGTGCAACGAAGAGATGTTTGCCCAACCGACCGAGCTCGTCTGGCTGGGCGAGCGCCTATCGGCCGTGCAGGTGCCGGTGACCATCCTGCAGGGCGACCGCGACGGCCTCGTGCCGCCCGGCAACGCTGACTATCTCGTGCGCATGCTCTGCAACGCCCCTGTGACCCTGCGCATGCTGGCAGGCCACGACCACTTCATCCCCTTTAGCCACCCGCAACTGGTGGTCGAGGCCGTGTGCCCCTATCTGACGCCCCTACGCGCCCAACCGAACCCGAACTAGCTTTACATACCTTTTTGCTATGCCCCTGCGCGCTTGCTTGAATCCGGTTTACAACCAGCTCGATTGGCTCTTTGCCCGCCTCGAGCCCGACTACTATGCCACCCCCATGCCGACGCTGGGCGGCGCCACCGTGGGCCAGCACGTGCGCCACATTCTCGGCTTCATCGAGTGTGTGGTCGAGGGCTGCACCACCGGCGTAGTGGACTATGACCGCCGCCGCCGCGACCTGCGCATTGAGAACGACCCCGAGGTCGCCCTCGACTACTTCCGCTCGCTCGAGCGGCAGCTGGGCGAGCTGCCCGCCAGCCGCAGCCTGCTGCTGGCCGTGGCCATCGGCCACCACACTCCCACGCAGCAGCACCTGCCCACCACCCTCGACCGCGAGGTCTATTACCTGGCCGAGCACGCGATGCACCACCTCGCGTTGATTCGCTATGGGGCGCAGGCCACCTGGCCCGAGCTAAGCTTCCCGGCCGACTTTGGCTTTGCCGAGTCGACGCTGCGGGCGCGCGTATCAGCCGTGTAAACACCGATGCGTATCAGGTGTAGATTGGCCCACTGTAGCACTAGCCATGACCAGATCAGAACCTGACACGCCCATTAAAGCCGCCACTACGGCTGCCGAGTCGAAGTACTGGTTCTTCAAGAACTTCTTCTTCTTCGACCTCATTGACGACGCAGACTATCTCGCACTCGAGGTCAAGAGCGAGATGCTCAAGTGCCACAAGGGCGATTTCGTCTACCTGCCCGGCGAGCAGCACGACAGCGTCTATTTCTTGAAAAAAGGCTATCTCAAGATCGGCAGTTATGAGCAAGACGCCGCTGGCGAAGAGCACGAGGTGATCGTGAACGTGCTGCAGCCCGGCGACATCTTTGGCAGCATTGCGGGACGCTCGGCAAACTCGCGCGAGTTCGCTCAGGCGATGTCAGACGTATCGGTGTGTGAGATCAGCATGGACCGCTTCAACGAGCTGCTGCAGACGCGGCCCGACCTGAGCCTGCAGGTGATCAAAACCGTGGGCGACCGGCTCAACCGGATGGAGCGCAAGCTGGTGTCGCTCGCCTTCCGCGACGCGCGCACGCGGGTGATCGAGTTCTTGCGCGACTATGCCAACGACTATGGGCGCATGCGCGGGGGCGAGATTCACATCGAGAACTTCCTGACGCACCAAGACATCGCCAATCTGACGGCCACGTCACGTCAGCTCGTGTCGACGCTCATGACCGAGCTGCGCGAGGCCGGGCAGATCGACTATGACCGCAAGCAGATCACACTGCGCGTGGCCCCCGAGCTGCTGAAGTAAGGCTGGAACAATCGCTGCGCGCCATCTGTAGATAACAGTATATCTACAGACCATGCGATATTTAATTCTACTCCTGTTCGCCTCGCTGCTTGCGTTTGCGTCGAATAGCCAAGCGCAGAAAATCGCCGAATGCCTCGACCCTCAGTCTGCCGAGGGACTGAGAAGCCTGGTTGGCCTTGCCACTCTGCTCACCGCTGAGCCGCTGAGCCCTAAGCCAGGGCCCAATGGTACGTTGGCCTACTGCGGCTTGGCCGGCGCGCCTTGCTGGTATGTACTGCCTACAGACGAGGGGCGATTTCGGATCAGCGCTGACAGTGCCCTAGCCCAAGAGATAAATGAAAAGCTGCTGCGCCCCTTGCGGGGTCATCGCCTCGTCGAGTCTGTGTGGGCAAGCTATGGGGCCACGCGAGTGGCGGCCTTTGCATTCGCACCATTGAACTGCATTAACGAAAGCTGCGAAAATCGTTTTCAGGTATTCCTCTCTAGCGACGGCTCTGTGGCGCCCTTCCTGTTGCCCGACGCCACACCATTTGTTCCATTAAGGCTACGACTTTACCAGCAGCGCAATAAGCTGGCCATTCTCTCGTCCGAGCGTATCATGCCCAATCGGTGGCGCTTCCTCTTTGGCCCCGAAGACATGCAGCGCGAACTCGACGAATACGTGGGCGTCACGCGTGAAGGTGTGTTCAAACTCTGCCGCGTGGACGAATAGTCATCGTAGCGCCCAGAAGCCCAATGCCGCAAGCAACACCAGAACACTTGCCGTGAGCTGATCGAGGCGCCGCAGGCGGGCGGGCGTAGGGGCAATGTGCAAGCGCCCCCCTGCCCAAGCCACCGCAAAGAGCAGCGCAGCCGCCCCCGCCCAGGCCCCTAGGCAGAATGCGAGACTCAATGACCACGCCGAGGTAAGCCACGCGTGCTCACGCAGGTAAACGGCCACCGCCAGCCAGAAGGGCAGCAGCTGCGGATTGGCGGCGGCTAGGAGCAGACCTGTGGCGAAGGCACCCCTGCGCCGCGCCGAGCTCTCGGGCGGCAGCGCCGTGGGCGAGCGCCGCAGCAAGTAGTAGAGCCCCAGCCCCAGCAGCACGACTGGAAAGGCCCAACGCAGCACGGGCCCCAGCGCGCTGCTGAGCAGCGTCGTCTGGCCCAGGCCGAGCGCAAGCGCGGCATAGCCCGCCTCGGGCAGGCTGCCCCCGAGGGCCAGGGCGCGCGCCTCGGCGCGGCGGCCCTGCAG
>VYMD01000171.1_pt1 | contig 22614 bp, 15 predicted proteins | sample 5115311 | NCBI WGS metagenome assembly VYMD01 (sample SAMN12291779, study PRJNA351875) | freshwater metagenome | isolation source: freshwater lake | place: USA: Michigan, Wintergreen Lake | collected 2013-08-08
CTGTAAGTTTACCAGCTTCTATTTTAGAAAAATCTAATATATCATTGATGAGTCCGAGCAAATGTTGACCAGAACTTTGGATTTTTTTGAGATAGTCTCTCTGTTTTTCGGTCATCTCGGACTTTAGAACCAAATGAGAGAGTCCAATGATCGCATTCATAGGAGTACGGATTTCATGAGACATGTTGGCTAAAAAATCTGATTTAGCTCGGGTAGCGGCCTCTGCCTGATCTTTTGCAATTAAAATTTCCTCATCATTTTTTTTGCGTTCAGATATGTCTTGATGAATTCCTACCATTCTTATGACTTTGCCAGTAGCATCTCGTTCAATTGCGGAACCAAAAGTCATAACCCATTTTGGTTCTCCGGATTTTGTTTTCATTCGGAGTTCCATACGATGTTCGTTAATTTCATTATTTACGAATTGAGTGAAGCGACCGACTGCAAAATCAAAGTCTTCCGGATACACCATATTTGCCCACAAAACAGATGTTCCTCCATATAAATCTTCCAATTCTGATTTTGTATAGCCAAGCATCTCGGCCCATCTCTCATTGATCACAAGTACATCGGGATCTGCCTGCCAATCCCAAAGACCTAGATGTGCCCCTTCTAATGCCAAGTTGAGTCTTTCTTCATTATCACGAATTTTCTTTTCCGCTTCAAACTGGAAGGTGATATCTCGTAGTGCAATCGTTATGTGCCCTTCTTCGTTGTCACGTGCTGGCAACTTGGATAAAGAAATATCTGCAAAGAATGTCGAACCATCTTTTCGCCGAGCCAGCAAATTGGGACCAGGGGTCATCACTTTTCGAACTTCATGACTGTCTGCAAATTGTTTACGATAGGAGAGATGCCTAACTCTTACATCCTCTGGAACCAACTCTTCAACTAAAAGTCCAAGAAATTCCTCAGCAGAATACTGAAACATTTCGGAGGCTTTTTGATTTGCTAAAATGATGTGTCCATCCTTATTGATAACAAATTTTCCATACGGTGCCGATTCTATAATCGCCCTGTACCAAGCTGAGGTGTTTTTAAGCTCCGCTTGCTGCACTTCCAATTCAACAGACTGTTCTTCGAGCCGACTTGCTTGCTCCATCATAAAATCAGATTGAGTCTGTGTTTTTTCGAGCAGCTCTTTTGTTTCGATCGTCTTTTGCAGAATTTCCAAGGTCTGTCCGATACCTAGAAGAAGTTCGCTGAAGAGAATCTCTTCTCTTTCATCAAAAGCAGACAGAGATGCCATTTCAACGACTCCCTTTAACTCCTCATTATGAAAGAATGGGGCAATACGAACCTGCTCAGGTTTATAAGAATATAAAGATGAAGTAATGTTTAGCTGTTCGTCTGAAATATTTTGTAAGACAACTTGCTTTTTGTCATGAGCAACTTGACCAACCAAACCTTCGCCAATTAGAATTTTCTCCCGTGGAAGCGCTTTTGGATTTACTCCGAAGGTTCCTTCCAAACTTAAACAATTGTGTTCTTTATCAAAAATATAAAATGTTCCATATTGTGCTTTCAAAACGGGAGCAGAACGCCGCAAAAAAGTTTCCCCAAACTCTACTAAAGTAGTTGTTAGTTGTAGATCGCCAGCGATCTCAGACAAGTTACTTCTAATCCAAGTTTGATCTTTAGCTTTCCTGTAAACTTCATTAAGAATTGATAATGCCGTTGCAATTTGACCAATTTCATTATTGAAATTCAAATACAAAATCCCTTTCGAGGTATCGCCTTGACTGATGGAGACAATACTATCCTTTATTTTCTCTAACGGTAATTCAATGGATCTTTTGAGAAGATAGGCGCCAAAACTGAATAGTCCAATCGTTCCAATAAAGAAAACAACCGCCTCGCTTACTAAGTAACTAAAAACTTCGTCGGATTGCTGAATGCTTAAATCTGATTCTCGCATCGCGAGTTCGATCAAATGGTCCAGTTTGGTAATGATTTTCGGACCAGGATTTGTCAAATTTGAATCTAACGTTCTTTCCCAAGCAGTTTTCGTATCACCAGCTTCGGCGATCCGAATTGTTTCATTCCCGTATTGAAATACATTTTGTACTTCAGTTTCAATTTCAAATATGATTCTATTTTGAGTACTAAAACTCTTTTTGATATCGTTAATGTTTTGATATGATTTCACCCGAAACGTTTCGAGTTTTGCGATCAATTCAGGTCGCTTCGTCAAATCCTTTTCAAAAATAAGATCTCTGTTTACACGCCTAGCATAAAGCACATTGAATTTCAAATCTTTTGCGGCATTGATGTTGGCAAAAGAAGTCTCAATGAACTTACGATGGCTAGATTTGAGTAAATGGAGCATCGGAATGACCGAAACACCCAGAAATGCCAGTAGAATAATCGACAATATGTTGTAAGAAACCAATTTTTTTCCAATTGAAAATTGGATTAAATAACCGATGAGTCGTTGCATAATCTATCCGTAATCTTTGCTTAATTAAATAATTTTTTGCTGTGTTAGTTTGTGAATAAATTCTGATAGAGTGGCTTCAAATTCATTGAGATGAAGATTGATTTGCACCAAGTCTTTATTCTCTTTTAGTGAGTTATCTAAAGCGATCAATTTGTTATGAAGAACAGTATGACCTAAATTTCCAGCGGAACCTTTAATCTTATGAGCCAATTGTTCCGCTTCCTCTATCTTACTATTATCGATTAAGGCTCTGATTTTAGCAGGTGAATCCTTTTCGTTTTGAGCAAAGGATGTCAGAATTTTTAAATATAGTTTTTTATTTCCAGCGACTCTTCGGAGAGCGTTTGTTAGGTCTAACTCTACGATATCCGGCAATACTATTTCATCGTCACTCATTTTTATGCCTGCTTACTCATAAGAAAAACTTTAATTGGTTCTTTGATCGGCATCTTTGTATGGATCTGCATCAAACGTTCGATAAATGTCTGTGTGACTTCTTGCCATTGGCCCGCAACCTTTGCTCCCGACATAGTGAAACAATCTTCAGCAAAAAACATACCTGCTTTTAAAGTCGCAACAGTTTCGTCCTTAGCCTCTCTACGCTGGTCCTTCTGAATCATCCCTTCCAGTGCATTAACAAGTCTTGGAGAAAGAAGCCCTGTTTTTTTCTTCAATTCAAAGATTAAATCGTTGGCGGACATAACTTTATCCGCAAGTGAATCATATGCAAAAGCTGCCTTTATAATTTGCGCCCCTAAAGGAATGGAATCTTCCTTCTTTATTCTATCAGTTGGAAGGCTTTCCAAACTTTCGTTTTGATGTAAAATGTTGATGGCGACGTTCTCAAGACGTGGAATGTTTTTTTAAAAGCTTATGGCCTATCGTTGGATGGTGATTGAATAGAATTTTTTCCTCACCCACCAATGGTTTCCCATTTATAATCTTATCTGATATTTCTTGGGGTAGCGATATACAACCTATCAAGGAAAACATGGCGCTAACTTCTATTTCCCAAATCTCTGGATATTCCAACTCTTCTGCAATATCTCTCGCATAACGCCTAATTCTTGCCGACTTACCAAAAATTTGCGGGCTAAGTAATGAGAGTATATCTGAAAATACTTTGATGCTCCCGGAAAATGTTTTTTCAAGTAAACTTTTTTCGAGATTTAAAAACTCAGCCCTTTTGAGAGAATTTTCAATCCTTGCCTTTAGAATTTCTGGTTCGATGGGTTTGGTGATATAATCTTCTGCACCTAACTTCAAACATTTGATCACACTATCGGTTTCATCTACCGATGTTACCATCAGAACCGGCGTTTCTTTGAGTTTGCTTTCTTTTTTTATAAATTCAAGAAATTGGTAACCATCCATTTCTGGCATATTTATATCGCATAACACAATGGATGGAGTATAACCTGATAAAATTGTGTCTTTCGCTAATTTGCCATTTTCCATTTCCAAAACTTCGTAATTCATTGTCCGACAAAGTTCCGAAAGGATAAGGCGATTTTCCTCGCTATCGTCGATCACCAAAATCTTATATTTATCAGTGGGCATGGATTCCTCGTATGAAAAAAGTTATGGAATACCTGGTTGCGCATCCCGTAGCTAGATAGCCCAAGATGTTACTTTTTGGCCAAAAAGCTAGCCATTTTCCATACTGTTTTTCGTACAAATACCAAGGAGCGTCTGCCCACTGCCTATTCAATTGGATTGCAGTTAGTCAATTCCTTGTGTTTATTCGTCTTGAACCAAACTTTTAAAAACGAAATGAACTTCAGAATATTAAGGAAAAAGCGATGCACCTTAATCCGCTAAAAATCCCAAAGTGCAATAGCCAAAAATCAAATTTGTTATACGATGCTATTCCGAGAGAACAATATTCAAGATTTCTTTGCATTTATTGGCTAAAAATTGTTTATATTTGAGAATCTACTTGAGAAAAAATCCACATCGGTTAATATATTGCGGAAGTGTTTGGGAAAGAAATAAATGAAGATAAAACAAAAGTTAGCTTTAGGTAATGCCGGTTTTTCCTTTTTCACCTTGGGTGTAATACTAACAGTAATTTCCTATGTAATATACACGAATGCCAAAAAAGACGCCACAGACCAGATCGTGATTTTAGCTGAAAATATTGCTCTTGAAACAAAAACTTACATTTCGGGACCTTTGAATGAGGCTTACATCTTAAGAGAACTTTTATCAGAAGAAGGATTACTAAAAAGAGAATCCGTTTACAAAATTTTAAACATCCTTACCTCTTCAAATTCCTCCATTTTAGGAACCTATACCGTATTTGAGCCGAATGCGTTTGATGGTCAAGACACTGCTTTTCGAAATTCAAAATTTCATGACAAAACAGGAAGATTCATTCCTTATTCTGTCAAAACAGGAGGGAAAATCATCATAGAACCTGTTGTTGACTATGATCTTCCAACTTCAGATTTTTACAATCTTCCGAAAAAAAACCAAAAGGTAGAATTAATTCCACCTTTCGATTATAAGGTGGAAGGGAAAAATGTAACAATGATTTCTTTAGTGTATCCTATCTATAAAAATGAAAGATTTGTAGGTATCGCTGGAGCTGATCTATCACTTGAAACTGTGAGCAATTACATTAAAAGTATCAAGATTCTCGAAGGTGATGTAAAAATTAGTTTTATCGCTAGCAATGATTATGTGATCTATAATGGTTTAGAACCAGATAACAAATCTCATGTCTGGGATAGCAAGTCAGATCCTAATCTAACTTTGGCAAAATCTTCTCATACAAAACAAGTATATACAGATGATACATATTTACATATTGCACTACCGATTCAATTGGTAAAAGATACAGATGATTGGGTATTAAGAGTATCCTATCCGTTAACAGAAATTTCACAAAAAATTGAATTCATTTTTTGGCTCTCTTTAGTGTTGGGACTGATTGGTATTGGGACTAGCACCATACCGAATATGTTACTCTTCCGAAAATTAGTAGACGTTAGATTACAGAAAGTAATTACATTTAGTGAAGAAGTCTCCAATGGAAATTTAAACTCGAATATCGAAGATGATTCCAAAGACGAAATCGGAGCATTGATGCAAGCCATTTCAACAATGACTTCGAATATTAAGCATATCCTTGCTGTGGCTCAGTCCAGCGGAGAAGAGCTCACTAGATCATCAAAACAGATGGAAAATACAATACTAGAGTTATCTGATTTAGCTCAGTCACAAGCGGCCAGTTCCGAAGAGGCAAGTGCAACTGTGGAAGAATTGAATGCATCCTCCGAAACAATCAACCAAAATGTTGAACATGCAGTATCAAATACTCAATCGATTCACAATTCTCTTGTTAGCATCCAATCTTTAGTTTTTGATATCACGAGTGAAGTAGAGGCATTTGGAAAAATTGCGATGGTTGCAAATGCTCGTGCAGAGGAAGGGAGAAACATGGCGGGAATCACATCCAAGGCCATTGAAGAAATTCAGGAAAAATCTGTCTCAATCACCGAATTTTCAGAAGTAATCTCAAGTATTTCTGAAAGAACAAGTCTTCTTGCCTTAAATGCCGCAATCGAAGCGGCACGTGCTGGGGAATCGGGACGTGGCTTTGCAGTTGTTGCCGAAGAAATTTCAAAATTGGCGGCACAGGCGGCAAGTTCTGTTTCACAAATCAACACCTTATCTGCCGAGGCTTTAGAGAGTATACAAAATGGAGGCTCACAGGTAGAACGTTTATTAGGCGTTTTACGAGAGATCACGAAAGAAGTATCGGTGATTTTTGTAAAAGCGAAAGAAATCATTCCCATGATCCAAGACCAAAAAGTCAGAACCGAAAATATCTACACCGAAATTGGCGAAATTTCCAGTTTGATTTTGGCTATCCAACAATCTACAGAGGAACAAAAAAGAGCCACAAGTGAACTTTCCAATATGACAATCAATATTTCAAACGGTTCTCAGGTGTTATCGGACCAGTCGAGTCTAATGGCCGACAATTCGTTACGAATGTTCGGAATCAGCTCTAAATTAGAAGATATTCTTAAAAAATTCCATCTTTAGGTTACCAGAATGAGCATCAAACAAAAAATCATGTTCGTATCTTTTACGATTATCACATGCATTATATCTTTAATACTCGTTATACTCTCCATTATCATTCAAAGTCATTTGGTCAATATTTTTTCAGAATTGACCAATGAAGTCTCTCAAAAAGTTTCCAGTGACATCTCAAATACCCTAAAGAATGCAAGCCAAAAAACTTACACATATAAAAAGGCGTATGAAGAAGGACTTGTATCATCAAGATCAAGTTCGATTCAGTTTTTAAAATCATTACTTAAAGAAAAAGGAATCGCATTAGCCGTTTATTGTGGTTTCGAACCAAATGCCTTTGATGGTCAGGACAATGCATATAAATTCTCTAAAGATCATGACTCGTCTGGAAGATTTATTCCATATATCTACACATCAGGAAATGTGATAAAATCTGAGGCATTAAAGAATATAGACGATCCACTCCAAGGCGAATTTTATCAAAAACCGAAGAGAGATCTTCGAACGAGTATCACATCACCTTACGTCTACAAAGTTGGTGGCGTAAATATGTTTATCGTTTCCATCATCGAGCCTATACTTAGGGATGGCAAATTTATAGGAATTTCCGGAATTGATATAAGTTTAGATTCAATTAAAGAGTACATAACTTCGCTTAGGTTTGCTGATGGACAAGGGAAAATTACATTAATTTCTGACAACCATCTTGTTCTCTATGACGGTCTAACTGGGATTTCGCAGGGACTAGATTTTCGTTCGCAAGAAGATACAGAATTTTATATTAAACTCAAGAATAAGGATCTTTCATTGTATGAATTTAATGAACATTACAATGTCGCAGTATCAATTTTGATCTTTGAAAATAATGACCCATGGTTTGCACGGATTTCCATACCCAAGTCTCAAATCCAATCCATGTTGTCATCGATATATATTACAACTATTGGACTAGGGCTCATCGGTATCTTTCTATCAATTACTGCGATCTATTTTACGTTTCAAAGATTAGTTGATAAAAGAATTCAATCTGTAAGCAAATCTACACAAAAAATCGCCGCAGGTGATTTAAGAGAATCCTTTGACCTAACAGTCAAAGATGAACTTGGTTCTTTGATGGTTTCGCTCAACCAAATGACCGAACAACTCCGAAAATTAATTGAGATCGCAAAAAATAGTTCGAAAAAAATTTCGAATACGACGGATAAAATCCATATCACGATAAACGAGTTAACGGATTTAGCTCAAGGTCAAGCTGCATCTTCTGAAGAAGCAAGTGCCACCGTCGAAGAATTAAATGCATCTTCAGAAACCATTCACAGTAACGTGCTAAGTGCTGTTGAGAACACCAATACAATTCATGAATCCCTTGGGCAAATTCAAATATTAATGAAAACGATATTAGAAAAAGTCCATCATTTTGGTGAAATTGCAATCCGTGCAAATTCCAAAGCAGAAGAAGGAAGATCGATGGCGAACCTTACATCCAAAGCCATTCGCGAAATCCAAGAAAAATCAAAAATGATCACTCAATTTTCAAATGTAATTTCAGATATCTCAAAACGGACAGGTTTACTCGCGTTAAACGCTGCAATCGAAGCCGCTCGGGCGGGGGAATCAGGACAAGGGTTTGCCGTAGTGGCAGAGGAAATAACAAAACTAGCAAGTCAATCTGCGAGTTCTGTTTCCCAAATTAACGCACTGTCAACGGAGGCTCTCGACTCCATAGGACGTGGTAACGTCCAAGTTTCTCAACTGATCGAGGTTTTGCAAGAAATCACGGACGACGTATCCGTTATATTTTCATCTTCACAAGAAATTCAACCCATGATCCAAGACCAAAGCCAAAGGACTGAATTGATTTATACGGAAGTAGAAGAAATTACGGGACAAATTCGTTCAATCCAACTTTCTACAGAAGAACAACAAAGAGCAACAAACGAGTTAGCCAAGATGACTATAAGTATATCTGACGGATCACAGGTTCTATCGGATCAATCGGCGTCCATGGCAGAAAACTCAGAAAAGCTAACGCAAGTCTCCAATCAATTGGAAGAGTTACTTGGTAAGTTCAATTTATAAAGTTTTGAAAAATTGATTTGTTTGAAAGATTAAAGTAGTGGCGTAAAGAGGGATCATGGATTCAAGTACATACGGGTTTCTCTGGAACCCCCTCGCCTACTTTCCAATTTTTTCCTTATTTATTTCGTCATTCAATTGCATTTTAGCTTTCAACAATCGCAAGACTCCCGGAGCTTTAGCATTTTTATCTCTATCCATTGCTATCATCATCTATTCATTTGGCTATGCATTAGAATTGGTATCTTCTGATCTCAGTTCGGCCTTATTTTGGGATTCATTTCAATTTTTCGGAACAAGTTTAATATCTGTTTCAGTTTGTTTTTTAATTCTCCAACTGTCTGGAAACAAATCGACATGGACAAAGTTATTCCTTAGATTTCTATTTTTGTATTACATTTGTCTGCTTATGATTGTATGGATTTTTCCAGAATTAATTCGAAGTAACCCAAAACTTATTTCAGACGGAAATATTCGTATATTAGTTTATGGTTGGGAACCATTGTTCTCTGGCAGTGCAATATTTGAATTCTTGATAATAATCGGAGCTCTCTTTTATCTTTGGATTTTTAAAAACAAACAGAAAGGAAGAGCCAAAATTCAGCTAAACATTTTGCTCTTAGGTCTTCTGATCCCAATTTTCGGATCATTTTTTACACTTTTTGGTCTCGTACCATTTCTGCACCCAAAACTAGATATTACACCCGTTACATTTGCTATCGCATGTATCATTTGGTCCTATGGATTGTTCCATAAGAAAATTTTGGATTTAATACCGATAGGTCGGGATAAAATTTTAGAATTGTTAGAAGATGCCGTTTTGATTTTAGATGAAAATTTTGAAGTTATAGATTCCAATAAAAAAGGAGAATTTTTAATTGGATCTGAAAAATTAGCGGAAAATACACAAAGCCTGGCTAATTTAAATTATGAACTTTTTTGCCAGGTTAAAAAAATATTAACCTCTGATTCCAATTCCTTGGATTGGAAAACAATAGAGAATGATGTGGAAGTTTTTTATAATATCAAAGTCCAGAAGCTATTTAATGATTCTGAATCATATAAAAGTATATCTGTAGTTCTTCGTGATATTACAGAAAGAAAAATTATTGAAATAAAGACGCTTGAAGAACGGAATTTGGTTAATGCCATTTTATCTACAACGAATATTTTGTTCATTGTCATTGATAAAACAGGAAAAATTATTCATTTCAATAATGCTTGCATACAAGTATCCGGATATTCTAAAGAAGAAATCGCTGGCTCTTCTTTTTGGAAACTATTTCCGCAATACAATCAAAGGTTCAAAAGGAATCATTTTCAAAAACTAACGAACAAATTTCCGTTAATTTTCACAATCAATTGGAAAAATAAAGCGAACGAGGATGTAAATATACTCTGGGAAGTGGATGGCATCAAAAATCTTTCCAATCAAAATGAATACATAGTTTTTACGGGGACTGATATAACAAAAAAAATACAGGCTGAAAACCAAATCATCGCTTTGCGAGATTTCAATTCTAGGATGGAAGAAAAGAACAAAGAAATTGAATCGCAAAAACAAAAACTTGAAGAGTCTCTGAAAAAACTTAAACAAGCTCAAAACCAAATGATCCTCTCAGAAAAAATGGCATCGTTAGGTGTTCTCTTAGCCAGTATTGCCCATGAGGTAAATAATCCTGTAGGGGCAATCACTGCGACAACAGGCTCGATGTTAGAAAAAGTTTCAATGCTTCATAGAAGATTATTTTTTTTGATTTCTGATCTGGCCGAATTGAGTCCCAGCAATCGTCGGGGATTTGTGGAACTATTTTTAAAGCTCCCCAAAAACAGCGAGATGCTCGTTGGACTTGAATTTAGAGATCTTAAAAAGGAGCTAACCAAAAAGCTGAATTCTCTGAATGTTTTCGAGTCGGAGGAAATAGCGGACAGTCTATTAAGTGTCGGAATAAAGGAAATACCAACACGATCGCTATTTCTTTTTACTGAAAGTAAGTATAGACAACTCTTATCTCATTTTTTAGAAATAGCCTCTTTGATACATGGCTTAAAGCTCATTCAATTCGCAACCAAACGTGTATCAAAAATTATGTACGCATTAAAGGCTTATTCTCGTGTACAAAATAACAAAGAGAAAACTATGACGAATATCCAAGCTTCTATAGATACTGTATTAACTCTTTATCAAAATCAGATTAGATCAGGAATCCAAATTGAAAAAGAAATTTTGCAGGAATGTGAAATTTTAGGTTATCCAGATGACCTCCTTCAAATATGGACTAATCTCATTCACAATGCGTTACAAGCTATGAATTTCAAAGGGATTCTAAAAATCAAAGTATACAATCAATTCATAGAAAGTGAAGAGAAGTGCTATGTTGAAATCATTGATAACGGTCCCGGTATTCCAAAAGAAATCCAATCAAAGATATTTGAACCATTTTTTACTACGAAGGAATTAGGAGCAGGAACAGGTCTTGGTCTCGATATAGTAATGAAAGTCATCGAAAGGCACAAGGGAACTCTAGAACTGGAATCCGAACCAGGTCGCACAATGTTTCGAGTCATTTTACCCATTCATTAGAAAATTCTAAATCAATTAACCTATCTATCCAATTCAACTATGACCTGTTATCGGAAATGTAAATGTGAATTTTGTATTTCCGGGACTGGAGGAAAAATTTAAACTCGCACCCATTTTTTGTAAAAGTTTTCTAACAATATCCAGGCCTAATCCAGTCCCATTCCCATATTTTTTTGTAGTAAAAAATGGTTCAAATATTTTGTCTTGAATGCTCTTGTCGATGCCAGATCCATCATCTATAATTTCCACAATCACATCATTTGAATTTGATAATATATTGATCCAAATATTGCCAGAGCCCTCAATAGCTTGAAACGAGTTATGCAAAATATTTGTCCAAACCTGTATAATTTCTTCTGGATTTGCGATTATCTTATGTGGTGAAGTATAATTTTTATGTATTTTTATTTTTCGTTTCCATAGATTTTCATATATCGTCAATACGATCTCAATCGATTCAGCTAAATCTACTTCAATTGGATCTGCTTTTGGGTTGGTATAGTTATAACTTTTTAAAGCGAAAATGATTTTACTCACTCTTTGAACCGAGTTTTCAATGATAAACAAACTTTTTTCGATTCCAATTTGTGAATGAGCCAGCTCAATTATTTTTTTAAAGTTCTCTGACCGTATAACAGACAATAGATCAGAATCTAAAGATTCAATGCCAAATTCCAGAAGTAATTCGACCAGTTCTTCCGAAATTGAAATCGAATTAGAATTTAGTTCTGAAAGTAAAACATTTTTGCGTGCTCTTTTTGAAACACTCGACGAATTATCAAAATTTCGACCATTTAATTCTCTAATCCTGGCTAGGAAAGATCTTTCGCTTACGCTAAGATTCTGGTAAGACTTAAAATAGTCACTGTTATCATCGAGCAAATTCTGAAATTCCGTATTGAGATTCTCATAGGAAGATTTAATGGCACTAATCGGATTGTTAATCTCATGCGATATACCTGCAATCATTTGTCCAAGAATTGTCATCTTTTCAGATCGAATCAAAATTTCTTGAGCATCTGCCAAATCTTTGAGTGACTTTTCTAAGTCTTTAGTTCGCTCTCCAATTTTATTTTCAAGCATTTCATTTTGTTCAAACATTAATTCTAGTTTTTCTTTTCTTAGAATATTAATTCTATCAGCTAAACTAAGAGAGAAAAAAACCATTTCAACAAAAAAGGCAAAATTTTCAGCGTACTCATCCACTATCTGATTGAGTGCCATGTATTTCCTAACAATTGTAATTGAAATAACTGTCACTATAGGAATAACCCAAGCGACAAGGAAGTATTTGGCCTGACGGAACTTGGACTTATAGCGATAGATACTTAGACCTAATATAAATATCGCAACAACCAAGCCTGAAAAAAAGTTTGCGATTAATGAAGTAAGCTCAAGTGGTAGCCAAAGAGATATCACTGCCAAAAGCAAATTGAGAAGGATCAGAAAGATAGACGTAATCTTGATCAGCTTATTTTTAACATTCTTTAACTCTAGAAACACATAGGAGAATAGTAAGGCGACTAGAGATAGTAATATACCTCCATGTGGAACAGAAAGACTTGAATAAAAATTTGCCTTGGGCCAAAGATATTGATTTGCTAAACCATTGTAGGATAGACTAACAAAGAATACTAAGCAAAGATAGATGATATAAATAAAATAACTAAGATCCTTGATGGAAAAAAATAAAAAAGCATTGTAAACAATCATAACTAAAACACTACCGAAATAGAACCCGAGTAGGAGTGTTTGAATTTCAGTAGTTTCTATGAAGCTTTTTAGGGTATCCAACCAAAAATAAATATTTTTCCTTCCAACCGAGTGAATTCTAACAGCATAGTATTTGATCTCATTTTTTTGTAATGCTACTTGAAATGAAAAGTACCTGGATTTAACTTCTCTAGTCGAAAAATCTCTTTCATCGCCAGTATGTATTTCTTTTGTTAATTGGTTGTTTGAATCCCATTCATAAAAATCTAACTCATCATAATATGGATAAGGAAATGTGATTATAAACAACTCTTCGGAAATCGATTTATTTTTGATTTCGAAGTAGAGCCAAATGGGTTTATCTAAAAAACCGAAATTTCCATTATTTTCGGTAAGTTTGGGTAGCTTTTCATTTCTCGATTGATCACGGTGGAAGCTGAGTGGGGATACCTTCTTTTCTATTTCGTATCTGATCTCATCTATCGATGTTGTAGTCTGATTCTCTGCTATGTCATACGAATGTATCGGAATGAGCATTAGACAATAAAAACTAACAACAAAAAATAAATTCCAATACTTTTTGATTTTCATTTAGCTACACTTGTCTTCCTGATAGCAATATGATTTAACCTCTTGATAGCATCCTATATCTTCTCTAAGGGTTCAGCAAACAAATAGCCTTGTGAATATTCAATTCCTAAACTTAGAATGATATCTTGGATTTCTTGTTTTGACACGAACTCAGCTACAACTTTTGCACCTATGCGATTCGAAAGTGCAACTATACCTTGGACAAGAAGTAGTGCCGTTTTATTTTCTGGTAAAATTTTGATAAACTGACCATCGATTTTGATAAAATCAGGGTCAATCTCTAGGAGGCGTGACAGATTAGAATGTTTAATGCCAAAGTCATCAATCGCGATGAGGCAGCCGATCTCCTTTAATTCTTTAATTGTAGTTATACTATTAATGCTTTCACTGAAGCTAATATCTTCTAAAATCTCAAAGGTTACCCTACGAGGTTCAATTTTATAAAATGATAGTCTTCCTTCTACCCATTTACTAAAATTTTTGTATTCTAACTCTGCCTCGGTTAAATTCAGAGAAAATTCGAATGTTTTATCACTAAAATTTTTCATAGATAAATCGATTATATTTAAACCGATCATTCGAATTGCACCCGTAGCTTTTGCTAAATGCAAAAAAAATCCAGGCGATAAAAAGCCTTCTTTCCCCCTTATTCTTGCTAAACATTCATATTTATAAATTGAATTCGTTCGATTGTCATAGATTGCTTGGTAAAATGGAATAATATTCTTTTCTTGGATCGCTTGCGTTATGATGATACCTGTTTGAATATTTTCATTGTGGTGATCAATTGAATGATCGGCGTCGAAGGATAGAGTATTTTTTGATAATTGACCTTCAGCTTTAATAAGAGCAATTTTAGCCTTATAGTATGCATCCTCTTTTCCTGTCGCAGACGCAGAAAAAGTTTGTAATCGAAAGCTTACACCTTGAACTACTAAATCTTCCGATTTGGCTAGTAGTTGAAAGACCTCAACCTCATCTATTAATAAAGACTCTTCCCTATTTGTAACAACCGCTATTTCATCCTGGTATGTATGGTAAATCTCACAAAAATCTGATAGATGATGAAAAAGAATCTTAAGAAATTCATTAAGTACATTATGATATATATTGATTCCAAAGTTTCTAATTATATTTTCAAAAGAACCCACTTTGATAAGGGCCAGTGAAATGGAATCATTCTGTTCTTCTGATACTCTTAATCTTCGGATTAAGTTTTGAAAATTAGGGTAACCCGATTCGGAGTTGTAATAGAGAGAAAATTCTAGTTCTAAATTTTTTAATTCTAAGTCTTTTTCTTTTTCAAATGATTCAATCGCTCCTTTTATCGTAAGTTCAAGGTCAGACGCATCCCAAGGTTTCGGAAGAAAGCGATATAACCCACATTCATTTACTACTCTTCCTACTGCTTCAGCAGATGCCTGTCCTGTGAGCATAATTTTTTTGGTTTTTGGATTTGTCTTGTGAAGGGCAATTAAAAACTCATCTCCGTTTAAACCTGGCATGACTTGATCGCAGATGACGACAGGAAGCTCAGCTTTCTCCTGGTTGATTTCTTCTATGAGCAATAATGCATCTTTGCCATTTTCGAAAGTTTCTATAGAAATCGAATGTCCAAAGCTTTTGCGTAGCTGTTCCTTCAAATTCCAGAGAATAGGCATTTCATCATCGAGACAGATAATGTATTTTTTCTTTTTCAAAAGGGAAATCCTAAACTCATTGATAAAAAGTGGTTTATTTTATAGGTTTGCAAGAATTATTTTCAAAAACCTTTCAGTAACACTACTAGGATCAGGCTCAGTTCAATGACTAAGGCGTGTTTTATTCTGCGCAACATTTTGGTCATTTCATGATACCCCTGAGAAAGTGTACATTCTGAAATCCATGAAATTAAGCTAATTTTTTGAATTGTCTTGTATTTCATATCCAATGCCTTTGAATGAAAATAGAGGGAAATTGTATGAATCAGCTTGCGTCTTTTATGCTCATTATTTTCGTTTTTTTTATGTCGTGCAGTACTACTTCAAAGATTTCTACATCTCCTAGTAGTGTGGAAACAATCTATCAGGGCCAATCCAAAGGTCTAACGCCTGTTTCGATTGAACTGAGTAATTTCATTGCCGAAAAACACGTAATCATTTTCAAAAAAGACGATGTCATCCTCAAAAAAGTGGAACTTGATCGGAAGGTAAATTGGATGACTATCATTCTTTCTCCGTTAGGTCTTGGAATTCCTCTCCTATGGTTGTCCGGATCGAATGATGAATACTTTTTTGATCTTCAGATCTTAAATTGGTCAGATCAGTTTGATGCGAAAAATTTTGAAAGTGCAGATAAAAAATGTAATTCCATTGGTTACCGACTTCCTACAGACTTGGAAATGAAATTTGCATATGAAAGCGGGTTAACTCGCAAATGGGGCATTCCGACAAATTTATATTGGACTTCGACGCGAATCGCTGATGGCGTTTACTATAAACTCGATTCTGCGTTGGCATCCAATCAATTTGCACAGGAATTGTATTACACTTTCAATGCAGAGAACGGTGTCTTTGGGAAAAGTAATCCGAACAATCAATATTTGATCAGATGCGTTAAATGACCATCGAATCAATTTGAAACATGTAAAAAAGGCTGTGCCAAATAACAAAATCCAATTGGCTAGGCAAGCAGAGTAAAACCAATGAAATATTTAAAATTCGTAATGATTCTTATTCTTCTGATTGTTATTTCCATTTTGGGATTCGTTTCAATCAATAAACACAACCTTCAAAATGAATTAAAATCAAAAACAGATATAACATCAACAAACGGAATCCAAACTTTGGAAGAGCTGGACATCAATGGTGACAAACAATGGATCTCAATTCGTGGGCAAGACAAGAGTAATCCAGTGATATTGATGGTTCATGGAGGTCCAGGGTCTCCTGATCTTTCGATGGCCAGATACCATGATTTCATCACGGAAAAATATTTTGTCGTCGTTAGATGGGATCAAAGAAATGCAGGAAAGTCTTTTCATTTTCTCTCATCATCTGGAACCTTGGAAATTGATACCTTCATCAAGGACATTCATGACCTTACACAATATTTAAAAAAATCTCTGAATAAAGAAAAAATATTTTTAGCTGGTCATTCATGGGGTTCGATCATATCTTTACTCGCCGTTAACCGTTACCCTCAAGACTACATCGCCTATATAGGTATCGGGCAATTTGTAAATGCTCGCGAAAATGAAAGTGTATCGTATCGTTTCACACTTCAGGAAGCGCAAAAAGATAAAAATGATATCGCGATAAATGAATTAACCCAGATAGGGGAGCCTCCATATAACAGTTTACAAGACTTAGGAAAAGAACGGGAATGGCTCGGATATTATGGAGGTGGTATGTATCATGGCGAACTGAAAAATGATATGTACCAACACTTAGGAAAAATGATGTTCTCCTCACCAGAGTATTCTTTATTAGATAATCTAAGATTTTTTGCAGGAATGGCAACATCTCTAATCAAAGTTTGGCCACATGTCGATGGAATCGATTTACCAAACCAAGCAAAAACCTTTAAAATACCTGTTTATTTTTTAATCGGAAGATATGACTACAACACACCGTGGGAACTTTCAGAAAGATATTTTAATCTACTTTCTGCTCCCAAAAAAAAGTATGTTTGGTTTGAGAATTCAGCCCATGCACCAAATTATGAAGAGCCAGAAGCATTTGGAAATGAATTGAAAAAAATCCGGGATGACAATTAGATTGATTCTCCATTCTCGATCAGATTGAACAGAGTAAATATTTTATGAAGAAAATTGTTTTTATCATTCTTATTCTGCAATTTTATTGCAAATCATTGGATTCGAATGTGAAGACCATATTAAAAGATTCTAAAGTGATCACAATTGATACGGGCATCGCAAACCTTTATTTGATTCCTTCCAAGATACAAGATAAATGGATTCTCATCGACAACGGTGACTCTTCAGACGAAAAAGATTTAATTCCTAGATTGAAAGCTGTTGGGGTCAATCCTGAAAATATTTTGGTAAATATCATCACACATGGTCACGCTGATCATGGTGGGAATTCAAAATACTTACAATCAAAGTTTTCGATTCCTATACTTGCAGGACTTGGTGACAAGGCTATGCATGAATCCGGTCACAATCCTGAAGTATTGAATGCAAAGGGATTGTTTGCTCATATACTAAAATGGTTTTTGAATCCAAATTTTTCTGCGTATACGGCTGATCTATACATTAGCAAAACCATGTCTTTGGAAAAGTATGGTATTGAGGGAAAAGTAGTACCTTCAAAAAGCCACACACCAGGATCCTTAATTCACTTTTATATGGACGATTTTGAATTAGCACATAACGATTTACTTGCTTACGTAAATGAAGGTTATGTAGTTTTTTATCCAGGTCATTGGGGGCCTTTGGATGCGACTGGAGTAAAAGAGGTAGCTGACACTAAACACTAATGAAACGGTCAGATTTAATCAGTTTTGAACCGAACATTTATATCTCGTTCATTGCTTCCGCACATTTTTCACTGAGTTTGGACTCGTTTTTCAATAGACATCTAATGATCCTACCTCCTCCAGGCACGATCCAAGTGCAATGCTCTTGGACGTCGGCTTTGCAAACCTGGCTGGATTTTTCTCTAAAGGACTCGGCTAGTTTATCCATTGATGTCTGACACTTGGTGGAGATATTCTTCCCTTTTTCAAGCAAACATTGCATGATGCGGGCACGCGTCTTTTTGACAGATTTACAATCGCTCTCGATTTCAGCTGCGCAGTCACCATATATGGAGACGGACTCTGCAGATAAGGATGCAAAAAGTGTGACGCAAAAACTAAAAATTATGAAAGCTCTCATCTAAATAATTTTCCTATACATGATTTTTGATTTACTTACATTACCTAAAAATGGTAAAGCAAAGTTTTGGCAAAAAATGATCCTTAGTTTCAATGAATCGTTCACGTATAACAATCATTATTTCTAAAGTAAAAGAGTCAGGTTCAACTAATCCCTGAGTAATCCCTGGTTCAAGAATTGTTTCCATTAAATCTTTCGTGAACATAAACTTTTAATTTCAAGACTCTGCCACTACTCCTAATGGTTTGATTTCATTTACTTGCCAAGATTCAGACGCGGAAAAATTTGAACTTGATCGCAAAAAGTACCACTTGTTTCTTGTGTTATGACACCTTCTCTTTCACGTGTAAGACTTCTTGGCATTCTCGAAGGAGTTTCCTTCCTTGTTCTGCTGTTTATTGCTATGCCCCTCAAATATGCATTTGGACAACCTATATTGGTCAGGTATGTAGGCATGATCCATGGTTTGTTGTTTATTCTATATCTTGTTTTATTATTTCAAGAAAAAGATAAATCGGACTGGTCTTGGAAAAAATTTTTGGGTTTATTCCTTTTATCAAACCTTCCGTTCGGTTTTATCATCGTGGAATGGAAAGATTTATATTTAACTAAAAATGAAACACCATAGTTTTTTCGGGTCTTGACGATCACACGCAGACGAATTGGTTTTCGTCTCGCAGGCATTTGACTCCAGACTCTATCGACAAAGCTCGGAATACGGCGGCATCCGAATGAAGTTTTCACACTCGCTTCTATGAATTTGATTCGCCACTCAAACCAGTCGGTTTTAGATCATGTGTATTATGCCTGTGAGGTATGCGCTTCCCATTCGGATCTGTGAGAAAAATCCTCCAAGGCCGCTTTCTTTTACGTTATTCAGTCGACTATTAAAGCTTGTTCGAACTCTTTCATTTCAGCGTATAAATTGTACGTTCCTTTGTTTCATTTTTCTACTTTTACCTTTCCCAAACTATTCTGATTCTATTCTTTTAAAAAATGGTAAAGAAATTCAGAATGTAAAAACCACCATTGACAAAACAAGCGTTCGCATTAAATATGAAAGTGGGAAACTGGATGTTTTAAATAAATCAGAAATTAAATCCCTTAAAATCTTGGTCGTTAACTGGAAAACGCCTAAACCCGTTTTAAAAGAGGATGGTTTACAGACAGACAACTCTCAAACAAAAAATGACTCTATATCCGAAACAAACACAGATTCAGATGCGGATACAAATAAAGATGGAGACTCGTCAGAGGATGAACTTGAAAAAATTCGGGTAGCAGAGGCTTCTGAGAAAGGAGACGAGTTTATCCCACGACCCGAAGAGGAAATTATTAGTCCATGGGGGAATTTTGCGCGTGGACTGATACCTGGTTACTCAGGACTCTATCGTACGCAAGATACAAAGACTGCGATCACATTTTCTACTTTGGAAATCGCCGTTTTGATGTATGCTCTCGACCTACACACAGCCACAAAACAACGAGTCGGCTATGGTTCTTCCTATCCTGGCGGATTTTTTCTTTATGGGGTGGATGCAAATAACAATCCCGCTAACGCCCAATACCCTGCACAAGCGTTCTTTCTTTTTTCTTATGTTACAGAATCTCGTTTTTATGGTTACGAAGGTGGATTGACAGGGAAAGATTACGTCTCACCAAATATCTACCAAGCAGCTCGTCGTGATTTAACGGAACAGCACTCCGCATCCTTAATCGGCCTCGCATTTTTGTTAGGTGCAGATGCGATCTCTTCGTATTTTGCAGCAGACTCTTGGAACGAAGGTACGTTTAGTGGGAGCACATCCCAAGAATACGTTAAGTCAACAAAACCTAGTTCGAGGTTGATTCGGTCCGCATTTTTACCAGGTTGGGGTCAGGTGTATGGAGGAGATAAGGCAAAGGGTTACGGCTGGATGGTCGGTGGCATCCTTCTCTTCTCCAATGCGATCCGATCGGAGACTCAGGTGATTGAAGCAAGAGGAAATTACCAAAGAAATGACGTCAGCCAAAATCTCAATTTTGTTCTTCCTTTTTTCTCTGATAACGGAACACTTTCGAGTGGCGAAAAATTACAGAGAAATTTATTTCTCTCCTATCTCGCAAGCGAACCTAAGTTTGATGCATTGGAAACTGCCGTCAAAGAAAGAAATCAGGCTTGGTCAATGTATGGAGCCTTCTTGCTTCTAAATGGCATTGATAGTTATTTCTTTAGTGGAGTAAGTGGATCCGGTTCTCTTTCTATATTACCGCGTTTTGAGTATATGTCTGTATTAGGTGTCGGGTCTCAATCTAAATGGGAATCTGTTTTGTCGATCGATATGAGTTACCGGTATTGAAGGGAAACATCAAATATATGAAGATCAAAAAAATCGCTTTGTTCCTTTCTGCATTTCTGAGTATCATCTCATGCCGCCAAACAGAACTCAAGGAAGGCTCACCATCAGATCCTCTTCGTGACATACGCGGTCTTCTTGGACCCTATGCATTTAGCTTGTTTTCAGGCACTTTTAGCCCTCCTCTAAATATGCAAGTGTCAGATGGAAGTTTATTCTTTTTTTCGGCTTATGATTCTGAGAGTATTTTTGAAACGATCGACGGGATCAATTTTTCCAAAAAAAATTTGAGTCTACCGAATTGTAGTAAAGTATCTGGAAATGCCTTCGTCGCTTGCAGAATCGTCGGAATCAGCAAACAGAACGGAGTATACCAAACATTAGGTGTCAAACAAAATGGAACATCTAATCCTCGCACGGTGTTAAGTTCTATATTCTATTATGCGACAGGAACATCATTGGACAATTTACTATTTAAAGAAATCACAGATCCAAATTTTTCCTCTACAGAGATTTTATTTAACGGATTGCCGTCGGCTTCGAACAACCAGGGGTTCGCTATCTATTTGAAATCTAGTGATAGCCTTGGAAAAGTCTGTGCGCTAGGAAGTGGGGCAAGCAGTTGGGTATGCATTCAAAATCCCTCTGGTTCATCTGAAGGATTTGTCGCAAATTTGAATGGAACACTCATCTATGATCGCTACTACCGTTGGAATGGAGCTTCTTTCACGGACACGACTGTAACCAGAACAGGGCAGTCGAGATCTGGATTTTATTCCTCTGGAAGAACGTTGATCACAACTGGCACAAACATACGTTATACTTCTACTGATCCGAGTGTCTGGAGCCAACCCATCGCAACATCCACAAGCACAATCACGGGTGGACTTTCTTCAGGAGAATATATCCTGATTGGGAGTGTCGCAGAAAGATTGTATGCTGTGGGTATTGTCTATGATGGGAGTGGAGCACTCTTTTATTTTTCTTCTGAAGACAATGGTATGAATTGGACAAAGCTCGGCACAATTTCCATTCCCAATTCGGAAATTGTGAGAAATATTGATTTGAGTATCCCAGTGATCTTCCAAGGGTACTTCTTCATTCGTATTCAGGGGAACACATCGTCTAACTTTGCTGTCAAATATTTTAAATCTAAAGACATGTCAAATTGGACAGAGGTTCTGCCATAAATTTTAGAATCTGCCTGTTATATGAAATGTTTTATTTTAATATGTTGATAATCGCTTCTGGAATCTGACTCAGAGCCACTTGTTTTTCTACTGCACCAATTAAATATGCCTCTCTCGGCATACCATAGACAACGCAGCTAACCTCATCCTGTCCTAAGGTTCTTGAGCCTCGGTCCCTCATTTTACGAAGTCCTACTGCTCCATCTTTGCCCATTCCCGTAAGAATGATGCCAAGAGTTTCCCGAGCCACACTGAGTTCGGCAATTGAGGAAAACATAGCATCAACGGAAGGTCGGTGACCTGTAACCTTCTCCGCATTTGACAAACGAACTCTATGCCCAGTCGTTGACTTTTCTACGAGCAGATGTCTGTCTCCAGGTGCGATTAAAACTTTCCCTGGTTTGATTTCTTCAAAATCCTCGGCTTCCTTTACTTCTAATTCGGATAATGTATTCAGTCGATTCGCAAACGTCCGAGTAAATCCCTCTGGCATATGCTGGACGATGACAATGCCAGGCATATTCGGCGGAAGCGAAGATATAATTTCTATTATGGCAGTAGTTCCTCCAGTCGACGCTCCAATTGCAATCAGAGATATGTGATTTCTTGAAACTAGATTTAGCTTTTTAACCGTAGGCTTTTTAACTTTCGGGGCACTTTTCTCAACCTTCCATCCGCTAACATCTACTCTAGATGCAATCATAATCTTTTCATAAAGCTCAGAAATCATCTTAGGCATACTGCCATCCGTT
>VYMD01000109.1_pt1 | contig 22075 bp, 19 predicted proteins | sample 5115311 | NCBI WGS metagenome assembly VYMD01 (sample SAMN12291779, study PRJNA351875) | freshwater metagenome | isolation source: freshwater lake | place: USA: Michigan, Wintergreen Lake | collected 2013-08-08
GGCAATACAATGTAATTTGTATAAGCATACCAGAATCTTGATAACAAACCAAGCGTGATGCCAATTGACAATCCTTTCTTCCAATCCAGATCCTTTTCCAATTGATTGAAAAGGAAGGTAAACGCAAGGCTATGGACGAGATAAATTGCCAAAAAAATTGGAGCCTTACTTGCCAATTCTTCGGGTGAACGCCAAATCTCTTTTAAGGAGCTGTAAGTATCTTTCAACAAAAGTTGATTGATGATCGTTTCGAACACCGAAAGTAGCAAAAAGCTGGAAATAAATGTAATGAGATTCTTTTTCATAGAATCCTCCTGTTTTGTTTTTAGGAGGACAATCCATGTTTAAAAAATAGGACAAGGGTCTGAGATTTTTTTCAATTTTTATTTTTTATTTCCCACCCTTTCGCTCCCAAGCCAAATAGCTCAAAAACAAGACAACGAGGATGGAATCAAAAACAAGAGCAGGCAGAGAAACCGACAGGTAGGCCTGACCATAGATCAAATTGAGAGCCACAAAAACCGATTTGCTAATGGAAGCCACAACCAATGCCAAGGAACGATTCGCTTTCGAATACGCACCATAAATGAGCATCGCACCTACAAGCGCAATCAAAGCTCCCCAGTTTCGAACGATCATTACCGCTAGCTCGCCCTCTACATTAGAACCAAAGGTTAACTTTAAATTCAGCTCCGGCGAAAAGGTCGCAAGCAACATCGAACACGTAATCGCACCTGATACGATCATGATCCATTTGATTTGAGAAAAGATAATTTGCATAAAATACTCCGTTTCAACTATTCATCTGCGAAACGGAAAAAGAATACGAGTCATTTTGCGACCAAGTGCGGTAAAAAAAACTGTTCAAACTTTCCAGCGGTTCGCAATTTTACCTATGCACTTTCTTAACCGTCAACTGCTCTCGATTGGCTTTGTGTTTTTGTTTTTGGCGAAATGTGGAACTTCCATAGATGACTTAAACAAAGAAGTCGCCAAAGTTCCCAACCCTCGCGTCGAAAGAAGTTCCTGGATCCAAGACAGTGCTGGCATACTAAACAATGAAATTGAAATCAATGCTATCATCACTTTCCACGAAGCAAAAACTGGGGCCGAGATTGCCGTCGTAATTTTGCCGAGCATTGGGGAGATCATTCCGAAAGATTTTGCAGTCGCTTTGTTTAACGCTTGGGGCATCGGAAAAAAAGGAAAAGACAATGGGATACTCGTTCTTCACGTTATCGACCAAAGAAGAATTGAAATCGAAATCGGCTATGGATTGGAAGGAGATCTACCCGATGCGATTGTAAAGCGCATCATCGATTACTATGCTATACCTGCTTTCAAAGCTAGGAATTTTTCGAAAGGCCACCATGATACGGTTTTAGCCTTGGTTCGCAGAATGGAAAATCCGTCCATTTCCGCCGAAGATCTGTTACAAGACGTAATTTCTGATTCTTCTACTAACAGTGGAACGACTATCTTTCCATCTGATCTTCCTGCTGAAAATCCTAATGCAGATGTAGCTTTTTCCGAAGAGGCAAATCAAGAAGAGTCTCCCCTTGACCCCACACTGAGTGAATTCTATAGAGACTACAAAGGCAAATCCTACGCTCAGTTGAGTGACGAAGAAAAAATCACGCTCAGCCGCGCAATTTCCGAATCAGAATATGATCGTTATACTTTGTCGGCTGAGGAGAAATCACTAGCAGAAGAATATTACAAAGACGTAGAGAATTCACGTTTCCAATCCTCTGTGATTTTACATTCTATTATTTCCATCCTCTTGTTAGGTGTTCTTTTCGCAATCAAAAGAGTTTTTGATTCCAAAGCAAATGCCTTTAAAGATCCTTATAAGAAATATGATTTTTACTTAAAGTATTTTACATATATCTACTATGCCGCTTACTTCTTTGGAACCATTGCTCTAACCGTGTTTATCCAAGGTTTTATCGCAAAAAGCCCAGAAGCTACTTACGTTGCCCCACCCTTCCTTTTGTTTTTTCCCTTCTGTTTTTGGTCAGAGTCTTCCACAAAGGGAAAGATGCGCATTCTACGAAAAAGGTTACAAGTGATTCGAGACGAACCTAGAACCTGTAGTACTTGTCAGCAACAAATGAGAAAACTTTCTGAAGAGGAAGATGATGAATTCTTAAAAAAAGGCCAGATAGCCGAAGAGTATTTAAAATCCGTCGACTATGATGTATTTATCTGTCCAGCAAGCCATAGTCTGATTTTAAAATATGTAAATATAGATCCCGAGTATGAATATAACGGAACTTCATTTATTAAAGTTGCTAGATGTCTAAAATGTGATTCTCGTACATCCATAGTTACAAGCAGTAAAATCATACGAGATGCCGACTACGATAGTCCGGGCTCAGTGGAAGTTCACCGTTCTTGTAAAAACTGTGGCCATTCGGGATCAGACCGACTAACCATCCCTCAGTTACAAAGAAGCTCTTCAAGTAGTTCGAGTGGAGGTGGGAGTTCTTCCTCTAGCAGTAGTGGTAGCTTTGGAGGGGGTTCTTCCGGTGGAGGCGGTGCTGGAGGAAGCTATTGAGACTGAAAGATAGTTCCATTACAAGTTTTCATGACCGTCTGAAATTTTTGGCTATACATTCAATTAAACTATGTTTGGCTATATTTCAGATAAATTAAGTATTTCATAAAAATGGAAGATTTTATAGAAACTTTCCAAACTTGGAATGATATCGCAGAATTATATGAGGAGAAATTTATGAATTTTCCTCTTTATAATGAAACTTATGATTTTTTTTGTTATCAATTGGAAAAGAATTCAAAAGTTCTAGAACTAGGATGCGGTCCAGGCAATATTACAAACTATATTCACAGAAAACGAAATGATTTGGTGATTGAGGGAATGGATATTGCCGAAAAGATGCTTGTTTTTGCAAGAAAGAACAATCCTTCTTGCAAGTTTACTTTGTCTGATATTAGAAAATTCTTGCCACTAAAGAAGCAAGTCCAAGGAATCATCTCAGGTTTTTGTTTACCATATTTATCCAAATCAGAAATCATCACACTTGTTCCCAAACTAAGTGAATCATTACATACAAATGGAATGTTATATTTAAGCTTCGTGGAAGGAAACCCAAATCAATCTGGAATCAAAGTAGGAAAAGATAACCGAATACTTTATTTTTTTTATCACGAATTGAAAGAAATCTCCTCAATTCTCATATCAAACAATTTTCAAATAGAGAAAATCTTTGAAATTGATTATAAAAATAGTGATCATGGGATAGACAAACACATTGCAATCATTTCTAAGAAATCCAGAATTGATCAATAATTTTTTAACGATATAATTTTTTAACGATATAATTTTTTAACGATATAATTTTTTAACGATATAATTTTTACAAAATTTAAAGAAGGATCTTATCAAAAGAGTTTGAAATAAATATGATTTTAGAACTTGCAATGTTAAATGTAAAGATAGGACAAGAAAGACAGTTTGAACTAGACTTTGCCCTAGCAGGACAATACATTAGTTCAATTAACGGGTATATAAGACACTCTCTAAGGAGATGTTTGGAGCAGAACAATAAATACATTTTACTAGTAGATTGGGAAAACTTGGAAGATCATACAATTGGCTTCAGGCAATCACCTCAATATTTAGAATGGAAACGCCTCCTACATCATTATTATGACCCGTTCCCAACTGTGGAGCATTATGAATTAGTAGTGGAAAATTGAACCATGAACGACTTGAAAATGATTGTAAAATTACAAAGACGGATAGAATAGAACCATGGAATCAACCTCAGAAACATTTTTTGTTTTATTTATTATTTTTGTGAGCATATCTCTCTTCTTGCTTGTTTGGTTTGGAATTTTATTTCTAGGATCTCGCTTTGGTGGGTGGACTAAATTGCACAAAGCTTATCCGTTTCTAGATAGGTTAGGAGAACCTTTGCTCATAACTTCTTATCAATCTATGCAGATTGGAACGTCCAGTTATAATAACATCATAAAGTTTTCGTATCACAAAGAAGGTCTTGAAATGGGAGTCATGATACTATTTCGTTTCCAACATCCAAAGCTTTTCATTCCTTGGACAGATATTATCTTAAAAGAAAAAAGCGAATCTTCTTTCACATGGAACATCTTAGAAATCGGAAATCCTGCTATTATCGATATCAAAGTAAACGCTAACGTATTAGAACAAATGAATCCTTACTTAAAAAAGAATGATACTTCCAATGAGGGTAGATGGTAAGTTAGACGCAAATATCTAAAATCAACAAAAGGGATACTTATGAAATTTTTCACTCTCATCTTCACCATTTTTGTCGCAAGTTCCGTTTCTGCAGATAACTGCGATTCCATTAAAGAAGGGTTTGATGGCCTGATCGATGCATCTACCAAAAAAAAGCTGAAAGAAACACAGCTAGCTTGGATCCAAGAGCGAAATACAGAATGCAGTTGGAAGGATGAACGCGGTTCCTTTGTAAATATGGAATGTGCTAAAAATAAAACAATAAGTAGGACTAATTTTTTAAATGATCGCATCCGTGAATGTAAGAGCACTGGATGCCAACCTAGCGAGTTCAAATAAGTATGTTTCATTTTTTATTCGCGATCCTACTCCAAGCACTGGTCGTTATTTTTATCTTTCCTTGGATTCATTCTGATTTTAAAGTAAGAGGAGAAATTTTCAATTCCATTTGGATTGTTCTTGGCTTTACCCTTCTCAACTGGATTGTTAGGTGGATTTTTGTTATATTTACATTAGGTCTTGGCTGGATACTTTACTACTTGAGCTTAGGCTTACTTGGACTTTTTGCCAATGCATTCGTATTGATCCTAATGAGTCGACTATTCCCCGGTCTACTCTCGGTTCCGAGTTTTGGAGCCGCTTTTTGGGGTGGATTGTTTCTATCTTTAGCGGCCCTTGTGATGAAAAGATAAAATGAATGAATGGGTGGTCATCGCGTGAGAAAAACAATCACCATCTTTTATTTTTGATAGTCAATAGATATAACGAGCATAAGTCTACGATAGGGCCCTATATAAAATTCTCAAAACAACTTTTTGACAAACGGCTAAACTACAAAGAAGCATCTTCTATGAAAAGAAAATGTCTCAAAATAGCTTAAAAAGATTGGTTGCAAGAGCAAAAAATCATGATTCTAATTTGATTGATCATAGCTTTAGGCAAAATTCATTTAAGGTTCATTTCAATGGAATCAGTCATAAAAAAGAACAACATCAAGATTATAGGTAATTCTGAGGAAGTAATCATCTTTGCCCATGGATATGGTTGCGACCAAAGTATGTGGCGGTTTGTCACACCTGCATTTTCAGAAAAGTATAAGATCGTTCTTATCGATCTAGTCGGTTCTGGAAATTCTGATCCGAGTTACTATAATTTTCAAAAATACTCTTCCTTGACAGGCTATGCAAATGACATAATTGAAATCTGCGATTCTCTCAATTTAAAAAATGTCACTTTAGTGGCTCACTCCGTTAGTTGTATGATTGGTGCTCTAGCATGTATAGAAAGGCCCGAACTTTTCAAAAACCTGATTATGGTCGGCCCTTCCCCCTGTTATATCAATGATGGAGATTATCCTGGAGGTTTCTCTCCCTCAGAGCTTGAAAGTCTCTCACACTCTTTGGAAAGCAATTACTTAGGCTGGTCAAGTGCAATCACTCCGACCATTATGGGAAATTCCGACAAACCTGAATTAACCGAAGAGCTTACAAATAGTTTTTGTCGAAATGATCCGGAGCGTGCGATCCATTTTGCAAAAGTAACGTTTGGCGGTGATAATCGAAAAGACTTACCTTTGATTTCGACCCCAACTCTCGTGATTCAATGTTCGGAGGACTTCATTGCTCCATTAGCCGTTGGCAAATTTGTTCATTCAGCAATAAAGAATAGTAAATTCACCCTCTTAAAGGCAACGGGCCATTGTCCTCACTTGAGTGCACCCAAAGAAACTATTGAGGCGATTCAAGCGTATCTTTTAGAACAAAAGTGAATTTAGAAAACCAATTCAATACCGAATTCTACGACCATGCTCCCTGTGGATATTTTTCTAACGAAAAAAATGGATTGATTACAAATATCAACGCAACTCTCTGCGAATGGCTTCATTACGAAAAAAATGAAATAATAGGCAAATTATATTTTTGGGATATTCTTAGCATAGGGAGTAAAATCTATTCTCAGACACATTATATACCTTTATTGCAAATTCAAGGCTTCGTCAAAGAAGTAAACTTGGAGATGAAAAAACAAAATGGAGAGCTTTTACCCATATTAATTAATTCTAAAATTGAAGGGGATATTACAAAGGATTCTTACTTTGTTCACTCAGCAGTTGTAGACATTTCACAGAGAAAACAATACGAAAAAGAACTTCTCATCGCAAAAAAAAATGCTGATGACTTGGTTTTGCGCCTATCAAAAACAAATGTGGAACTTGAAAAATTCAACTATGTCATCTCACACGATCTCCGAAGTCCTCTTGCCACTATAATCATGGTAATCAATGAGTTAAAAGATTTAGCTGAAAATGATATAAATGAAACCATTTCAAATAACATAAGGTACATTGAGTATCTTGAAACATCTGCAAAAAAGCTAAACAAAATGATAGAAGATGTCTTAGTTTTTTATAAAAATCAAAGTCAATCTACCGTTGAAAAATCACTAATAGACATACGATCTACGATACTTTCAGTCATTGAACTTTTAAATTTCGAAAACAAATATAATATTTCCCTCCCTGAGACTACTCTGTCTTTCGCTATTGATGCGACCGCTTTCGAGCAAATCATTTTAAATTTATTGACAAACGCAATCAAATACAACGACAAACCAATCGTAGAAATTTCCATCGATTATTCGATTCAAGGCAAATTCATATTGATTTCCGTGAAGGACAATGGACCTGGAATAAAAAAGCAAGACCAAGAAAAAATGTTTATGCTTTTTACAAACTTAGATCAAAAGGATAACCAAGGCCATATGGGCACCGGAATCGGCCTAGCCTCTGTTAGAACATTGGCAGAAAAATCAGGAGGCCGAGTTTGGGTGGAATCTGAGCTAGGTAGTGGTGCAGTTTTTTATCTCGAACTACCAGTGTAGTTAAATAGAAATAGCGCGTTCAAAAATCCATCGAGAGATAATTACGCCAATATCAAAACTCATTCAAGTTGTATCTTTTCTTTTCCTTCGTTCAGTTTAAACATTGAGATTAGGCTTGTCAGCTGATTTGAAACATGTCGGCTTCGATCACTCATTCGTTGGAATTCAGTGGCTTCACTTGTGAGAGACTGGGCATCTAAGGCAACCGTATCAATCGTGATTTTGATTTCCATTGTTGCTCGCTCCTGTTCTTCAGCGGCTTCGTTTAGACTTTGAGCATAACTTCTGAGTGATTGTAATCCCTCTGCAGATTCACCAATGATAAATGATTGTTTTGTAAGCTCTTCTTGTAAACTAATCTGTCTCCTTTGGATTTCATAGACATGTTCATTTAGTTTAAAAATTTCTAATTCTGTCTTGGAAACTTGGGTGACAGATTCTTTGACTGAATTTTCAGTTTTTAAAATCAAATCTTGGATTCGCTTAACACTACTATGAGTTTTTTGGGAAAGTTTTGAAATTTCTTCAGCAACGACTGCAAATCCTCTCCCGTGCTCGCCAGCTCTCGCGGCTTCAATGGATGCGTTTAGTGATAACAAATTTGTTTGCTCAGCGATTTCTTTTATAAAGGTAGTTATCTGGGAAATTTCCTCGCTTAATTTTATAATTTCATCGGTAAAGAGTTTCATTTTTCGAGTTTCTGAAATACTTTTTTCACTTTGTGCGACTCCGATCTTTGCGGCATCCAGACTATGATCCATCTCTACCGATAAAAATTCAAAAATTTGTCCGACCACTTTCATCTGTTTAGCCGTAGTCTGAACACCTTCTGTAACAGAATTCACTGATTTTCTGATCATTTGGTAGGAAACAAATAACTCCTCGATGGCCGCAGACGCCTCTTCAGAGTTAGATGCAAAGAGAATGGCGGTTTGAGTTAAGACATTTGAACTATCTCCCGTTTTTTGGGAAATCTGTTCCAGTTCCTTTTGAGATTCTCGAATCGTCATTAAGATTTGAGAGAGAGTCTTAAACAAGTTCAAAAATTCTTCTGCTATATGACTGATTTCGCTTTTGCCAACAGCTATAATTTTTACATCCAAATCCACTTGTTCCTTTTTTACCGCATTCTTTAACGAATCTCCTATATTATGTAATGGGAGTAGAATGCTTCGAATTAAAAAATAGATCAATAGAACCGAAAATACAAAAACAAAAAAAGCAATCGATGCGTAGAAAAAGGCAGCATTTTTTATTTGAGAGACACGTTTTTCTAGTCCATATAACAAACTTTCGGATACCACTTTGAGAAGTAGAAATGAAGAATTGAGTTTCTGTTCACTGTAACTGAACTGCTTTTTCAAAGCAATGTTTCCTGCTAATTCTGTCTTTAAAGTCTTTAACCAATCCGCAAACTGACGTTCTTCGATTAATACTGGTTGGCATAACATTCCTTCATAATCAGGTGAGGCCAAACATACCTTTTGCATTGCTTTCTGAATCGTTTCGGAATTAAAAATCATATTTGAAGCAATGCTCAATACTTCAAATCTTTCCTTTTCACTCAAATCACTTCCAATAGCAGTGTCATATTTTTCAAGGATTTCGGAGAGCTTCTTCAATTGCGTGAGTCTGCTAGGATAGGAAACGATCGCGGTCTCCATCATATAATACGTGTCAAGATCTGGATCTAAAATTAGGTTTGATTCGTCACCAATCTCTCGAATGATATCTTCCCATTGAAATTGCGAAAGTTGAAAGCCAGATTTTTTTACCAATTCTGTTAGGTTTTCTTCAGCTTTTTCCTTTTTTTGCCAATGGCCTGCGTCTTCGCTTTGTAATACTTCTTGGATGAGGCGGATACCTTTGATTTCGAGTTGCGAAAATTCCAATCGTGATTTCACTTCCATAAAATAGAGAGCAATAAGCAGGAAAATCAAAAGCAAGAATGGTACTGGCAATAATAAAATTCTTGATCTGACGGTTAGATTCTGGAGGAAGGACATTGCCTGATTGTAAAGTTTGCTTTCAGTTAAAGCAAGACAAAATTGAAATGTAGAATGACAATTTTAGATAGAAATTTCTTTCCCTCACCTACTTTTAACAAGAATGTAACAATATCCCCAAAATGAGGTATAAGAATTGCGTTTGATAAGGACTTTGTCACCGGGGCTCATCAGGGCATCAAACTCTTCCGTTCTTGATAAAACACTCTGTAACCTTTTTGGATTCAAAAATATATCCCTCTTGTTTTTCTGATTTTGCCTCTGTCGGAATCATCACAAACTCGTAGACTGCGAAGATTACTTAAATTCAAAATAATATAATAACATTAATATTGAATTTCTCTTTCAATAGGTTTGAGGCAAATAATTTTGTTACATTCTCTATAACATTCCTTTCGAAAATGTCGTAAACTTGTGTTATTTTCCCAACCTGAATTAGGGCAATTTCTCATACAGACTCATTTTTCTGAACAATCAAGTATACATTGAATTTTCGGATATCCCATTGTTTTTTCTGCCGGTATGTACGGTATTACTCCTCGATCTTGGTTTATTTTTTTTTGAGACATGAGATAAGGAAACATAACAAGAAAGAGAGCGGTAAACACCTATGAGATTCTGTTAAAAAAAGAATCTCTGACATGTTTTACGCCATCTAACTAAGTCAGATCATTATGAAGCTTTTGAAAACTATTACTTGCTTTTGTTTACTCTCAATAAACTGCTCTTCTTCTAAAAACTATACAAAACACCGAATTCAGGATTTCGGGGATACGATAACCATTGGCTTAGAAAAAGATAATGTAGGAGTTAGTGTTTGGATTTGGTGTCTCGGAGGAGGATTAACAAATAACGAACGTTCTGTCGGTATCGGAATAAGAAATGGTCATATGGGCATATATCAAGCAGGTGGATATGGAGAAATACGAATCCTTCAACCAGCAGGAAGTCGTTCCTCAATGAATCGGATGGGTAACTCAAATTTCTTAATCAACTCGAATCAACATAGACCTTTTAAAGCGAGCGAGAGAGCAAAAGACAAATCATCAGATGCCGTGAATATGGTCTTATTTGTTCCGATACCCAAGATTCCTGATTCGAATACCCGAGTAGCACATTGCAATTCCGACCTAACGCTAGAAACATCACTAGGTTTGTATTATGGCATCCGATTGGGAATTAATCTAACAGAGATTTTTGATTTGGTTCTAGGCTTTGCAAAGATTGATCTAATGCAGGATGATATCGATGACTAATCTGCATCATGTGAATGTTTATGGTATAAAGGTGTCCGTTTTTATGTAATCGAGCGACAGGAAAGAGAAGTTGAAATTTTATTCCCGATCACATCTCTACAACAACGAATTCTCTTGGGCATACATCTGCCGATTCATGCCTTGCTCATTACTCTGAAAACTCCATACTGTCTGTAGATATAGATCACACGTTATTTCTTTGTGCGAGTCCCCAAACCTTTGCTTGTGCTTTGCGACCGCTAACGCGCCCTTCCAATCCCTCTCGCGGGGTTGGGGTTTTAAAAATCAAAAACCGCCAAAAATTAAATACATACCATCCTTAATTTTTACGCATGTAGGGTACATTCTAGAAACTAATCCAGAAAAGAGTAGTTTCGCTGCACCTGTGTTTAAATTTACGTCACTAATAATTGAACTTACCGTAACAGGTTTTTCAATTCCATAGCCCATAAATGTGGCTTGGTCTAAATTCATTAAACAGCTGCCATGTGACAAAAGCAAAGTTCCAGAGAGATTAGCCTGCTCGTTGCTTATTAAATCAATCACTTCTGAGTCGTAAATAGTATCTCCAACTTCAGTTACTCCACCTAAAAAGTACGCTTTTGGATAAAGTATTCTTACAGAAAATGATGTTCTAGGTTTTAAGAGACTGGCGATGACTTGGCTAGTAAAGGATGTCAAACTGAGCTTTTCAATTTCTTGCACTACCACATTCTTTGAATCTATATTACGGAATCCACCAAAAACAAACACTGTATTTCCATTAACATAAATATCAAAATTAGCTCTCGGGATTTGAAGCGAGCCAACAATACTTGATGTTCCAGTTGAAGGATTAAATTTTTCAATCGAACTCAATGAATTTCCAGAGTTCTCGGAATAACCTCCAATGATTAGGATATTCCCATCAGCCAGTAAGAGAGAACGATGACTTCTTCTTTGGTTCATAATTTGACCAACTTGTGTTACCGTTCCATTGGAAAGATCAAACTTCTCTACTGGTAAATCCAATTGATTCCCACTGCTCTTATTTCTCCCTCCGATTACATAAAATGTTCCATCATTCGCTTTTGTAGCCGTATGAAAATTCCGCGAATATTTTAAGTTAAATTTTCTTTCCACTGTATTCGCATTCATATTATAAATAAAGATATCAGATATTGTTTCACGGGATCGTAAATCATAGCCACCAAAAATTGCGATCTTACCCTCATCAATGTATTCAAAAGCGCTTCCATTCCCAACCGGAAGAAGTTCCTCTGTCGCTACTTTGGATTGCTTAGAAGACAAATCTACTATCTCAATGGAGCTTTTCGTTCTTAGTGGGTTTAACAAAAGATTCAGGTAGCTAAGTTGAGCGATCTTTAAATAAGTATCATCATACTTTTCATTTGAACAGCTTAGCGTTAACAGTAAATATATGACTATAAGTATACGCACTTAATTATCTCCGAATCAGTAATAAAATCTAGCTCAAACAAACTCTGTTCTATTCTTCTCAGTTCCATTTAAATCAATTCTCAAAGATTTCTCATCCGGGATACTGCGTAACAAGCTAACAAGACAAATGAGGATTTGGTAAAGATAGCGTAAGTATACCATCATCGATCTTTGTTGCAGTCCACTTGGCTTGTGCAATCCCGAAAGCACTCAGTTCGTATTTGATTGGCATAACTTTGATCTTTGCCGTTATACTGAAATACGCTCATTGAGCTACATTTTCTCATACATTCTCGTTTTTCTTCGCAGTCAAATTTCCACGGCTTTTTTTTCTCCGCAGAGATTTCATTTTGATCTATTTTTTCACTTTGAGCCAAAAGATCATGGAAAACCACAACTGAGACAACAAACAAAATAACATTCAAAAATAATGATACTTTTTTCACAAAACGACTCTTATGTTCCAAATTTATTGCTATTTTAAATATGGGAAACACATTTTTTATGTTTGGCTAACACCCAAAACCCCTTTATTCTTTCAAAATACATGCTGAGATTTTAGCCTTCCATCCAACTGACTTACTAAAATTGCGCATCTCTACAGCTGAGGAGTCATCATCATGGAATTTGGCGGATTCCTGCCTAACAGAATGCTAGGGTCTTTCCTTCTAAGTCCCCTTAAATTTGAATTGACCACCTCTTGCGATAAGGCGTACTCTCTCTGTATACGGTTCAGAATCTCCTTATTTTTGTTGGATTGATTGTTTCGAAAAAAATTATGCTACCTTTATTTTACTTTTATTTTCCTTTTCCCATTTTTCTAAAATCGACCCGTTTCAAGGCATGGATTCTCCCGCGATGAGCCTCCACCTAGCGGCAAAAAACGGAGACGATACCGAAGTAGAGCGGTATCTAAAAAGTGGGCTCAACATTGATGAAAAAGTAAGTGATCCCGACCAATCCATCTATGGCTGGACTGCACTACATTTTGCCGCTTATGCAGGCCAACTCCAGATTGCTAAGATGCTTCTTGCCGCGGGAGCAAATCCAAATGCACAAGAAGACAAAGATGATCAAACTCCACTTTTTTTCGCGATTGAGAGAAAAGATCTAGAGATGATTCGTACGCTTCTGCAAACAAAGGCAAATGTAAATTTACAACGATTAGATGGGGATTCTGTTTTGATCCAAGCCGCGTCCGAAGGATATGTTGAGGTTGTCGAACTTTTGCTAAAATCGGGAGCGGATTTGGATCTACGAGACAACCTTGGATGGACGGCTATCGTGTGGGCCGCTACAAAAGGTTTCGATCAAATTGTAAAACTTCTCATCGATCATAAAATCTCCGAACAATCTATCGAGTCAGATGGAGATCGAACCGCACTTTTGATCGCAGCAAGTGTGGGAAATACGGATATCACCAGATTACTACTCAAATCTAATTATGACCCAAGCTCGGATAGCTATCAAATGGCATTGCAAGCCGCAGCAATCAATGGCCATTACGAAATTGTGTCAATTCTGAATCGGAAAGAAAACTAAAGTAAATTTATTTCCCGACACAGATTTAAATTCAAAAAAATTTTCGTCTAAATTGACACGATACGAGTGTTACACATTAATCGCAATTGAGTGCGTTTTTTTGTGGAACCGATCATAAAGATTTGAGCATCATTTCATTCCGGGGACATTTCGATGGCAGAAGCAAAACCAATACAACTTGAATTCAGAGAAAAATTAGGACTTCACACAAACATTCCTGATTTGGACCATCCGATACAGGAAAACCAACCCTTTCATTTTAAATTCTTCAATGTGAATGAACAGGTGGAACACACACTCTACAAGACCCTAGATCGCTTTTTACTCCAACTCGATGTGATCTCCATTCGAGACTCAGTTCTTGCCGCCATCAAAGAAATGGTCACCAATGCCATCAAAGCCAACGTCAAGCGCGTTTACTTCAGCGCAAACCAAGCTGACATCACAAATGAAGAAGAATACAACGAGAAGATGAACAGTTTCAAAAAAGACTATCTCGAGAAGAGGGATGAGTTTGAAGAAGGTCTTTTGAAAAACAATTACGGAGTATTCGTTTCCTTTATCACTAACAAGAATTTGATGCGGATTCGGATTATGAATAATATCCAACTCGCACCCGAAGAAATCAAACGAATCCAATTCCGTATCGAACGTGCGAGGAGTTACAACGATCTCGCTGAAGCATTTATGGATGCATCTAACGAACAAGAAGGTGCCGGGCTTGGACTCATCATGACCCTTATGATGCTTAAAAATGATGGACTCAGCGACAATGCATTCAAATTCGAAAGTATCGGCAATAAAACCATGTTCTCCATCGACATCCCTGCCGCGATCCAGACTCAATCCTCAGAAAGTGATAAAGTCGACAAGCTCATTGCCGAAATCGACAACTTACCTACTTTCCCACGTACGATCCAAGACATCCAAGCGGCTATCGATAAGCCGAACTCAAGCATTGGCAACATTGCGGAGATGATCAAAAGAGACATCGCACTATCTGCGAATATTCTAAGACTCTCAAATACTGCGGCTTTTCGAAGAGGAGCCAAGGTAGAATCTTTGGACAGAGCCATCCAGTTGATCGGACTCAAGGAACTTCAGTCCTTGCTTTACTCTCTTGGCACAAAACAGATATTAGAAGACAAGTTTCCTGCATTCCAAGCGATTTGGGAAAAATCAAACGAGTCCGCTTTTTATGCCAAGATGATCGGCCAAAAGATGGGTATGGCAAAAAATACACAAAGTAACCTTCTTGCTTCTGCCCTATTGCATGACATCGGAGAGATTCTTCTTTTATCCCTTGAACCAGAACGAATGGGAAAAATCAAAAGTTATACCACTACAAAAGAAATTGCATCTGCAATCTCCATGGAAGAATCCGCATTCGGAATCACACACTCTCGGTTAGGTGCACAAGTTGGTATCAAATGGAACTTTCCTGATGTCTATGTGCGTGCAATGGAATACCACCACAGGCCACTCCTTGCTGAAGATTTTTATAATGAGATCATCTACCCGATCTACCTTGCAGATATGATGATTATGATCAACCATAAGGAAGCACGTACTTCCGAAATTCCGGAAGAGATCCTCAAATTTTGTAAGTTTGCGACAAGAGGGGAATTTGATTCCTTCCGAACCAAAATACGTGAACAATTCCAACAGGATTAGATATTCCATATCACTATGCCCACTCAAGTAGCTATCTTTCAAGAAATGAGATCCAAAACTTTTAATGAACAAAAGGATGCATTCCATCTTTTTGATTCGTTACCCACAGTTCCTGTCGAGTTCATGATGGGAATGTGGAAGGGTTCTGGTTTTTGTACGGGGCATACTATGGACGGTGCTTTAGAAACCTTTAACTGGTATGGAAAGTCATTTGAAGATCCTGAAAATGTCCATCCACTGGTGTTTCAATCGTTCACGAAAAAACTTTTTAAGGTAAATCCGATCCTAATGCCTGTTCGTCTAGCGACCCTCATTCCCTCCAAAAATCTTTGGCCATTGAAATACCTTTTTCTTTGTGTTCGCTTTTTATTTCAAACCTCGAAATCAAAAGCCCGAGTTCGTCTAACGGAATATCGTGGTAAGGTTTCAGCAACCATGATGTACGACCAACTTCCGATAAACGATGTATTCCGTAAGGTGGATGAAAATACACTTTTGGGATGTATGGATTTTAAAGGAATGAAACAACCATTCTTTTTTGTTTTGGAAAGAGTCATGGCGATGCAAGGATCCAACGACACAGAAATCTAACGCGAGTAAATTGACGAAATAGTAAAATTTTACTAGGACATCAAAAACAGCCAATTTTCAGTTGAAAGGTTATCTGACCATTGTAAACTGAATCATCCCTATGGCTCTAGATGTCAAAACAATCATAATTGTTCTCGTATTTGCCACATTTACGACGGGGCTTGGGCTTTTACTTATGGCGAAGGCTTTCCCAAATCGAAAGGGACTTCGAATTTGGGGGTATTCTAGTTTTTCCATGGCGGCAGGCTGGATTATCAACGGAGCTTTGCGTGGGGTTATCCCGGACATGGTATCGATTGTTCTTGGTAACTTACTCATCACCGGTTCTCTTATGGTGTGGACCTATTTGTACTTTGAATTCCTAGAATTAAAAACACCCAAGAAGTCTTTGGTAACCTTGCTCTCCCTCATGGGACTCTTGCTTTATTATTATTATGTCTATGAACCGAGCATACACCATCGCATTGTCGTACTCTCCTTTGTAAATGGATTTGTCATCGTGTTGATCGTTGCTGCACTTTTTAAAAAGAGAAGTGCAAATCCCCTCATTTATAATTATAATCTCGCAACATTTTTTATCTGCGGCTTGGCAGTCTTTGTTCGTATGTTTTATTATCTGTATTTTTTTGATCCAAACGGAGTATCGGATAATCTGGATTTGATTGTCAATGGAACTACATATGTTGTGTATTTTCTTTCGATACTCATGGCGCCCTTTGGATTTTTACTCCTCAATGATGACAGTTATATTCGAAATTTTGAGAAAGCAAAGGAGACCATACGAAAGCTCTCCATCGGGATCGAACAAAGTCCACTTTCGATTATGATTACCGATCTCAAGGGTGGGATCGAGTATATCAACCCTACATTTACCCAGATAACAGGTTATGGGTTTGACGAGGTCGAAGGTAAAAACCCCAGGATTTTAAAAACTGATCATACAAGTAAAGATGAGTTCAAACAGATCTGGGAAACAATTTTGTCTGGTAAAATGTGGAAGGGTACGTTTTTAAATAAAAAAAAATCTGGCGAACTCTATTGGGAGAGTGCGATCCTTTCACCCGTCAAAAACGAATCCGGCGAAATTTTGAGCATCATCGGAATCGCACAAGATATCACCAAACAAAAGAATACTGAAGAAAACTTAATCCTTGCCAAGGATGAGGCCGAAAAAGCAAACCAACTTAAGTCTCAATTTCTTGCCAACATGAGCCACGATATCCGGACACCGATGAATGCGGTCCTAGGTTTTAGTGAAATTCTCAAAGAAAAGATCGGGAACAATGAAGAAGCGGAAGAATATCTCGATGCAATCCAAAGAAGCGGTCGTACTCTTGTAGGTCTCATCAATGACATTTTAGATTTAGCTAAAATTGAGTCAGGACTATTAGAGATCCAAAAGTCCAATACAAACATAATTGACATCGTAACTGAAATGAAACATCTTTTTTCACTTCAGTTAAAAGAAAAGAGTTTAGTCATGGAAGTCAAATATCCACCTAACTTTCCGAATGTTGTTTTGGCAGACGAACTTCGGATTCGACAGGTCTTTCTCAATTTAATTGGCAATGCGATTAAGTTTACAGAAAAAGGTAAGATATCGGTCCAGCTTGAATCAACATACTTATCAGACAAAGTTGTCTCCTTAAAATTCATCATTGAGGACACTGGTATCGGTATATCGGAGGAAGACCAACAAAGGGTATTTTTGCCATTCATTCAAAAATATGGGCAAAAGCAGGCAAGATATGGCGGATCAGGCCTCGGACTCAGCATCACACGCAAACTTCTAGAACTAATGGATGGCCAAATTTCGATCGAAAGCGAACTAAACAAAGGTTCTCGATTTTCAATCACATTAGAGCACGTGCAAGTCGTAAAAGATTCGATCTCTGCCACTCTCAAGGACTCCTCTGGTGATGACAAAGCATTGGTGGACTCACTTTCTAATTTTACTTTACTCTTAGTTGAAGATATACAAGAAAATCGCATGGTAGTTCGCGGTTTTCTAAAAAATTCAGGAATAAATATTATAGAAGCCGAAAATGGTCGGATCGCCTTACAGAAATTAAAAGAAAATCAAGTTGATCTGATTCTTATGGACATACAAATGCCAGAGATAAACGGCATTGATGCCTCAAAGTTGATCAAGGCAGACGAATCTCTCAAAAAAATACCTCTTATCTTTTTAACGGCAGATGCCATGCAAGAAGACATAGAAAAATATAGCAGTCTCTCAGAAGGTTATCTGACAAAACCTGTTTTAAAGGATCACCTTCTAACTACAATTCGATCCTATCTCGTAACTTGAGTATTGATCAATGAAAAAATGGATCTCGATTTTAGTTTTCCTTTCTCTCTTTCATTGTGGAAAATATGAGCACATTCCAGTTTTCAAAATACAAAATGGATTTTTAGATCTATCAGCTTGGAATCCAAACAAAGTCAACGCATTAGAATTGAACGGGGATTGGCTATTTTATTGGGAAAAATTTGTATCACCGAACAATCAAACGATCAAATCAGATTCATTTATTCCGGTTCCTGGGGAATGGCAAAACTTTGGCTATCCCGTCTTTGGTTATGCTAGTTACCAGCTATTTATAAAACTTCCGAAAGACTCGCCAAGTCTTTCCTTAGATTTAAAAAGTATTGCATGTTCTTATGAGCTATACATCAACGGAGAGTTAGTTGCTCAGGAAGGCAAAGTTGGAAAATCTGAAACGGGATCCACTCCCCTTTTACGACATCGCATACTTAAGATCAAATCTGAACATCTTCTTGAAGATGATAGCACATTAAATCTTATTTTTTATGTTTCCAATTTCCAATATTATCGATCTGGTCTTTGGGATACAATCCGCTTGGGAACCACTGAGAGTATTGAAAAAGAACAAAAACAAAAATTTGTGTTAGATATTGTTGTACTTAGCTCCCTATTCATAATGGGACTCTACCATTTAGGATTGTATTTGAATCGACGCAAAGATAAGTCACCACTCTATTTTGCATTGTTTTGTATTGTGGTGGGACTGAGAACATTTTCAATTAACGAACGTTTAATCCTCGAGACCTTTCCCGATATCCCATTTATTGTTGCCTTGAAACTGGAATACTTTGGTTATTATGCTTCCGGCTTTATTTTTCTTAAATTTGTAGAATCCCTTTTTCCAATGGAAGTCTCAAAAAAGGTATCAGTCATTCTATCGCTGTTTTTTATACCGCCCTGTTTACTCGTTATTTTTACTCCAATGGGAGTTTTTGGTCAGGCAGTCATATTTGCCGAAATTGGGATCACGTTGGGAATTTTATATGTTTCCAAAATTCTAATTTTTGCAATTCGAAACAAGCGTATGGGTGCGAGATTATTCCTTCTCGGATTTGTCATAATAGCAATTTCTGCAATTCATGATATTTTAAAAGGGGAGGCTATATTTTATACTCCCTATATCTTGGGTTACGGTCTACTAACATTTATTATATTCCAAGCCACGATCCTTTCAAGAAAGTTTGCCGCCGCATTTACAAAATCTGAAGAATTAACAAATGAGTTGAAATTGTTTTCAGAAAGATTAGAGGTCAAAGTTGAAGAACGAACTTTTGAGTTAAACGCAATCTTAGAAACAGTCCAAGAACTCAAAAACCAACAAGATGGGGATTACTTTCTAACCTCCCTTCTCCTTCGCCCCCTAAATTCAAATAAATCAAAAGGTGAATTGGTTAAGGTAGATTTCTTTTCCAGTCAAAAGAAAAAATTCCAATTCAAGGAATGGAAAGAAGAGATTGGTGGCGATCTATGTATGGCAAACAATATCATCTTAAAAGACAGATCTTATACTGTATTTGTAAATGCTGATGCGATGGGTAAATCTTTACAAGGTGCCAGCGGTGCACTTGTTTTCGGAAGTGTTTTTGAGTCCATTATCAACCGCAATATCATTGCACGCACCACTCGTCATCTATTTCCAGAAAAATGGATAAAAGATGCATTCGTAGAATTACATCATGTTTTTGAAACATTTGATGGCTCTATGTTAGTCTCTCTTGTCTTAGGACTCATCGATGATCAAAGTGGCCTACTCTATCTCATCAACGCCGACCATCCACCAGCCATACTCTTTCGTGATGGCAAAGCATCCTTTTTAAATATTCAAAAACCACTGAGAAAGCTTGGAACACTTGGAGCGAATGAAAAAATACGAATTTTTACATTTCAACTCAGCAGTAAAGATGTGATCATCTTTGGATCTGATGGAAGAGATGATTTGTTGATAACACATGAAGATGGGACCGAAATGGTCAACGAAAATGACTCCTTAATTTTAAACCACGTAGAACGGACAAATGGAGATTTAGAAAGAATCTATTCAGAGCTATTATCTTTTGGAAAACAGTATGATGACATCACGTTTATCAAAGTTTCCTTTAATAATGGTGATGGTGAATTGGCCAATGATGCAGAAGATCGTGAGGAGCCGAATCTAGAGTTTGCTCGGGAACTAATGAAGGAAGAAAAATGGTCAGATGCAATTTCCCAATTGGAAAGTTTAACAACTCAACACGGCAAATCAAAGGAAACAAACAAACTTTTATTCTATTCCTATCTTAGAAATCGGGATTTCCATCGAGCAAAAAGACTCACTGACGAAATGTTGGACTCTTTCCAAGATGAAACAGAAGTTTTATTTCAAATCTCCTATCTATTTAAAAAAATTGGTGATTATAATCTAGCATGTGATCTCGGCGAACGAGTAAAATTAAGAGAACCTGAGCATATTAGAAACTTGATCCTACTATCGGATCTTTACAATCTCCTCGGAAACGAAGCGCGTGCAAATCAGATCATCGACGAAGCTAAAAAAATTGAACCCAATCATCCGAATATAATCAAAAGGAAATATTAACGATTATGAAAAAAAAATACGATGTCATACTTTATGGTGCGTCTGGATTTACAGGCAAACAAACTGTTGCTTATTTTTTAAAAACTGCACCCGCATCCTTAAAATGGGCGATCGCTGGTCGTAATCAAGAAAAACTATCGCTCGTATTGCGAGAATTAAATATAGAGCCAAATCGCATTGATATCATTGTCGCTGATAGCCAAGATTCAGTGGCAATTGATAACATGGTAAGATCCACAAAGGTGATTCTCTCAACTGCAGGCCCCTATCGTCTCTATGGTGAAAACATCATCGCATCCTCGGCAAAACATGGTGTTGATTATGTGGATATAACAGGAGAGACAGCATTCATCCGCTTCATGATGGATAAGTATGAAGCAATGGCAAAAAAATCGGGAGCAAAGATCATTCCATTTTGCGGATTTGATTCCATACCCTCTGACATCGGAGTGTTTGCCCTATGCAATCACATCCAAAAAAAGTTTTTTAGCCTCACAGATTCCGTCAAAGGTGCCTTCACCATTAAAGGAGGGTTAAACGGTGGGACACTCCATTCGATGATCACAATGATGGAAACTGGGGATTGGGAGAAAATGAAAGATCCGACTTTACTTAATTCAGGACTTCTGGAAGGAGTTAACTTTTTAGAAGATTCTTTTGAGATTCACCTAGATAAATCTTTGAATCGATGGTTAGCTCCCTTTGTTATGGGTATCATCAATACTCGAGTGGTCAATCGAAGTGCCGCACTTTTTTTTAAATCTAAAAAGCCCTATGGTCCAAATTTTTCCTATTCCGAATATCATAACTTAGGTGATTGGTGGAACCCAATCTCCGCATTTGTAATGGCAAAAATACAATCAGGTTTCAATTCTTTCAGCCAATCTCCCTTTGTCCGATCCATGATGCAAAAATTTGGACCCGCACCAAGTGAAGGTCCAAGCGAAATAACTATGAATTCTGGTTTTTTTCGCCTGGAGATGATTGGAAATGCTGTGGGTGGCCAACGGGCTACGCTTACCATTTCCGAAAATGGCGACCCTGGTAATCGAGCGACGGTAAAATTTGTATGCGAATCTGCACTAGCGCTCGCCCTTGAAAGAGACAAACTACCAGGTGGAAAGGGATTGTCTGGTTTTTTAACGCCCGCAACAGGACTCGGTCAAGTGCTAATTGAACGACTGATAGTCGCAGGCGTAAAATTTGATTACAATTAAATAGGGTATTTAATGTATCGGATGTCCATTTGAACTTTTGGATAGGGACATGCCACGAATCATTTCTCGGTGGTGTGATGCGATTTCAACAAATTCAGCCCCTATGTGAAACTTGTTGGCATCAAACTTTTCCTTTCGGACAATTTTTATTTTTGCATCAATGTGAGATCCTGATACATCATCCTTTAACCTAACATCCAATATATCATGCAGTTCGACATGTTCTTCGGTTTCAAAGGCAATGCCTGAGATTGATAGATTTTTAGAGATCGTCTTAAAAGATTTATCAGGCTGTAAACAAGAAAGTTCCAGATTTGCA
>VYMD01000110.1_pt1 | contig 21880 bp, 22 predicted proteins | sample 5115311 | NCBI WGS metagenome assembly VYMD01 (sample SAMN12291779, study PRJNA351875) | freshwater metagenome | isolation source: freshwater lake | place: USA: Michigan, Wintergreen Lake | collected 2013-08-08
GTCTCAGGCCGCTAAGGTCGGCAGCAGGGCCCTAGGGCCCGTCATTTTTCCGCCCTACACGCGGTGGGAACCGTCGCATTGCCTTGGGTTGTAGTTTAGCCGTGCCGTACGGCGCATCCCCACCATGGCGATCACCATCTCTGGCCCCAAAAAAGACGAGCGCAAGCTCGGCTGGCTCAACTGGCTTTACTTCCCGGCCATTTTCAAGGGCATGGCCTTCACCTTTTGGCATATGTTCCGGCCCAAGGTGACCCTCGAATACCCCGAGAAAAAGGTTGTGCTCGGCGCCGAGTTTCGCGGCCGCCCCGTGCTCGTGGCCGAAGAGGGCAAAGAGCGCTGCGTCGCCTGCGGCCTCTGCGCCCGTGCCTGCCCGCCCCTGGCCATCTCGATGCAGGCTGGCGAGATGGACAATGACCGCAAAGAGCGCTACCCGGTCACCTTTGAGATTGACATGCTGCGCTGCATCTACTGCGGCCTGTGCGAAGAGGTCTGTCCCGAAGAGGCCATCGTCATGAGCAGCGAATACGACTTCGTCTTCCGCGATCGCGCCGATGCCATCCACGGCAAAGACCGCTTGGTCAAGGACAAGTCGCTGCTCAAAGACCGCCTCGACTGGCTCGCCGAGTTTCGTAACAAGAACTTTGGCACCGTGTACGACTTCAAACACGACAACAACATCCATACGCTTCGCAACCGCAGCGAGCAGCAGGCCCACTAAGCCTCAGCCTAGACTTACCGACGCCCGGCATGGCCGGGCGTCGGCGTTTCAGCCCTTTTGATAAACGGCTCTTTAGCGCTTCACCACCGGCAGGGTGAAGCTGAAGCGCGTGCCCTCGCCCAATTGGCTCGCCACGCCCACCTCTTGGCCATGGGCCTCGATCAGGTGCTTTACGATGGCCAGGCCCAGGCCCGTGCCACCCAGTTCGCTGCTGCGGCTCTTGTCCACGCGATAGAAGCGGCTGAACACGTGCGGCAGGTGCTCGGGGCCGATGCCGGGCCCGTCGTCACTTACGATGGTGCGCAGCTTGCCGTTCTCTTGAGTCAGCTCGACGATGATGCGACCGTCGGGGCGACCGTAGATCACGGCGTTGTCGATCAGGTTGGTCAGCACCTGGTGAATGCGGTCGGGGTCGGCATAGACCACGAGGTGTTCTAGTCCGTTCGACCGCACCGTTGCCGACACGTTGCGCCCCTTGTGCGTGAACTTACCCTCCACTTGGTCGATCGCGTCGAGCACGATGTCATACATCCGAAACTCCTCGGGCTTCATCTGCAGCTCGCCCGTCTCGATCTGTGAGATCACGATCAGGTCTTGCACGAGCTTGTTCAGCCGACCGGTGTTCTTTAGCGCCTGCTTGAGAAACTTCTTGTTGACGTTCGGGTCATCGATGGCCCCATCGAGCAGGGTCTCGACGAAGCCCTGGATGGCAAAGAGGGGCGTCTTGAGCTCGTGGCTCACATCGCCCACAAACTCGCGGCGGAAGTTCTCCAGGTCCTTCATCTGCTTGAGCTCTCGCTGATTCAGCCGAATCAGCTCGTTCACCGAGGTCTGAATGCGCCCGATGATGTCTTTGTCGGGGTTGTGCATCGGCTCATAGCGCTGACGTATGGCCTCGAGCAGCTGCTGCTCCACCCCCTGCAGGCGGCGATAGATGCCGATGCCCAGCGCCGTGCGCACCAACAGGAACACCAGCACCAGCACGATGGGCATCTCGACCCAGGGGTCGTGAAACCAATCGGTAAACCAGATAAAGGGCAGCAGCACCACCACCGTCACCGCCGCTGCCAGCAGCGCGAGCACCGTGGGGCTTAGCCGCCTCATCCTGCAAACTTGTAGCCGACCCCTTTGATGGTCTGGATGTATTCCTCACCCAGCTTCTCGCGCAGCTTGCGAATGTGCACGTCGATCGTGCGTGGCACCACATACACATCAGTGCCCCAGATTTTCTCCAGCAGCACCTCGCGCGAGAAGACCTTGCCCGGGCGCGACGCCAGGAAGTAAAGCAGCTCAAATTCCTTCTTCGGCAGGTTAATCGGCCGCCCGCCCTGATAGACAAGGTGTTCGTCTTTGACGATCTCGAGGTCGCCCGCCTTGAGCTTTTCGATCAGCGAGCCCTCGGTGTCCATGCCCCGGCGCAGCACGGCCTTGATGCGGCTGAGCAGCACCCGTGGGCGAATCGGTTTGGTGATGTAGTCGTCTGCCCCCGCCTCGAAGCCCGCCAGCTCGCTATACTCCTCGGCCCGCGCCGTCAAGAACACGATGCACGCCCCCTTGGTCTCGGGCATCTCGCGCAGGCGGCGGCAGGCCTCCACACCGTCGAGCTTGGGCATCATGATGTCGAGCAGCACGAGGTCGGGCTTGAGGTCGCGGGCAAGCCGCAGAGCGTTCTCGCCGTCGCTGCTCACCGTCACGTCATAGCCCTCATTCTTGAGGTTGTATTCGATGATCTCGAGAATGTCGCTCTCGTCGTCTACGACCAAGACCTTGTACTGCTCCATAAGCTCGTAACGGTTGGGGCTGCTGGGCGTGGGGCTAGGGGCCAGGTGTGGCATGATTCGAAAGGGCCCGCAGTGAGAACCCGCATCAAACCTACCCCCCCTACGTCATGCGAAGGTAGCGCCTAGGTTACCCCAGCGTGAAACGCGGGGCTAAGGCTCTCAGCATGAGCGATTTTTCTCCCCCGAACCCGCAGCGCCGGTCACCCACTATCAGTGCACAGCCACCTGCTGCGCCGCAGCACGGGGTGGGGGCACCGGCAGGCCCTCGGCCCAATGTGCTGCTGCACGCTCAATAGCTCTCCTCAGGCTTCGGAAACTCCCCCGCTCGCACGTCGGCCGCATAGCGCCTGAAGGCTTCGCGCATGTCGTCGCCCAGCCGCGCATACCGCCGCAGGAAGCGTGGGCTAAACTCCTGCGTGATGCCCAGCATGTCGTGCGTCACCAGCACCTGCCCGTCGCAGCTCGGCCCTGCCCCGATGCCGATCACCGGAATCTGCAGTTGCGCCGTTACCCGTGCCGCCAGCGCCGACGGAATCTTCTCGAGCACCACCGCGAAGCAGCCCGCGTCCTGCAGCAGTTGCGCGTCGCGCAGCAGTTGCTCGGCCTCGTCTTGCTCGGTGGCGCGCACCACATAGGTGCCGAACTTATAGATGCTCTGCGGCATCAGGCCCAGGTGCCCCATCACCGGGATGCCCGCCGAGATGATGCGCTTCACACTCTCGATCACAAACTCGCCGCCCTCGAGCTTCACCGCGTGCGCCCCCGCCTCTTTCATGATCCGCACCGAGCTCTGCAGCGCATTTTTCGAGTCGCCTTGATAGGTGCCAAAGGGCAGGTCACACACCACCAGCGCACGCTTCACGCCACGCACCACCGACGCCGCCAAAAAGATCATCTGGTCGAGTGTGATCGGCAGCGTCGTCTCGTGGCCGGCGATGACGTTCGAGGCCGAGTCGCCCACCAGCAGAATGTCGATGCCCGCCTCGTCGAGCAGCCCCGCCATCGAGAAATCATACGCCGTCAGCATCGTGATGCGCTCGTGCCGCTCTTTCATCTCACGCAGGATGCTGGTCGTGATGCGCTTGTGCGCGGCGGCGCTCGATTTGGCCTGTGACATGGCAGTGGGGTAGGGGGGAAGTGGCGCGACGCTCGCCGCCGCCGCGAAAGTTGGCAAAAACCCCCACGCCGTAACTTGCCCTAGCCCCCTTTGCTGACATGCAACGGAGCCGTCCCTCGGCGCTCTTTAAGCTACCCCCCTCGCTTCACCCGCCTCGACCCATGGCCACGACCCAGACCGCCCGCCTCGCCTTCCCCGATATCTCCCCCCGCGCGTGGGAGCATCCGGCTGACCGCGCCGCGCTCACCGCCCTGCGCCGTGTGCCCGGTCTCGACACCGCCATTCGTGCCGTGCTCGGCCAGACCACCGAGCGGGGCCTGCGCCTGATGCACCTAGCCTCAGCCGTGCGGGTGAATGAGCGCCAGTTCGCCCGCGTGCACCGCATCGCTCAAGAAGTCAACGGCGTCTTTGGCGTCAGCCCCGAGGCCGCGCCCGAGGTCTTCGTGGTGCAGTCGCCCTTCCTCAACGCCGGCGCGGTCGGCTGGCACAAGCCCTTCATCGTGCTCAACTCGTCGCTGGTCTCGGCCCTCGACGACGACGACGAATTTGCCGCCCTCTATGGCCACGAGCTGGGCCACATCCTCTCGGGCCATGTGCTGTATAAGACCCTGCTAGCTGTGCTCGTGCAGCTGCCCGCGGTGCTGTTCTCGATTCCCCTCTCGGGCGTCGCCCTCACCGCGCTCATCATGGCCCTGCGCGAGTGGGATCGCAAGAGCGAGCTCAGCGCCGACCGCGCCGGCCTGCTCGCCGCGCAGAACCTCGAGGCCGCCCAGCGCCTCGACATGCGCCTGGCCGGGGGCAGCTCGGCCCTCGATCAGATGAGCCTCGACGAGTTCCGCCGCCAGGCGCAGGAATACGACGCTGCTGATAGCACCCTAGACCAGACCTTCAAGCTGCTCAACCTGCTCGGCCAGACCCACCCCTTCGCCGTGCTGCGGGTGGTCGAGATCGAGCGCTGGGCCCAGAGCGAAGACTACCAGCGCATCCTGCGCGGCGACTACGCCCGCGGCTCGGCCAAAGACGCGGCCTTCGAGGCCGACCTCGGTGCCGAGTTCCGTGCGGCGGGCGACGCGTATTCAGGCGATTTCAAAAAGGCCCAGCAGACCGCCGACACCGCCTTTGACGAGATGAGCAAACTCGCCCAGTCCGCCGCCGACGAGTTCAGCCGCTTCTTTGGCGACATCTTTAAGAAGAACGGCAAGTAGTCAGCGCCGGTCCGGATCGCCACTCGCCTCCGGCCCCACGTCATAGGCCACCGCAATGCCGTGATACACCTCGGGCGCGTGATAGTCCTTGCGCAGCGGGTGGCCGGGCCAGTCTTCCGGCAGCAGCAGCCGGCGCAGGTCAGGGTGCCCCGCGAAGCGGATGCCCATCAGGTCATAGGTCTCGCGCTCGTGCCAGTCGGCTGCGCGCCAGATGCCCGCCACACTCGGCACGACGGCATGCGTCGCGGGGTCGGCGTGATCGTCAGGCGCCACCTCACGCCCGCAGCGCAGCTTCACCACCAGGCGGTGGCGCTGGAGCAGGCTCTGCAGGTGAACGACGATTTCGAATCCGGCCGCGCCATGGTCCACGCCTGCTAGGCTCTCGAGGTAGTCGAACTGCAGCTCGGGGCTATGCAGCAGGTGGTGGGCCACGGCGGCCCACTGCTGGGGGGCGATGCGCACCCAGGGCTGCGGGGCCTCGGGCTGCGCCTCGACCACGGCCTCGGGCCAGCGCGCCTGCAGGTGGGCGACGATTGCAGCTGCTTCCACGGTAGCGAAGGTAAGGCCCTACGCCGGCGGCCCCAGCCCCAACCAGCGACTCGCCACAGCCCGCACCCCGTGCCCAGCCGCCGCCCCCAGCCCGTGGACAAGTCGCCCCCAGCGCTAAGGCCCTGATAATCAGCATAGGTCTCCGTACCATACGAACTATGCGCGCCCCACCCGTCGTTAATCCCCCTACCGATAGATGGTGCCGGGTTGCTCGGCGCTATTTTCACTCGAACACTTTCGCTTACTGCCTGTGAGTCTCTCTGCTGGATTCGCCCCGCGCCCCGCCGATTCCCTCCCCGATACGAAGTTCCAGGCCCTGATCCGCCTGCTCGACGACAACGACCCCGTGGTCGCTGCCCACGTCGAACAAGAACTGTTCAGTCTCGGCCCGCAGGGCATCGAGCGCCTCGAGAAGGCCTGGGAGAGCACCGATGACAACGTCATCCAGAGCCGCCTAGAGGAGCTGATCACGCGCATTCAGGTCACCCACTACACCCAGGAGCTGTACACCTGGCGGATGGACGGTGGCCGCGACCTGCTCGAGGGCTGGGTCATGCTCACGCAGGTGCAGTTTCCCACGCTCAACGTCCAGAAATACCGCAACGAGATCAACCGCCTCGTCAACCGCATCTGGCTGCTGACGAACCCCGGCATGAACGACCTCGAGCGCCTGTGCGTGGTGAACAAGCTGCTCTACACCGCCGAGACCTACAGCGGCAACTATAAAGACGCCGAGCGCCCGGAAAACAACCACCTCAGCTACGTCATCGACACCAAAAAGGGCAACTCCCTCGCCCTGGCTGCCCTCTACCAGATCATCTGCCAGCAGCTCGACATCCAGCTGCAGGTGGTGAACTTCATGGGCTATTTCGCGCTGCGCTACTACCAGCCGAACTCGCACTTCTACATTGACTCGTACAACAAGGGGATGTTCTTCACGCCCCAGCAGGTGACGCAGTTTCTGAAGAAGCTCAAGGCCGAGTCGAACGTCAACACCTATAAGCCGCTCTCGAACACTTACATCATCCTACAGATGATCGAGCACCTGCGCACGGCCTATGCCCAGGGCGAGCAGCACGAGAAGGTGGAGCTCTATGACAACCTCAAGCGCGAGATCGATGTGAATTTCAGCCGCCTCGACACCGAAGAGAACCTCGGCCTCGACCGCTACGACACCCCCGACGACGAAGAGCCGGTATGACGATTTAGGCCTCCTCTTTCGCTGAGGCGTATTCAGGGCAGTCTAAGCGCACCTGAGCATTGCTTAGTCGCGTTTGTAGCAGTCTACAATAGAAGGCATCTGCTTCTGGCTGGTAGAATTGGCAGAAATAGCACATTCTCGGGGGCGTGATCAGTCGCTCACTTACGGCTGTTCGCAGCATGCCAGCCAATACCTCCCAGAGACCCTCAATGCGCTCATGGCTGAAGGTGTCGATTGTCTTTGCGAGAGGATTTAGCTGATCGTCTAAGTCAGCGACGATTGGGCTAGCGGCCTGGCTGAGCTTAAGTCGATGGCTTCGCGAATCGTTTACGTCAGGAGCTCGCTCGACGAGCCCTTTTTCTACCAGCGTGCGCACCGAGTCACTGATCGTGGCTTTGGTCAGGGTGAATTCAAGCGCTAGAGTGCTAATGGTGTGGTTTTGCTTAGGATGATAGGCGATGAAGCCTAGAATGCTAAGCTGAACAGGACTGAGGTTGTGCCGCTTTGCCTTTTCCCACTGTAGCACGCGCACGAGCTCGGCCACCTTCACAATGCCAGCCAATAGCTTCGCTTGAGGCGACTCCAATTGTACCTCTGGGTCTAGCGGAGACCTTTTCTGCTTCATTTGCCACAAGCTACTAATGAGTGGGCCCGCACAGACAATGCGGGCCCTTCACTCATAGTTGGCCACCGAGCCAATAGATGACGAGTAGCCAGAGGAGACCCTTCAGCAGAAAGAACAGAAATGCTGCGATCCCCATCCGACGTCCTACACGCAGGAGCTTAGAATTCACCTTCGTGGATGTAAGGGTAGGTCCACAACACCACGGTAAGAGTCACAGCCTTAAACCAGGCAGCATGCATCCGCTCGACGGTGGCAGCGTCGTGCCCTTTGTTGCTCAAGAAGGACTTGATCGTAGCAGTGATTGGAAAGATGAATGCCACCATGTAACGGTAGTGGATGATCGGTGCGCTGGTCACCCCATCGGTTTTATTCTTCTTAGAGCTGTGGTGGCGCAGGGCGATTTCGTGCTGATAGTTCAGCCAGGTTTGGTCATACGGCCGGGTGCAGAGGTCAATGATCCATTGCCCGAAGCGCTGCCGCACAGCCGCCAAGTAGTCGCCGTTCGGCGTGCCCTTGGCGTCGGTGAAGTAGTGCAGCAGATGGGGGTGGCTGCCCACATAGCCGTACCACAGGTCGAGAATGGCGTCCGTTTGGTCGCGAAGGACTTCGCCTGCTAGCTTCAGACTAGCCACGTCATCCGGGCCGAAGAGAACGGTCGCTTTGAGCTTCTCGAGCTCGGCCTCAGTGACTGGCGAGGGGGCCACGTGCCCATAGGTGTATCCATGCATAGTCGTAATCGGGGCGGAAAGAAACCCCGGGGCAAAGATGTAGTTAGGAATCCATACTAATCTATTTTCTTATTGCTATGATGAATTAAGTCGTTGATAATCAAGATTGAAAAATTTAGTAATCCAAACTATATACCGCTATTGAGACGGCCGAAGTACCTAGACTGCACGACTCTCTCCTGCCCCCAGAAACGCATTAGGCCCGCTCATCGAGCGGGCCTAATGCGTTTGCTGAGAACCGGGCTTAGAGCGTCTTCAGCACGGCGTTCATCTCGCCCACGGCCTTGGCCGAGCCGTGCAGCAGCGCGGTCTCGTCGGCGGTCAGCTTGAGCTCGATCACCTTCTCCACGCCGCCCTTGCCCAAGATCACCGGCACGCCCACGCAGATGTCCTTCAGCCCATACTGCCCCTCGAGCAGCACGCAGCACGGGAACACGCGCTTCTGGTCGCGCAGGATGGCTTCGACCATCTGGGCCGCCGCCGCGCCGGGGGCATACCAGGCCGAGGTGCCGATCAGCTTGGTGATCTCGCCACCGCCCACTTTGGTGCGCTCGATGATGGCGTTGAGCCGGTCGGGGGCGATCATCTCGCTCACCGGAATGCCCGACACCGTCGTGTAGCGGGGCAGGGGCACCATCGTGTCGCCGTGGCCGCCGAGCAGCATCGCCTGGATGTCTTTGGGCGACACGCCGAGCTCGGTGGCCAGGAAGGCGCGGTAGCGCGCCGTGTCGAGAATGCCCGCCATGCCAAACACTTGGTTGGCCTTGGCGCCCGCCACTTTCAGCGCGTGATAGGTCATCGTGTCGAGGGGGTTCGACACCACGATCACGATCGCCTTGGGCGAATGCTTCATCACGTTCTCCGTCACCGTTTTGACGATGCCAGCGTTCACCGAGATCAGGTCGTCGCGGCTCATGCCGGGCTTGCGGGGCATGCCCGAGGTGATCACCACCACGTCAGAGCCTGCGGTTTTGGCATAGTCATTCGTCGAGCCACCCAGGCGGCTGTCATAGAGCTCAATGGGGCTCACCTGCCACAGGTCGAGCGCTTTGCCTTCGGCCAGACCTTCTTTGATATCGAGCAGCACGACTTCGTTGGCCAGCTCGCGGCGGGCCACCACGTCGGCGCAGGTGGCGCCCACGGCGCCGGCGCCTACCACGGTTACTTTACTCATAGGAAACAGATAGCGGTGAACGGTTAGAGACGTGTCTTGTGACGCTTTGGCGGACCCTTTCGTGCCCGGCAAACGCGGCCGCAAGTTAGCAGGCTGCCCCCAGCGCCCATCGGCGGCACACTTTCTGTGTATTTTGACTCAAAGCCCGTGTTTCGGCCCACAAACCGACCGTTTATGCCCATGAAAGCCCCCCGACTGGCCCCTCTGCTCACCCGTTTGCTCAGCCTGAGCCTGCTGGCTGCCCTTTGCCTGAGCTTACCCACAGGCCTCGCTGCGCAGTCCACCGCGACCCTGAGCAAAAAGGAGCAGAAAAAGCTCAAGAAAGAATGGAAGGCCAAGGCCAAGTCTTTCGTCAAGAACCCGCTGTCGCTGCGCGACAATCAAGACTATTACAAAAAGAAGATCGACGAGCTCAACAAGCTCATCGCCGAGCGCGATGTGCGCCTGCAAGAGATGGAGCAGAAGGTGAGTGAGGCCGAGGCCCTCAAGGGCACCGTCACCGCCCTGCAGGCTGAGAACGCCAGCCTCAAGCAGGCCGCCGAAGAGGCCGCCAAAGCCCCCCGCGGCCCCGACCTCAAAGGCCTAGTGTTCAAGGTGCAGATCGGTGCGTTCAAGCTGTTCAACCTCGCCCAATACATCCAAGACACCCCGGGCCTGGCAGCTGAGTCGGGTGGCGAGCTGAACAAATACACCCTCGGCGTCTTTCGCGACCTCGCCACGGCCGAGGCCTTCCGCAAAGACATCCGCCGCATGGGCATCCGCGACGCGTGGACGGTGGCCTTCCGCGACGGCGTGCGCATCGAGATGAAGCAGGCCAAGGCCGAGCTCGGCATCAAGTAAGATTCACCTCAATCTCCTTACCGTCACGGCCCCCGCAAGGGGCCGTGTGCGTTTAGGGCCCCTCGATGCCGAAGGTCGCCCCCGAGCTGTACTTGCCGCGCTCGTCGCGCTGCACGGTGCCGAAGGCGTTGTCGGGGTCGTGCCCATAGCACAGCACCACCTGCTGCTCGACCAGCCACGGCAGCACCGCCTCGCGCTCGGCTAGGGTCAGCAGCGGCCGCGTGTCATAGCCCATCACATAGGGCAGCGGGATGTGCCCCCAGGTCGGGAACAGGTCGGCCGCGAACAGCACCGGCCGCCCCAAGCCTTCGACCAGAGCCAGCTGCTGGCCGTCAGTGTGCCCGTCGAAGGTGATGAGGCTCAGCCCCGGCAGCAGCTCGTGCCGCCCCCCGGCGGTGAAAGGCGGCGTGTCGAGCAGCTCGAGCTGCCCACTCTGCACCAGCGGGTCGATGTTCTCTTTGTAGAACGAGGCCGTTTCGCGGGCGTTGGGCTTGAGCGCCCAGTCGAGGTGCCGCCGCTGCAGCCAATAGCGCGCCCGGCGGAAGGTCGGCTCGGCCACGCCTGACGCATTCAGCACCGTGCCGCCCCCGCAGTGGTCAAAGTGCAGGTGCGTCAGCACCACGTCGGTCACATCGTCTACCCCATAGCCGTGCACGCGCAGGCCCACCGCTAGGTCTTGGTCGCCCTCGAGGCCATAGAGGTCTTTGAACTTCGAGCCGCTCTTGGTGCCCACGCCTGTGTCTACCAGCACCAGGCGGTCGCCAGCCTCGATCAGCAGGCAGCGCGTGGCCATGCGGATGCGGTTGCGGCTATCGGCGGGGTTGGTCTTTTCCCAGATCACTTTGGGCACCACGCCAAACATCGCCCCCCCGTCGAGGCGAAACAGGCCCGTGTCCACCGGAAGGAGGCGCATAGCAGTCGTGTGTTGGGGTGAAAAATGAGGGGGCCGATCGTGGCCCCACGCGACGCTCAAGCTACGCACAAGGCCCAGCACGAGCGCCAGCGCACGCAGGCCTCGGTCACATGCGCTGTGCAAGAGCTAGCGTCAGATTTTTTCTCAACAAGAGGGTGCGGATAGTTCGTCAACAAGTGCGTGCCTGTCGGCAAGTTTTCGCCTGAGCCATCGGCTACATTTGCCCTCCCGTTTCGCAGCCGACTCGGCTCGGCATCCTAAGCGCTGACCCTGCCTGCCAGCTGCGACCCGGTCGACGTTACCTTGTTGTATCCCTGATCGGCAGCCGTGCGGTCGTTCCGTGCGCGTTGCCCTGCTGCATCTGCCCCCCATGATCGAGTCGACCCCCGGCAGCCGCCTATCGACCCCCGCCGGCCTCGGCGCTGGCCCCCGCAAACCCAAGCCCGGCCCGGCCCTGGTGCCCATGGGCAAAGTGCCCCCACAGGCTGTCGATGTCGAGCAGGCTGTGCTCGGTGGGCTCATGCTGCAGCGCGATGCCCTGGCCAAGGTCATCGACGTGCTCAAGCCCGAGGTGTTCTACAAAGAGGCCCACCGGCTCATTTTCGAGTCCATCACCCAGCTCTGGGGCAGCGCCGAGCCCATCGACGTGCTCACCGTGGCCCAGCAGCTGCGCAAGAATGGCACCATCGAGATCGTCGGCGGCGCCTATTACCTCACCGAGCTCACCAGCCGCGTCGCCTCGGCGGCCAACATCGAGTTTCACGCCCGCTACGTCGCCGAGAAATACCTGCTGCGCGAACTCATCCGCATCAGCGGCGAGGTGCAGCGCGACGCCTACGACGAGAGCAGCGACGTCTTTGACCTGCTCGACCACGCCGAGTCGCAGCTCTTCCAGCTGGCCGAGACCAACCTCAAGCGCGACGCCCTGCCCGTGGGCGCCTTGATCCCCAAGACCATCCGCAGCCTCGAAGAGATGCGCGACCGGCCCGACGGCCTGACCGGCATCCCCACCGGCTTCGACGAACTCGACAAGATGACCTCAGGCTGGCAGAAGACCGACCTGATCATCATCGCCGCCCGCCCCGCCATGGGCAAGACCGCCTTTGCCCTCACGATCGCCCGCACCGCCGCAGTCAAGAACAACTTCGGCGTGGCCTTCTTCTCCCTCGAGATGGCCGCCGCCCAGATCGCCCACCGTCTGCTCTCCGCCGAGGCCGAGCTCGAGCTCAACAAACTGCGCAACGGCAAACTCGAGGCCTATGAGTGGCAGCAGCTAACCACGCGCAGCGCCCGTCTGCGCGAGTCGCCCTTTATCATCGACGACACACCCGCGCTCTCGGTCTATGACCTGCGCGCCAAGTGCCGCCGCCTCAAGGCCGAGAAGGGCATCCAGATGGTCATTATCGACTATCTGCAGCTCATGACCGCGCCCAACGTGCGCGCCGGCAACCGCGAACAAGAGATCGCCTACATCTCGCGCTCGCTCAAGGAACTCGCCAAAGAGCTCGACGTCACCATGATCGCCCTCTCGCAGCTCAGCCGCGAGGTCGAGAAGCGCGGCACCGACAAGCGCCCCCAGCTCTCTGACCTGCGCGAATCGGGCGCCATCGAGCAAGACGCCGACATCGTCGCCTTCCTCTACCGCCCTGAGGTCTATAAGCTCGAGGTGACCGAAGACGGCCGCAGCACGCGCGGCATGGGCGAAGTCATCCTGGGCAAGCAGCGCAACGGGCCCATCGGCAGTGTCGAGGTGGCCTTCGAGGGCCACTATGCCCGCTTTAACGAACTCAGCACGAGCAGTGGTGGGGGCGGCGGTCGCTTCGTGCCCTACTCGGGTGGATCGAGCAGCAGCGCCGACCCCGCGCCCTTCCGCCCCTACGACGGCGCCACCGGCGACGACAGCCCCGCCTCCCGCATCAAGAAATTCCAGAGCCGGATGAACGACGACTCGCTCGAGGGCGGCTTCGACCCCGGCCCCGCGCCGTTTTAATTCGATCTAGCCTCAGCAGCCCTCGCTGACCTCGAGCGCCTGGCGGTCGCCGTTCCACCGCAGATAGAGCGGGTCGCTGGCGGGCTGGCCGTTGGCGTCGAGCAGCGTGAGCTCGATCACGGGCAGCGCTTTGGGGCAGGTCACGATCGCATAGCGATAGCCCCCCTCAGCGGGCTCCACCTCGGCCAGCCGCTTCCCTTCGGGCCCTTGAATGCCCAGGTCGCTCACTTGCGCTAGGGTCTTCACCTTCTTGCGGGCGATGGTCACGATAGCTAGCGCCTTGATCTGTCCGGCTTCGTCGAGCAGCGTGGCGATGTGTTCGGGCGCGCCGTCGCCGGTCAGGTCGGCCACGGCCTCAACACTGCGCACCGAGGCGCCCAGCACGCGCTGCGCCTCGGCCAGCAGGGCAGTGTCGCCCACGTCGAGCCGTTCTTTCGTGCGCAGCTCCATCCATTTCATCAGGCCCATCAGCCCGAGCGAGAGCGTGAGCAGGCCCACCACGAGCAGGAGTCCGGTGCGACGATTCATGGGTCTAAAGTGAGGCGTTTTTGATTACAGGCGACTGCAGCAGCTGCTGCAGGTGGGGGTTCTGCAGGGCGCGGCGCATCAGCCCCTGGTGCTCGGCCTTGTGGCAGTCAGAGCCCAGCAGGTCCACCACGCCCCAGTCGGCCAGCTGCTCGGCCACGCGGAGGATCTGCTTGCCATAGTGCCCTGAGAAGGCCGTGATGTTCACCTGTAGCAGCAGCCCCGCCTCGCGCAGCGGCAGGAAATAGCGCGGGTCGGCCCAGCCGTAGGCATAGCGCTCGGGGTGGGCCAGCACAGGCTGATAGCCCGCGCTGCGCAGGCGCTCGATCACCGATTTCAGGCCCACGTTGCGCTGCTGGTGGTCGGTCTCGATCAGCAGGTGCCACCCGGCGAAGGGCAGCAGCTCGTCGCGCTCGAGCAGCATCAAAAAGTGTTCGTCGAGGTAATACTCGGCTGCCAGCTCGATGGCTACGCCAACAGCCTGCACACGCGGCTCGGCCTGCAGCTGGGCGTGCCGCTGCTGTAGGTCGTCGGCCACGTTCAGGTAGATGTCGGCGCGGATGTGCGGCGTGGTGATCACGCGCTGATAGCCCATCGCCTTGAAGCCCTGTAGCAGCGCCACGGTCTGGTCTAGCGTCTGCGCGCCGTCGTCGACACCCGGAATCAAGTGCGAATGCACGTCCGTGCGCAGCGCGCTATAGTCCTGCGCCGCCGCCGCTGGCTTTGGCCGAGGTTTGAACCAACTCATGCCCCACAAAGCTACGGCAGCGCTTCCTAGGCGTTGATGCGCCCCAGCTTAGTTAGGCCCGCAGTCGACCCAACAGCCGCTGCAGCAGCGGCCGCTCGCGCTCTGAGCTCGTGTAGTAGCCATAGCCGTAACCATAGCCGTAACCATAGCCATAGCCGTGCTCTGACATATCGACGCAGTTGAACACGATGAACAGGTTGTCAAAGCCCTGCTCGCTCACCAGCCGCTCGACACTCTGGAGGAAGCGTCGATGTGAATAGCGCGCCCGCACGATGTAGAGTGAGGCCTGCGCGTGCTTCAGCACCGCGATGGCGTCGGTCACGAGGCCCACTGGCGAAGTGTCGAGCACCACATAGTCATACTCCTGCTTCAACTGCTCGAGCAGCGCCTCGAAGCCCTCGCCCCCCAGCAGCTCGGCTGGGTTCGGCGGCACGGGGCCCGCCGTGATCACATCAAAATACTGATAGCCCGTGTGCTGCACCACCTCGCTCAGGGGCTTTTGCTTGGTAATCAGGTGTACGGCGCCTGAGTCGTTCGGCAGGCTCAGCACCTCGTGCAGGCGCGGCTTGCGCAGGTCGAGGTCCACCAGCACGACCTTCTTCTTCATCAGCGTCAGCGTCGCCGCTAGGTTCACTGATACGAACGACTTGCCCTCGCCTGACACCGTGCTCGTGATCGAGATCACTTGCGGCCCACGGCTCATCCCCCCGCCCACAAACTGCAGGTTCGCCCGCAGCGAGCGGAACGACTCCGTCATCGCCGACTTCGGCTCGGTCAGCACCTCGAGCACGATGCTCTGCTTGGCCTTCTGCGAGCGCACGATCTCGGCAATCACCGGCACCGGCGCCAGTGACTCGAGCTCGCGGCGGTCGGCCATCGTCTGCCGCGTCAGCTCGCGCATGATGATCAGAAACACGCTCAGCACCAGGCCTACCAACGGCACGGTGATCCATACGGTCCGCTTTTTCGGAAAGATCGGCTCGCTCGGCGCATAGGCGCGGTCCACGAGGCGACTGCGGCTCACCACGGCAGCTTTCGAGATGCGGGCCTCGATCAGCCGCTCTTGCAGCCGGAAGTAGATCTTCTCGTTTGTTTCGAAAGCTTGCTCATAGATGCGCAGGTCGCGCTTTAGTGCGGGCTGCTGGGCCAGCCGGCGGATACTCTCACGCCGCTGCACCTCAGCGATACTACGCCGCTCGCCCAGCAGTCGCTGCGACTCGCCCACCGCCGACCGCAGCACCACGACTTGCTTCTCGATCTGTAGGTCGGCCTGCCGCACCAACGGATTCTTCGGTGTCGTTTTCTCCAGCAGCAGAGAGCGGCTCACCAGCATCTCGTTCAGCCGCTGCACCTCGGTCGGCAGCCGCGAGCCCTCAAAGCTCTCGACGAAGGGCGCAAAGCTGATTTGTTTCGGATTGTTGCTCAGGGCAAAGCGTTCGAGATAGCGATCGAGCGCCTTGAGCCCAAACTCGATCACCTGCAGCCGTGCCAGTTCGTCGGTGTCGGTCGAGCCACGGGGGGCCTCCCTGCCACGCAGCTCGAGCAGCTGTGATAGGTTGTTCTTCTCATAGCCCCTGAGCTGGTTTTCTGAGCTCTTATACTGCGTTGACACGTGGTCGAGCAGCGAGTCGAGAAAGACGATCGTCTGATCGTAGGTCTGCCGGCGCAAGCCCAGTTCTTGATTCAGATAAATCTGTGCCAGGGTGTTCACCACATCGGCAGCGCGGCGGTTGATAGGGTCCTGATACTTGAGCTCGAGTAGGGTCGCGCTGGCCGTGGGCACGATGCTCAGCTTGCTCTGCACCTGGCTCACCCGCGTGCCCATGGCGTGCACGATCACCTGATACGTATTCGGCTCGATAGGAAAGCGAAACGACTCTTTCGGCCGAATCACCAGTTTGCTACCCGCCAGCACCACCGCTTGCCCCAGCACGCCCTCAGCCGTTTCGGAATCCTGCCCCGGCAGGCTGAGCGTGAACGCATTCGCCGCCGTGAAGGTCACGTCGATCGGCTGGTCATACAGTCGAAAGCCCGTGGTGTCATAGCTCAGCGTGAAGGGCTGCGTGTGATAGTCAGGCGTGTTAGCAAAGCGCCCGCGCTGGGCGTAAGACACCCCTAGACCCAGCTGGTCGATCACTTTTGACACCATCTCGCGCGAGCGCAGCACCTCGATCTCGGCCAGGGCCATCTCGGCTACGTTCGTGGTGCCAAAAGGGTTGGCGATCTCGGTCAGCGCCTCTTGGCCGCCGGTGGGGTCGATCTTCAGCGTGGCCTTCACCTCATAGCTGCTGACCGTATAACGCAGATACAGCCATGCGCCACCCAGCGCCAGCAGCACGGTCACGAGGATGATCCACGAGTCGCGAATGAAAATCTTCAGCAGCCGACCGGCGTCAAACTGACTATTGCTCTGTGCAGGAGTCTCCATGTGCGGGTAGAACGACTAGAGCTGGGTCAGTAGCACGATCGAGATGGCGAAGTTTAACACCACCGCGAACGCGGTCAGCGTTTGCACCTCACGACTCACCCGGGCCAGCTCGCGCGGCTCCACATAGACGATGTCGTTCGGATAGATGTTGAGGTTCGAATACCGCAGCGCGTCCATCTGCTGCAGGTCCACCCAGATCACCTGTGGGTCGGCGATGCCGCGCGTCAGGTCATAGTCGGTGCTGCCGCGAATGATCTGAATCTTGTTCGCCTTGCCCACGAAGCTCACCCCACCGGCCAGGGCCAGAAATTCGGTGATGTGGGTTTTTTCGCTGGGGAGCTGCACCAGGCCTTGCCGCCCCCCCTCATTGAACACAAAGGCCCGCAGCGTGGCCACCGTCAGCTCGATCGTTGGCTCTTCGTCGGTGCAATAGCTGCGCAGGCGGGTTTCGATCGAGTCGCGCAATTGGCGGGCCGTCAGGCCGCGCGCCAGCAGGCGCCCCAACAGCGGCAGCGCCACTCGGCCGTCTTCGTCCACGGTATAGCTCAGTCCCTGCTGCAGCAGGATGCCGGCGCCCTGCATACCTTCAGCGCCGCCCTGAGCATTGCCGCTCATCCGTGTGCCACCCGCTTGGGCAGTGTTCGCCGCGCCCGAGCTGCGTGAGAGTGCGACCAGCATGGGCTCGCATACGTTCACAAACTGGATGCGCACCACGTCGCCCGTCACCAAGCCATAGGGCTGCATCGTCGTGTCAGCCTTATAGCTCACCACGGCAGGCTTGCCTTGCTTGCGCTGCGCCCGGTAGTAGTCGTTGTACTTCCGGTCTTTGAAAAAGATGTTTTTGCTCGAATAGCCGCAGCCGTTCAGCGCCAGCGCGCCAAGCAGCAGCCAGCCCAGCATACGGCCTAGGCCCAAAGCAGGCCACAGCTTCAAAAAAGTAGTCCCAAACACGTGCTAGGGGTATAGAATAGGTCCATCCTGCAGCTAAGCGCGCCGCAGGCTTTGACGCATCGGTCACAAAGCTAGCGCTTTTCGAGGGGAGAGGGCCCGCCAGACCTCGCTGGGCTGCCCTTAGGCCACTTTCGACCTACCGGGATTTGGAATGTTTCCCCGGCTAACGTATGTTAGGACTTCGATTCAGCCACACATGCCGATCCCTAGCCCCAGCTCCACCCCCACGCCCGACCCCCGCAGCGACCGCGGCGCTGAGCGCGGCAGCGAGCGCCCCGCCGACCGCAAGCGGCAGATCCTGCACCAGGCCGCGCTACTCTTCAGCCGCGAGGGCTATCAGGCCACCAGCATGCGGGCGCTGGCCGAGGCCGTGGGCATCGAGGCCGCCAGCCTCTACAGCCATTACCCCTCTAAAGAGGCCATGCTGCAGGCCATCGCCTGGCAGTGTGCCGACGATTTCTTCACCACCGTCGAGCCCATCGCCCGCTCGCCGCTCAACGTGCGCGCCCGGCTCAAGGCCATGATCATCGCCCACGTCGAGGTGCTGCTGCGCAACCAAGCCGCTTCGGCCGTGTTCACCGACGAGTGGCGCCACCTGAGTCCCCAGCTGCGCAGCGAATACGCCGAGCTGCGCGATCGCTACGAGCGCTACTTCCGCGAACTCATCCACCAGGGCATCGTCGAGAACCTGTTTCGGAACGCCGAGCCCAAATACGCCGCCCTCATCCTGCTGGCTGCCCTTAACGGCACCGCCCGCTGGTACCGCCCCGATGGCCCCATGACCGCCACCGAAACCGGTGAGCTCATGGCTGCCCTGCTGCTCGAGGGCCTCATTCGAACTGTCTGACCCTATCTCTCAAACGCCACTCTAACCTCCCCGCATTATGTACGGTAGCCTGTCTGTCGTCGAGTTTGATAACGCTGGCAAAAAGGTCCACGAAGAGGACCCTGCCAAACTGGCCGCCTTCGAGGCCCGCATCGCCCGAGGCGAAAAAATCGAGCCCGCCGACTGGATGCCCTTCGAATACCGCCGTCAGCTCATCCGCATGATCGAGCAGCACGCCCACAGCGAGATCATCGGCGCCCTGCCCGAGGGCACCTGGATCACCCGCGCCCCCGGCTTCAAGCGCAAGATGGCCCTGCTCGCCAAGGTGCAAGACGAAGTCGGCCACGCCCAGCTGCTCTACTCCGCCGCCGAGACCCTCGGCAAACCCCGCGAGCAGATGATCAACGACCTGATCTCGGGCAAGTCGAAGTATTCGAACGTCTTCAACTACCCGGCTGTCACCTGGGCCGACACGGCCGTCATCGCCTGGCTCATCGACGCCGGCGCCATCATCAACCAAGTGGCCAACGCCAAGGGTAGCTACGGCCCCTACTGCCGCGCCCTCGACCGCATCTGCTACGAAGAGTCCTTCCACCTCAAATACGGCTACGACACCGTCGTGCACCTGGCCACGGGCACCAAGGCCCAGCGCGCCCTGCTGCAAGAGGCCTTGCACCGCTGGTGGACGCCCATCATGCACTTCCACGGGCCGCCCGACAAAACCAGCGTGCACACCGAGACCCTCGTCAAGTGGCAGGTCAAGATGGCCACCAACGACGCCATGCGCCAGCAGTTTCTCGACATGTATGTGCCCAAGATCTGGGAGCTCGACCTGACCGTGCCCGACCCCGCGCTGCGCAAGAACCCCGACACCGGCAAGTGGGACTACACCGAGCCCGACTGGACGGAGTTCATGCGCGTCATCAACGGCGACGGGCCCTGCAACCGCGAGCGCCTCGCCGTGCGCCGCTATGCCGAAGAGAAAGGCCGCTGGGTGCGCCAGGCCCTGCTCGACCGCCGCGAGCGCTACGTCACCCCCCTCGCTTAACATTTTCGCACCCGCCTCGGGCTCGTCCGTGCCGGGTGCGATGGCATCCCCCTACGGCTACCTTTGCGACCGGAAATTCGGATTAGCTCCTATTCCTCATCAAGCATCCCGACTGGCATTCGTTCTCTCTTTGACCCGTAAATCCCTTCACTAACGCTATAGCTATCATGGCTGAATCAAAATCTCTCACCCGTATCGGGGTCTATTACGACGGCAACTACTTCCTCCACGTCAGCAACTATTACGCCTATCAGCACGAGCGCGCTTCACGCATCAGCATCAGCGGGCTGCACCAGTTCATCCGCCGCCACGTGGCCGACCTGGCCAGCAACGAATATGCGCTCTGCCCGGTGGTCGATGCCCACTACTTCCGCGGTCGCCTGCCTGCCTACGAGGCCAAAGAGGGCAATCGCCTCTATGCCGAGCGCCAGTTCGAAGACGTCTTGACCCAAGAGGGCGTCATCACCCACTACACCCCCATGCGCAGCCAGCGCTCGGGCAAGCGCATCGAAAAAGGCATCGACGTGTGGCTTGCCCTCGAGGCCTATGAGAATGCCATCAACGATAAGTATGACATCATCTGCCTGATCGCCTCAGATGGCGACTATGTGCCCCTGGCCCGCAAGCTCAACGGCACCGGCAAAAAGGTCATGCTCCTGTCGTGGGACCTCGAATACACCGACGAGGCCGGCAACGCCCGCGAAACCCGCACCTCGCAAGACCTGCTCGAAGAGGTCTCCTACCCCGTGCACATGCACGAGGTCATCGAGAACCGCATTCGCAAGAATGACCCCATGGTCAACTCGCTCTTCATCTCGCGCGACATCAACCAGCGCTACCAGGCCGCCTTCGGCCAGGGCTATGACACCCGCCGCGCAGCCGTCGCCGCCGAAGACTACGAAGAGCCCGATCCCGCCGACCTGCTCACCAGCACCATCTTCGCCATACACGCGGGCTACGGTTTCATCGTCCACCCGCCGAACAATCTGTTCTTCCACATCTCTGATCTCTCGCCCGACACCGACTTTGCCGAGCTCCACCCCGGCGACCTGATCGAATACACCGTCGGGCAGAACGACCGCGGACCCTGCGCCCGCCACGTGCGCAAGATTCAAGGCGCCTAACCGCTAAGCCACCCACCCTATGTCCTACGTTCCGCCCGAGCTGCTGACCGTGGCCGATCTGAGGGCCGTGCCCTTCAGCGCCTATCGTCAGCAGGCTTCAGGCTCTAACTGGCGCTTAAGTGGCATCATCCGCCTCGAACCCTCGGCCCTCGTGGTCGAGGGCTCACTGGTGGATCCCTATGCCAATCAGTGGGGGCCGAGCTTTCAGCAGCTCTTTGGCATCGTGCCAAAGTTCATGGGCGAGTTTGCGCTCACCATCCCCTATGCTGATCTCGATCACATCGAGGTGCGCACGGGCTGGTTCCTCACCTATGAGCGCACGGGCATCTTCCGCCAGGCGGTGGTGCTCTCGGTTAAGCGTCTGGGCCTGCTCAAGCCCCTGCCCGAGGCCGAGAAAGGCACGCTGAGCCTGCCGGTCGCCAAGGCGAACCTGCACGCCGCTCAGGCCCTCGTCAGCCGCGCGGCCCTGCTGGCCCAGCACCACCGCCTCGACGTCTAAGCCCTGCTCACCATGTCGCCCACCCTCGCCCTGCCCCCCGAGCTGCTGAGTGTGGCCGAGTTGCGGGCGGTGCCGTTCAGCTCGGTCAAGTATGACGATGGGGGCGATGGGCGCCGCTTCAGTGGCGTGGTGCGCCTCGAGCCCGAGGCACTCGTGGTCGAGGGCCGCGTCAGCTTTCCTGAGACGCCGTCGTGGTGGCCTCGCCTGGCCGAGCGCATCGGCATCGAGATGGCCTTTCGCGGCGAGTTTCTGCTCACCATCCCCTATGCCGACCTCGACCGCATCGAGCTGCGCAGGGGTTGGCATCTGACCTACGAGCGCTCGCGCGTTTTTCGTCAGGCGCTGCAGCTCACCGTCAAGCGGCTGAGCCTGCTCAAGCCCCTGCCCGAGGCCGAGCGCGGCACGCTGCGCCTGCCCTGCTCGCGCGACTATCACGCCGAGGCCCAGGCCCTGGTCAGCCGCGCCGCCCTGCTCGCCCAGCACCACCGCATCTCTCTGTGAGCCTATGATCGGCGCCACCGACCTCAGCAGTGTTCCCTTCACCTACCGAGCGTGGGGGGCTGATCAGCTGTCCTATCACCAGGTCGACGGTCGCCTTCGCTTGGAGGGCGGTGTCCTCATCATCGAGTGGCACGCCGTGCTCATGCGCTATGACCAGGCCACCGGTGAGAAGTATGACCAAGTGGGCGAGGCCCGCGGCGAGCTCAGCCTCAGCCTGCTCGAGCTGCAGACCCTCACCCTGCGGCGCGGCATGCTCTGGGGCCTCTTCGGGGGTTCGCTCAGCCTTGAGGCCGTGCGCATGGGTGCCCTGGCCGAGCTGCCCGGCGCGCGCGCCGGCCGCATCACCCTCGGCCTCGCGCGCCGCGACCTGCGCGCAGCCCACGCGCTCG
>VYMD01000127.1_pt1 | contig 21853 bp, 13 predicted proteins | sample 5115311 | NCBI WGS metagenome assembly VYMD01 (sample SAMN12291779, study PRJNA351875) | freshwater metagenome | isolation source: freshwater lake | place: USA: Michigan, Wintergreen Lake | collected 2013-08-08
GGAAGATTTAGGTGTCTATGATGATGCCCTGCGCTTTCAACGTGAGGCGTACAAACTTTATTCGGATGTTACCAATCATAAAGGGATGGTCAATGCACTTACGGGAGAAGCAAGCGCACTGTTCAAACTGAAACGGTATCCTGAGGCACTCACGCAAATTCGCACAGCTTTAGATCTCGCAAGCAGTATGAACTCTCGCCCCGAACTGCGTGACTGTTACGAACTTCTCGCCCGAATTGAAGAAGGTATCGGCAATTTTTCGGGAGCATTGCAAAATTACAAACGCTATGAAGCGCTTAAAGACTCGCTTCTCTCCGAAGAGGCAAGTTCCCGTACTGCCGAATTTAGCGCACAATACGATTCCGAGCGCAAAGCAAAACAAATTGAACTTTTGACCGCTCAACGTAAAGGGCAGCAAATTCAACGGAATCTGCTCATAACAATCATATTTGCGAGTTTTATTGCCGTAGGGTTGGTGTACGTGCGCTACCGCACGAAACAACGCTCTGAAGCGGCATTACAAGACGCGAATGTGCAATTACAAGAAAAAAATACTCTCATCACCGAAGCCCGCTCAACAGTAGAAGCGCTCTTGCTCAATGTTCTTCCTAAGCCCATTGCCGAGCGAATGCAAGCAGGAGAGCGCCGTATAGCGGAAAATTTTTCTGACGTTACCGTTCTTTTTGCCGACATCGTAGATTTTACGCACCTTGCAGCAGGTTTGCCGCCAGAAGAACTTGTTGCTTTTCTGGACGCAATTTTCTCCGATTTCGATGCGCTGGCAGAGCGCCACAATCTTGAGAAAATCAAGACCATCGGCGATGCTTATATGGCTGTTTGCGGCATACCGGAGCCGAATCCTCATCATTGCCTTAATGTTGCTCTTTTTGCATTGGATATGTTGCGCGTCATTGAGCGTTACAACATTCATCCCGAAGCGACTTCACCGCTTCAAGTCCGCATCGGTATTCATACGGGCAGCGTTGTTGCAGGCGTTATCGGCAAAAAGAAATTCAGCTATGATTTGTGGGGAGACACCGTAAACATCGCATCACGTCTGGAATCACACGGGCAAGCAGGAGCGATTCTTTGTTCAAGTGAAGTTTATGACATACTGAAAGAATCATGTATTTTTGAGCAATGCGGCGAAACAGCACTCAAGGGGAATATCACACTGACAACGTATTTTCTGCGGTCTGTGAAACAACAGTCATAAAGCCGATGTTTTCTTTGCAATGTCGTTGCTAACGGTGGTTTTACCACACTTCTACCACAGAGCGCATAGCACCTCAACATACCCTCTCATTTTTCAGAGAATTCTCTTTGCTCTGCGGCTGACTAAATCAAGGTTTTCAATACTGCGTTTGGTATGAAAGGTTTACCTGACCAATAATTTCTTCGCTACTATGCCTCACCAACAGCACAAACACTACTATTCCGCAGCCACATTACTCTCCTTACTGCTTTTTGCTGCCATTGTTTTGGTAACACTAGCGCATATCGTCATTACGACGTGGCAACAAAGTAAAGCAAGCCGCGAATTTCTCCGTGCGCAAGCCTTTTCCATCGGGCAATTAACGGCAGCAGGAAGCGCAAACGGGGTGATTTTCCGTGAGCGTGACCTTTTGGAACGTGCCGCTTACGGCGCGGAAACCTTATCGGGCTTTCAATGGCTTATCATTCGTGATAGTAGCGGAGACACGCTCTATACCAAAAATTTCGATGCTGCCCCGGAGACATTTCGTCAAGGTGCATCGGTCATGCCGTTTGATTCTATCCGTATTTTACCGCAACCGACGGGAGAAGTCTTGGTGCTGGCTCCGGTGCGAGGTCCGGTGGAAACTGACCGCAGAGGCGAAGTGCTGATAATGCTCAAAACCAATGAAATTATCGAAATGAGTAATCGCACCCGAACAGGCATTATTTCAAGCGGCATTGCGGCTTCAGTAGTACTGCTCTTTTTCGGATTTTTTGCTGTGCGTCGCATGGCAAAAACCACGCAAAAACACGTAGAAGTGGCGAATAAAGCGACACAGGGCGATTTAACGCAGCGCGTGAGTGAAAATTTTTCCCTGCTTACACCGAAAGAAACTGTCGTTATTCGCCGCTCGTTTAATCGAATGTTGGACAGTTTGGAGCAGCACCAAGAAGAAATGCGTATTAAAAATGAGCGCCTCCAAGAACTGAGCAATGGTCTGTTGCAATCGAACATCCAAATGGAAATTTACACGAAAGAACTTGAGATAAAGAACAAGCAGATTGAACAACAAAATTCCGAATTACAAATGCTGAATGTCGAAAAGAATGAGTTTCTAGGCATAGTTGCGCATGATTTGAAAAACCCGATTGCGGCATTTCAAGGTTTAGCGGCTGTTCTGCTTGAAACCAGCGAAACACCTGAAATGGTAGTCCAAATTGGAACAACGATGCTTCAAAGTGCAGATAAAATGTTGGAATTGGTGAAAAATCTGCTGGATGTGAATCAAATTGAGCGTGGTGGTCGCAAATACGATATTCAGCCCGTCAATACCGCTTGGATGCTAATGCCAATAGTAGAATCGTATATGCCCAGAGCAGAAGAAAAAAATATTTGCCTCCATTTTTCTCCTTCAGAAGAAGCATTTATCTGTTTTGCCGACAGCCTAGCCTTCTCCCAAATTATGGACAATATCGTTTCCAACGCTGTTAAATACTCACCTCTGGGGAAAAATGTATGGCTGGACATTGAGCGCGTACCCGATGCGTTGCGTATTTCCGTCCGAGATGAAGGTCCGGGCTTTTCGGAAGAGGATAAAAGGTTACTTTTTGGTAAATTTGCAAGACTTTCGGCACAGCCGACAGGTAGCGAACACAGTACCGGTTTAGGGTTAAGTATCGTCAAAAAAATGGTTGAGGCAATGAACGGAAAAGTTTGGTGCGAATCCGAATTGGGTAAAGGTGCAACTTTTTTTGTAGAATTTCCTTCTGTACCTCCTGCAACGGCGATTTAATCTTGATTCCTCAACGAGGAGCATTACTTTCATTGGACAAGACTACTATGCAAACACTCTTACCCCCAAAATCGCTTTTTCGCTTGCACAAAGCCTACCGACTTGGACAGCGCTTCCTCACTTACGTGGGTGTTATTGTCTGTATTTTTGCAGCTTCCACCGTCTTCTCTCTTCAAACCACATCAGCACAGCAATCCCATATTGCTGACAGTTTACAACGTGCCTTACTGAGCAATCCCCACGACACCATCAAGGTTCGACTTTTGAACGGTCTGGCATGGGAATTTCGCGGCTTGCAAATGCTCCGAGCGTTGGAATATGGAAAACAAGCGCTGGAAATGGCAACAAAACTGGAAATGCGCGATGAAATGATAAACAGTCATAATTATATTGGGGTTGTCTATCGTAATATGGGCAACTATACCCAAGCAATGACGGCGTATTTACGGGCGTTGGAAATAGCAGAACACGACAAAAACGACAAGCAAATTGCCTATTGCTACAATAATATCGGCAATTTGTACATGAAACAAAAGCAGTACAAACAAGCATTGGAGAACTGTTTGAAGGCACTCGCCGCATTTGAGCGCCTTTCCGACACGCGTGGAACGGCATACGCCCATTTACGCATCGGGGAAATCTACGAAAAGCAACTTCAAAACGAGCAGGCTATTGAGCATTATCAAGAATCCATGCGGCTTAGAACGGAACTTGCCGACAAAGAGGGGTTGATTACCCCACTCATCAACATTGCAACGGTGTATCGGCAGATGGGTAATGATAGTTTGGCGTTTGATTATTACAACCAATCGTTGGTGCTTGAGCGCGAGTTAAATCACCACAAAGGATTTGCAGGTAGTTTGGTTGGTTTGGGACTGCTTCACCTTCGGCGCAATAATTATCCCGAAGCGATTCGTTCCGCCGAAGAAAGCCTTTACCATTCGCGCCGTGCCTCAGCGATTCAGGAAGAAATTGCGGCATTCAAACTCCTTACCGAAGCATACAGCAAACAAAATGACTATGCCAAGGCGTTTCAATGGCAGGAGGCTTTTTTGCGTTTGAAAGATTCCCTGCAAAATGACGAAACATCAAGCCAAATGGCTTCACTCCGTGCAGAATACGAAGCAGAAAAACGCGAGGCGGAAATTGTGCTGCTGAACCAAAATCGGCAAATGCAAAATTGGCTGCTTATCGGTGCAGCGCTCACACTTGTGGTGTTTATCGCTCTTAGTATCGTGTTGTTCCGCTTGAATAAACAACGGCTTCAGGCGAACGGCGAATTAGTTATTCAAAATAACCGCATCGAAGAAGAGCGCATCCGCTCCGAAAAACTCCTGCTCAATATTCTTCCCGCAGCAATCGCTGAACGCATGAAACGCGGCGAAACAACGATTGCAGAGTATTTTGACGGTGCTACGGTTCTTTTTGCCGATATTGTCGGGTTCACGGAATTAGCTTCCCAGCTAGCCCCGGGAGATTTAGTCGGTATGCTTGATGCAATTTTTTCTGATTTGGATACCCTTGCCGAAAAATATGGTCTGGAAAAAATCAAAACTATTGGTGATTCGTATATGGTCGTTTCCGGCGTTCCACAGCCACGCGCAGACCACGTTCATCGCGTCGCGCTGTTTGCCTTAGAGGCTATTGAAATAATGCAAAGCTATAATGACCCGAACAGTATCAGTCACGGGCATATTGCCCTTCAAATTCGTATCGGTATCCACACCGGTAAAGTTGTTGCAGGCGTTATCGGAAAGAAAAAATTTGCGTATGACCTTTGGGGAGACACCGTAAACATCGCCTCCCGCATGGAATCTCACGGTATGAGCAGCCGCGTTCACGTATCGGAAGATGTTCGCCAAAAACTGCTGGAACACCCGCAAGCCGCTTCAGCAAATGCTATACAGTACCAACCGCAATTTGAATTTATTGAACGTGGCGAAATTGCCGTCAAAGGCAAAGGTATGATGAAAACGTATTTTCTTGAATTGCAGCACACATCCTGAGAATTTGAAGAACGATTCAAACTACAAGCTCTAGCAGGTTCTAACGTTACCACCAAAACCAATGAATTTCACAACAATACGAGACTTCAGAACACATTATGTCTTCCACAGCAGAACTTATCGAGAACGTATATCACGCTCCTAATGTTGCATTTATCCTGCAAAGTGTGAGTGAGCGTTTGAAAACAGAGGCTATAAAACGGCGCGAATATTATGCTCTCGTTCACGAAGACACCAAAGCCGAATTTATCAATGGCGAAATTGTCTATCAATCGCCTGTCCGGATGCGGCATTGGGACGCTTCGATGCAACTTTCCGCACTCCTTCATTCTCATGTCCTAAAGTACAAATTGGGCAAAGTTGGCGTAGAAAAAGTGATGATTTCACTTTCGCGCAATGACTACGAACCCGATATTTGCTTCTTTTCTGCTGAAAAAGCTGCCGAGTTTGCGCCCGACCAAATGCACTTTCCTGCACCGGATTTTATCGTGGAAATTGTTTCCAAATCTACTGAAAAAATTGACCGAGGCATAAAATTCATGGATTATGCAGCTCATGGAGTCAGTGAATATTGGATTCTTGATCCTGAGAGGCAAACGTTGGAACAGTACATACTCACCACCAACAACGACGGAGAAGCAGCATTTGAACTGCGTCAAAAACTCACCAAACACGGTCTCTGTACTTCGGTGATTATCCAAAATTTCACGATTGAACTTGCTGAACTTTTTGTATAATATGGAGGACTTTCGCAAACACAAGTCGCAAGGGGCTAAAGCCCCTTGTTAAACAATGACTTACGCCACAAGGGGTTGAAACCCCTTGCCACAAAAGTATGGATTTGCGAAAGTCCTAATATGTTCAAAGGTTGTAACGCGGATTAGCTAATTTGTTCACCTGATTTTGGTGGAGAAAGTATTTGTGCGGTTATCCAAGCCTCAAGAAACCTATATTCCAGTGGCCTTTACGTTTTGTGAACAATAATTTCTATGGCATTGTGTGGGTACTCACCTTGTTCATTATAGTTTCACCCAAAGACTGCAAAAGCCGCTCAAACACGTATTTTGAGCGGCTTTTGCCATATTCCCTTCTAACGAATGTTTACGCAATTCCCAATCCCTGCAAGGTATTCACAACCTTTTCGCGGTCAAGTGGCTTAATAAGATACGCCTCACACTGGTTTTTGAACGCAGTTTTTACGTTGTTAAAATCCCCCAGAGCAGTGGTCATTACCACTTTCGCACCGGCAAGAGCAAATACCCCATGTTGCTGTTCAATTTCCCGCATATTGCGCAAGACATCCTGCCCGTTCATTTCAGGTACCATAATGTCTAAAAATACAATATCGTATTTTGCATTGGCTTGAAGCGCCTTGAGGAACTTTTCTAACGCTTCGCGCCCATTTTCGGCAGCATCCACCTGACCGTAGGGAGAAAGAATTTCCGTCAGTACGTTGCGGCTGACAAACTCGTCTTCCATGACAAGCATTTTCATAAATATTATCCTTTGAATTTGTAGTGTTATGGTATGTCTTGGGCTATGGTTGTTGGCTATATGATTGTTATTTCCATGCGCCGGAACGGAAATATCGGTCGAGCAACGATAATTCATCCTCCAACATCGCCAAAAGCGACGGGGCTTCGTGCAACATACTATTTTTACCGACCTTTTCCAACTGTCCACATAAATCCATTGCCGTTTCCGCACCAAAATTTCCGACTGCCGATTTCAATTTGTGTGCAGCACTCTGCACCTGAACCGCGCTGGATTGTGCAACGGCTACCTGAATAGCGGAAACGTCGGTTTGATAGTTATTCAAAAAATACAAAATGAGCTTTTCGACAACATCTGCTTTTCCGTTGACCGCTTGCAATAACCGCGATATATCAGCAGGCTTTCGTTCAGTCCATCCCCCATCATTAGTCTCAGCAGTACTGTTACCATCCTGTGCATGGGCATTGCCGGTCCCGATGCCGGATTTCGCTGATTGCTTGTTTTGCAACTGACTCCAAATGGTATCGTAGAGTTTGGTGAAATCTATTGGTTTGGTAACAACCGCATCCATTCCCGCTTTGCGGCAAAGTTCCGCGTCATGCTGGGTTGCATGTGCAGTTATGCCGATGATAGGCAGATGCCTCCCCGTTGTTTGCTCGTGTGTACGAATAGCGGCAGTTGCCGTTAAACCATCCATTATCGGCATTTGGACATCCATAAGAATAATATCAAACCCAAAATTATTGTCGCCCAATGTATCAAGCGCTTCTTGACCATTATTGACCAAAGTAACGTTCCATTCTTGCAACGATAACATTTCTTGAAACACAGCTTGATTTATTGGGCTGTCCTCAGCAAGCAATATCCGAAGACGTTTTGGACGATCCTTTATGCCTTCCTGCCCGAGCGTTGATGCTTGCTCATGATGTTCATTTGAGCTTACCGAGCCTTCCACAGGTAGCGGCAACCGCACCGAAAAGCCAAAGGTACTTCCTTCGCCAACGTTGGATCGGCACCAGACCTGCCCGTTCATCAGTTCTGCTAATTGCCGTGCAATCGCCAATCCAAGCCCTGTTCCGCCATATTTGCGTGTGAACGACGGGTCAATTTGACTGAAACTTTTGAACAGTTTCTCCATTTTTTCTTCCGCAATGCCAATGCCTGTGTCGGAAACTTCACATTCTATGAGTACATCGCCACCGGAAATTTCCGGTACACGCACATCCAAACGGATACTACCCTCGTTCGTAAATTTCACCGCATTGGCAAGGAAATTCGAGAGAATTTGCTTGTATCGTACACTGTCGCCAATAATCTGCTCCGGCAAACGGGTATCAATATTCGCCGAAAACGATAACCCTTTTTGCTCAATTTGGGGTCGAAACACCCCGATTATCTCATTGAATACATCAAGAATATTGATTTGAATATGTTCAAAATCTAACTTCTGCGCTTCAATTTTGGAAATATCTAAAATATCATTGATGATATACAAGAGTGAATCAGCTGAAACCCGCATCATACGGATATATTCTTGCTGTTTTGAGTTCAAATTGTCGCTATTTGCCAATAAACTCGACATCCCGATAATACCATTTAATGGTGTGCGCAATTCGTGGCTCATATTCGCCAAAAAGCTGCTTTTTGCTTGGTTCGCCGATTCCGCAACTTCTTTTGCACGGAGCAGTTCAACGGTTCTGTCGGCTACGCGCCTCTCCAATTCTTCGTTTACCGTACGCATTGCCTCCTCACCGGCTTTGCGGTCAGTGATATCAATACCCACCAATACCGCCTGCTCTCCACCGTGATATTTTCTGCCCATTATCAAATATGTTCGCGGTCCCTCTTTGGAAAGTATCGGTATTTCAAACTCCGCTTCTTCGTCATCAGTTTGAAAGAATTGTTCGACCATATTCCGAAAATCCAGATTCGCAAACGAACCATCGGGATTAGCGGAACCAACCTCACGCCCGATGTAATCTGCCGGAACAATACCTGTTAATCGCTCATAATACCCGTTCATACCCTTATACCGCAAATCCTTCCCAATCCATGAGATAACACCCGGAACAGCATCCAGAACCACTTCTAACTGCTCTTTCGTTTCTTGGATGATACGTTGCTGCTCGGCAAGTCGTCGGCTGGCAAGTATCGTGCTAGCAACTTTATCAACCACCGTATAAAGTTTGTCCTGCTTGACGGGCTTCAAAATATAGTGGTCAATTCCCAGATCAATGGCATTGAGCAAGAAGTCCGTTCTGTCGTAGGCAGTGGTCAAAATGATAGGAATAGCGGGGTTTTCAGCTTTGATAATGCGGGACATTTCCATCCCGTCCATTATCGGCATCGCAACGTCGCTTACGATTATATCAGGTTGGTACTTGCGAAAGAAATCCAATCCTTCGCTCCCGTCTTGTGCCAACAGAACTTTTTCAACGCGCTTTTCTAACAGCATTTTCGTCAGAAGCCGAATAGCTGCATCATCCTCAACGTATAAAACGGAAATAGGTAATTTTGTGGTTACATCACTCATACAGTAGAAAAATAATTGAACATCAAAACTAGGACCTGCAAGGCGAAATCTTGCCTCTGAGAAAAAAGCGTGATATTGTTTTTACTTCTTACGTCTTTTCCAAAACTACGGTACTCAGTCAAATTTCTCGACGCACTCATGTTGAAGAGTTCTTCAAACCTCACACTGAGGGTGCCGAAGTGGTACTGGGAAAACTTCTGTCAATGTCCTTTGGTGTGCATATCTCTTATTCCAAACGATAGAGGAAAATTCCTTATTCGATGATATGTAACTTCCTCAATTGGTTCAGCACTTTTGCCTTGGTAATCGGTTTAATCAAATAAGCATCGCATTGTAGGCGAAATGCCTTGAACACTTGATCCATACTATCAAGTGCGGTAGTCATCACAATTTTTGCCCTCTCACTACCGATAATACCGTGTTTAACTTCAATTTCTCGAATCCGCTCCAACGCTTGCGTTCCGTCCATAACAGGCATCATAATATCCAAACAAATCACATCGTAGCGGACACCTTCTTTGAGCGATTCTTCAAACGCCAAGAGCGCCTCGCGTCCGTCTGCCGCTAGATCACACGTTCCAAAGGGCATGAGAATTTCGTGAATCACTGTTCTGCTCACAAAGTCATCCTCAGCAACCAGGATTGTGAGTGGCTTTGCTGCATGAATTCGGTGAATGGATGCGGAATTTTCCTGCTCTGTCGTCGTAGTCGGTTTCGATTGCAAAGTGTTTGATTGACTGTTCGGGGCATCAATGTGTGCTTCTAACAGCGCTTCAGGATTGATTGGGCGGAAGGAATCAAAAATGTGCAAGCCAAGTTCTTCTTCCCCGAAAGTGGTGGCAAACAATATTTTCATTACTGTTTCTTCGTCCGAACCGATCTTGAGTTGGCTAAATTCCGGCATCGTTGCAATATGAATCCCCACCTCACGAATATCATCGTAAATCGGCAAGTTTTCGTAGGTCTGCACCGACATTCCTCTGGGAGTAATAACTTTATCAATTTGGAACAAGAAGAATTTTTCGTTCACCATCCCCCTGACCATTTTTTTTTGGCGCTCGGAAAGAGTAAATGAGGTTTTGGCGGCATCCTTCGTTTTGGTTTTGCTTGCTTCGTGAAAAAGTCTGTCCAACTCTCGTTGAAGCCGCTCCAAATCATCGCTGCGCTCCTCTGGAAGAAAGATATTGAAACGCATAGCGTCTACAGCGAGGAGCGATTGGTGGAGCAGATATGCCGTTGGCTTGGCAAAACCATTACGGATAAGGTCAAAGTTTGATTCAATTGCATGAACAAGCTGAGAGGAAGCCTCGCGGTGAATCATCCCAAACGAACTTTTAAGGTTGTGTGCCGTTCTGAAAGTACGGTGAATAATGTCGGTGCAATCTTTGGTCGTATCAAGAAATTCTTCGAGCAGAAGTAAATCCTGCTCTAAAAGTTCGACCAATTCGGCAATAACACTAAGGTTTACGTCGTGTGCTTCGGTATTCATACAAATTGCTGAAAGGAGTAGTGGTTTTTTCGGTGCAAATTAAAATCCAACCGCCTGCAAAGCCGTTTTCATCCTATCACCGGAGAACGGCTTGACCAAATAATGATTCGCGCCCAATTGTTTTAATTTTGTTTGCATTTCGGCGCTGTCCAGTGTAGAAAGCATCACAACAGGGGTTTTTCCGGCTGTAGCGTGCTTGCGAATACGCTTTAGGAGTTCCATGCCATTCATATTGGGCATTTCTATATCGGAAAAAATCACATCGAAGGTCTTTGCATCCAAGATTTTGAGCGCTTCGATACCATCTTGGGCAATTTCTACCTTGAAACCGGACATAGAAAGAAACGTTCGTGTTGCAGAACGGTGAATTTCGGTATCATCAACGACTAATGCGGTTTTCATATGAACATTTCTAATGGTTAAGTAAAGTAATAGTAGTAATTTGCTGTCTTCCACACTTGTCTTACAATATATGCATCTTGCGTTCAGGCGAAGAAATATGCACCGCCTTTGACCCAACTTGGATAAAGACCGTTCTACTGAAAGCATCACCAACATCTTCGGCAAGGAGAGAAATACCCAGTGCTTGTAATAACGTTTTTACAGCAGTGATATTTTTCTCACCGATTTTGAAATAATTATTTGCATCGGCGCTTGTCTGTGCGCCTCCGGCAATCTTTGCGACAAGTTGCGAAACCGGCTTACGGAAGCCGACGGCACGCATTTCGTTTATCAGCACAGGTATAGCAGTATCGGCAAAATACCCCGGCAGAACCTTTGCCTTGTCGGGTGAGGTTGTCGAAGACGCTAAAGCAATATGCACCATACCGACAACATCAAACGTGGGACTGAATAAATTTACCGCTATACACGAGCCGAGGGCGAAGGTTTTTATCATCTTGCCGTATTCGTTGGAAGCCGCATATTCCCCCACACCGATAATGCTTTGTGGTATTCGCTCTTCGTAATTTGGAACTGGCAATGAACTTTTCTTTGGAATCTGCGGCAGTGGTAAACTTGGAACAACAGCAGGTATGGGAGGTTGAGCCTGCTGAGCAATAACAGCAACACGCGATGCTGCTTTGATTTTAGCCACTAAACGACTTAGTGTTTCCTGAAACCCTTGCGGATTGAGCGCCGAAGGTTTGGGAATAAAGTCGGCTGCGCCAGCTTCCAAGGCTTGTAGCGTTATGGATTTGTCATTTTGCGTCCAAGAACTCAAAACAATGATGGGGAGAGGAGACCGCACCATTGCTTGCTGAATAAACTCCAAACCGTTCATTATCGGCATATCCATATCCGTTACGACAACATTCGGCTTCAACATGAGCAGTTTTTCCAGCCCGTCTTGACCATTGACAGCCGTACCGACGATGTCTATGCCCGAATCAGGCACGGCAAGCGATTTGACCAGTAAATCTCGCACAAGCGAGGAATCATCTATCAAGAGAACACGTACTTTTTCACTCATTTCATTCAGTTTTAACATTTTTGTACAGCGTTGAGAACTTTCCAAAGGCGCTTTTATGCACCTTTGAGCGCATTAAAGATATTTTCTGCCATAACATCCAAAGACACTACTTTTTTTACGGCTCCGGCTTCAAACGCCGCTTTCGGCATACCATAGACCACCGATGAAGCCTCATCTTGCGCAAATGTCATCGCACCAGCATCCAACATCGCCTTCAGCCCAAGTGCGCCGTCCGAACCCATTCCCGTAAGAATTACTCCAATAGCATTTCTGCCCACATTTTGCGCCACAGAGCGCATCATTACATCCACCGAAGGGCGATGACCATTCACTTTTTCTTCTTGCGAAAGTCCTATTTCATACCGTCCGCCGGAACGATTGATTTTCATGTGCATATCACCCGGCGCAATCAAAATTTTTCCGTTCATCACTCTATCGCCGTTTGCCGCCTCGACGACCTGCATTTCACATTCATCATTCAAACGGTCGGCAAAGGTCTTGGTGAAGCCGGCGGGCATATGCTGCGTGATAACAATACCCGGCATCGTAGCAGGCAAATTCCTCAGCACCTTCCTCAGTGCCTCTGTGCCGCCTGTGGATGAACCAATAGCAATAACTTTATCAGTTGATTCTGATAACGCTGCACTCTTGGCAATTAGCGGTGTACCTGTGCCGGCAGAAGAACTTACAGCCGACTTGCCCATTGCATTAAACAGTTCTTCACGCTTGTTTTTCCAATGCGCTACGTTTGCCGTTGAAGCAATTTTCACTTTTGTTCTCAACTCAAACATCATTGATTGCAAGCCCTGTGCAACGTTGGATGTCGGCTTGGCAACAAAATCTACTGCCCCTGCTTCTAATGCCTGCATCGTGATTTCTTTTCCACGTTGTGTGAGTGATGAAACCATAACCACCGGCAAAGGATACTGCGGCATCAAACGCCGCAAAAACTCAACGCCATCCATACGAGGCATCTCCACATCCAGCGTCAGCACGTCGGGGCGCAGTTCCACGATTTTATCCCGTGCTACAAAAGGGTCTTGCGCTGTGCCGACAACTTCAATATTCGGGTCAGCACCAAGCCCTTGTGCTAAAATATCGCGGACTAAGGCAGAATCGTCAATAATGAGTACTCGTACTTTTTTGGTCATGGTGGGTATTACTCCAAATGCAGTAATGGTGGGGTTTTCAGTAATAAGGTTTGTTCATTATTCGCTATTTACCTCTTTACATCGGCTTTCGGTACAATGCGGGCATGATGTACTGAAACGCAGACTGGGCGCGGTCTATCGTTTCTGAATGTCCGATAAACAAGTATCCGCCCGGAACCAAATTTTCGTAAAAACGCCGAATAAGCGCATCACGAGTTGGTTTATCGAAATAAATCATAACGTTACGGCAGAAAATCACATGAAATTGCCGCTTGAAAGGAAAAGTAGGATTCATCAAATTTAATTTCCTGAATGTTACTTCCTTGTGCAGTGCTGGTTTGACTTTCCATTCGTTATTTGCAACACGTTGGAAATATTTTGTTTTGTATTCTTGCGGCAGAAGATTGATTCGTTCATCGGGATACACCCCTTCCATGCCGATTCCAAGGGCTTTTTCCGAAATATCGGTCGCCAAAACCCCCGCTTTCCAACGAGAATAATCCGCACCCCAAAATTCCATCATCAGCATCGCCAGCATATACGCCTCTTCGCCGGACGAACATCCCGCACACCACAACCGAAAATCGAATTCTTGGCGATGTTTGAGGTTTTCGCTTATTTCGGGTAAAACGTGTTTGACAAGATAGTCGAAATGCTCTTTTTCACGAAAGAAAAACGTATGATTTGTGGTAATATGATTCGCAAACTCAATGAGTGGCTCATTGCTAGGGCTTTTAATGAGATATTCGTAATACTCATGGAACGATTTCATGCCCATTTTGCGCAGTACCTTCTGCAGACGCACCGTTACCATCGTACGCTTTTCCGACGCAAGATGAATACCGAATCGGTCATAGACAAGTTGGCGCAAATTTTCAAACTCCTTCTCCGAAAGAGCAACAGCGACAATATCATCTACGACTTGTGTTGTTGTGGAAAATTGACCGAATTGTTGCATGAGAAATGGGTGTGATACGGTTCAAGATGTAACTATACAAGTAGTGATGCGGCTTTGCGGCAGAAATAGCAATGTTCAATTTCATACTTCATCCTTTCATCAATACCGCCCAAACTCAGAATCATCTAATTTAATTGTTTCGCTGGCGGTCAGCATCTTGAGGTTTTTCTTTGGGGCATCTTCTAAACTGTCCGGACGTACAGCAAACCCTGCGGGTTCTGCTTGTACACTTGGTTTTCGGCTGCTTTGTGCAGAACGGGAGAATTGTGGTTGTTGCGCAAAACTGTTCCGCGAATCCCGCACCTGAAAACGTGCGACAACGCGGCTTAATTCCGTCGCTTGGGCAGAAAGTTCCGAAGCCGCAGCAGCACACTCTTCGGCGGCGGCGGTGTTTTGCTGCGTAACATTATCAATTTGCGCCAAACCGATATTGATTTGCCCGATTCCTTGTGCTTGTTCATTTGACGAAGCAGCAATTTCACCGACAATATCCCGTACCTTGACCGACGTTGCCATAATCTGCGACAGAGCAGCCGCAGTGCGCTCTGCAATACGGCTACCATTCTCCGCTTTTGCCACCGCGCCTTCAATGAGCTGCGCTGTTTCTTTTGCTGCTTTTGCGCTGCGAGCCGCTAAATTCCTCACTTCTTCGGCAACAACGGCGAAACCTTTTCCGTGCCTTCCCGCACGAGCCGCTTCAACAGCCGCATTCAAAGCGAGAAGATTGGTTTGGAAAGCGATTTCGTCAATAACACGAATAATTTTCGAGATATTTTGACTGGACTCGTTAATTTCACGCATTGCGACACCCAAATCCGCCATCTCAGCATTTCCTCGCTCTGCTGCACTTTGCGAATCCGTTGCAAGTGTGTTTGCCTGTGTAGCATTTTCAGCATTGATGCGGGTTTGTGCGGCAATTTCCTGCATCGAACTGGAAATTTGCTCCAACGAAGCCGCTTGTTCGCTTGCTCCATGTGAAAGGGAATTACTTGCGGCTGATACCTGCGTTGCACCATTGGCTACCTGCCCGACAATTTCCACAACGTGAAGCAACAACTCGTTTATTGCGGTTAATGTCGTGTTCAAATTCGATTTCAACATTGCGTGGTCGCCTCTGTAATCACCTTGCATTTCAGGACGAAAATCGCCGTCAGCCATGCTTTGCAGCACCGTTACCGCCTCTTGAATCGGCGTTATCATCGCATCCAGCGTTTTATTCACACCAGAAATAATTCTGCGATATTCGCCTTTGAATTTCTCTGCATCGCCACGCACTTTCAAATCTCCACCGATAGCGGCTTTGGTCAGTGTTGTGGTTTCATCAGCTAAATCTGCAACTGTTTGAACGATTTTGCGTTTTGCATTTGCTAAAGCGCCCATTTCGTCGTTGGTAGCAATGTCAATGTGAATCTTCTCAAAATCACCATTAACAAGATGCGTATTGACATTTTGCAGTTTTTGAACAGGCTTGATAACGACATTGGCAATAAAAAACAATGCCAACACAATCAAACCTGAAGTTAGTGCAGAAATCCCGGCAATCACCAGCGATTTTTCATTTGCCGCACGTTGCATCGGGGATAAATCCACCAAGACTTCAAATGCACCATGCACTTCGCCGACTTTCCAATTTTCCATTCTTGCGCCCGTAATGTCTTTTCCGTCGGCATTTCCCCAGAACTCCTGTGATTGTGCGGGGTCGCCGTGGCAGCGCATACACTCTTGCGTGAGTTTCACGGGGCGGAAATAGCGCAATCTGTTGTTCGTTTCATCAATCTCGAAGTGTTCTTTCACGTCGCCAGATTCTAACAGGCGCAGCACTTTTTCTTCAAATTTATCGGGCTGATTGTCAGGATTACGCGGCTGAAATTTCGGCACTTTCAAGGTAAAACCAAGTTCCGAAGCCTTCTTTTTTGCCACTTCCATAGCCGAAAAAATCGGCACAGTGCGCAAGACTTGTTCAATACTCAAATTATTCGCTTTTGCATCTTGAAACACGCCAAAACGAATCTGGTCAGCCGTGTATTCACGCGCTGCTTCTGCCGCCAAAACCAGCGTTCTGGATTTATCCACCAGCCCCGCTGTTGCTGTGTCGCGGTACAGATTCGAGAAATACCAAAATGTGGCAACTCCAGAAATGAGGGAAATAATCATCGCAGGCAAGATAATTTTCCAGCGCACCGACAAACTTGACCAAAAATTATTCATAACTGTTCCCAAAAAAATTAAATGTGAAAGGTAAGGGCTTCCAATATTCTATTGCACAAAGACCTATATTGAAAAAAATTCCCTGATTGGAAGTACCAATTTGTTGTTGTTGTTTATATGGTTAATGACACTATATCTTGCCACTATTCATGGGCGAGATTGAGTGCCAAACTACCGGACATCATCTGACTACCTGACATCATCTGCAAGAGCATATCCACGTCAATAATCAAGCCTACTTCGCCATTACTTTGAATCATACAACCCGTTATTCCCTCTACGTTTCCAACGTAATCCGAAAGATTTTTCACAACGATTTGCTGCTGCCCGATGATTTCATCCACAAACAAACACGCTTTGCGCTCCCGCGCTTCGACAATGACCAAAATCCCTTCGTGCAGCAAGGTCGTGTCAGGCGTGCGGTCGTAGAGTTCATGCAAACGAACAACCGAAAATAACTCTTCGCGCACCCGCACAACTTCTTGCCCGTCCATCGTGATAGTAATTGCCTGTTCTTGCGGGCGGAAGGATTCACGAATAGCCAAAATAGGCAGCGCGTAAATGGACTGACCGACGCGAATCATCATTGCGTCCATAATCGCCAATGTAAGCGGGATTCTGAGTGTGAAGCGCGTTCCTTTGCCCTCTCGCGTATCTACGGTAATGCTGCCTTGCAGTTTTTCGATATTCCTTTTCACAACGTCCATTCCCACGCCGCGCCCTGAAATATCGGTAATTTTTTCTGCCGTTGAAAATCCCGGCTCAAAAATGAGCATATTTACTTCGCGGTCGGTCATTTTTTCGGGTGAAGTCTTCAAAATGCCTTTCGAGACAGCTTTTTCAAGGATTTTCTCACGGTTGATACCGCCACCGTCATCTTCGATAATGATGAGAATTTCGTTCCCCTCGTACCGCGCTTGTAATTTCACTGTTCCTATTTCGCTTTTGCCAGCTTTCAAGCGGCGTTCACGGGATTCAACGCCATGGTCAATAGCGTTACGAATGATGTGCATGAGCGGGTCGGAAACTTCTTCAATCACATTTTTATCCATTTCCGTTTCTGCACCGGAAATTTCCAGATTAATTTTTTTGTCAAAGCGCAAGGACAAGTCCCGCACAAGCCGTTTCATCTTATTAAACAAGCCCTCAAGTGGCATCATACGGATTGACATCGTAACTTCCTGAAGTTCGCGGGTGATTTTGTTTAACATCGCAGCAGCCTTATTAAAACTTTCCAATTCAAGCGCTTGCACTTCAGGATTGCTCGTTACCATGGACTCAATCGTAATCAATTCACCGACTAAATCAAAGAGTTTATCCAATTTTTCCATATCTACGCGAATATCGCGCCGCTGCAAAACCCCGGTCATCGCTTCTGCCTTGGTCATCGCACCGCTTCCTTCTTTGGACAGCGACAAGGATTTCTTACTGCCATTAGGCTCTGCCTGAATTACGTTTTGCTCTACGGTTGAATCTATTATCGGGGATGGTAAGTCAACAGGCGCAGAGGTAACAATCAGCGATGATTCCAGAGAAGGCTCAACCCAGAGTTGCTGCAAAAATTCATCATTTAAGTCAGCCTCAATAGACGAAATCTGGTGTGTTTGTTGGGTAGATTGAATTGACACACTTGGCTCGGGAGCATTCTTGGTTGGCTGTTTAGAAGGACTTTGGACAGAAAAGTTATGCTGTGCTATAAGTTCTGCGATAGCGCTTTTGATGATGTCAATGTTCGTCAATAGCATGGAAATAAGACCCGGATAGACCTCCAGCGTTTTTGCACGGACGGCATCCAAGATATTTTCCAAATCCATGCTCATACCTTCAATATCTGCAAAGCCCATAAAACCTGAATTTCCCTTGAGGCTATGCACAGCACCAAAAATTGTACCGACAACGGTCATATCATTCGGATTATGTTCCAACTGCAAACATCCATTTTCTGCAACAGCCACCAATTCAAGGGCTTCGGTGAGATACCGTTGCAAAATATCTGGTGGAATTGCCGAAGCAGCTAAAGTATTTTCGTATTCATCATCCGTTGAAACCGCAACAGACCCAATAACCGGCTGTAAAGTAGGACTTGCGGTGTGTTCGAGAGAAGATAATTGCGCATCGGAAAAGAAGAAATCATCAGGGAAAGATTGCTCTTTTATAAATGGTTCATCGCTATTTTGCGTGGCGGCTTGTGCATCAAAGACCTTAGCCATTGAAGCATCCAATTCATCTTCAGACATATTATCTACATCCAAATCGGCGAAAAAATCTTCTCCCACCGAGGTCTCTACCGTTGTGGTCACTTCCGTTGTGGTTCCTTTCGTTGTGGTTTCCGCCGAAACAACGGGTGGAATTTGAGAGGAGGCAAGGGTGCTGTTGATTACTGATGGTGAGGGTGCATGGGGACTTGGTTGCGGAGAAATGGCAGGCTTTGTCGGTTGCAAAGGAACACCGGATTTTATACTGTTAATTCCCTCTTGCAATTTGGCAATAAGCGCTCGGACAATTTCCTCGTTTCCTGTGTCCTTCATCACAGACGCAACAGTATTGAGCAATGTCCGCAGTACATCGAAACTTTGATAAATTAAATCAATAATCGGCTCGGAAATCGCTCCCGGCTTGTTCCGAAGAAGGTCTAAGAGCGTTTCGGCTTCGTGCGTAACGGTGTTGAGGGTGTTAAAATTGAGAAAACCCGACAAGCCTTTTATCGTGTGAAAAACACGAAAGATTGCGTTGATACTCTCTTTGGAACCTGTATCAAGGATTTCCTGAATTTTTCCTTCCTGCTCATCAAGTGAATCTAGGGACTCAATGACAAATGCACGAACGATTTCCAGTGTCTCACGATCCATAATCACAGTACGAAATAATTTGAAGCAAAAGAATTTGGTAAAAACGCATCAATTCTGCCGTTAAAGGAACAATATTCGTTTTTGAAGCCGAAAATGCGGACAAGTTTATGGTTACTTATCACACAAACGGAATGAGGGCAATGACCAAGTTAAGGCTGCTGTATTTGGTCAATACTTGACGTAACTATTCAGGTATCGGTAAAAACAGGGAGAGTTGGAGGGACGCGGGCTTCAGAGGACGAAGAAGACTTGAGAAAAAACCTTACGGGGGCGCTCCTATCCATGGGTCTGTTCCCTATGCCTCACATCCTTTGCAGTCTTTTTGTCCTCTGAAGTTCTCTTGTCCTCTCAAGTCCGCGTTCTTTGTATCGCGTACCTGAATAGTCACTACTTGACTCCGTAATCTACACAAAAGTCTTGATTTCTTGTAATTTTCTTACAAGTGACGCACACAATTATTCCGAGTTGTTCGTTTTGTACTACAAAAACAATCTCGAACTATATGTTGAAACAATAGAATAGCGCTCAAAACCGACATATTGATTGCTGCAATCTACAAAAAATTATGATTTCACCACGAAAAGTGTATATTTAATTCTTGACAAAAAAGTAACGTGAAACACTGAGTCTTGGGAAAAATATCGGAAAAAATATAGGCATGAACATCATTCATTAGCAGTTTTTTCGTAGTTTGGAGGAAATGACCAACCATGTCCACATTTGAGTCTGCATCCGTGATAAAAAAACAGGACAGCGCTCGCGCATATGCGATTTCGCTCTTTCCGGCATTGTCTATTCCGACACGAATGCGTTCGGAGACCCATTACTCCGGTAAAGGTGTTTGTATTGCTATGATAGATTCAGGTTTTGTGCAGCACCCTGACCTCACAAAGCCCGAAAACCGTATCGTACGCTATTACGATGCCGTAAAAAAGGAAGAAAGCGACCTGCCCCCCGAAAAACCGGAATTTTACTCGTGGCACGGTACAATGACCGCCTGCACAGCCGCAGGAAACGGTACGCTTTCTCGTAAACTCTACTCCTCGTTGGCATACAACGCCAACGTTGTGCTTGTGCGTACAATGGACGACAAAGGCTCAATTCCTACCACCCGCATCGCACACGCGCTGGAATGGTGCTTGCAGCACGCACACAAGTACGGCATCAACATCATCAATTTGTCCGTCTATGCCGATGAAATGGACACTTCACTGGAGCATCCCGTTACGAAACTCGTGGAAGAGGCTTCACGACGCGGGATTGTCGTCGTTGCTCCGCCTGCCTGTTCGCCTTCTGCGATAACCGTGGGCGGTTTGGACGATAAAAACAGTATGCTCGAAGATGACGGTTTGTATCATTCAAGTTTTGGTAGAACGATTGAAGGCTTGGTCAAACCTGAGGTTATCGCTCCAGCTATCTGGCTCCCTGCGCCAATCCTGCCCGGAACGCCTACACACGAAGAAGCCGCCGCACTCTCCGCGCTCGACAGTATGTTGGATGATATGATGATGAAAACGCTACCACTGCTCATTACAAAAACCAATCTCCCGCTTGAACTCTTGCGTTCCGGCAATGTGGAAGAGATTCGCGGAAAAATTTCAGAACGGCTTACGGCAGAAAAAATTATCTCCCCAAATTACAAACACGTGGACGGAACTTCGTTTGCAGCGCCGATTGTCTGCTCGGTTATCGCACAAATGCTCGAAGCAAACGACCGCCTCACTCCGGCAAAAATCAAGGAAATCCTCACCACAACGGCAAAACCGCTTGAAAACTACCCTTCCGAACCGCAGGGATTCGGCGTTGTTCAAGCCACCGCAGCAGTCGAGGCGGCAGCAGTAGCGACATTGTGATGTTTCTCCGACTACATTTTTATTTGTTTTTTGAATCACTATGGCGACACAAACAGCACAAATACAGGAAATTCAGGAAGAAGATCTTTCCTCCAAGAACACCATCGTTATTGATATTTCTCATCTTATCACTGAAGACGACGAGCCTGTGGATAATGTTTTTTCTGCACACCAGCAGCGCCTCCTTGTGGAGCCGCTTTATACCAATGTTTCGCTTTGGAATCCCGAAGGGCGCAGTTTTGTAGCCAATGCAAATGTGGGAGTTTTTATTTCGGCGAAAAACCCCGCTATTGTTCCTGATGCGTATTTGAGCATGGATATTGACCTTGAGACGGTTGATGAGCATGGGAAGCCCATTCCAACGAACTTCCAAGAACACCGTTCATACTTTGTCTGGGAAATGGGCAAAGTGCCGGATGTTGTGATTGAAGTAGTTTCTAATCGCAAAGGGGGTGAAATGAGCCGAAAAATGCGGGAATACGCGAAGATGCACATACCCTACTACGCTGTTTTCGACCCTTTTCACGAACTCGGGACGGAAACTTTCAAAATCTACAAACTCACTGCTTTCAGCTATATTCCTCATAGCGATTTCTGGATGGAAGAAATCGGCATTGGTCTTAGGCTTTGGCAAGGTGTGTATGAATCGCAAGAAACTGAATGGCTGCGCTGGTGCGATGACAGAGGCAACGTTATACCAACAGGTGCGGAAAAATCTATGCTCGCAGAGGCAAAAGCCGAACAAGAACGCATCAAAGCCGAACAAGAACGCATCAAAGCCGAACAAGAACGCATCAAAGCCGAACAAGAACGCATCAAAGCCGAACAAGAACGCATCAAAGCCGAACAAG
>VYMD01000113.1_pt1 | contig 21733 bp, 16 predicted proteins | sample 5115311 | NCBI WGS metagenome assembly VYMD01 (sample SAMN12291779, study PRJNA351875) | freshwater metagenome | isolation source: freshwater lake | place: USA: Michigan, Wintergreen Lake | collected 2013-08-08
CGCCACGCATTGACCGCACACGCGCCGCGCTGCGCGCGCGTCGCGGCCGGGCGACCCCTCTGGGCCCTCTCTCGCTCAGCGGCCGCCCGGCACCGAACACGCCCTCGCCTGCCCCACCGGGCGCTGGGCTCACCGATTGGGTTTTTAGGTTGGGATTTGCAGCCGCCCGGCACATGAGTGTCGGGCGGCGTTATTTTCGGTGCACCCTCGCCCCCCAATCTCTGAGCCATGCTGCAAACAACCCTGCGTCGCACCGCGCGCGCGACCCTCACGCTCGTCGTGCTCTTGAGCCTCACGCGCTGCCAGTTCGGCGGCGTGCGGGTGGTATCGACCAATTTCGATGGGGTGGTCGAGCCGATGCAGAACCTGGTGTTCTCGTTTGACCGCGACCTCGTGGCCGATCAGCACATCGGGCGGTGGGACACGACCGCGTATGTCAAGATCACGCCCGCCGTGGCTGGCCGCTATCAGTGGACCTCACCGCGCGAGCTCGTGTTTTCACCAGTGTCGGGCTTTGCAGCCAGCACCGACTATACCGCTGAGCCGACGCAGGCGGTGCTGCAGCATTCGGATCAAGCGAAAAAGCTGGCGCTGCGCAGTGAGCGCATCCCCTTTCACACCCCCTATCTCGACATCACGGGTATCGAGGGCCTGTGGACGCTCGGCCGCGCCGGTCAGCCTGTGCCGAGCCTGCGCATGAGCTTTAACTATCGCGTGGAGGCTAAGGCACTCGCCGAGCGCCTGCGCGTGACGAGCGACGGCCAGTCGGTGGCGGCCAGTGTGAGCACGCAGGGCGCCGAGCGCACCCATACGCTAGAGCTCACCAGCGCTGCGCTGAAGTCAGATGGCGACGTGATCAAGTTCGCCTTCGAGGTGGGCGAGGGCCTGCCCTGCGCCGAGAGCGACTATGCGACCAAGGCGCCGCTGAAGTACGAGCTGAGCTTCCCTGGCAAGCCGACGCTGAGCATCTCGAACGTAGAGGTGGAGCCCGGCACCGAGCGCAGCACGGTGCGCATCACCACCACACAGGCTGTGCCGAACACTGGTCTGGCTCGATTCGTGAGCGTCGAGCCCGCCGCGAACTACACCGTCGAGGCCACCGACTATGGCCTGCGCCTCGAGGGCGACTTTGACCAAGCGACCACCTATACCCTACGCATCTCAGAGAATCTGGTCGGCGTGCTGGGCACGCGCTTGGGCCAGCCGTATGAGCAGAGCCTGAGCTTCGTGGTGTCGGGGCGCACGATCCAGTTCTCCAGCGAGCGGGGGCAGCAGCTCAGCGCCGCCGGGGCGCGCAACGTGGGCGTGCGCCTGCTGGGTGTGGACAAGGTGGTAGTGCGGATGTATAAGGTGTATGAGAACAATCTGCTCGCCTTCCTGCGGCAGGGGCAGACCTATGATTATGAGTACAGCGACGGTGAGTACAACAGCTATCAGCGGTATGAAACCGAGCCGTATGGCGACCTGCTGTGGGAGAAAGAGTATGAGGCACGCAGCCTGCCGCTGCTGGGCGGCCTGCGCCTGCTGAACGTAGCGACCGATGATCGGCGCCGCGATTTCAAGGGCATCTATGTGCTGGAGGTGGTGAGCAAAGAGCACTTCTGGGTGCGGGCGAGCAAGGTGATGTCGGTGTCAGACATCGGGCTGATGGCCCGCACGAGCGCCAACGACGTGCTGGTCTTCGCCCACGGCCTGCTCGACGCCGAGCCGCAGAGCGGGGTGCAACTGACGCTGTGGAGCACCAACAACCAGCCCATCGCCACCGCCACCACCGACGGCAGCGGCATGGCGCGCCTCGACAACCTGCCCACGCGCGCGCCGGGCTTCCGCTGGGCGCTGCTGACGGCCACGCGGCCGGGTTCGGGGGGCGAGGCGCGCACTGACGATTTCAGCTATTTGCAGCTGACGCGCCCACTCGAGACCTCGCGCTATGACGTGGGGGGCAAGGTGACGGCGGGTCGCACCTACGACGCATTCCTCTACGGCGAACGCGAACTCTACCGCCCCGGCGACACGCTGCAGTTCAATGCCGTGGTGCGCAGCCTCGACTGGCAGCCCGTGGCCGACATGCCTGTGAAACTGAAGGTGATCATGCCCGGTGGCCGCGAGCTGACCCGCCTGCGCGGCACGCTCAGCGCGCAGGGCGCGTGGTCTGACGCGGTGCCGATTCCGCCCGCCGCGATGACAGGCAGCTATACCCTTGAGCTCTACAGCGGCAGCGACGAGCTGCTGGGCAGCCAGACGGTGTCGGTCGAAGAGTTCGTGCCCGACCGGATCAAGGTCAGCGTGCGCCCCTCGGCCGAGAGCATCGGCGCGGGCGAGACGGTGACGCTAAATGGCACGGCCGTGAACCTCTACGGGCCGCCCGCAGCTGGTCGCAGCTATGAGCTGCAGCTCAGCCTCGAGCCCGAGACCTTCGCGCCCGAGGGCTATGAGGCCTACACCTTTGCCCTGAACGCGGGGCCCGAACTCGAGCCGATCACCCGCTCGGGCACGACCGATGCTCAGGGGCAGGTGACCGAGCGCTTCGGCCCCTTCACCGAGCGCATCGACGAGGGCCTGCTCAGCGCGCGCGCCCTGCTGACGGTGATGGACGAAACAGGCCGACCGGTGGGCCGCAGCACCCGCTTCACGGTAGCCACACAGCCGGTGCTGTTTGGCATCAAGCAGTTTGACCGCTATCAGCCGCTCAACCAGCCGCTGACGTTTGGGGTCGTGGGCGTGACCCTCGATGGCAAACGCGCCGCCAACGCCAATGCCCGCGTGGTGATCGTTCGCAAGCACTGGGATGTCGTGCTCGAGCGCAACTACAGCACCTATCGCTACCGCAGCGTGATGCGCGAGCAGGTGATGGCCGATCGGCTGATCGCCCTGACGCAGGCCGAGACGCCAGTTCCCTTCACACCGACGCAGTGGGGCGAGTATGAAGTGCGGGTCTATAAGCCCGGCGCCAAACGGTACGTCAGCCATGAATTCTATTCCTACGGCTGGGACAGCGGCCCTGCCGCCAGCGTCGAGACCGACCCCGAGGGGCGCGTGATCATCGAGGCGAACAAAGACCGCTACGAAACGGGCGACCGCGCCGAGCTGCTGTTCAAGACGCCCTTTGACGGGCGCCTGATCGTGACGGTGGAGCGTGACCGCGTGTTTGAGCACCATGTGCTGACCACGGCGAACAACAGCGCCACGCTGCGCCTGAGCCTAAAAGACGAACATCTGCCCAACGTGTATGTGGGTGCCACGCTGATTCGCGGGCTCAACGGGCCGCCGCTGCCACTGACGGTGGCACACGGGTATAAGTCGCTGCGCGTCGAGCAGGCCGAGCGCAAGCTCGAGGTGAAGGTGAGCGCGCCCGAGCGCAGCACCTCGCGCCGCAGCCAGACCGTGACCGTCAGCACCGCGCCCGGTGCCGAGGTGACCATTGCGGCTGTGGACGAGGGCATCCTGCAAATCATGAACTCGCAGACGCCCGACCCCTACGGTTATTTCTATGCTAAGCGGGCGCTCGAGGTGGGCACGCACGATTTCTACTCCTCGCTGCTGCCTGAGCTCAAGCTGAAGAGCAGCCCTGGCGGTGACGGATTCTACGAACAAGGCGACCGCGCCAACCCGCTGTCGAACCGTCGTGTGAAGCTCGTGCGCTACTGGTCGGGCCGCCTCACGGCTGACGGGTCGGGTCAGGCCACCTTCACGGTGAACCTGCCCGCGTTCTCGGGTCAGCTGCGCATCATGGCGGTGGCGTATAAGGGGCGCGCCTTCGGCGCAGGCGAGGGGCGCATGACGGTGGCCGACCCGGTGGTGATCAGCGCTGGCCTGCCGCGGTTTATGAGTCCGGGTGATACGGTGGTGGTGCCCGTCACGCTGGCGAACACGACCAAGGGCGCCCTCAGCGCCACCGCCACCCTGCGCACCACGGGCCCGCTGCAGGTGATCGGCCAGAGCAAGGCCTCGAGCAGCCTGCCAGCCCAAGCCGAGAGCCGTGTCAGCTTCACCATCGCCGCGCCGCAGGTGATCGGCAGCGCCGTGGCCGAGATTACCGTCGCCGCCGCCGGGGGCACCTACACCGAGCGCGTCGAGATGACGGTGCGACCAGCGGCGGGCTTCGTGCCGCTGTCGGGTGGGGGCAGCGTGCAGGCCGACAAGACCGCCACGGTTGATTTCACGCTGCCGCAGTTGATTCCGACCACGCGGCGGGCGCGGCTGATCGTCAGCCGCAGTCCGGCGGCGCAGCTGGGTCGGCCGCTCAGCTTCCTGCTCGATTATCCGCACGGTTGCCTCGAGCAGACGGTGTCGCGCGCCTTCCCACAGCTCTACTACACTGACCTCGTGCGCGAGCTCAGCAGCTCGCTCTCGGGCGGGCCGAACCTGTCAGTCTATTACGTGCGCGAGGCGATCGCGAAGCTGCAGTCGATGCAGCGGCCCGATGGCGGCCTGAGTATGTGGCCCGGCGGCGACGACAGCTATAGCTGGGGCAGCGTCTATGCCGCTCACTTCTTGCACGAGGCGCAGCGGGCGGGCTATGACGTGGCGCCGAGTGTGCAGCAGCGCCTCGACGACTACCTGACGGCCATCGCCAACAAGCACGAACTCGAGAAGCTCTGGTGGGGTGACAACAGCGTGGGCACACTCACCCGCCGCGAGATTCCCTATGCGCTCTATGTGCTCGCCCTGCGAGGCAAGCCGCAGACGGCGCGGATGAATTTCTATAAGTCGCGGCCCGAGCTGCTCACGCCCGACAGCCGCTATCTCCTGGCGGCCGCCTATGCGCTGAGTGGCGACCCGGCGGCAGCAGGCTACGTATTGCCGCAGGCGCTGGGCAAGGTGTCACGCGCCGAGAGCGGTGGCAGCCTAGGCTCGCCGATCCGCGACCGCGCGCTGGCGCTGCTCATGCTGCAGGAGGTCAACGCCCAGCATGGGCAGATTCCTGAGCTGGCGCGCGAGCTCAGCCGACAGGTGAACGACAGCCGCTGGCTCAGCACACAAGAGGCCGCGTGGGCCTTCTTGGCCTTGGGTAAGATATCCCGTGCGAGCACGGATGCCGCTGCCACCGTTACTGCCGCTGGCCAAGAGCTGGGCGAGCTGCCCAAGCGCGGCGAGCTGAACCTGAGCAAAGACCTGGCTGGACGCTCGGTGCAGATCGCCGCCAGCCGCGGGCCGATCTATTACTTCTGGCAGGCGGTGGGCATCGGCGCCACCAATGCCGTAGAGGAGCAAGACAACGGACTGCGTGTGCGCCGCGCCGTCTATGACCGCAGTGGCAACCTCGTCATGGGAGGCCGCTACAGTCAGGGCGACCTGCTCGTGGTCAAGCTCTCGGTCGAGGCGCTGGGCATCGACCGCCTCGAAAACGTGGTGGTGAGCGACCTGCTGCCGGCCGGCTGGGAGGTGGAGAACCCGCGCATTCGCGAGGTGCCCGGCATGGCCTGGGTCAAAGCCGACAGCCCGCGCCACACCGACCTGCGCGACGACCGCGTGAACTTCTACGCCGACCTCAGCGGGGGTAAGGTGTATGAGTTTGCCTACGTGGTGCGCTGCGTGACGCAGGGCACCTATCAGCAGGGGGCCGCCACCGCCGATGCGATGTATCGCCCCGATTACCGCTCGGCCAGTGGGGTAGGGCGCATGGTGGTCGGCCCGCCGAGGGGTGAGGGGCAGTAGGCCTAGCGGTCTTTGTCGGGTCGGGCGCGCGGCGTGAGGCCGAGGTCAAGCACGCGCGCCTGCCAGCGGCGACCTAGGCGCAGGGCCTTCTGGCCCGATAGTGCGCCCACCGCGAGGCCGGTGGCAAGCAGGGCCGCGTGTGTGGTGAGCGTGCCAACGGGGACGACGGGGTTTAGCCCCTGTGAGCTGCGGTTGATAGCGGTCACAGCTAGGGCGGCAGCGCCGTAGGTGGCGAGAGCGCCGCCCACGAGCTGCGGCAGCCGCGTGCGCCGCTGTTCGGCTGACACCACCACCGCGCTGACCTCACGTAGGGGGATGGTTAGCAGCTGCTCGCTGCGGCGGTCGATGACCAATAGGGTATCGGCGCGCAGCCCCGCTAGGCTACCTGAGCGATCGCTGGGCTCACCACGCCACCGGAGGCGAATGGCATCACCCACGCGGTAGCGGTAGCTGCGCAGGCGCTGGGTGTGCTCCACCACGAACACCCCAGGCACGGCATCGCTAAGCTGAGCCTCAGCACAGGCGGTGGTCAGTAAGAAGCCGATGAAGAGAATTATGCGGCGCATCGCACCGCAACCTACACAGACTAAGCGCTGCGCAGGCGCTTGAAAAAGTCCTCGCGGGCCTTCTCGAGGGCGTCACGGTTCACCGTCACGGGCGCGTTGGGGTCATTCGGGTTTGCATAACTCGCCTCAAACATGCGTATGGCACGCTCGAGCAACTCGCGATCGGCGCAGGTGCGCACCATGGCTTGCAGGCGCAATTGGAGCTCGGCGGTAGTCATGTTTTAGGTAGTCGGTATATGTGTGCAACCTGCGAGGAGTACTCAAAGTTCGAGCCAAGCCTGCGCGCTATTACAACAATTCAAAATTGCAGGAATACCCGGAGCCTGAATTCGTCATGGATGAGGATAATGGCTGATTATACTCCTTACTTAACAGGATTTAAGTCTTACTGGAATCCTGAAGATTCGGTATGTGTCACTTGAGAGGTCGTCGTGACATCTCGTAGAACACGTAGGGCCTAATCGACCACTATCGGCCCGTCTAGGCCTGTGCTCAGCTGCCGCGCAACCGCCGCATAAACTCTTCGCGCGACATGGCCCCATCGTTGCCGCCGTTAGCGCTCAGGCCAGCGGTGGGGGTGCCGACCGCCATCAGCAGCTGCAGGGCCTGCTGCAGCGCTTGAATGTCGGGGCAGCTGCGGGCGGCCTCCATCACACGGGTTTGGAGTTCGTTCAGGGTCATGGTGAGTCGGTTGAACTGTAGGCGGTTAACCTTGACCGATTCGTTGTGGGTTCAACTCAATGCGCGCCCATGCTCAAATTGAGGGAGAACCCCTAGGCGTTCTCTAGCCCTCTTCTGCTTAATCGTATTGGGCGTAAGGTGATTTCTTTTCTGCTTCTAGGTTCTGCTGATCGAGCTCAGGCGAGCCTTGCGTGTGCGGAGCAGCGCTTTGAGAGAGCTCTCGCAGATGACCTAGGCGCAGCTCGTGTAAGAGCCGCTCGAGAATGTCGCGATCGCCACAGCAGCGGATCTGCTTAAGCACCTCGCGTTGTAGGTCGAGAATGGTGAAGTACATGGTCGATTGAGTCGGGCAGAAGGGTGATGGGCCACGCGACCCGATACAAAGCTGAACGCACGATGTGCCCGGCTATTCCTCATCGATGAGTAGGAAACCCTCAAGCGTCGGCTCGTCGACAGTGGCTAGAGTCCGATCTGTCGCACACGAGACAGCCGTCGCAGTGGCTCGCCCGGCTTGCCGCGGCCGAGCTTTGGCTATAGACCCTATTACGCCGGTCTAGCGCGACTCGGGCTCTGTCTCGCTCAGCAGCTGCAGGAGGTATTCGCCATAGCCGCTCTTGCGCAGGGGTTCCGCCAGCGTACGCAGCTGCTCGGCCGAGATGTAGCCCATGCGATAGGCCACCTCTTCGATACAGCCCACCTTCTGCCCTTGGCGGTCTTCGATGATCTGAACGAACTGCCCCGCCTGCATTAGGCTGGCATGTGTGCCCGTATCGAGCCAAGCGGTGCCACGGCGCAGCACGGCCACCTTGAGCTGACCCCGGCGCAGATACTCGGCGTTCACGTCGGTGATCTCGAGCTCGCCACGTGGGCTAGGCTTCAGGTTGCGTGCGATCTCGACCACCTGGTTGTCGTAGAAGTAGATGCCCGGCACGGCATACGACGACTTGGGCTGTTTGGGCTTCTCTTCGATCGACTTGACCCGGCCCGCTGCGTCGAACTCGACGACGCCGTAGCGCTCGGGGTCGCTGACGTGGTAGGCAAAGACAATGCCGCCCTCGGGATCGGTGCTGCTGCGCAGGGTCTGGCCGAGGCCCTCGCCGTAGAAGATGTTGTCGCCGAGGATGAGGCAGACTTTGTCGCCGCCGATGAAGTCGGCCCCAATGGTGAAGGCCTGCGCCAGACCCGCTGGTGTGGGCTGCTCAGCATAGCTGAAGCGCATGCCTAGGCTGGCACCATCGCCCAGTAGGCGGCGGAAGCCCGGCAGGTCGTGGGGCGTCGAGATGATCAGCACCTCACGAATGCCCGCCAGCATCAGGCACGACAGCGGGTAATAAATCATCGGCTTGTCATACACCGGCATGAGCTGCTTGCTCAGCACGAGCGTGAGCGGGTGTAGGCGTGTGCCCGAGCCCCCCGCGAGAATGATGCCTTTCATATCGGTCGGTGAGTTAGCTCACGAAGGTAAACGGGCTGTCGAGATCAGCCAGGCGGGGCTGGCGTTGGTCTTTATCTGAGATCAGCGCGGCGGGCACGCGCCAGTCGATGCCGAGTGCGGGGTCAGACCAGAGCAGGCCCCCCTCGGCGGGTCGGTTGTAATAGTTCGAGCACTTGTAGTAGAACAGGCAGGTCTCGCTCAGCACTGAGAAGCCATGCGCAAAGCCCTCGGGGATGAAGAACACCGTGCGGTTGGCGTCGGTCAGCTCGATGGCCCAATGCTGCCCATAGGTGGGGCTGCCCCGGCGGATGTCAACCACGACGTCGAGCACGGCGCCCTGCAGCACGGTGACGAGCTTGGCCTGTGCGTGGGGCGGGGCCTGGAAGTGCAGGCCACGAACGGTGCCATAGCTCGAGCCCGACAGGTTGTCTTGCACGAAGTGGTCGGTGAAGCCGTGCTCGGCCAAGGCCTGCTCGTGAAAGAGCTCGAGGAAAAAGCCCCGTGGGTCGCGGAAGACCTGGGGCTGGATCACCAGCACCCCTGGCAGCGGCGTAGGGCGAATGTCGAAGGGCATGCCTAGACCTTGACCCGCGTTTTGAAATACTCAAGTGTGCGCTTAAGGCCCTCGTGGCGGTCGATCTTGGGCTCCCAGCCGAGGATGGCGCGGGCGCGGGTGATGTCGGGCTGGCGCTGCTTGGGGTCATCGACCGGCAGGGGCTTGAAGGCCAGCTTGCTCTTCGACTCGGGGATGAGCTTGAGGATCTCTTCGCCGAACTGACGGATGGTGATCTCGGCGGGGTTGCCCACGTTCACGGGCTGCACTTCGTTCGACAGCAGCAGGCGATAGATGCCCTCGACCAGATCGTCGACGTAGCAGAACGAGCGCGTCTGCGAGCCGTCGCCAAAGACGGTGAGGTCTTCACCGCGCAGGGCTTGCCCCACGAATGCGGGCAGTACGCGGCCGTCGTCGAGGCGCATACGCGGCCCATAGGTGTTGAAGATGCGCACGATGCGCGTCTCGACCCCGTGGAAGGTGTGGTAGGCCATGGTCATGGCCTCCATAAAGCGCTTGGCTTCGTCATATACGCCGCGCGGACCGACCGGGTTGACATTGCCCCAATAGGATTCAGGCTGAGGGTGCACCAGTGGGTCGCCATAGACCTCGCTCGTGCTGGCCACCAGCACGCGGGCGCCCTTGGCGCGGGCCAGGCCGAGAATCTTGTGCGTGCCGAGCGCGCCGACCTTGAGCGTCTGGATGGGGATGCGCAGATAGTCGATCGGGCTGGCGGGCGAGGCAAAGTGCAGGATGTAGTGCAGCTCGCCGGGCACGTGCACATAGTTGGTGACGTCGTGCTGCACGAACACAAAGTCAGGGTGACCGAACAGGTGCTCGATGTTGCGGATGTCGCCGGTGATGAGGTTGTCCATCGCGACGACGGCATGGCCCTCGGCGAGCATGCGGTCGCTGAGGTGGCTGCCGAGGAAGCCGGCCCCGCCGGTAATGAGAACTTTCTTTTTCATGCGAATGGGGCGCAAGTTAGCAGGGGCTGCTCACTGGGCCTCACGCAGTGCGGGCGCCCACGGCCCCCAGGCCTGACGAAAGAAGCTCAGCTTGGGCGGACGGCTCACGCGACGGCGGCGCTCGTGGGCCAGCAGCAGGCGGCCGAGCTCGCCCAATGCGGGCTGGCCGACCGACTCGTACTCGTACACGTCGTCGCCGATGACGCCGTCGGCGTTGGCATAGAGCACCGCGCTGAGCACGAACTCGCGCCGCTGGGCAAAGTCGATCACATAGGCGCAGTCGACCAAGAAGCCGTAGCCCAGCCCGACTTTGTTCAAGATCAGCACCGAGTCGCGGCGGAGGGCGGCAAGGGTGTCGACGTTGGCGCCCGCCACGAGATACTTCATGCGCGCGGCGTGGTAAAAGCTCGTGTCGAACCAGGGCGAGTCCACCTCGGTGGGCAAGGCGGCCAGGGCGCGGTGCAGACGACGGTAGTCGTCGGCGCCCAGCTCGAAGCGCTGCTCGGGCGCGAGGGCCGTGGGTACGACCAGAGCCAGCAGCATGCGGTGCAGATCGACGAGATTGATGAAGTTGGCTTGGCCGAAGTCGAAGTTGTCGACGCGGGTCTCGCGCAGGCTGTGGGGGCGCCACACGGTCTCGTCGCGGGCGGGCAGGCTGATCACGGTGCGGTCGGCGGCGCGCAGGCTGACGGGGTTGAGGTGGGCGCCGCCACGGGGGTCGTTCCAGCAGGCCGAATTGTAGCGGTGGCGCAGGCGAGCTGAGCCATAGTCGCGGCGGTGCAGTTCGGCCTCGAGCTGGCGCGGCCCCAGCCATTCGAACAGGCGGTTGTAGGCGGCGTTGTCTGACACCACGAAGCTGCGGTCGATGAGCTCGGCCACCGTCAGGGGGCGATAGGCGGCGCTGTCGGTGGCCTGGCAGGGCGAGGCCGCGCCGATATGTAGCGTGGTGGTGGCGGGGTCGAGGCCCAGCGCGCGCAGGCTGGTGAGAGCCAGAGCGGCTGTGGGCAGCTTGACCAAGCTGGCGGTGAAAAAGGCGCGGCTGGTGTCGAGCCCCAGGGTGTGGTGGCGCAGGTGAATCGAGCCCTTTTTGCCGCGGCTGATCTGGGTGAAGATGAGCTGCAGGCGATAGCGCCCGGGGTCGGCGGCCACCTGACGCAGCGGGCCCTGGGCCTGGTCGAGCACGCGGCGCAGCAGTGGCGACGCGTCGAAACCGATAATGGCCGGCCGCCGCCCCTCGCTGCCCACCCACACGCCCTCGATGGCCTGCGCACGCAGGCCCGGAGCGGCCATGACAGCGAGCATCAGCATGAGCAGCCGCAGCAAACGGCGGGATGGCAGCACAGTGGGTGTATTCTTGCACGCGAAATACGCCCAAACCCGTTAGCCCCCGCATCCCACACGTGGCAGACTCCACCCCCGCTCGCCCGGCGCACCGCCTCGGCCTCGTCTCGGCCACTGCGCTCGTCGTGGCCAACATCATCGGCACGGGCATTTTTACCACCACGGGCTTTTTGGCGCACGATGTGCCCTCGGGCTGGGCGATCCTCTTCATCTGGCTCTTGGGCGGGGTGCTAGCGCTGTGTGGGGCGCTGAGCTATGGCGAGCTGGCCTCGGCCATGCCCCGCTCGGGTGGCGAATACCACTACTTGAGTCGGCTCTACCACCCGGCGCTGGGCTTTGCGTCGGGGGTCGTGTCGCTGATCGCGGGCTTCGCGGCGCCGATCGCGGCCTCGGCCATGGCCTTTGGGCAATACGCCTCGGGGGTGCTGCCGGCGCTCGACTCGGCCTGGGCGGCGGCGATCTTGGTCACGCTGCTGAGCGTGCTGCACGCGCTCGACGTGCAGCGCGGCACGCAGGTGCAGAACTTCTTTACGCTGGTGAAGGTGGGGCTGATCGTGGCCTTCATCGGGGCGGGGCTGGTGCTGGCGCGGGGCGCGGCGCCCTCGCTGCTACCCACGACGACCGACTGGATGGCGGTGTTCTCGAGTGGCTTTGCGGTGGGGTTGGTGTTTGTGTCGTTTGCGTACTCGGGGTGGAATGCGGCGGCGTATCTGTCGGGCGAGATTCGCGAGCCGCAGCGCAACGTGCCCCGGGCCCTGCTGATCGGCACGCTGATCGTGGCGGCACTCTATCTGGGCCTGAACCTCGTTTTCATCACGGCAGCACCGCTCGCAGCACTCGACAACAAAGCCGAGGTCGGCGCCGTGGCCGCCGAGGCCCTGCTGGGCAGCGAGGGGGGCCGTGTGGTGAGCACCATCATCGCGCTGGCGCTGGTTTCGAGCGTGAGCTCAATGGTGATGGCCGGCCCGCGCATCACGGCCGCCATCGGCGAAGACCTGCCGGCTTTTGCGGCGCTGGCACGGCGCTCGGGCCGTGGCGGGCCGGTGCTGGCCCTCGTGCTGCAGTGGGCGCTGGCGCAGGCCTTTATCTGGAGCGCCACCCTACGCCAAGTGATCGAATACATCGGCTTCACGCTGGGGCTGTTTACGTTTCTGGCGGTGCTGGGGGTGTTTATCCTACGGGCGCGGCCACAGCTGGCCGAGGCGGCCGAGGGGCGCATCCGCACCTGGGGCTATCCGGTGGTGCCGGCGCTATTTCTCTGCCTGAGTGCGTGGATGGTCACGGCCATGCTGCTGCGCAAGCCCGAGGTGGCCCTGCCAGGCCTAGCCACAGTGGCGCTGGGCGTGGGGCTCTACTTCGTGGTGCGGCGGCGCGCGGTGCGCTGAGCTTGAAGAAAGGGGGGTAGGGCGCAGGGCGGCTACCTTAGCGGCATGGCGGTGGTGCACCTGACCTTCGACGACGGACCGGTGGCGGGCGTGACCGACGCCGTGCTCGACCTGCTAGCCGCACGGGGGCATCGGGCCACCTTCTTCTGTGTGGGGGCAAACCTCGAGCGGCAGCCCGAGCTGGCCCGCCGCGCCCTGGCTGAGGGCCACCGCCTGGCCAACCACACCCTGACCCACCCCGACGGCTGGCGCACGCCGACCGCCGCCTATCTGACCGAGGTGGCCGAGACCGATGCCCGCCTGACGGCGCTGGGCGCGCGGGGCCGACGATTCCGCCCGCCGTATGGGCGGCTGACGCCCGCGCAGTGGTGGGCCCTGCGCCATAGCCACCGCCTGACCTGGTGGCACAGCCTGGCGTGGGACTGGGATGCGCGCCTGAGCCCCGAGCAGTGCCTGCGCCGCGTGCTGCGCGGCCTAGGCCCCGGGCGAACGACCGTGCTGCACGATAGTGCGCGCGCCGCCCCCCGCATGCTGCCCCTGCTGCCCGCCCTGCTCAACGAACTCGACCGTCGTGGCTGGCGTTCGGTGCCGCTAGATGACTGATGCCCTGACCCTCGCCCTGCTGCTAGCGGCGCTGGCGCTGCCCGTGGCTTATGCTGGCTATCACGCCTGGCTGGCAGGGGCGTTGTGGCAACGCCCAACTCCCCTCGGCTCAAACGCAGGTGCCCCGTTACCATCGGTCAGCATTTTAGTGCCTGCACGTAACGAAGAAGATACTATCACTGCGTGTTTAGAGTCACTACTCACGACACGTTACGATGGCCGCTGGAATATTATCGTAGGCGAAGATCGATCTATGGATAAGACCTATGAGCATGTGAGCCGAATGATGGCTGAGCATCCACGAGTCAAGCTATTTCCCGTTCAGCATACGATCACTGGATTAGCAGGTAAACAGAATGTGCTAGCTCAGCTAGCTCAGCAGACAGATGCCGGCATCTGCCTCGTAGTGGATGCCGACTGCCGCGTGCAGCCCACCTGGGTGGCCTCAGTGGTGGCAGCATTCGACGTGCCGGAGGTAGGCTTGGTGTCTGGGCCCACAGTGGTGGAGGGCGACACGGCCCTGGCGAAACTACAGGCGCTCGACTGGCGCTATGGCATGGGCAGCTTTCAGGCCCTGGCGGAGCGCGGTCTGCCCGTCACGGCGGTGGGGAACAACATGGCCTGGCGCCGCACGGCCTATCAGGCCCTCGGGGGCTATGAGGCGCTACCGTTCTCGCTGGTCGAGGACTATCAGCTGTTTCGAGCTATGCGGGCGGCAGGCTATGCGGTGCGCTTCCCCTCCCATCCGTCGATCGTCAACCGCTCGTCAGCGGTGGGCGACCTGCCGACGCTCGTGCGGCAGCGGCGGCGCTGGCTGCGCGGGGCTGAGCAGTCGGGGGCGCCGCTGAACGCGCGGCTGCCCTTCATCGTGCAGGTGGGCTATCTGGGCGCGCTGCTCGCCGCCTGGGGGGCGGGGGGCTGGGCGGCTGTGCTGGCGGCGCTGGGGCTCAAAGTCCTGGTGGATGCCGCCTTTTTGGCGTTGGTGCAGCGCCGCTTCCTGCCCGGCGAGGCGCTGCCCTGGCGCTGGCTGCTGCCCCACCAGCTCTATCTGCTGCTGGCCCTGCTCGTGCTGCCGCTCTACCTTTACTGGCCCGGCCCCACCGTCTGGAAGGGCCGCGCCATCGCCTCGTAACCGCCACACCGGCCCCACCTATGCAAGACCTCTCGGCCGCCCTGATCCGCAACTTCCCGAACGACGAGCGTATGGGCTTCTACGTCAAGCCGAACCTGCCCGCGACCAAGCTGGGCAAGGTGCTTAACACCTTCACGCGCCTGCAGCCGGGCGATGTGCAGGCCTTTCACCTCGTGGGGGGCCTGCTGAGCACCGACGCGATTGCGTTCACGGGCACGAGTGTCTATCACGAGAAGGCCTTTTTCAACTACGAAGACCTGCGCGGGGCCTCGGCCAGCGGCAAGACGATCAGCGTCGAGGTGAACCAGAACGGGCAGGTGGTGCCCCACGTGCTCAAGACGGCCAGCGCCGAGGCGGCCACGATCTTGGCGCGGGTGCTCGACACGCTGGCGGCGGCGCCCAAGGCGGCCGATGTGACGACCGCACGCGACTATTCGGGCTATGACAAGGCCGCCGTGCCCTGGCTCGAGATTCGCGACGAGGTGATGCGCACCATCGACCTGCTGCACGAGCGCTTTCAGGCCGGCAAGGTGTCGCTGCTCGAATACGAAGAGAAGAAGACCGAGCTGCTCAGCCGATTGTAGCGCTAGTCGAGCATCCGCAGGAAGGCCTGTAGGTCGAGGATGGGGATGCCGAGTTCGGTGGCCTTCTGCAGTTTGGCGGGGCCCATGTCGGCGCCCGCGATGAGGTAGTCGAGGTTTTTGCTGACGCCCGAGGCGTTGGTGCCGCCGTGGGCGGCGATAAGGGCCTTGAGCTCGTCGCGGCCGATGGTGTCGAAGCTGCCGGAGATGAGCAGCTTCTTGCCCGCCAGCTTTTGGCTTAGCACCTCTTTCTTCTTGGCGGTGAATTGCAGGCCCGCCGCGCGCAGGCGCGCGATCAGGCGCTGGTGCTCAGGCTGCGCGAACCACTGCTGCACGCTCTGGGCGATGCGGCCGCCCACCTCGGGGGCCTCGAGCAGCTGGGCCTCGGTGGCCTCGGCTAGGGCATCGATGCTGCCGAAGTGTTCGGCCAGCTTAGCGGCCACGCCCTCGCCCACGTAGCGGATGCCTAGGCCATAGAGCACACGGTGGAAGGGGACCGCTCGTGAGGCCTCCAGGGCCGCGAGCAGGTTCTGCGCGCTCTTGGTGCCGAAGCGCTCGAGGCCCTCGAGCTGCTCGAGGCGCAGGTCATAGAGGTCGGCCGGGTCGGCCACGAGCTCGGTGCGGATGAGCTGGGCCACGAGCTCTTCGCCCAGGCCCTGGATATCGAGCGCGCGGCGCTGGGCGAAGTGTTCGAGGCGGCCCTGGCGCTGGGGCGGGCAGCCGTCGGCGTTGGGGCAGTACCACCCCACCTCGCCCTCGGTGCGCACGAGGGTGGTGGTGCACTCGGGGCAGTGGGTGGGGGGCACGATGGGCGCGGCACCGGTGGGGCGCTGGTCGGCGTTGACGCGCACGACCTTGGGGATGATCTCACCGCTTTTCTCGACCGTGACCACGTCACCCACGTGCAGGTCGAGGCGGGCGATCTCGTCGAAGTTGTAGAGCGAGGCGCGCTTGACGGTCGTGCCCGCCAGCAGCACGGGGCGCAGGTTGGCCACAGGGGTGATGTGGCCCGTGCGGCCCACCTGATAGCTGACGGCCTCGAGCACGGTGTCGGCCTGCTCGGCGGCGTATTTATAGGCCAGGGCCCAGCGCGGGCTCTTGGCGGTGGTGCCGGCCTCGGCGCGGGCGGCGATAGCGTCGAGCTTGACCACAATGCCGTCGGTCTCATAGGGCAGCTGCTCGCGGCGCTCGCGCCAGTGGGCGATATAGGCCTCGACCTCGGCCAAGCCTGCGCAGCGCTGCATGTCGGGGCTCACGGGCAGGCCCCACTGCCGCAGCAGGTCCATACGGGCGCTGTCGGTGGGGGGCAGCTCGCCCTCGGCCTCGAGGTAGTAGGCCCAGAAGCGGAGTGGGCGGCGGGCCACCTCAGCGGAGTCTTGCAGCTTGAGGGTGCCAGCGGTGGCGTTGCGGGGGTTCATGAGCGGGGGCTCGCCCAGCTCGGCGCGCTCAGCGTTGAAGCGGTCGAAGGCGCCGCGCTCCCAATAGACCTCGCCGCGCACCTCGAGGCGTGCGGGCCAGCCCTGACCTTCTAGTCGTAAGGGGATGCTGCGAATGGTGCGTGCATTGGGCGTGATGTCGTCGCCCTGCACGCCGTCGCCGCGGGTGACGGCATGGGCCAGCACGCCGTCGTGGTAATGCAGGCTGAGCGCCACACCATCGATCTTGAGCTGGGCCAGATAGGCGAGGGCGTCGGTGGTGCCGAGGGCCTTGCTTAGGCGGGTGTCGAACTCGCGCAGTTCGTCGAGGCTGTAGCCGTTGGCCAGGCTCTGCATCGGCCGCAGGTGGCGAAAGCTGGGGAAGCTCTTGGTGAGGCCGCCGCCCACGCGCTGTGTGGGACTGTCGGGCGCGCGCAGCGCAGGCCACTCGGCCTCGAGCTGCTGCAGCTCGGCTAGCAGCCGGTCAAACTCGCTGTCGCTGATCTCAGGCCGAGCCTCTACATAATAAAGACGGTTGTGCCGCTCGAGCTCGGCGCTGAGCTGGGCGATGCGGGCGCGGGCCTGCGCTTCGGTCATGGGGGTGGGGAGTAGCCGGAAGTGAAGAGGCCCAAAAATACCGGCGCGGGGCCACCGCCGCCCCCTTGGGCCGAAACCCACTAGCTTTGCGGCTCGTTTTTGCACCCCCTCTCGCCTGTTATGGATCGTCAGTCGCTCATCGGCCTCTCGCTCATCTTTTTGATCGTGATGGCCTGGGCCGTGTTTTTTCCGCCCGAGCCGCCTCCGGCCCGCCCTAGCACCCCGGCGGCAGACAGCACCGCCGTGGCCCCTGTGGCCGACCGCGCTGCCCCAGCCCCCAGCCCCGCGCCCACCGATGCGCCCGCTGCGGCATCGGCCACTTCGCCTGTTGACACGGCTCGGCAGCGCGCCGAGCGCTATGGCCGTTTCGCTTCTGTGGCGGCGGGTGAGGCTCGCACCCTGCGTGTGACCACCGATCGCCACGACCTGGTGCTGAGCACCCAGGGCGGGCGCATTGTGGGCGCAACCCTGCGTGGCTTCTACACCAACGACTCGCTGCCGCTGCCGATCCTGCCCGATGGGCCGGGCACCGGGCTGAGTGTGCAGTTCCGCCACGGTGGGCGCATCCTCGACTCGGGTGAGCTTTACTTCACGACCGCGCAGCGCGAGCCGCTCGTGCTCAGCGGGCAGCAAACGGCCACGGTGACCTATCGTGCCGAGGTCGAGGCGGGCCGGGCGATCGAGCTCATCTACACCTTCGGAGGTGATCGCCACGAGGTGGGCGTGGCCGTGCGCCTGATCGGCCTAGGCGAGCTGATTACGAACAACGACCTGCAGCTGCGCGCTGCCCTCGACGTGCCTCGAACTGAGCGCAACCTGACCGACCAGCGGAACAACACCACGGTGTTCTACAACTATTCGGGTGACATCGAGCGCCTGAACCCGATGGAGAACGAAGAGGTGCAGAAGGAGTCGCCCCAGGGCAGCATCCGCTGGGTGGCGCTCAAGAGCATGTTCTTCACTGTAGGCCTACTGCCGCAGAAGCCCTTCGAAGCGGCCACGGTGATGACCACGCCCGTTGCACCCGCCGAGACCGAACTGACCGGCACCGTCAAGCGCCTCGAGACCTATGTGCAGGTGCCCTATGGGCATGGCCCCGACGAGCGCACCGAGCTGCGCCTCTACCTCGGCCCGAACGATTTCAACGTGCTGAAGCAGTATCCAGACCAGTTCGAAGACCAAATGGAGATGGGCTGGACCTTCATCGGGTGGATCAACAAATACATTGTGCTGACGGTGTTTAAGACCGTCGAGGGCTGGACGCGCAACTATGGTCTGGTGATCTTGGCCCTGGCGATTTTCATCAAGCTGTTGATCTCGCCGCTGACCTATCGCAGCTATCTGAGCAATGCCCGCATGCAGGTGATCAACAGCCTGCCCGAGGTCAAAGAGCTCGACGAACGCTATAAAGAAGAGCCGCTCAAGCTGCAGAACGCCAAGATGGCCTTCTATCAGAGTGCGGGTATCAGTCCGCTAGCGGGGTGCATTCCGGCGCTGCTGCAGCTGCCGATTTTGATTGCGATGTTCAACTTCTTCCCCAAGTCGATTGAGCTCCGGCAGCAGCCCTTCGCCTGGGCACCCGACCTGTCGAGCTATGACAGCATTTTGAACTTCGGCTTCAGCATCCCCGGCATCGGCGACCACCTGTCGGGCTTCGCCATTCTGATGACGATCTCGCAGCTGGCCTACACCTACATCTCGCAGCAGGGGCAGAACTTCACCGGGCCGAACGCCTCGCTGAAGTATCTGGGCTACATCATGCCGGTGATCTTCTTCGCTGTGCTGAACAGCTATTCGTCTGGCCTGAGCTATTACTACCTGCTCATCAACCTGCTGACGATCGGGCAGACCTTTGCGATCAAGGCCTTTATCAACGAAGAGGCGATCAAGGAGAAGATTCACAAGACGCGGGCCACCAAGGGCAAGGCTCCGGCCAAAACCTCGGGACTAGCCCGCTGGCTCGAGAGCCAACAGAAGAAGCAAGAGGCGATCCTGCGCGAGCGTCGGCAGCAGCAAACGCCGGGGCGGCGCGGGCGCCGGGGTTAAGCATCAGTTTGAAGCAGGCGTGGCCTGGCCCACAGCGTGGGCCAGGCCACGTGGCATTCGGGGCATGGCAAAATGCGGCCCTTGGCGCTGTTTGTGCAAGCTTTTCGGACTATCCACATGCGAAAACGGGCGGTAGGCTCGGATTTCGCAAGGATTTCCCCTACTTTTGCACGCAAATCACCGCCTACCTCCACCGTTTCACATGGCTATCCTGCGTTTCCGGGCCCTCGAGGCCGTCCAGAACCGCGACGAAGTCTTCGTCGAGCCCCTGCAGAACCTGCAGGAGACCTTCGCCAGCAACGTGTTTACCCTCTCGGTCATGCGGCAGTATGTGTCGGCCGAGGCGTATGAAGCCGTGCAGGGCCTCTCGGCCGGCAGCACCATCGAGCGCCAGGTGGCCGACGAGATCGCCAGTGCGATGAAGACCTGGGCCGTGTCGAAGGGCGCCACCCACTACACCCACTGGTTTCAGCCCCTCACGGGCCTAACCGCCGAGAAGCACGATGCTTTCTTCACGCTGTCGTCGGATGGTCGCCCACTCGAGCGCCTGTCGGGTGGCGAGCTCAGCCAGCAGGAGCCCGACGCCTCGTCCTTCCCGTCCGGCGGCATCCGCAACACGTTTGAGGCCCGAGGCTACACAGGCTGGGACCCCAGCTCGCCCGCTTTCGTCATCGGCACCACCCTCTGCATTCCGTCGATCTTCATCAGCTACACCGGCGAGCACCTCGACTACAAGGGCCCCCTGCTCAAGACAATTTCGCTTATCGACCACGCCGCCACCGAGGTCTGCCAGCTGTTCGAGCGCGGCGTGACGCAAGTCAAGGTCACCCTCGGTCCCGAGCAGGAATACTTCTTGGTCGACCGGGCCTTCTTCGAAGCTCGGCCTGACCTCGTGCTCGCTGGGCGCACCGTCGTCGGCGCCGCCCCCGCCCGTGGCCAGCAGCTCGAAGACCATTACTTCGGCACCATCCCTGAGCGCGTCATCAACTTCATGATCGACTTCGAGGCCGAGGCCCTCAAGCTCGGCATCCCCGTCAAGACGCGGCACAACGAAGTGGCCCCCAGCCAGTATGAGTCGGCGCCCTTCTTCGAAGAGATGAACCTGGCCGTGGACCACAACCAGCTGCTCATGGATGTGATCGAGCGCGTGGCCAAGCGCCACAACCTGCGCGCTCTGCTGCACGAGAAGCCTTTCGCAGGGATCAACGGCAGCGGCAAGCACAACAACTGGTCGCTCGGCACCAACCTGGGCCGCAACCTATTCTCGCCCGGCAAGACGCCGAAGGACAACCTGCAGTTCCTCACCTTTCTCATCTGCACGATCAAGGCGATTCACGTCAACGCCGACCTGCTGCGCTCGTCGATCGCCAGCGCCGGCAACGACCATCGCCTCGGCGCCAACGAAGCCCCGCCGGCCATCATCTCGGTCTTCCTCGGGCAGGAGCTCGACGGCATCCTCAACGAACTGGAGAAGACCTCGGTGCAGGCCAAGATCAGCCCCAAGGCTCCGCTGCAGCTTGGCATCAGCCGCATTCCGCAGTTGCTACAGGACAACACCGACCGCAACCGCACCTCGCCCTTCGCCTTCACCGGCAATAAGTTCGAGTTCCGCGCCGTCGGCAGCTCTGCCAACATCGCCTCGCCGATGATCGTGCTGAACACCATCGTGGCCGACCAGTTGCTCAAGTTCAAGGCCGAGGTCGACGCCCGCATCGAAAAGGGCGAGGCCAAAGAGGTGGCCATCGTCGAGCTGCTGCGCAAGTATGTCAAAGAGTCGAAAGCCATTCGTTTCGAGGGCAACGGCTACAGCGACGAGTGGAAGGCCGAGGCCAAAAAGCGCGGTCTCTCGAACATCACTTCCACGCCCGAGGCCCTCGACGCCATCGTGTCGAAGGCCAGCGTTGAGTTGTTCGAGCGCCACAGCATCATGACCGAGCGCGAGCTGCACGCCCGGCACGAGATTCGCCTCGAGATCTACGCCAAGAAGATCGGCATCGAGGCGCAGGTGCTGGCTGAGATGAGCATGACGCAGGTCGTGCCCGCCGCGCTGCAGTATCAGAAAGAGCTGATCGAGTCAGTCGAGGGGATGAAAGACATCGGCCTGCCCGCCGCCACCTTCGCTTCGCACGTCGATCTGATCAAGCAGATCTCGGGTCACGTGGCCGACATTGTCAAGGGCGTCGAAAAGATGGAGGCCGCCCGCGCCAAGGCCGAGGCCACCGAGGCCGCTCGGGCCCGTGCCATCGCTTTCCAGAAGAACGTGGTCAGCCAGTTTGAGCCCATCCGTGCGGCGGTCGATGCCCTCGAGACCATCGTCGACGACGAGCGCTGGCCCCTGCCCAAGTATCGCGAGATGCTGTTTATGAAGTAAGCCGCTCGCATTGAAGTGTCGCCCGTGGGCCGGTCATCGACCGGCCCGCGGGCGTTTGGGCCTGCTGAGGCTGACCCGCCGCCGGGTACCTTTGCCCCGCAAACCACCCCTCCCCCATGGCCCTGCTCGCCCCCGCCCCTACCACCCACCACGCCCTCTACACCCGCCACGCCGCCATTCTCGAGTCGGCCCTGAAGGCGTTCCACAGCCGCGCCTTCTTCGCTCAATACCCCGAGATGCCCTCGCCCAAGATCTATGGCGAGACGGCCGAGGCCGACGGCAAAGCCCGCTGGGACGCCCTACTGGGCCAGCCGCTGCAGCTGCGCCAGTCCAGCACCGGCACGCGCGTGTCTGACGAGGCCTCGGCCTTCACGCGCCAGCCGCTCGGCATCGCCTATCCC
>VYMD01000117.1_pt1 | contig 21299 bp, 21 predicted proteins | sample 5115311 | NCBI WGS metagenome assembly VYMD01 (sample SAMN12291779, study PRJNA351875) | freshwater metagenome | isolation source: freshwater lake | place: USA: Michigan, Wintergreen Lake | collected 2013-08-08
AACTTGAGCAAGATCCTGAAGCTGGGCAAGAATATGGAGTCGTACCGAAACAACCTAATGATTCAGTACATGCGACATTCGTGATTTGGGCAGACGAGCCAATTAAAACTCTGATACTTGTTACCAATGGATTTGTACCACTAACAAAAAAACCGGAACTAGCTGTAAAAGTTACTGTTAATGAATATGATGACAATGCCGAGGCGCTTGTAGGAGTACCAGAAATTACTCCCGTAGATGAATTTAAACTTAAACCAGAAGGCAAAGTAGGAGAAATCTCAAATTTTGTCGCGGTCAAGTTATTCGGTAAATCAACGAAACTTGGAGTAATGCTTGCACTTGATCCAGTCGGAATACCGATGCTCCGTGAATATGCCGTTACTCCAGCGCTTGTAGTAGAATAATTCATGACTACAGGAGCCTTACTTGCCTTTGGCGCGACAGCTATCAACAATCCGAAAGTTTCTAAAGATTTATCTTTCTTGGGTGTAAGCCCCGTTTGTTCACAGTGTAAAAGAAAACTTACAACCGCTAATAGAATTGGAATTAATATTTTTTTCATTCTCATGAAGAATATAAATCTTTTAAATCAGTCAAACGAAAAAGGAATGAGAGCTAAAAAAACCGTTCCATTTATGCTTTGCCGGATCGCATTTTCACCTAACCACTTTAATGTCATGGAATTTTTTCAAGATATAGTCCCCAAGCAGACAAGGATTTCCGCCTAATCTATTGAGAAGGATCTATTTAATTGATAATCCCCTTTCCGCTTGAGAAAGGGGATTCGAGTGACAAGCTTATTTCTTCTTCTTGGCTAAGTTAGTTGTTATTGCAAAATTAGTAAAATACTGGTCTAACGCTTTTTTTGTCGCTTCAACCAATATTGGTTGAATACCTGTAGTTTTGTTATGAACGAATGTTAAATTTAGTGCATTTAGCAAAGCTCCGGCTTTTGCTCCTGCACCGTCTAATGAATCATCGCCAACATTCGCAAATGATCCACCTCCGGAAGAAGTATTTGAATAGGAAAGGTTTCCCTTCGGATCAAATAGAAGGCCGTGAATATCCACAGTAAAATCACCCATGGTTACAATCCTAAAGTCAGAGCGGATAAGCAGAATGGCATCTACCTTCGTCTCAGTGGCGATTTTTGGTATTAGCAATAGATCCTCATCTTTAAGGATCAGCATTCCTTGATTGAGGTTTAAATAATTACTCTGAATTTTATTTTTTGATTCTAGAGATGTGAATGTTGGAGAGGATGATAGAATTTCATTGGAAACCAAAACAGCATTTACGTTTTCTGAAAAAGATTTTGGTAATCCTTTGGTTAAGGAACCTACATCTGTAATTTCGGCATAATATTTTTGATTTGTATTTGCAATTGAGACAGTGATCTCAGCTTCCTTGTTCGACATGTACGTTAAAATCAGAATTTTGCTTTTGGGATTTAACGGAATTGGAGCTACGGCTTTGCCAGCGTTATACGTAATCGGATGAGAGGCACAGCCTATCATAGTTACGGTGACCAATAAAGAGAAAAAAGTTTTCATGCGGAATCCTTTGGATTTTAATTTTTAACATACTTTTAAGTAAAACAAAGAAAGTAAAGGTAAATTTCCGTCTGAGGCCGTTATTGGAACATCGTCTTTTAAAAAGGTGAGTTCCAAAACGTTAGTCGTGGTAGTAGAAAAAATGAATATCGTTTAAACTAGAATACAGAGTGCTTTATTTTTTTCCGCTCATCTTATCATGAATAGCGTCCGCAGTCAGAATCCCCTTTCCGTGAGAGAAAGGGATTCTTAGTCGAGATTATATCCTTTTTACTATTTCTCTTCTGGGATGAGTTTACAACTAGCAAGCTCTCTTTCACCTGTTGATTCATCGGTCAATTGAATGTTCGCACGTGCTCCAATGGCTCCCATTTGAATTGTTCCTTTTACATAAACAGTCTGGTCTGCTTTCAATTCGAGTTCAACTTCGCTTTTGCTTTCTGTTGTTTCTGCAACTAACTTTATTTTCCCAGGCTTTACATAGTAAGGAAAGTAACCACCATTTTTTAGAGAGGTCACTAGATTTCCTTACGATTTCACGTCATAAGATACCACCTAACCTACATAGGCTGATGACCTGCATATGAGTACCAAAGCTTTGTCAGATGGTACCTTTTCAGATTTCTGATACGCTGGACCAAGACTTGCACAATTTTCCGTAAAAACTGCAATAACGAAAAAAGAACATTAACTTTCAATATTTTCATTGTTAACCTAATTGAATTCCCATCTGATTTAATATAGTGAATCTCCTTTGTAATATTTTTATTTTGTTAGAATAATAAAATATTCTATACTCTTCCATTATTTGTCCATAAATACTTATTAAAAGCCGCATCCAGTATTGGCAACGCATGCTGAGTTGCTATTAAAACAACTGGAAGTATTGTTATTGCATGCAAATGGAAAGCTAACAGTACATCCAGCCGCAGTGCCAGTTGTGTTGCAGGTGCGTGCTGTTTTTTGGGCATTAGAAACAACAAGTATCTCTATTGGGAAGCTCTCCGAGTTTCGTATCGTCGCGCCTGACTCGCCATTTAGAATCGCTGTGACGGTGTATGTAACAAATGCGTTAGAAGTCAGCGATGTCGGAGTACCCGAAATCCTTCCCGTTGAAGTATTTTATGAAACACCGGTTGGAAGGGAAGGCGATACTGAATACACAACATTAGAATATCCGATAAGCGAATAAGATGAGGAGTCAGTACTTGAGGAGAGCGATAAGGAAATCGATGTCACATTCTGCTCTGCAAAAAAACGAGTGGAAGTCCCATAGCTAAGACCACCTGCAAAACCTATCTCCTTTGTTATTAATCCGCTTGTCGAAGAAGATCCGTAGCCAACGATGAGTTTTGTTGTGGTAGCTGCTCCGGTTACTGTAGTCGGTACTGTTCCAGTAACAGAGGTAGTGGTTTCGTCTGAAGTACCTATGGTAAAAGGGGAACCGATTCCGAATGAGCCAAACAATTTATTTCCAGTGCCAGTAGGTTGAAAATTAGTTCCCGTTACTGCAATTTTGCTTCCAAAAGTAACAACCGAAGGAGTTACGTTCGTTACAGTGGCAGCTGCGGGACGAGTCGCCAATAGCAAGATCGGAGCATAATCAGGTTCTGCTTTCTCAGCTTTGCAGGTTATGATGGATTGCAGGATTAAAAGATATAAAGTTATTCGAATGAAATAGCGCATAATCGGACACATATTACGCAAAGGTGCACCCCCGCCCCCCGTTTTGTCAAACTCTTTGTAAGGCGGTGTCTCAAAGAATAAAGAAATGATGGCGATTTTGTAAAAAAACATATGAGACATAATTCGGCGAGTGTCAGCTTTGCACGACTTAGCTGAAAATTAACTACATATTAGCCTAATTAAGGTTATTGCTGCTTTAGAACTTAAAACCTATTTGGGCATGTTAGCTCAGAGATGGATCATCTTTCTAAATGATTTTTTAATGTTCACCACTTAGGAACAAGGTAGGGGTTTTTCCAAGATTGAGCCCTAAATACAGAATGGTTGTTCCGTCTGCGCGACACAATGCCCATTTTAGGAAGTGCACTGGCGCGAGAGGCAACGATAGATTACAAAAAAAGAGCTGGGAGATTCAGAAAGAAAAACTTCTGAAAAGTAAACTCCTTCTAGGATTTTCTGTCCAGACAGACGCGCTTTTTTAAAGCATTGTCTAATCTATTTTTTGCAAACGTTGAGACTTTTTAAATTTTATGAAAAAATTAGTTTAACATCAAATTAATTTTGACTTTTTATCAGGCCTCCCAGTCCATTCTGATAGAATGGAAAAACAAACCAAGGACTCGGAGCAGGCACCGGTAGGGAAAAAATTTCTTTTTGGGATAGATTCCCCAGCAATTTCAAGAAGGAAGTTGATTGGCAAAACAATCTCAGTTTTGGCCGCCCTAGCTATTGGTTCTTATACATTCAAACGCAATCAGGAGAAAAAAATGAAAACATCTGTGATCTTACAATCCGTTCCTCTCAGCTTCCAGTGGCCCACTGCAGATCCTTTTCTTTTTTGTGTTCATCACGAAGACCACTACCCCAAAGGAAATGGGAAATTTGGACCCAAGGCCTCACTAGAAGGGCGCGACATTGGACAAGACTTTGCGGGAAAGGATGGCTGGAGGATGTATCATGGCGACGATATTCCAGGTTTTCCCGGTCACCCGCACAGGGGTTTTGAAACGGTAACCGTAGTTCAAAAGGGAATGGTTGACCATGCGGACTCTCTGGGTGCCGCAGGCCGTTATGGAGATGGGGACGTTCAATGGATGACAGCGGGAGCTGGTGTCCAACACTCCGAGATGTTTCCTTTATTGTATGAAGACAAAGAAAATCCGATGGAGCTATTTCAAATTTGGCTCAATCTTCCCAAAAAAGATAAATTTGCTCCACCTCATTTTACGATGATGTGGAACGAAAACATTCCAGTGAGAACAAACGAAGATCCAAATGGAAATCGGTGGAAGGTGAAAACCGTCGCTGGAAGTTTGTTTGGTGAAAAACCTTTAGCACCACCACCAAATTCGTGGGCAGCTGATTCTTCCAATGAAGTAGGAATATATATTTTGGATTTTCAAGAGAGAGCTGAATTTAAAATTCCCGCATCTTCTCCTGGACTTAACAGAAATGTATACTATTTCCGCGGCCAAGGTTTACGGATAAATGGTTCTGAAATTCCGGCGACTCATATGTTTAAAGTTCCATCTGAGGAATCATTGAGTTTGCAAAATGGGAATGAAGCTGGCAAAATTTTAATTTTAGAAGGAAGACCAATTGCAGAACCAGTCGTTCAATACGGCCCTTTTGTAATGAATACTCCCGAAGAAATTCAAACTGCTTTTAACGATTACCGTCAAACACAGTTTGGTGGATGGCCTTGGGACACGTCAGATCCTGTTCACGTTGGGAAAGGACGTTTTGCACGCCATGCGAATGGTAAGGAAGAAACTCCTACTTAAGATTTTACCACATAGGAAGTAGATAAGGGTTTTTCCAAGATCAGATCCTCAAATCCAGTATGGTTGTACCGTCTGCGTGACGCAATGCTCTTTATAGAAAGCGGACTGACGCGAATGGCGACGATATTTTACATTTAATCCCTTGTTTGGGACTTGGACTCGAAAGACGATCTGTGCATAAATAGTAAATCTACGATATTTAAATTCCAGAAAATGGAAGGACCCGTTCTAAGCTTCAAATCAGCTTTGTAAACTATAGCAACGGGTCCTTACTTATTTAGAAAGTAGTGCCCGTTGGAAATCCAGTGAAGCTGAATATTCCACCTAACATAGTTTTTATCGTGCTAGCTCCCACATTCGTCTGGTTCAATACTAGGGTCGAAAAAGTTGTTAGCGATCCCGTACACGAACCCGTGGCATCAGTAAATGTTGACCCTGTCGCATTGGAACAAGAAGTTGATGCCGCCGGGCAAGAAGCTGATTGTCCAAACTGTCCAGAAGCATAAGCAAGTGATGATGATGTTTTCATTTGAACGCCACATCCTACGCCAGTATAGTTTGCATTTGATCCTGATGAAGCTGTGAGATCAGAACCATTTGAGATTTCGAAAGTTCGCGTTACTGAATTGGCTTTGATTTGAACCCATGAGAAAGTACCGCTTGTATCTCGGCTGATTTGATGAACTTCCAAATCATTTCTGGCAATATTGATTTTTGCTAATACTGCAATGGTAGGCGGCTCGTTACTCGTACTATTTTGAATCTCGGCTAAGTAAATATGTGTTGTGTCACGTCCAAAGTAAACTCTCAAAGATGAGGAGATATCTCGGCGGCAAGTCAAGGTCATGGGGAAACTAAAGGATGCATTGCCAGATGGTGCCGTATTTAATGCAGTGTAGTTATTCGCGGCAGGAATTAGGCAACTCGCAGGTATGCTTGACCGAAGTTCTGTTACACGAGAGTCTACCTTACTTAGTCTATCTCTAAAGTTCGAAGGACCTGGTTTAAAAAATCTGTCTTGGACAGTTGATGTGGATCTAGTAGATGTAGTATAACTCGTGTCCTTCAATGTGGTGGGTAGAGCTTCTTGCACTATGGTCAAAAGCGGTGGAATGCTTTCGGAACTTTGGCTTGCGAGAATCGCGAGTAGTGCCGTATTGTCGTCTTTCTTCTTCGGTGTGCACCCAGCAATGAAAAGTGCCACTAAGGAAAGGGATGAAATGAGCTTAAATAGTTTAGTATTCATAAGTCCTAGTTTAACCGTTTTTACACAATCCGCCTAGGGTCGAAATGACCTACGAATCAATTGTTTAGTGGAAATTTCAAAAAGAAGAAGCCTCCATGTTCGAAACGCATTTGCCTTTTTTTCCCATGCAACGTTTGGACTCTTGAATGAATGCTTTCCAGACCCAATCCAGAAGCATTCTTCAGCAGAGTCGCTCTGATTTCTTTTTCAGAAAATCCTCGCCCATCACTTACGACAGAAAAGTAAATCGATTCTTTCTTTCGGATAAGTCGTATCTTCATCTTTGAGATTTTGTCATGTTTGTTGATGTTTGCGATTACTTCATAAAAGAGAGCGAGTAAATGTTCTTTTTGCCAAATGTCAAAACAGTCTTTCTCTAAGTTGGTTTCAAATTCAACAGAATACTTTCCCAAAGCTATGAGTCGCTGGATATGAGATCTCATAGATTCTAAAACATTTCTTTCTTCATTCGTAGAAGATCGAACGGTCAGAACTAAGGCTCTGAATCGAACTAAGAAACTTTGTATTTTTCTTACCATGAAATCTTTATCGTTGTCTTGAGAGCTTTCTAAAAGTAGGTCCAGGTCGGAACCTAGTTCATCGTGTAACTTTCTAACTATCGATTCCTTTTCAAGCTTTCGGTCATTCTTTTCCTTTTGTAATTCTTCTTGAAACTTTACCTTTTGTTCAGCTTCTTGTTCGGCGAGAGAAAATTTCTTTGCTAATAATAGAGAATGTAAGAGAATCAGAAACAACAGAGCTATCGGAAACGTGTAAGGAATGAGTTCTATATTTGTAGAAAAACCAGACCATGAATCTTGAAAAATAGAAGGTGTTAGGATTAGCAATCCCATAAAGACCGGAGTTGCAAATGGAAGTCGTAAAATTAACGCTTTTAGCATTCGAGTTAGAACAAGCGTTCCCAGGATTGGATGTATAATCAAAGCGTACTTATAAAAAATACTCATTTCTGGTTCTGGAGCGATTAGAAAAAAAGAAATGAGAAGAACTGTTGGAATCAATAAAACTCGGATCCATATTTTTCCAAAAACTGAAGGAAAAAATGAATACATTAAAAAAGCATGAATTAAATGGAATGAGATTTCGAGAGAAGCTTCCATTCTAAATTTTATGGTATAATTGATAAAAGGAAAGAAGCTATAGACAAATACAGACGTAATTGCAGAATAAATGGAAACCGCAAAACAAAAACAGGCTAAAAACAAAGGTGCCTTGTCTTTTCTTCGTTGCGTAAAGAAAAATAGAAAGAATATTCCAATAAAAAGCAAAACAAAAAATTCAATCACAAAAGAAAATACTTTCCTCGTAAAGTATTTGATTAGCTCAAACTGATTGTAATAAATAAACTTCGATCGAATTCCTCCTTTTGCTTGATAGCTTCCTAATTTTCTGTTATCGATCACTAACTTTAAAGTATGCGATCCAGGAGTTAAATAAACAAGTGATTCGGATCTGATTTCGCCCAAATCCTCACTGTCCCAAGTCCATCGATGTGGATAACGAATCAGAGGCAGGAGAAGCCATTTCCCTTGACAGTCTTCACCTAAGTGAAGCTCTTTTGAAAAATCTACTTTTGCTTCGTATGGTATTTCTTTTTTTATATTTGCCCAATGTTCTTCCGTAGAAAATTCACCTAAAACTTTTCCATTCCAAATATAAGTGATATCCGAAAAAAGTGTGCCCTCGGGATCTAGACAACCTGTGATTTCGTGTGCGCCAAGATTGGAAGAGGCACATAACAAAGTGAATATTAAAAGGATTCTAAAAGCCATCAGGTTTTTGTATGATTCCCAAACGATTCCCTTTTAATATTGCTTCTTGTTTGGAGCCAACATTCAGTTTCTGATAGATTCTTTCCAATGTGTGCCGGACTGTATGCGAGCTAATGTCTAACTCATCTGCAATATCAGCGATTTTAAATCCTACAGCAATCATGTTTAAAACTTCATTTTCCCTTTTGCTGAGAATCAAATCAACAGTCTGCAAAACACTTTCTTTTGAAATTTTTTCCATTAGATAACGAGCCACTTTTGGAGTTAGGCTTGCACCTCCCTCTATCAATTGCTCACATTCATCAACAAACTTTAATCCTCGAGTCAAATCCTTAATCCAATAGCCATGGCAACCTTGAGTGATGGCTTTTAAAATCGTTTCTTCATCTTCAAACACTGTATAAATGAGTATCTTCGCCTTTGGTTTCAGGGTTTTTAATTTAGGCAAAGCATCGATTCCGCTCATATTTGGCAATCCCACATCCAAAATAATTAAATCCATCGTTAAATTAACAATGCCATTGAATGCGGATTCAGCCGATGAAAAACAACCGTTGACATTCCAGTTTTTATGATTTAGGAACTGAGATTGGATCCACTTTGAAACTTCTGGATGGTCTTCGATGATGGAAACGGTAGGCATGGGAGATTCTGGGTATTATATGATTTTATATAAAATAATGTCAAGTAAATTGACTGCCTGGGAATTATGAATTAAGTCTTCACGAATTCTTTACAATTTAATTCTCTATAATGCTGAACTTCTTTGAAAATACTGGTTAAAAATAAATCCACGAATAAATTATGTTAGCTGATCTGTTTGTATTCCTGTTTCAATCTAAAGTAATATAATTAGAAAAAACTTTCACAGAAAAAATGGAAAACATTGCTGAAAAACATAAAGAGGAAATCAAATTCGAGTGTTATGGTCTGATTCCTGCCGTTTTAAAATCCAAAGACATCGATCCTGCATGGCAAAGATGAATTTTGACATGGCTCGACAAGAAAGAATCCTCTTGAAAAGTAACTTCGACTTTGTGATTGTGAATCCAGGAAATTTTAGCAAAACAATTTTCTGTTGTTGAATATATCAATTATGTTAATCGGATTTCCTTGTGTCGAACATCCAGAAAAACCAATCCGAATATGAGGAAAGAAAAAAATGATGGAATTTAATTCATTATAAAACATTTGCATATTTTAGAATTTTCTGATACAACTCTTCTGGACGAAATGGTTTAGAAATAAAGTCATTCATTTTATAATCTTGCGCTTTGTTTTTACTCTCTAAAAACACATCTGCAGATAAGGCAAGTATGGGAACCTGCTGGAAATATTTATCTTCTCTACTTCGAATCAATCGACATGCTTCAAATCCATCCATTTCTGGCATTTGTAAGTCCATAAGAACGATATCATAGGATTTATCTTGAATTTTTTCGATCGCTTTTATTCCGTTAGTTGCAACATCAAAAGCGATTCCCCATTTTTCAAAAAAACGAGAGGCCAAGATAATGTTTACATCATTGTCTTCGACTAAGAGCAATTTTTTTCCTTTCAAGGAAAGTTTTGATAGATCTGCATTTTCTTTTTCTATTTCTTGATCCCAGGAAGACGCTCTTTCTAAAGATAAACTAAAATAGAATTTGGATCCTTTACCTAATTCACTTTCTAAATGAATTTCACTTTTCATGATCTCGATGAGTTTTCTTGAAATAGAAAGTCCTAATCCAGTTCCTCCATACTTTCTTTCGTTTCGAGAATTCTCTTGAGTGAATGCCTCGAATACTTTTTGCTGGTACTCCAAGGGAATGCCGATTCCAGTATCAACAATTTCAAATAGGATAACAGCCGTATTTTCATTGAGGGATTCTAAACGGACAATAAATTCAACTTTTCCTTTCTCTGTAAATTTAATGGCGTTATTGAGTAAATTATTTATAACCTGACCTAGGCGAAGCGAGTCACCTATCAGAAAATCAGGAATGTCCTCAGCAATTGACGAAACGATCTGAATTCCTTTTTCTTTCGCCTTAGGTGAATGCAGTTTTATTATCTGCTCTAATGTAAACCGCAATGGAAATTTATTTTTTTCTAACTTTAATTTGCCAGATTCAATTTTACTAAAATCCAAAATATCATTGATCAAGTTCATTAGGTGATCGGCAGAAAATTTCAACGTTTCAACCAATTCCTTTTGATAAGGAGCAAGATTAGATTCCAACAATAAATGCGTAGTCCCGATTACTCCATTCATGGGAGTGCGGATTTCGTGACTCATTGTTGATAAGAATTCGGCTTTGGCTCTGGATGCCCCTTCAGCCTTCTCTTTTGCTATCGTTAGATTTTCTTCATTTTTGACTTGTTCGGTGATATCTGTGTGAGCACCTACGAGACGAATCACTTTCCCCTTATCATCCTTCTGTCGAATCGCTCGACTGAGAATATGCACCGTCGTACCATTCTTGTGTCTAAACCTTTGAACTGCTTTAAATTCGGATGTTTTCCCAGAGATAAAATCCTCTGTTAGTTCTAGCGCTTTCAATAAATCATCTGGAAGTATAATTTTTTTCCAGTTATCCATAGTATTTTCAAATTCGGAGTCAGTATATCCGAACATCTCTTTCCATCTAGGAGAAAAATAGATAACGTCAGTTTGAAGATCCCAGTCCCAATAACCATCATTACTTGCTGTTAATGCTAATTCATATCTATCATTTACAAGTGCCAATTGGCTCTGGAATTTTTGCTTCTCCTCGTTTTCTTCAAGTGACATTAAGATCGTAGCACACGTACTAGAAAATGGCTCTAAAAATTTTATCGTATCTTCATTATAACCATTTGGACTATTTGCGATCCCTGCCATTCCAATCATTCTATCCCGGATGAAGAAAGGTATTCCTAAAAAAGATTCAAGAGCTGGATGGCCAAAGGGGATACCTCCACTTCTTGGATCTGTTTTTGGGGAATTGGAAATCACGGCTTTTTGTGAAGTCATCACGGAACCGAACAATGTTTTCAAATTTCGGAACTCTATGCCATCCGCAACATTGTCTTCAAAAAATTTACGAGTGTCTTCATTCCAGGCAATATTAGTAATAGAATACGTTTTTAAATAAGGGGCCCCTTGAGTATCTTGTAAAACTTTACCGATAAATCCATACTGACTCGAAGTTAACTTTAAAAGAGTTTCTAAAAGCATATCAAAAATCTTTTGAATGCTCCAGTTGCTTGCGATAAATTCTTTTTGGGCAACATAAATTGCACTGAGTAACAAATTGCTCAAATGCGAAGAATTTTGTTCCATGATTTTTTCCTCCCTAAGAATAGACGAAAGTGATCTCTACGACTTGTTTTGACTTCTTACTACGAAGAACCTTAATTTTAAGCTAATCTCAAAACACCAATGAATCTATTGTAAAATTGATCTTATGTTCACTTATACTCTCACCCCTAGCTGGTTTCAAACGAAAAAGCTGATCTGGAAAAATATAAATACTGCGAGATGATTGCCATTAGTCGATACAATTTCAAAGAGTAATAATTCTAATGATCTCCGCGCGTTAGGGATCGACCGGTGGCCGCGCCAGAGGGAGAGCCCGACCCGTTCACTTTCCAGTTCTACAAGATTAAACAAATCGGGAACGCCCAATCTCTTTAAAATTTTTCAGAGGAACGGCAGACTGCGAAGGGTCTTCTCGACTAACAGAATATTGCAGAGATCAGGCATGGTGCATGAAATGCCTCCATAAAGAGTGGACGAGCAAGAGTAAGTATATGAATTCTAGAATTAAAAATTGACTAAAGTTTGTTTTTTTAAAGTTTTGATGGAAGGAATACCAAGAATGACAGCTGATAAAGTTTTTCGAATTGCTAACATCCTAGCATTGCTCCCATGGATATTGATGGCCGTTTTTCCAAAATGGGAGTATACTGCGATTGTCATAAATTCCTATATTTTTCCTATAAGTTTGTCCTTACTCTACACCTTATACATCAGTCTAAGTTTTGGAAAAAGCAAAGGTAACTTTCGGACTCTAGATGGCCTTGCCAGTTTATTTCGAAACAAGAATGCATTGCTGGCTGGCTGGATTCATTACTTAGCCTTTGATATTTTGGTTGGTGTATATGAATGGAAAGATGCTCTCTCGATAAGTCTACCGCAGTATTTACTGATTCCTGCTCTGTTTTTTACGTTAATGTTTGGTCCTTTTGGATATATACTCTATTTATCCATCAGGTATGTATTTCTTAATTTTTAAATGAATAAAGTTGATGTGGATGGAAAAAGGAATCATTTATATATATGAGGTGCTGGGGCCTCGTGTCCTACTCTCTTTTTCTAACATTCTTTGCCTTCTCTTATTATCCGTCTCTTGTAAACCACTTGATATCTCTAACATTTGTGATACGCGAAGCAATTTGTTTTATCTCGTCGTAAATGCAAAGTTAACTGGTCTTGATCGTAGTAATTCCTGTAATTTTCGTGTTGAACAAAACAGATTGGCTAGCCCCAGATTTCTACCTAGCCCTGGAACTTATACAAGCCCTCAATCGATTCGGATTGTGAGTGATGCCGAAGGTGCGCAGATACATTATACAACTGATGGTAGTGTTCCCACTTCGCTAAGCCCCACTTTCAAAGAACCATTTCAACTCCCAGAGCAAGCAGGAACAATCTTTCGAGCAATAGCCATCAAACCAGAAATAGCTGACAGCGAAATGGTCGAGGCCATCTATTCCTATTCGCTGATAAAAACAGGCCAAGTTATTTCCTATGCTGCAAACGATGATGGAGACTTACAAAAGGGATCACCAAGAAATTACTCAGGACCAACAGCACCCGCAGCATTTCCTGCTGATCATATCACGAATGAACAAACTATGGGGATTATTTGGAAATCCTGCACTCAAGGTTTTTCTGGCGCAACATGTTCCAATATTATAAGTGGCAATCAGTTTACCTTTGCGGCTTCGGTTAATGAATGTAATAGTTTGAATAGCGCAAATTCAGGCGAAGGTTTTGCGGGGATAAAAACTTGGCGACTTCCTAGCATGACAGAACTACTCTCTACCAACGATGCATCCAAAACTTCCTTCACCTTTTCAGCCACTACAGAATTTCCGGTGACTTTAAATTTTGCCTATTGGTCATCGACTCCATATCCGTTTAACACAACTTTTGCTTGGTATTTGGACTATTCCAATGGAAATTCCTACGCCACACTCAAAACAAATACCAATTACCATGCACGCTGTGCGGCCTCCTCAAAATGGCGGGAAGGATTTTATTTTACAGTAAACTCGGACGGGACTGTAGCTGACAGAAAGACAGGTCTCCTCTGGCAGAGGTGTTCTGTAGGACAAAACAGTGATTCTTCCTGTTCTGGATCCGCAAGCGCTAGGACTTGGACACAGGCTCTTTCCGAATGTGCGCTTTTGAATGTAGCTGGAAAAAAGTGGAGATTACCTAACAGAAATGAGTTGGCGAGTCTTTATGATTTTTCTTTTAGTGCCGCTCCGTTTATCGATCGCACGAGCTTTCCAAATGTTGGAATAGGGTCCCTAGAATACCATTGGACTTCCACTACGGATGCGATCAATACCACGCGGGCTTGGTATGTTAACTTTACTTCTACTCTTAATAATATCTTCGATAGTTCTCTAAAAACAACCGGTTACTTTGTACGCTGTGTTGCTGACATTTGATCTACTCATTTGCATTGTTGGCAATGGAATGATTTTTGGAATTTCCGTTGAAAATTTAAAATGATTTTTTTTCTCAATCTTTAGAGCCATGCAAAAGGATCTGTCATTTTTAAATGTAAATTCCGATCTTACATGTTTTTTTCGGAGTTGACTCCGAAAAAAACATGGGTAAAACGGAATGGACTACGAATTTTCTAAGCCGAAGATGAAAACCAAAAAACTTAAAACTCTACCTGACAGAATTTATCTCAAACATATAAAAAAGGATTTAGATTCAAAAATGGTTTTTATTGGTGGGCCAAGACAAATAGGCAAAACCACTCTTGCTATATCCCTACTTAAACAATTTAAACCGGGACACCCAGCTTACTTAAACTGGGACAATGAAGAATCTCGTAGAATCATTATAAAGTCGGTTTGGCCCAAGGATGAGCCACTAATCGTCTTTGATGAGATACATAAAAGAAAAGGTTGGCAAACATTAATTAAAGGCATTTGGGATACCTGGAAATACAATCAAAAGTTTTTAGTGACTGGCTCGGCACGATTAGATGTCTTTCGTAAAAGCGGTGATTCAATGATGGGAAGATACTATTATTATCGTATCCATCCTTACACATTACCTGAGTTGCTAAATAACGTGAAGGGCAAATTGAAACCCGTCGAATATATAGAACTGTTATTTAAGTTTGGCGGATTCCCCGAGCCACTTATTAAACAAGATGAGGTAGAATTGCGACGATGGCATTTGCAGAGACTTTCCAAGTTGGTTCGAGTAGATCTACGCGATCTCGAAAATATTAGTGATTTAGATAAAGTAGAACTTTTAGCAGACGCATTACCTACTAGAGTTGGTAGTTTACTTTCTTATAAGTCTTTATCAGAAGATCTTTCCGTAAACGATAAGACAGTAAAGCGATGGATAGGTGCTCTTGATATGCTATATTATTGCTTTCAAATTGCACCCTATGGCGCGCCAAAAATTCGCGCGGTCAAAAAAACGCCTAAACTGTATTTATGGGATTGGTCTCAAATTGAGGACCATGGCCTACGGTTTGAAAATATGGTAGCTTCCCATTTATTAAAGTGGTGTGATTATAACCAAGACGTAATGGGATATAAAACGGAGCTTCGTTTTATTCGGGATGAGTTGGGTCGGGAGTGTGACTTCGTTATACTACAAAATCGAAAACCTCTATTCGCCGTCGAATGCAAATATTCCGATGATACACCGTCCGAATCTATAATGAAGCTGAGATCAAAATTTAAAAATACAATACCAAGCTGGTATCAGGTTTTTATGGATACCAGGGAGAACAATATAGATTATAAACTCATTGCACCAGATTTTAAAATTCTATCATTTTCTAGGTTTTGTATGGAATTAAAAATGGTGTAGGATTTACCACCTAGGAACCACTGTGATACAAAGCCCACTATAGGAAGCCGACTGGTGCGAGTGGCGACATCCATGGAAAAAAGATCGAATAGGCGGATTGAATACGTTGAAAAAACACCTCGCTTGTGTTAGTGGTTGTTTGTAAAAACGATTCCCATTGGAGGTAGAAAATAGATAAAAAATTTATCCTATCTTTCGACTTCTAGAACATCCGACTCGGTTTTTCGGAGTTTTAGAATTTTCTTAATCTTCCAGCTTCCATCTGTGGGAATGAGTTTTAAACTAGCCACCTTATGATCAAAGATACCGTATTGGTATTTTTCTCCTTTTTCGAAGCCATGATTCTCTAAATTATCAAGTTGGGTATCGAAATAATAAATATGATCATATTTCGCTATTTCGCATACGTTTCATCCAATTATTTAGTAAATCCGCAGCCGATAAAAACTAAAAACAATAATGAAATTTTTTCAAACTCATCTAACTAACCTTATATCTTTTTTTATAATTTAAGAACTTCACTTAGCAATCCATCATATTTCCATCATTTATTGGGTTAGGGGGAATTATTTGATAAGTTCCCAGTCTCTAAGATCAGCTTCTTTCAAGCTTGTCACATACAAGATATCAGCAAGTGACATACCTTTCGACAGCATTTTCTTTGCAGCCTCGAGTTGCCTCCAAGCTTTCCCTTCATCTCGACCACTTAAGAAATTGGTAAAGGTTTTTCCAAGAACCAAGGAGTGTGATTGAACTCCTCAACGAATCCAATTTCGAATTTCTAGTTCTGGAATTCTTTGGTAATGCTTCACATTGCCAGTGACAAGATACTTACAATGAGTAAGGGAAGTAGCGGCGATAAATAAATCCGCATCTTCAATCAGGTTTCCTGTTTTATCCAATTTTGCCTTTAAATCTCCAAATTTTTTTAATATATGGATCGTGCTTTCCCAAACGACTGTTGCAAGAAGGAACCTTTCAATATTAGTTTTATTCTTCTCTACTTGATTTGACTTTTCTGCTCCGTAGTATAACTCGGCTACGGTCATAAATGAAATACAGGCGGTTTCTTGGGCAAGAGAAAGATGTTCTAAAACTTTTGTATTGCCGCGTAGTATTTCTATACAAACATCCGTATCCAGTAGGATCATAGGTTGACTTTTCGACCTTTAGACCTGGAAAAATATATGTCTTCAATCACCTTTTTTGTCGAACGTGAATCTTCCCATTTCCCGCAAATATCCGTTAGGAGTGAAAGCTGAGTATTAGATGATAGGTGACGGTGATGATTCGATTCTTCTGCTCGGAGACCTCTTTCCAAGACGACTAGTATTTCATTATTTAGGCTCCTTCTTTCGATTTCAGAAAGAGCTCGAAGTTTAGAGAGCATTTCATCAGGGATATTTCGAAGTGTGAGATTTGCCATTTGGTTACAAAATGCCTCGCTTTGGTTACATTTTATAACCATTTTTGCTTTCAGTCAAATCTAATCAGCAAATTTGAAGATTCCACTAGACGTATTTTCTAAAAAACTATTCTTTTCTTGGGAGTTGGTGAAGGAAATCCTGTCCATAAGTATCTATGTCGCAACTAAACATCACTCTCCCAGACGGCTCGCAAAAAGAATTGGAAGCGGGAAAATCCTTCTCCGACTTTATTCAGGAATCTCTCCCTTTTTTAAAAGAAAAGGCATTGGCAGTTGTTCTCGCCGATGGTCGCACCGTTGACCTAAGTTTTTCTCCAACCACATCGATCTCTGTAAAATTTTTAACCTTCGAAGACAAAGATGGTAAAGAAGTGTTCCATCATTCTTCGGCTCACCTTTTAGGGATGGCTGTACAAAGGATATGGCCTCATGCCCGTTTGACGGTCGGACCTGTCATCGAAAATGGCCCTGGCTTTTTTTTCTATGACATCGATTTTGGAGACACTGTTCTTTCTCCCGATGACCTTCCCAAAATCGAAGCGGAAATGGCAAAAATCGTAAAAGAAGATCTCACTGTCAAAAGATGGGAACTGACTCGCGAAGAAGCCATGGAAAAATTCAAAAATGAAAATGAGCCGTACAAAGCAGAGCTCATTGCAGGATTTGATTCCGCCACTGTTTCGTTATATGGACAAGGAGATTGGTATGACCTTTGTCGCGGTCCTCACGTCCCAAGGACTGGTCTTTTAAAAGCATTTAAACTCACAGCCATTTCGGGAGCGTATTGGAAAGGTGATGCTAAAAACCAGATGCTCACTCGCATCTACGGAGTTTCCTTTCCCAATAAAAAACTTTTGGATGAATACTTGTTTCTCATTGAAGAAGCAAAAAAGAGAGATCATAGAAAGCTTGGTAAGGAGTTGGATCTTTTTAGTTTCCAAGACGAAGCACCTGGTTTTCCTTTTTGGCATCCAAAGGGTACTGTACTTTGGAACACTCTAGCATCTTACATCCGTGAAGAATGTTTCCAGCGTGGATACCAAGAAATCAAAACTCCTACCATATTAAACTCATCGCTATGGAAACGGTCTGGTCATTGGGACAACTTCAAAGAAAACATGTACTTCACGGAAATCGACGAGGCAGACTTTGCTGTCAAGCCGATGAACTGTCCTGGTTGCTCTTTAATCTACAAATACCATATGCACTCTTACCGTGAGTTACCTCTACGTTATATGGAACTTGGCACCGTCCACAGACACGAGTTATCTGGAGTTCTCCATGGTTTATTTCGTGTTAGAGCCTTTACCCAAGATGATGCCCATATCTATGCACCACTTGACCAAGTAGAAAAGGAAGTCGAAGATATCATCGACTTTACCTTTGACGTTTATAAAAAGTTTGGATTCTCAGAGTTTAAGACATTCATTGCCACGCGACCCGAAAAGTCCCAAGGAAGTGATGAAGATTGGAACATTGCCACTACAGCACTTCACGATGCACTTAAGAAAAAGGGCATCGGATACGGTGTGAAAGAAGGGGAGGGCGCCTTTTATGGACCCAAGATCGAATTCAATATCAAGGACAGCTTAGGACGGCTTTGGCAATGCGGAACTGTGCAGATCGACTTTTCTATGCCCAGTCGATTTGAATTGGAGTTTACTGCCTCCGATGGAAAAAAGCACGCACCCGTCATGATCCACCGCGCCATTTATGGTTCCTTGGAGCGATTTATCGGAATCCTGATTGAGCACTTTGAAGGAAAGTTCCCACTCTGGTTGAACCCAACGCAACTGCGCATTGTGACTGTCTCTGAAGTTCACAATGACTACGCGCGTGAAGTCTATGCTGACCTGCATTCTCAAGATTTCCGAGTCGAAATGGACTTACGAAACGAAAAGATTGGAGCCAAGATCCGTGAATCCATTCTGCGCCGTGCCAACTATACAGTCATTCTTGGTGATAAAGAAAAAGAGTCAGGAACCGTGTCCATTCGTAGATTGGGAGAGGAAAAGACAGAATCCTTATCTAGAGACGGGTTTTTGGCACTGCTCAAAGGCGAGCTATAAGAAATTTACTTGCTTGCTCATATCAACCCTTGAGCATGGGAATTTAAAGAAACTTCGGAGACTGAATGCAGAAACGGCCAAACCAACGAGGACACCAACCCCCTGATAAATTCGCCCATATTAGAATTAATGAACAAATCACGAATGTAAATTCGATCAGACTCGTTTCGGATGAGGGATCGGACATTGTGACTTTGGATGAAGCTCTTCGTCGAGCCAGAGAAGCAAATCTGGATTTGGTGGAAGTTTCAGGTGATCAGGATGTGCACGTCTGTAAACTCATCGACTTTGGTAAATACAAGTTCGAGCTCCTGAAGAAGACAAAAGAAGCGAAAAAGAAACAGCATATCGTCACAGTTAAGGAAATCAAAATCCGACCTCGGATTGATAACCATGACTTTGAGATAAAGAAGCGCCATGCGATCGAGTTCCTTGCAAAAGGTGACAAGGTAAAGGTGACGCTTCGATTCCGAGGCAGAGAGATGGTTCACTCTGAGATAGGAATGAATATTGTTAACCGGTTTGTCGAGGACCTAAAAGAGCTTGCCTCTCCCGAAAAAATGCCGGTACACGACGGAAAAACCATAGTGGTCGTGATGAACCCAATAACAAGCGTTAAAGCTTAAGGAAAACAACTATGTACAAACTAAAAACAAACAGAGCGGCGGCAAAACGTTTTAAGTTTACCAAAAATGGTAAAATCAAACGTGGATGCGCCTTCCGACGTCATATCTTGGAGAAAAAATCTCCAAAGATGAAACACCAAAGTCGTGGAATGCATGTCATCCATGATACTGATTACGATCGCGTAGAAAAACTTCTACCGTACGGAGGTTAATCGATGCCACGCGCAGTCAACGGAACCATCCATAAAAATCGTCGTAAGAAAGTTCTAGCAAAAGCAAAAGGTTTTCGTGGTGGAAGATCGAAACTTTTCAGAACTGCAAAGTCTGCTGTAATGAAGGCTGGTCAATGGGCTTACCGTGACCGCAGAAAGAAAAAGTCAGAATTCAGAAAGCTTTGGATCACAAGAATCAATGCAGCTGTTCGTGAGAACGGAATGTCTTATTCTAAGTTCATTCATGCCCTTAAAACCCATGGCATCAACCTAGATCGAAAGACTCTTGCGGACCTTGCTTACAATCACAAAGAAGTTTTTAATGCCCTTGTTGAAAAAACAAAGGTAGCAAAATAAATTAAATGCTTGATTGGAATAGAATAGCTCGTCTATTCTATTCCATCGGATCACCATCATGTTGAAACTGGAAACCATTGAAGAGCTCGAAAGTAAAGTAGTAAAGGCCCTAGAATTAATTCAGGACCTACGCACAGAAAATAGCCGTCTAGAGACCGAAAACGAATCTCTACGTGCAGAAAATGACCAGATGAAGCTTGCGATGGAGGAGAAAGAGCGCGAATTAGGATCGCTCCGCTCCCAATTACAAGAGGCAAATAGTCAACTTGCTGAGCTTAGATCCAGAGAAGAACAGTTAGAAACAAAAGTTCACAAATTACTTGGTCGATTGGATGGCATTCCGTCCAGTGGCGCTCCAAAACCGACACAACCACAAGCTCCGGTTGCCGTTGCTCCAGAACCTCCTCGTCCTGTGCTGACTGCACCAAGTTTAGCGGACTCAGCTGACGATGATGACGAAATTATACTCCTCGATGAGGATGACACAGATTTTTCTCCAGCAGAAACCATTGAAAAGCCTCCAGTACAGTCTTCCGTTTCTAGGGAAGATGTCTCCATCGCTTCAGATGATTCCGATGTTCCTACAGTGGAACTAGATGACGAAGATGATATCATCATTGATGACGATGACGATGCCATAAGCGTATTTGACGCCGATGACGACGACGACTTTCTCATTATAGAAGACGATCCAAAATAAGATGGCAGATTCTGCCCAACCTCCTCAAAAAATCACAAAACAGATTTTTGGAGAAAGTTATACGATTGTAGGAGACGCATCTTCTTCCTATATCAATACGATTGCAGACTATGTGGAGTCTAGATTGGCTGAAATTGCCGCCTCACTTCCCAATGCCTCAAAAACAAAAGTGGCAGTTCTCTGTGCACTGAATTTAGCAGATGAGTTGTACCAGCTAAAAGAAAAAGGTTTAGAGCCAGCAGTTACAAAAGAGATAGAAGATCGTACAAAGAAGATGATCACCTTATTGGAAGAGGGCATCATCGGAGATATTTATTGACCATCTTTAGCAAAGAAGAAGCTCGGAACCGGCTCAAACACTACCTGCCTCTTCTTCCTGAAAGAGAAGATTATGAAACAAAAATTCTTAAGGCCGCATATCCACTCTTAAAGAATACAACCCAAGTTATCTCGTATGTTGCGGATCGATCTTTGGAAGTAGATATCCTTCCACTCATCGAGTCCTCTCCTCTCCCTAGGCCCACTCAGTTTTGGGAATATAAACACAGCGCAAAATGGTATTTTCCGAAGATAAATGCGGAGAATCACTTGGTATTCATTCGTCCACTGTCTTGGACAAAGGGAAAATTTGGAATCTGGGAGCCTGTTGGTGAAGATCAGATCACGCCCGAACAGGCCGACCTTGTTTTTGTTCCCGCACTCGGTTTTAGTGAGTTTGGAAAGAGGCTTGGAAGAGGAG
>VYMD01000120.1_pt1 | contig 21155 bp, 15 predicted proteins | sample 5115311 | NCBI WGS metagenome assembly VYMD01 (sample SAMN12291779, study PRJNA351875) | freshwater metagenome | isolation source: freshwater lake | place: USA: Michigan, Wintergreen Lake | collected 2013-08-08
TAATCCATGATGTACTGCCGCTCCGGTTGCGACCAGCCTTCGGTGGTGCGGTATGCCATAGAAATTCCGTCCCGCGCATTACCGTTGCTGAGATAAACATTGCCAACCAGCATCGTGTTCCCGTCAGGCAGAATTCCGCAAAGAAAGTTCGGGTGCCGATTGTTGAGCGGTGCGCCGATATTTTTTGCCTCGCCCCAAACGAGTTGGTGCGTCACGCTGTCTTCTTGCTGTTCGGAATACCAAATATCTTCCAACTTGTCCAATCCCGCGTTAGCAGGGTGATTTTTTCGGCAAAAATAGAGCGTTTTTCCGTTTGGAGTAATTATCGGAAAAAGTTCGTCAAAGGCACTGTTTACGCCCGCTCCAAGATTTTCAGGACGCACGGGCATCTGCGAACCGGGCGCAAAGTTGATTTCGGGTTTAATCGTGTCGAGCGTCGTGCCAAGCCCAATAGCGTCTATCTCGTTTGCACCCGCAACCAAACCCACGTTTACGACCAATTCTACTTCGCTCACGTTGTAAGGGCGCGGCTCAAAAAAGACGTTCAACATCCGCCACGACACAGGCTGCACTTGGGGTTTGGCTTTGTACACCGTATCAACTTCCTGGGGGTTTGAGCCACGCACCAAAATTGCCGAAATTGCTCCCGGATTCACATTCTCCGCCACCGCGACCTGACGCGCCTTCACAGGCACAGCAAAGCCAACGCGAAGATTGTCGGTGATACTAACCGAAATACGGTTGTTGTCCTTTGAAGACGACCACGAACAAGGATTGGTCTCGCCTGCGCGGGAAAGGATATTGGGTTTGCCCAAAAGTTGATATGCCGAATACGGACCGATATTGCGCAACTGCGAAGTTATGCGCACAAGTTTGGAAGCCCATTGTACCTTTGGTTCTGCTTGTGATTCCGACTGTTTTGCGTTGGTTTTGGGCAAGATTTGTGCAAAGGTGGATGTCGGACAATTCACGCCACAGAACAGCACCACACCTGCAATACACGCCACAAGAGAACGCAGCCCAGCGCGGCGCATGGAAATTGCGGTCAGCGAAGAAAAACGGGGAAAAACAGTATAAAAATCAAACGTCATGGCAGGATAATCATAGATGAAGCGCTTGCGCAGTGATGTATGCGCAAGTGATGTGAGCGCATCAAGCAACAAAAAACGATATAGTAGTTGGTCATATTCCGTGAAATACGCAAATTGCAAAGGTACGGCTTTTTTGCGGGATAATCATGGAAAATTATCTACTGCAATCGTCGCACGTTTGCTACACGTGATAGATGCTTCATGTCGGCTGTACGTTTATTTGGTCGTATTTTTGATTTCAATTTGCACCTGTTATGCTCCAACGCCTCATTCTTCTCACTGCCTGTGTAGGCTTTTTCGCATCATTACCCGCAATGGCGCATGATACATGGCTTTTGCCGAAAAAATTTCGCCTCAAAGCAGAAGAGCGCTCTTTACTTGCTTTGACGAGCGGAATGGCGTTTCCGCGCAATGAATTTGCCATTGCGCCGGAGCGCGTAAATCAAGCATTTGTACTGCTTGCAGGCGAAAAAACGGTGTTGGCAAAACGCGAACAACAAGCCAAAGCGCTACAATTCCCCGTCATGCCGCCGAATGTCGGCGTGACGACGGTGTTTGTGAGCCTTTTGCCGAAAACCTTGGAATTGCGCCCCAACCTTGTGCGTGAATATTTGCACGAAATCGGTGCGTCGGATTCGCTGCAAGCTGTTTGGAAAAACATCCCCAATGCCGATAAAACCAAGCGTTGGCGGGAAGAATACAGCAAACACGCAAAATCGTTTCTTTTTGTCGGCAAAGAAGAATTTTATCGCAGTGATTCGTCATGGAAAACGCCCTGTGGTTTGGTGTTGGAAATCGTTCCCGAAGCCCATCCGGGCTTAATTCGCGCAAAGTCAGATTTTCCCGTTCGGGTGCTGTTGAATGGCAAACCGCTCCCCAATTTCCCGCTTGATTGTGTGCTTGAGGGCAAAAAAAAGGGAGCGTTGCTGAAAACCGATGCGGAAGGGCGAACACGCTTCACATTGGCAAAGGCTGGGCGCTATTTGCTACGCGGAACACTGCTCCAAGCCGCATCCGGCAACGACCTTGATTGGCAGAGCCATTTTACGACATTGACCGTTGAAGTGCGGCGGTAAGACAAAAAGTATGAAGTATAAATGATGAAGTATGAAACGAAGAAACGTAGTTTTTACGCGACTTCTCACGCTATTTCTCACAACAAAAGAGCCTAATGTTTCAATGAAACATTAGGCTCTTTGATTTATATGTTGGATCTGGACAGATTCCGACCAAACAGAACTTTACGCTGGAATAAACTTGGTAGATTCTTCCCAAGGCAGATTAAATGCTTCCGCGACGGCTTGGTAGGTTATTGTTCCGCGATACACGTTCAATCCCAAGCGCAATTCTTGGTTATCGGCAATGGCTTTTTTGTAGCCTTTGTTTGCCAACTGCAAGGCGTAAGGGAAAGTTGCGTTGGTGAGCGCAATGGTCGAAGTGAACGGCACTGCACCCGGCATATTTGCTACGCAGTAATGCAGAACACCATCAATCACATACGTTGGATTTTCGTGCGTGGTGGCTTTGCTGGTCTCGAAGCAACCGCCTTGGTCAATCGCTACATCCACCATTACCGCGCCTTCTTTCATATCCTTGAGCATAGAGCGCGTGATAAGTTTCGGTGCGAGTGCGCCCGGAATCAGCACACCGCCGATGATCAAATCCGCTTCATGCGATACTTCGCGGATAGTTGCAGGGTTCGACATCAGCGTAACGACATTTTTCGGCATCACATCATCCAAATAGCGTAAACGATAGAGGTTTGTATCAAGGATGAATACCCGTGCGCCTAGTCCTGCTGCGATTTTTGCAGCATTTGTACCAACAATGCCGCCTCCCAAAACCACTACATTTGCCGGAGGTGTACCCGGAACGCCACCCAGCAAAATTCCGCGTCCGCCCATAGCGCGTTCAAGATATTTCGAGCCTTCGTGAGCAGCCATGCGTCCTGCAACCTCGCTCATCGGAATGAGGAGCGGTAGCGAACCGTCGGCACGTTGCACGGTTTCGTAAGCGATACAAATACTTTCGCTTTCAACCATTGCTTCGGTGAGTTCCCGTGATGCGGCAAAGTGGAAATATGTGAAAAGAATCTGTCCTTCGCGGATGAGGTCGTACTCGGGTTCAATCGGCTCTTTCACTTTCACAATCATCTCGGCTTTGTCATAAATATCCTTTGCTGTCGGCAAAATCTCGGCTCCGGCTTTGATATAGGCTTCGTCATTAAAGCCACTGCCTTTGCCTGCCGTTGTCTCAACGTAAATCGTGTGTCCGTGCTGTTTCAACACTTCAACACCCGATGGAACAAGCCCGACGCGATTCTCGTAGGCTTTTATCTCTTTGGGAACTCCAATAATCATTGCGTTTTAGGGAAATAAAATGAACGGACTGTCAAAGAATGATGCGGCTTTTGAGCGCAGCGACAGCCGATAACCGCACTCTGTACCATGAACACACGAAATTATATTGCAATGAACACTGATGTTTAGTCGGTAAACTTCCGAAAGGAGGATTTGAAATAGACATAAACGGGATTGTATTTCACACGAGCGGCTTCGTCGCGGAATTTGAAGCCAAAGACCAAGCGCCTTCCGACCATAAACGCAACGGTATCTTCAAACGCCCGCATATACGATTCATCCTTTGCTTTGATGCGCACAGTACGAATCCGTACACCGTCTTTTTCTTCGATTGTCTGACCGAGTTGTTCCTCCGTAGAGCGCTTCAATTCTATATCCGTAGGCTTGCCGGAATATCGCGGGCAGTACACATAAAACTCTGCCGAGCTGTCGGGTGCAGTAAAAAACACGCTGTCATCCGCACCGTCATTGCCGCGCAACGAAGGGCTGACCGTCCAACCGAGTGGGAAATACAAACCATACCATTTACCACGATATGCTTCGTACTGAAGGGTATCTTTCTGTGATTTTTTACTTTTTGAGGCTACTTTTTTGGAAGCGCTTTTGGGTGTTGTAGAAGTTGAAGATTGCTGTACTGGTGCGGCAAAGCCGATAGAACAGCCTAGTACGATAACCAAACAAACCGAGAAACAGCGAAAGAAGTTCATAACGACAATACAATCAGTAAAAACAGTTAATCACACAACAAACCCAGCACTTGCGCTAAGGTTTGGCGGAGTTCTTTGCGGTGGACAATCATATCCAAAAAACCGTGTTCCAGCAAAAATTCAGAACTTTGGAAGCCTTCGGGCAGTTTTTTGCGAATGGTTTGCTCAATGACGCGAGGACCGGCAAAGCCGATAAGTGCGCCCGGTTCCGCGATATTCAAATCACCAAGCATTGCAAAGGAAGCGCTCACACCGCCCGTAGTCGGGTCGGTCATCAGCGAGATGTAGGGAATACCTGCTTCGGAGAGTTGGGCGAGTTTTGCGCTGGTTTTTGCCATTTGCATCAGTGACAGCGCTGCTTCCTGCATCCGTGCGCCACCGGAGGCTGAAATGGACAGAAGTGGTATGCGTTCTTGTAAAGAAAGGTTTGCAGCACGGACAAATTTTTCGCCGACGACAGACCCCATACTGCCACCGACAAAATTAAAGTTCATGCTCGCAAACGAGATTTTACGCCCAATGATGTTGCCGTAGCCTGTGGTCAAAGCGTCGGGTGAATCCGTTTTTGCGTATGCTTCTTGAAGGCGCTTGGTGTAAGGCTTAGTATCAACAAATTCCAACGGGTCGGCAGAACGCACGTTGCGGTGCGTTTCGACAAACGTGCCGCCGTCGAAAATAATGTCAATGTATTCCAGCGTTGAAATGCGAAAATGATTGCTGCATTTCGGGCAGGTGTAGAGCGCTTCTTCAAGTTGTTTTTTGTAGATAATTTCCCCGCATTTGTCACACTTTGTCCATAAGCCGTCAGGCATATTAGTAGTTACCTGAGAGCGTTCTGCAAGTGATGTTTTGGGGCGAAAAAACCAAGCCATGATAAAAATCGAAAGAAGTGGGAAGATTGAGTAAAAATGGGCAGCCGTAAGCAACACTGTTAATGTATCCACCGCTTGATTTCATCAAGCGACGAGGCTTTGGCGACATCTGCCAAGAGTTTCTCCAAACGCGAAATATCGTTAATGCTGTGCAAGGGTTCGGATAAGGAATGAGCAGCAGTATCACCAAATCGTGCAGACAGGAGAATGCTGATTGCTTGTTGCATTCCTTGTTGCATTCCTTGTTGCATTCCTTGTTGCAAGCCTTTGTCAATGGCTTCTCGTTCCCACCATGTGTAATAGGGCATTGTTGTGTCCTCCAGCGCATAAAGCGCGTCTTTGAATTGTAATTCGAGGTCTTCCGGCAAGGTAATAAGCCAATCTATAAACCGCAGCAATTCTAAAATATCTTGCCGTTGAAAATTTTTTCGATACAATGCGGAAGCAAGCCTGTATTTCCAGTTATAGCGCTCTTCAGGATGTTGCCGCGTTTGCCGCGCTTTCAAATGCGCCATAACAACCGTTGCAAAAGGATTGCTGCTTTCTTCGAGGCGCTGCCAATCCTGAGCAAAATCCAGCATTTTTGCAACAGGGAAATCCAACTGAATCGTGCAACCGAGTGTTGTTTGCTTGTATTGACGCGGCTGCCACGCAGGATGTTCATCGGCGAGAAGTGCTATACTCGCAATTTTGCGCTCGTAGCGGTCATAGAGACGGTAATAATACACAAACATCCGTTCTGCAAATGTGGCATCTACCTGTCCTTGAATTTCCAAGTGAATAAGTACCCACGTTTCTTCACCATTTAAGAGTCTTACGCTCACAAGTTTGTCGGCAATTCGTTTGCCAAGTTCAGCATCACGAACTACTTGTTGAAGTTCCTTGTCCAAAAATTCATATCCGACGCTCCAATCTATTGCCGTTGCAATTTCGGCAAAGAAAAACTCCATAAACTCACGGAAATAGAGATTCAATGCCTCTTTCCATGGTGTGTCGAAATCGTTATAGAGCGCAGAACTTGTCATGGTTTTTTCAAGGAAGCGCAATTTACACAATTCATCATTTTTTTTGTGCAGATATTTACGCTCAATGTCATTAAGTTAAGCATCCCACCAAGCTATGAAGCTGGTGGTACCTGCATTTGTGTAGATGCTATGCTTCTTATCAACATTGGAGTTGTAGTGGCTCAAAACAAAGTACACGACAAAATCCGTACACCTGTTACAAAACCAAGCTTCGTGGCACAGACACTCCCGTCTGTGTCTCATAGCCGCGAAGCGGCTTATTGTCTGCACACACAAGAGTGTCTTTGCCACGACTGAGAATTGAGGCTAGAGTTGAGCAGTACCAAAACTCCAATGTTGTTACAGAATGCGGCATCTACGCTAATGCGGATACCAAGAGTGTCTGTGCCACTGTATTCCTTCAATAGTCTGGACATTTTTGAAGAGCCTAGGTTTTATGCGGGTTTCAAGCCACGTTGTTTTTTACTCGAAATCGAGGTTTTATACGGCTTCCAGCAAAATTTTCAGAGGACCGTAGCAAAAATGTCCAGACTATTGCAAGTACAAGTGATTTCATAAAGATTTCAGAAAGAAATTGTTGAATCTCGTGATTAGAGTAGGTTCATTCGATAAACTCACTCGCTTTTAAGCACTTCCACGGGATTCTCCGAAGCCGCTTGATATGCCTGCACTGCTATGGTAACAAACGCAAACGCCGCCGTCAAAACTCCGGCAAGTCCAAAAAGCCACCAGTGAATTTCCGTGCGATAGGCAAAACTTTCCAGCCAGCGTTTTGCTGCATACCACGCAATAGGTGCGGCAATGACAAAAGCAATCCCTACAAGGCGTAAGAAATCTTGTACCAGAAGCAAAATAATACTTTGCACTGATGCGCCCAATACTTTTCGTACACCGATTTCTTTTGCCCGTGCCTCCGCAGCAAACGCCACCAGCCCCAGCAAACCCAAACACGCCACAACAAGTGCCATTCCCGTTGCAACGGTAAAGAGCGTTCCCATGCGCTGTTCAGAGCGGTAGAGCGCATCAATATCATCATCCAAAAAGCGTACATCGAAGGGACGATGCGGTACAACGCTATTCCAGATTGTTTTCATGGCACTGATATTCGCCGCAACGTTTGCGCCGTCAATTTTGACCAATAATTCATTCAAACTTTTTCGAGGTTCGCTAAATAGAATAAGCGGCTTGATGGTGCTGTGCAATGAGCCGATGTGAATATCATCCATCACACCGACAATGCGACCTTTTCTGCCATTCAGATTGATTTCCTTTTGGAGTGATTCCTCAATAGTCCAACCGACGGAGCGCACACCTGCTGCGTTCATCACAAAATACGAAGCCGTTGAGTCTTCTTCGTTCCTTGTGGGGAGCGTTGTTCCGGCAAGCATTTTTATTTCCAAAAGGCGCGTAAATGCTTCATCCGTAGAGATTGCCGTCATAACAAACTCTTGATTAGGTTTTGTGGGGGTGGTAAATGAATACCCGCCACTGACGTTACCCGGTGGCTCGGAAACGGCGCTCATATCCTTTACCCCCACAATCTGAGCAAATTCTGCTTTTACTGTTCGCAAGTTTTGCAGTGTTGTTCGGTCGCCGATGGGCAGTATAAGCGTATGCTCTTTCGCAAACCCCACGTTGTAGGTGCTGATAAAGTCTAGTTGATTCTGAACAATAAATGCCGCAATAAGCAAAAAGACCGTTACGGCAAATTGCGCCACAACCAGAACGCGGCGAATAAAAGCCTCACCACCACGCGCTTTGCGGGCAGTCGCCAAGACTTCGGTCGGTTTGATTGCAGAGAGAAATAATGCGGGATAACTTCCGGCAAGAATAACCGTAAGAAGCCATGCCGCCGCTAAACTTCCGAAACCGATAGGATTCATTACCAATCGTAAACTCAGTTCTTTTCCTAAGAGAGAAGTAGCGTAGGGCAAAAGAAGTTCTATGCCGAAAAGTGCGAGAAGAAAGGCAGTCGTTGTGATGAGAGCCGATTCAATGTAGAACTGTGTAGCCAAATGCCCAAACGTCGCACCGATACTTTTGCGAACACCGACCTCGCGCGAACGCCGCATCGCCCGTGCGGTGGCAAGATTCATGTAATTAAAGCAGGCTATCACGAACACCAAGATTGCCATACACGAGAAAATATACACGTAAAATATGTCTCCTTTGTATTCACCCTCAATGCTGCGTGGCGAGTGCAGATGAATATCGGGAAGAAGCTCAAAAACAAATGAGGACGTATGAACACGGCTGTCATTCTGACGTTTCATCATGCTCGGCACACGATTTTTCACGTTTTCAAGATTTGCTCCTTCACGTAGCAAAATGTAGGTGAAAAAGTTTGATTCCCCCCAAAATTCCCCCCTACTTTTATAGAATTCTCCCCAGTATGAAACGTGAGAAGTTAATGAACCAACAAAATCTGCATGAAAATGGGAGTTTTTCGGCATATCCCGCATAACGCCTGTAATCTGATATTCCCAATGGTTATTAAGGGTAATAGATTTTCCGATAGAGTTTTCCGCGCCAAAATATTTTTTTGCCGTTGATTCCGTCAAAACCACCGTAAAAGGACGGTTTAATGCGCTTTTTGCATCTCCCGCAATGAGCGGAATGGAAAAAACATCGAATATCGTTGAGTCGGCAAGATAGAATCCTTTCTCTAAAAACCTCCTGTCATCGCTTGCACCGGGCGCACGACCACTCACCGCAATAATACTCGCTCCAAAGGGCGGATGAAAACGCACTGCCGTTTCCACTTCAGGCATTTCGCTGCGGAAGGTCGGCGCAAGAATGTTCGGTGTGTATAGTTGTCCCTCGTTCCAGTTCGTTTTCCAGAGAACGCGGTAAATGCGGTCTGCTTTTTCGTTATAGCGGTCATAGCTGAGTTCATCTTGCACAAAGAGTGCAATAACGATACACGCAGCAATGCCAAGTGCCAAACCAACGATGTTGATAAGCGTATAAAAACGATACTTTTTCATATTTCGCCATGCCGTAACCAAGTAATTACGCCACATTTGAGCCTCCGCTGCTTTGATGAATGTACGTTATTTAAGTTCCCGCTTCAAGACCACGTGCGGCTTCCACGCTGCCTCTGGTGCAGCAACGCCCTTTTCACTCACCTTTTCCCATTGGCTGTTGGCGATGTAATAGAGCGCACTGCCGACAAGTACGCCCAGCGTTGGTTCGTCAAACAGCGTGTTATTTGCTTCCAGAACGTCCATGCTCTCAATACGGCTCTGTATCTTGTTCAGGCGAAAGCATACAACGCGCTGAGGATTCGTGCCATTTTGAATACCAATCAGACTCCCATTGAAAAAATACAAGCCATCTGTTCCTGAAGTAATGCAGGAATCAGGAGCGGCGAGGCGTGTCATGTTTTTTTTGTCGGTCGAAATGCTCACAATGCCATTGGTGTAATCTGCAAGAAAAAGCGTTTTTCCGTCCGACGAAAAATCAAGCCCTTGCATGGAAGGAAGCGTTGCAGCGTCGCTTTGAAGCCATACTGTAAGGGTATCGCTTTTTTCAGCGACAGTAAAAATTGTCGGCGAATCGCTGTCGCTCACAAGCGGAACACCTGTTTTTGGGTGAAGGGTAACATCTCCGAAAGCGTGTGATTTCCCATCGTTGGGAGCATAGTAACGGTGCAGCAACGCCCCTCTAGTGAGGTCATAGACCACGATTGCGGCTTTTCCCGTAAGCGTGGTGTCGAAATTCTGCATTTGCGGAAATGCCGTCATGCAAACCCAGAGTTTGCGACGCTTTGCATCTACCTTCATTCCCAACACACTCCAAAGATTATCAGCAGGACGCGAAAAATCACTTGCCGAGCCGTCCGCAGCAATTTTTACAATTTTGCGTTTTAGCACTGAACTCACATAAAACGCCTTTTCTTGCGGGTCGTAAGCAACGCTTTCGGTTATCAAGCCCTTTTCAGCAATGCGAAAGGCTTCCATGCTTGTGCCGACAGGTTTTGTGGATGCTTCAAAACGCTTGCAGCAAGCATTGAATCGTGCTTTGAAGGGTAGTGAATCACGAAGTACGGTAAACATTGGGTTTTTCGCTGCCGGATAGACCATTCCTGTCGCGGCGACTTTTTCCAACAGCCGGAGTGCCGCTTCATACTTGGCTTCGGCGGTGTACCCTGCTGCAAGGTTATACATCAAACGTGGGTGATTTGGCTTCAGCGTTAAAGCCTGTTCCAGATTACGAACGAAATCTACCATATTCCCGCTTTTGTACGCCGTGCGAGCGGCTTGTTCGTAGAAGCGCCACGTTTTTTCTTGGGCAAATGCTTCACCTTGAGAATGGGCAAAAACAAGTATCGTACAAAGCGCGTAACAAAGAGATTGTTTCATGGTCGTCACGTAAAAAGTAGTTGTGCAAAAAGTTATTTGCCCATTCGGCGCTGGATGTCTGCATAGCTGATAACAACGCGCTTGTGCAAATGTTTGTAGGAAACATCAACCGTTAAATCGTTTGTTGAGCGAAACTCAAAACGTCCGTCAGAAGCTAGAGTGCCGTCGTTTTGATTCACAAGATAATATGATGCTTCGGTGGCAAGAGAGTACCGAAGCCCGCTTTGAAGCATTACAATCGGGTTCATGCGCAAGAAAAAACGCCCCGCAGTGGCAGCGCTTGCGATGACTTCAATCTCAATGTTCCACGATGCAATCGAATCCGTAGCAATGCTCCTCGTTCCAGCAACCATCAGAAGTGCATCCGGCAGACGCTCTTGCCACGAAGCCGCATTATGCCTACCTTGCGGGTCTTCGTAGTACATGAGATTTTCTCCATAGACCAAGCCTTTTTTCTTCAAAACCCCAATAAGCGGCACGTAATAGTTCCATTCGCCCGTCGTAGCGCCGACATCAAAACGAAAGCGCCTGGGCTTGGTTGTACCGGATTGTACATCGTCAAAAAATTTATCGTCCGCCACCCAGAAAGACGGTGAAAAACAAACCACCGAACCAAACGTTTCGGGATATTTCACGCCGCACCAACCCGCAAAGAGTCCACCCAGCGAAAAGCCCATAATGGCGCGGCTTTCAGCGCGTTTGTCGGTGTAGTACTCCGCGTCAATGGCAGGAACGATACGGTCTTTGAGCAATGTGGCAAATTCCTGCGCACGAGGTCCGGCGCTGCCCCAATTTGCCTGTATCCATGCGTCATGGTAAGGGATGGTTTCGCTTGAACGCTGGGCGGAACTATGCACACCGACCATGATTACAGGCTGTATTCGCCCTGCACGAATGTAATCATCAAGGATTTGTGCTGCACCAAGCGATGTGAACACATCCTGCCCATCGTAGAAATAAATGACCGGAAAGCGCTTTGTGCCTTGCTTTTGTGCAGAATCATATCCGGGAGGAAGATATATGCTCAAAGGGCGACCCGCCACCGAAGTAGAAACGATGCGGCTTCCGGCGGCTCGTTCTTGCAAAAGTGTTGCCTCCGTTCTGTCCGGGAAGCAGGCTGTAACAATGCTCAACGAATAAAAAAACAGAGCGAAAAAAAGTAGCAAATGCAGATTCGGGGCGCGAGTGTTCATGCGAATTGTTGCTATGGAAGGTACACGAAATTTTCCAACAAGAGCGCCATTGCGAACAAACGCAATTAAGGGCAGTCGGTTAGCGGCGGAAAATTAGGCACATCGGCGGGGTATCCCAAGAAATTTGGGATAAATCATGGGTAGGACGGGACGAAGGTGAAAGTTTCTGCGAGGGTGAAAATCGTTAAATGCTGTACAAAAGAGTGGAGCAGAATGTTAGAGTGAGGCTACATTATTAACGATGTTTCGCCCTCTTCGGCAAGTTCAGGCTCAACATGAGATTTGAATGGCTCTTCAGCCTGAACTTGTCGAAGGTTTTGATGTTTTCTGTTTCCACCGTCAAGATTACTTCGCCCGTGCAATTTTCATTGCTTCAGGGAAAAGCTGCACTGCTTTTTCTACCTCTTTGTTTTCGACATATGACTCGACAAATTCTGAACTGGTGTTCCAAATGTATGTCGTCAGTAGTGCTTTGATAGAGCGGTTCAAAATGGCTGCATCCCGGACAAAATCGTCATCTTTCCAATCTACTTTGCGTTCTGTCGCGGTGCGTTTCAGTTCGGCAAGGGCTTTTTCATCCAAATCGTATTTTTGAAGAAACTGCACAATGTCTTTCGCATATTTTGCGCGAAAATCGTTACCATGTTTGACGATGATGTTATCGGCAAAATCCTGAATTACTCCGGCGCGACTCATGCTACGCATAAATTTGCTGGCAGTGTCGTTTTTTACGACATAATCCGGCACAATGCCCCCGCCGCCATACACGGTGCGCCCTGCGGCAGTTTTGAACTTCGGTCGCGGCGTAGTATCGTTTTCATGTTTGTGGTCGAGATTTGCACCTTCCTCAACGTCTTCGCGCCCTTCCAAGGCGTAGTATTTACTGCGGTCTCCGGCGTAAGAGCGCTGAATGGAGCGCCCCGACGGTGTGTAATACCGTGCAATCGTGAGGCGCAATTCCGAGCCGTCGGCAAGCTGGTACGGCACTTGCACCAAACCTTTGCCAAACGACGTTTCGCCGACAACCAAACCTCTATCCAAATCCTGAATCGCACCTGATACAATCTCGCTTGCCGAGGCAGAACCGGAATTGATAAGCACGATAAGCGGTATATTTTCAAGGTTTCCGGCACGTGTGGAGAAGTACCGCTCGCTTAAAACCTCGTTCCGCGCTTTGGTATAAACAATCGTTTTTCCTGCCGGAACAAATTCATCCACCAGCCCGAACGCTTGCTGCAAATACCCTCCGGCGTTGTTGCGCAAATCCAAAATGAGTTTTTTCATGCCCTGCACTTTGAGGTTTAATGCTGCTTGCTGGACTTCTGTTACCGTTGTGGCAGCAAATTTATTGACGTAAATGTAGCCAATATCCGTGCCTTCAATGATCCACGAGGCATCCACCGTGCGAATGGGAACGCCTTCACGGGCAATCGTGATTGGAATGAGATTTGGTGAGCCTTCTCGCTTGATATGAACCGTAACTTTTGTGCCGCGCTCGCCTTTCAGTTTTTTCGGCACATCATCGGTTTTCAAACCAATAGCATTTTCACCATTTATTTTCACGATTTTATCGCCGCACAACACGCCCAAACGCTCGCTCGGACCGCCAATAAGCGGCGTAAGAACGGTGATAGTGTCTTGCATCATGCGAAACAAAACCCCAATGCCGAAATAATTGCCTTGAAAGCGCTCCGCCTCACTTTCGCGCACCTTCGGGGGAAGATACGTCGAGTGCGGGTCGAGTTTCTGAAGCATACCGCGAATGGCGCTTTCGGTGATTTGCGGCAAATTCACCGAATCCACATAATTCTGGTTGATAAGATTGATAATATCGCCGAACTTTCGGATTTGTGACATCGTGTTATTCTGCTCTTGAGCAACGGCACAAAGCGGCATTAACACGACAACAAGCAACAATACGCCATGTACAAGGCGTTGGCGCAAAACGCGAGGAAAGGCAGGAAAAGCGGGCATGAAGGAGGAGGAAAAAATCTTGGAAAAAAGGGAAGAGACGCATCGTTGATGAGCAGGTCTCTTTCGCAATATAACGCACAAAACAGGATTTTGATACATCTGCCAGCAGAATGAAAAAAAATTGTTGGGCAGATGTGACTTTTTTCGTGCGTATGACACTTACAGGCAGATGCAGCATCATTTTATCACATTGGAAAATTCTATGAACTCTCGTTTTCTACACCGTTTTGCCCTTGTGAGCAGCATTATTGCGCTGTGCGTGTGCAATCTTCCTGCGCAGCAAAGCGATTCTCGTTGGTCGTTGGGCGGATTTTATCGCCTGAAAGCCGCATATTTGCTTACGGTACAAAATTCGCTCTGCGGTGGCGAATGTGATTACCTGTTTTCGATGCTTCCCGCAGGAGAACTTGGTTTGACAGCATTATACGCTATCCAGCCGACACTCGGCGTTCAGGTCGAAGCAAGCTGGAATACGCATGGTTACTCGTATCGCGGCACATTTTCGCAAAATACCGTTACCGGTGAGCGCACCACGCCGCAGTACAGTGTTGCCGGAAGGTATCTGCTGTTTGCGCCGTCGGTTATTCTTCAAGAAGCCGATACAACGGGCTTTGCGTGGCGTTGGACAGCAGGAATCGGCTTAGGGATTCCGCTTGGATTGACCGTAACCCGCACCGATATTGCTGCGGACGGCACTGTTCTCAGCGACCGTTATTTGTACCCCGCAGCAAGGTTGTTGGAGCCACTATTGGATCTGCGTCTGGGAACGCTGATTCCGCTTGCGTGGAAGGGCTTGCACTTAACAGCAGCACTGAATTACAACGTGAGTAATTTTTTCAAAACAGGCGACAGTTACGGTAGCAGCGTGGAACGCGCAAATGCGCTCGGCGTGGCGTTGGGTGTGCAGTATTTGTTGCCCCTCAAAGGGCGGTAAATGGCTCGTTTTCGGTGATTTTTTCTAAGCAAACTAACCTCCTCATATTTTTCGGAGTTCAGATTATGACACGTGTTCAGACCATTGTTGCTCGTATTGCTTTATTCTATGCGGCTTGCGGGATGTTCGCTCAAAGTGCTTTTTCACAAACTCTTTCCGTGCAGCCGACAAGTTCTTTGCGCGTTGCAGACCCGCGTGGCGCATGGAATCGCTCCGGTCAAGGGCGTATTGAAGAAGCATTACTGACGGTTTCCCCGTGTGGCGCATATACGCAGTGCGAGCTGTTTTTAACCTTTTCTTCCGCCGGAACGACGCTCACTTCAAGCCGTGATTCGCTCGAAGTGCAGTTCGATTTTTATATGCCCCCCGAAGCGCATATTACCGATTCGTGGCTGTGGGTGGGCAATGACATTGTGCAGGCGAAAATTTTCGACCGCATGACCGCAACCAATGTCTATGAAAGCATCGTGCAGCGCCGACAAGACCCGTCGCTGTTGAACAAAAATTCTAATGGATACTTCAATCTCCGCGTCTTTCCTATGCGTGGCAACGAAACACGGAAAGTGAAAATTTCCTATTTACTGCCGTCAGATTGGCAAGAGTCCAGTGTTTATGCAGTTTTGCCGATTTCTTTGCTCAAAGCGTCTTCGCGTGTGCCGGATTTGAACGTTATCTATTATCCGCAAAACGATTGGACAACGCCGCGCCTTCTCACACAGCGTGAAAGCGGCTTCGGCACACAGACGCAGGACATTTTGCGCCAAACGCAGGAAGTTCAAACAGGGCGCAGAGTCTTTGCTGCAACGATTCCGGCAGATAATATTCGCTCAAACACCGTTGCAGCGCTTTCGTGGGCTTCACCCGCACAAAATGGCGTGTTTACGCAGACCTTCAAACGCGGCAACGAGTTGTTTTATCATGTTGTCGTGGATGCGCGAAAATTTTTGGGTGCAGGCGAAAAAGATAATGTAGAAATTGACAATCTCCGCCTCGCAAGCAGTAATGGTGCTGCTTACGACCGTTATCAACTGAATTTGCCGCAACTTTATACGAATTATTATTGGAACACCGGATGGGCAACGCCCGGAATTAATATCTCAGTCCGTCCGGGCATAGTAAATACGCCACCTTCCATGTATGCGCCCTTTTTCACCTTTCGTGGCACACAGCGCATTGACAAAAACGGAATGATTCAGGAAGTGGGGCGCTTGAGCGGTACTAACGGCTTAACCATGCGCTTGGGAGGCTACGTGAATAATGTCCCCGTCGCTGCGGAGCGCACCATTCCTGCTTCATCGCTCCGTGAGGGCGGTGATTGTTCGTATTTGGCATGGATGGGCAACCACATCACAAAACTTGAAAATGAGCCGATAAACTACAATTTCTCCGGCGTAGATACTGCCTTGCGTTCACGTCAGCGCCGCATTGTGCAACTCAGCGTTGAAAGCCGCGTCCTGTCTCGCTTGACGGCGTTTTTAGCACTTGAACCTAACGACACCACGCGGATTTGTGCAACGTGTACACAGCCGACAACAGGCTCGCCTTCGGTTGCAAGCTCTAGTAGTGGTGCGGCTTCCAGCCCTGCTTCGTTTGCAGCTTCTTCGCGGACTGTCTCTTTTAGCTCTGTGTACGACGTTGCGTATTACGATGCACCTTTTCAGCTTTTCGTTTCGCCGAATCCCTCTAATGCCGCAGTAACGCTCACTCTTTCGCTCATGTATCCGCTTGATGCCGATTCCGAAAGCGTTACCGCCGGGATTTACGACGCGCTTGGGCGTATGATTCGCGTTATTCCGCCGTCGGTGGTTGCTTCGTGGTTGAAGCAAGGGCGCGTGAATATGGTATGGGACGGCGACGATGACGCAGGAAGGCGCGTGGCTCCGGGACTTTATTTCCTCGCTGTTCAAACCCCAACAGGACGAGCAACGGCGAAAATTATGCGCTGGGAGTAAGTGAAGGGATGAAGGATAAGGGATAAAGCCAACATTATCGAACAATTCCCGCTCTATGGCTTTCTAACCGTAGAACGGGTTTTTGCTTTTTCAACGAAGAATAATTTTTTGAACAAGAACTTTTGGACAAAAAAGAGTGTTGAAGAGATGAACCAAGTATCGGTGCTGCTTCGCGGCGTTGTAAGGTATGGCAATGCAAGGGCGCAGAAATTTCTTCACGATTTTTTCGCATCAATCTTGTGAAGTCGCCTTGAAAAGCGTATTTTGGGCGCTTGTATATCTCATGCACGTTCTCAAACACGTCAAACAACTACATATCTCTTCAACCACTAACTACATGGAGGCTCTTGTGAGTGTCGTGGACAATCTTTTCAAATACTCTATCGGCAAAAAGCAGGTAATGGGCGTTCTGGGCTTGCTGTTGTGCGGTTTTGCTTTTGCGCATATGACCGGAAATTTCTTGGTCTTCCAAGGCGCAGAAAAATTCAATGCATATGGCGATTTTCTCCATAATCTTCCGGCATTTCGCCTCATTGAAATCAGCCTTGCGACAATGTTTATCGCGCATATCGTCATGGGCATTGTCCTTGCGGTGCAAAATCGCGCCGCTCGCCCCGAAGGTTATGTGAATAAAAAAAGCGCCGGCGGAGCATCGCTCGGCTCAAGCACAATGGCATTTACAGGCATTTATTTTATCCTCTTTTTGATTGTGCATTTGCTCAATATTCGCTTCCACATTCTGCCCACGCCCGTTGCCGGAGCATCGGAATACGACGTTACGGCAAATGTGTTGGCAAATCCGGGCTACACGATTTTTTACGTTATTTCGGCGCTTATTTTGGGCTTGCATTTGTCGCACGGCTTATCAAGCGCCTTCCAATCGCTCGGCTGGTACAACCGCCAATTTACGCCACTTTTGAAGAAAATCAGCGTCCTTTACGGTATCGCTATTGCCGTCGGATACAGCGCCATTGCTATTTTCATGCTCGTCAAACACGGATAAATAAAAGGCAGTAGGATAAGGGAATATTACGTCAAAGCCTCATTCACACTTGATTCGTGAATGAGGCTTTTGATTTTTCTTGCATGGTTTTTTCTCTCATTTTTTCGCAATCAGCGCCACACCCGCCAAACAAAGCGTAATGCCAAGCAGCGTTGTCCACGAAACGGATTCTTTGAACAGCCAAATGCCGACAGGAACAAGCAAAATCGCAATGCCGACATTCGCAATCACCGATGCAATACTCACATCCCAACCCGCCCTGTATGCAAGCAAATACCCCAATTCCACACCAACAATGGACAACGCAAGCGCGTAGGTCGCCCAATTTATCCGCTTCAACTCCTCACCAATACTTGTTTGCAGAGGAAAAAGAGCAAACATCGGCAAGCACAACACAATCGCCGCAATATATGCAACAATCGTTGCAATAAGCGGATGAACACTGGGTGCAATGGATTTTTGCGCCGTGTGATACAGCACATTGGCGAGTACAACGACGGTGAGCGAGAAGAATAGCATGGTAATTCTGTTACAGTGAGGAAATCCCTTACAATGAGGAAAGAAGCGCTCCATTGGCATTAACTACGCTCACAGACCCGAAAGAGCCGAGTTTTTGCCGCAAATGCTCAACGTTCCCCGAAGCAGCGATAACGACATCGCTCGTGCTGAAACGGCGCTCTTGCACCTCGAACAGGCGCTCTTTCGTCATCGTGGCAAGTTCTGCGACATAGCGCGAGTGATAATCTTTCGGCAAACCGTAGAGTTCCAGCGTACTCAAAAGCGAAACGACTTGTGTGGGCGTTTCAGTGCGGAGTGTGAAGCTGCCAATCATGTATTTACGTGTGGTTTCGAGTTCGTCGTCGGTAATCGGTTCTGTGCGCAGGCGCTCAATCTCCCTCAAAATCTCGCCGACGGCACTATCCACCACTTCACTGCCCACGTGAGAACTCACCGAAAGAACGCTACTGTGCTTTCGCGCATCAATGCTGCTGTGAACGCCGTAAGTGTAGCCTTTTTCCTCGCGTAAATTGTGATTCAAGCGCGAAATAAAACTTCCGCCAAAAATCGTATTCAAAAACTGCATCGCTACAAAGTCAGCATCCATGCGGTTTGCCGTGCGAAACCCAACACGAATTGCCGTTTGAGCGGCATCAGGTTTTTCGATAAGATATACCCCAGAAGACGGCTTGTTTACAGGTTTTGCGGAAGATGGGCTTGCGACGGTGCTGTTCGCTGCCGAAGGAGAAAAACCCGCCATGCGTGATTCTATCGTGCTTACAAGGTCGTCGGTGCGAAAATTTCCTGCTGCGGCAATAAACAAGTTCTGGGGCTGAATACTGCGCCCGTAGGCGCGTCGGCACTCGTATTGCTGCAATGCGCCAAGCGTTTCCAACGTTCCCACAACAGGATGCCCGTAGGGTTCACCGCGAAACATCCCTTGCGTAAAAGCGATAGATGCCAGATATGCCGCGTCGTTATTGGCTTGTTCAATTTCCACCTGTGTTTGCTGACGAATACGCTCAATTTCTTCCTCAGGAAACGACGGATATTGCACAATGTCGGTAAGCAAGTCCAGACCTGTTTCCGTGAACTCCGACAAGATGCTCAGATGTGCCGAAAGTGAATCAAACACGCAGGAAACCGAAAGCGAACCACCCGTAAAATCTATCGCTTCGGCAATATCCTGTGCAGACCGCACCGCACCTTCTTTAGCAACGCCTTTGTTCATCAGGCTTGTCATAAAATTGGTCTCGCCCCACGTCTCATCATCCGCAGCACCGCTCCGCGAAACAATGCTCATCGTCAAAAGCGGCTGCGAAGCGTCTTCCAAGGCAATAAGCGTCATGCCGTTGGACAGTTTGCGTTCCTCGTGCGTGGGTAAAACAAAGGTTGGAGAGGTATTAATAATTGGTGGTTTTGTGGGCATGATAACAATGAATGAAATGGAAAAAGCGTTTTGGTTGAGGTTGTCTGAGCCTATCGGTTCGCCATATCCTCAAAGCATGGTAAATGGGCTTCAGTGGTACAGACGAAGAATGCCGTGTTTGTCTTGTCTGCGCAGTTTTCGTAGTGTTTACGGTACAAATAAATAAAGGAACGCGAAATAAATCAAAGCACGTTTGCGGTAAGGGCGAAAAATTTTTCGCCCCTACGTGTGCGATTTACGGCAGAATAATCGTTCTGCTCTAAAAAAATGCGCTTTTATTTGACTCACATTCCTTGCCAATCCTTATTGCGCTAAAATCACACCCGAACTTGCCGGAACTACAATCTTGTCGGATTGCACACCAAGCGGCATAACGGGGGAAATTTTTTCGGCGTTACCAAGCACATTCCACGCGCCTTCCGGCAAGGAAATCTCCAGCGTGGCGGCGTTTCCATTCAGCACGACCACAAATGTTTTCGGTTGCCCTTTGACGGCGGAATTATTGCGAATACGGAACGCAATGGCGTGGTCGTTGGAGGTTTCGAGAAAATCAATATCCTGCTTTGTGGCGCTGCCGAAGGCATTAGGAAAGACGCGGCGCAGGGCAATCAAGCCTTTGTAATAATTCAGCAAATCCTTGTTTGCCAGCGCGTGTTGGTAATTGATGTAGTTCGTTGCGTCATCTTTGTTGTAGCTGTTGCGGTCAATCATTCCCACACGCTTTTCGTTGGGGTTTCCACCCGCAATAACCTTGCTCCGGGCGTATTCCTGTCCCGAATGAATCATGAGTGGTCCTTGTGCGGTGAACAAAAACATCGCGGCGAGTTTGTTCAGCGCAAGCTGGCGCGGCGTAAGTTTGGCGTGTTTGCTGAGGTTGGTGATGACGGTGTTCATCGTGCAATCGCCCAGCGCGAGGCGTATAAAATCGCCCATCGTCTCGTCGTCGTGGGATTCGAGATAATTCACGCTATGCTCTTTCTGCAAAAACAGCCCTCCGTCTTCGCGGAGTGTACCGTTGATAAATGCTTGTTCGGAGCGCTTGGTATTGCCGCCTTGGTGCTTGCCAAAGATAAATCCCAAGCCGTCTTTGGGGTTTTGTCCCTTTACACCGTTGCGAATTTGGTCATTCCATGCCGCCCAGCCAATATCGCTGAATTTATCCGGTCCGTACTTGTTTCCGCCCCAAGGCTCGGCAATAAGTATCACATTCGGATTGATTTTCCGTGCTTCGCGCAAGATTTCTTCACAGGTTTCGCGGTCTATCATCGTTGCCAAATCAAACCGAAAACCGTCAATGTGATACGCCGTCATCCAATACTTCACACTCTCGACAATAAGCCGCCGCGCCATTTTGCGCTCGGTTTTGAAATCGTTCCCGCAATACGAGGTGTTGATGTACTTTCCCTCTGCATCGGTGCGGAAATAGTAGTATTTGTCAATGTATTTGAACGGATTCGCATCGAAATCGGAAACGTGATTGTAAACCACATCCATAATCACCGCGATTTTTTCTTTGTGCAGCGCCCGCACCAAATCTTTGAGTTCGCGCACTGCCCGCCCGTCCGCACCGCTCCATTTTCCGGCAGCCGGACTGCCCGCAGCCGGACTGCCCGCAGCAGAACTGCTAGCAGCAAGGCTTCCGCCGCTTGCGTAGTAGGATTCCGGCGCAAAATAAAAGCTGGTCATGTAGCCCCAATGATTGCGTTCTTGCGGAATCCTACTACGCAAGCGGCGGAAGCCTTGCTGCTAGCAG